>Ga0209537_1000238_pt1 | contig 66361 bp, 62 predicted proteins | sample BioPla4DNA1_FD_187698 | JGI IMG/M metagenome (GOLD analysis project Ga0209537, IMG submission 187698) | Biogas fermentation microbial communities from Germany - Plant 4 DNA1 (SPAdes) (version 2) | ecosystem: Engineered > Bioreactor > Anaerobic > Digestate | place: Bielefeld, North... | reverse complement strand
AGGGCCCTTAGCGTTTTATTATACATGGCTATGCTCTTCAGCTGTTTAAACATAATGTTCCGCTTCAGTGACCGCAGATTCTTCCGGTAGCGGTACTGGAACCCTTCAATGCCCTTGTTGAGGCTGTCTGCAAGGGCAATGGCGCTTCTGATGGCATAGCTTATGCCCTCGGCTGAGCTGGGGCTGATAAAGCCAGCTGCCTCACCCACCAGGGCCATATGGTCATTGCCGGTATAAATCTCGGAACCTGACCGGGGACGCAAAAGATACGTGCCTTCACGCTTGATCCGGTCTCCGAAGACATAACCAAAATCCCGAAGCTCGTTCTTAAGCCTTTCGAACTTCTCCCTGGCATCCTTTGTGGGCCTCAGGGCTGAACCAATTACCATTTTGCCGTCCTTTGCGATAATCCATGAATAAAAGTCAGTCACAACGCTGTCGAAAATGGCTCCGTAGTACGGTATATCCTCTGTGGTTTCATACCATTCCTGGATGGCAATATATCTTTTTATCTTTTCGCTTTCCGGGAAAACCTGGCGCCTTGCATTGGACCACGCCCCGTTGGCCGCCACGAGAACCCTTGCCTTTTCGGTGTAGATCCTGTTCCCATGAATAAAGGCTATTTCGTAGCCCTCGTTTCCTTCGGCCAGGGATGTAAACCTGCAATTCATACCCATATCCACATGGGGTGGAATCAGCGAAACCAGCCACTCGTCAAACCGCCTGCGGTCCATGTTAAAGTAAAAGCGCTGGTAAAACCGCTCAAGCTTGTTATCAAAATCTATTGTCCTTACCAGGAAAAGCTGGGGGCTCACCAGCACCCCCGCGGGTACGGCCAGGCCCATCCTGCCCAGTACCTTCTGGGCGTCCGGCGCAAGAAGCCCGCCGCAGCACTTTGATCTTTCTTCTTCCTCAGGTTCCAGCAGATCGCGTTTGTCAAGCAGCAGTATCCTGTATCTTTTATCAAGAAGCCTGGCCAGCGTGGCTCCAGCCGGTCCGGCCCCGATAATTGCTATATCATAGGGCATTTAGTTTACCTCCGAAAAAGACTCTGGCAATACAATCAGTATTATACCAGAGTCCAAGTCGATAAAAAATAAGTTTGCCAACCATATTGACCTTACCATGGCAGCAGGTGCAGCATTTCATAATCACCGAATAATTCCCTGTACCACCGGTTTGTTTCCTCTGCTTCCTGCATAAAATCAGCCACGGCAGTATCCTTATCCTTACGGCCGCTTACGTACTCCATGGTTTCTTCAACCCATTTGAAAAAGTATGCGGCTTCCGGGCTCTTGAATGACTGGTATTCCCGGGTTGGCGTCCTCATCGCACCGTATACCACAGGATTGATATTTTGTCCGCCAAGAAAGTCAAGGCTGGTGTTAATGTTATTAAGGACAGTCCCGGAAACAACCGTTCTTTTGCCACCGTACATCTCAAAGGTATTAGGTCCATCCACACCCCTTTCATAAAGGGTGCCGCTGGCCCTGAGATACTGGAGCCCGTTTTCAGTGCAGTCCAGCGTGATCCATTCGATCAGCGCCTTCAGCTCGTCCTTGAGGGGAGAGTTTTTATTTACCATTATCCCGGTTATATTGCCATCTGCGGTTTTGAAGGGCGGAAGGCAAATACCCCAGTCACCGGCAGTATCTTTCAGGTAGAAATCAAGGGCAAAACCGGTATCAATAAAATCGAGCATGATAACAGTACCAAACGCCTTTTTATCACCTTTGCCGTTGATGCACGCAACCCATTCATCACCCCATGACCGGATATCTCCGCTGATATAGCCTTTGTCAAAAAAGGCTTTTGACATATCCATGAATTCTTTCCAGTCCGGACTGATATCAAATTCCGTGCCTGAATCCTGCTGGGAGATCAAAATCCCTGTATCTATCATGCGGGATAAATCCTGGCATCCGGGAACGATATAATACCCGTACTCCTTCAGGGTTTGCGCTGCTTGCAGGAATTTATCCCAGCTTTCGGTGCCCCCGCCTATAATCTCGGAGATTTTATCGGGATCATCGGTTCCAAAGACCTCCCTGGCAATTGACCGCCGATACATGAAAACATTTACATAAGGCTTGTAGGGCAAAGCGATTACCTCACCGTCGGGGTTTGTCCCTGCATCCACTATGTACTGCGGTATATCAGCCTTTTTAATGGCATTCTCCACATCAATGCCAAGCTCCTTATAGGTGCAGGCGTAGTCCGACATCTCCCCTTTGATAAACCTTGAAGCATATGCGGCGGGTATGCTGTATATGTCCGCCGTATTATCAGAATCACTCTCAAGGTTATCAAGGAGTAAGCGGAGGGTGTTGTAATCATCAATGACCGGAGTGTATATAAACCGGATTTCATAGTCAAATTCCGGATGGAGTTGGGCATATTTTTTCACAATATATTCCAGTTCTTCATCGTAGGAATAGATATTCAGAACCTTTTTACCGGCCGAACCACCCTGTTCCTGATCTTTTCCGGGATTATCGTTATTTACGGGAGTTACGACCGCAGAAGGGGTCGGGGAAATTGCACCAGCACCCTCATCGTAAGGCTCGTTTTGAAGGTTTCCGCCGGTATCGCCGCAGCCTGGCAGCGCCGCAAGAATAACCGCGAAAGTAAGAATACACAGTGCAATTGAGAATATGTATTTTCCCTTGTTGATTTTCATTTTTACTCCTCTCATTTATGGCCAAACCCTCATTTTATATACCTGAAAGGTTACCACATTGATCCGGTTTCCTTCCATCGCCGCCGTATGCCTTCTATAAAGTCTGAAATGGCGGTCTCCTTACTCTTTTCACCACGAATGTAGGCGTTGGTTTCAGTCATAAACTCCCAATATATAACGAGGTAGCCTTCATCCTCCGTCTTTGGATCGGGATTGTAGAGTTCTTCCAGCCTGTTCAACGCGTTATGGACTACGGGATTTACATCCTGGTTTCCAAGAAAGCCGACTATGTTTTCAGTCTCATTCAGAACAGTTCTGGAGATCACGGTGAACCTTTGTCCATCAAAAATCCTGCCGTTTGCAATCAGATACTGATAACCCGTTTCTGAACCGTCCAGGGTTAACCACTCGATTATGGATTTGACCAGTTCCTTATTGGCGGCATTTTTGCTGACCATTATTCCTGAATAGGAATCTGTCTGGACCTGGAAAGGCGGCAGGCATATTGCCCAGTCGCCGAAGATATCGCCATAGCCGTTCTTCAGGCCTTGATCATCGTATCTGTATTCTGTGACTGTAAATGTGCCGAAAACCTTATCTCCTTTCCCCCTGGTGTCGTTATACCATTCTTCGCTCCATAACTCGGTATCCTTCATATACCCGTTGTCATAAAGGAGCTTTGCAATGTCCATGAATTTTTCCCATTCAGGCTTTATCCTGAAGTCTTCACTGAAAAGATCGGAAACCGAACATTTTTCATTGATAAGGTAAAACAGGTCACCTGGTCCGGATACTATATAATAACCGTGTTTCTTAAGTGTTTTGGCTGCCTCAAGGAACTTGTCCCAGCTTTGGGTACCGCCTCCGATGATCTCGGATATTTTGTCGGGGTCATCGGTGCCAAAAACCTCCCTGGCCACAGAACGCCGGTACATGAAGACATTTGCGTCCGATAGCACGGGGAGCGCAACGATCTTGCCATCCCTGTTTTTCCCGGCATCAATGATATACTGGGGGATATCCATCTTCCCAAGAAGCGCGTCCACATCGATTCCCAGTTCTTCATATGGCAAGACATATTGGGAAAACTCACCCCTTATGTACTTTGGAGCGTAAGCCGACGGAACACAGAAAATCTCCATGGGTTCAGCATTGTTCTTGAGGTTGTCGTCTACCATATTAACAATGTCATTGTACCCGTAATACATCGCGTCGTCCCAGGTCTTAACCTCAAAGTCGAAGTCCCAGTTTTCACGGGCATATTTCTCGATAGCCCTCCCCAGTTCCCGATAGGTTGTATAGACGCGGATATAAACTTTATCTTCCTTCGCAGGCTGAGGTTCATCGGTTACAGCAGGCTCCTGCACCACGTCATTTTCTTCAGCCAGCGGAGTTTGTGACGGGGGAACAGAACCCTGATCCAGGACTTCATTATCAGGTGATACCCCGGTATTTCCGCCAAGCAAAAGAACCGCGCATATTATCGCGGCAACTGCAAATAAGCATAAGCCCAAAATGAGGATGGTTCTTTTCTTGTTGGTCTTCATTATAATCATCTCCCCATTATAAAAAGCTCTAAACCTCTTTTATCATACATCTGCCAGGCTACCAGCGCGTGCCGTCCTCCCAACTTTTTCTTGCGTTTTCTATGAAATCGGCAATGGCTGTTTCCTTGTCCTTTTCGCCCCTGATGTATGCCCGGGTTTCTTCCAGGAATCTGTTGAATATAAGACCGTACCGTATGTCATGGGTAACCGCTGGCGGGCTTAGTGAATCCAGTATATTCAACGACTCATATATTATTGGATTCATGTCCTGTCCATCAATCATACCGCAGCTGTTAAAGGATTCTTTCAGGATCGCCCTGGAAACCACGGGGTAATTGTAGCAATCGTTAAACGTGCCATTCGCAAGCCTGTACTGAAGCCCGGTTTTCGAACTGTCCAGCGTAATCCACTCGATGAGGGGCTTGATCAGTTCCTTGTTCTCAGTATGCTTGCTTACAAAAACTCCGGAATAGAGATCGGCCGGGATTTGGAACGGGGACAGGCATACAGCCCAGTCGCCATAGGTTTTTTCAAAGCTGAGGGCATCCAGAAAATAGCAATTATCAGTGCTCGTAACGATGCCGAACACCTTGTCCCCTTCACCTTTTATGATATTGAACCACTCATCGCTCCATGCCTCGATATCCTTTATGCAGCCATTTTCATAAAGGATCTTTGATACGTCCATAAACTTTTCCCATGCCGGGTCCGGACGGAAGTTTTCGTCCATGAGTCCGGATACGGGGCACGAGGTATCCACCAGGCACGTCATGTCCTCGCACCCTGGTACGATGTAATAACCATGCTCTTTCAGGGTTTGTGCTGCTTCCAGGAACTTGTCCCAGCTTTGGGTGCCTCCGCCGATTATCCCAGAAATTACATCGGGATCATCGGTCCCGAAAATTTCTCTTGCCACCGAACGCCGGTACAAGAAGACGTTTGCGCTCGATAAAACTGGGAGCGCCGCAATTTTTCCGTCCCTGTTGGTACCCGCCTCAATGATGTACCGGGGTATGTCCATCTTCTCGAGAAGCGAATCAACATCGATACCCAACTCTTCATATGTGCAGACATACTCGGAAAACTCGCCTTTGGCGAACTGTGACATATATGCGGCAGGTACACAGAACAGGTCCATGGGTTCGGTGTTGTTTTTCAGGTTGTCGCCTGCCAGGTTGACAATGTCAAGAAAGCTGTATACCAACTCATCAGTATATGCCAGCACCAGGTAATCGAAATCCCAATGCTCTTCCGCGTATCTTTCTATAATGTCATCCAATTCCCTGAAAGCTGTGTAGACGCGGATGCGGACAGTGCCATGGGGCTTTGGCTGCGGTTCGTCCGTAACTGATGGCTCCTGTGGTTCTTCAGGTAGAAGTGTTTGGGAGGAAGGGGTTGGGACAGCAGCTTCTTTATCCGCATCTGGGCTGTTTATATAGCCATATATTATCGCGATTGCGGTTATGATTATGGCAACAACTATAATGAACGCAACGATGTACTTTTTCAGGACATTTTTCTTCTCCATCCAGGCATTCCTCCAGCGGTCACAGCTGACAAGTGCCACGATGATGACGCCAAGGTTGTTTTTTTATGGTATGTTTCGGTCAATTAGCACTATACTTATTATATACCAATAAGTTACACAATGCTATCAGGCCCCTGCCTATTTGGTGCAGGATTACACTGCTTTGCTCATTACAATTCAGGTATACCTTTACGGGTGGTCTTTGTCGAGATTGCCGCGTTTATCTGCGCTCTGCTCACAATGACAGTCCTGGAGATTGCCAGGCACGGCTTCGCTGGACTCGCAATGGCATAAGGCAGGTTGCACCGCCAGCAATAACATAAAAAAATCCCACATCGGTTTTCGATGTGAGATTCCTGGTGGGAGGAGGTGGATTCGAACCACCGTAGTCGTCCGACAACAGATTTACAGTCTGCCCCCTTTAGCCACTCGGGAATCCTCCCATATTCTGTTCATGCGGCTTTCAAAAGCCGCATAAACTATATTACATGAGGCCAATTGTTTTGTCAACACTTTTTAATCATTAATTCATTTGCCGAATATTGCTGGTTTTTGTGCCTTGTATCGTCTTCCTGTGCCCTTTTTCATCAGCCAAAGCACACAATTGGATATGTTGTTGCAGACCCTTGGAATCAATATAAATGGAGTCGGGCTGCGCCGGCTTTTTCGACAACGCAGCCCGGTTCATCCCCGTAGATTTGTTTATGCCTGGTTAAGCCTAAAATCAAGAGCCAAAAGATCTTTCATGTCGCTACTGGTTCCGATGTATGCCCTGTATACGATGTCTTCAAGCCTCCACACCGCATATACCGGGTCATAATACATCAGCTTCTCAAAGGGGCATAATATGGCTATTTCCTTCTCTTCTCCCGGATCGAGGGAAACACGCCTGAACCCGCGCAGCAGTTTCTTGGGCCGGTCGATTTTCGAATTCTCAAACCCGATGTACAACTGGACCACTTCGTCCCCGGAGACCCTTCCGGTATTCTTAACCCTGCAGGACACGGAAATCCCGTCATTTCCGATACTGACCGCGGGACTTGACACTGAGAATGTAGTATAGCTCAGGCCAAAGCCGTACGGGTATTCAGGTCTGATTCCCCTCTTGTCCAGCCTGGCATAGCCATGGTAGTACTCGTAGTGCTGCTGGTCGGTATTCCAGTTTACATATGGCAGATCATCAGCGCTGTATGGCACCACGAAGGGCAACTTGCCTGAAGGGTTGACATCCCCGAAGACAATCTCAGCTATTGCCGTGCCGCCTTCCATGCCGGGATAGTAGGCCATCAGCATTGCGGGAACATTGTGATCGAAGTTGGAGGTAATAATGGTATTACCCCCGATGAGCACAACTGCCGTTTTCGGATTTACCCTGCCGATAGTGTTGATCAAGGCAGCTTCTTCAACCTTAAGCCCAAGGCATTCCCTGTCACCGCCTATGCTGTCAAGTGTTGTCCCACCCATATCAGAAGTCTGCTCCGGAGCAACATACTCCCCTTCATCGTCATGGTCATATCCTGCCACGATAAGCACCGCATCGGCAAAAGCCGCTGCCTTCCTCGCCTTTTCAGCATCAGAACCATCGCAAACCACAACCTCAAGGCCGCGCTTTCTCAGGGCCTGCGGAATGGTCACGACATAGGGCGGAAATACCCGGCTGGAGCCGTGGTCTCCGATGTTCTCCTTGTCCGCCAGCCTTCCGATCACTGCCACCTTCTTCACCGAGGAGTCAAAGGGCAGCACACTTTCGTTCTTCATAAGTGTGATTGATTTTCGGGCGCATTCCAGGGCCAGTTTTATGTGTTCTTCGCAGCATATTACACTTTCGGGGTATCCCTCGGGATCGGGCGCTTCCTCGAAAGCCAGCAGTGTGCGGATTATACATACAGCCGCCTTATTTATCTTTTCCTCGGGCACAAAACCGTCCCTCACCGCTTTCACAAGCCTGTCGCCAAAAAGCATTGTACATGGCATCTCAACGTTCATTCCGCCGTTGGCGGCTGCCACTGTATCCTTGATGCCCCAGACAAAGTCGCTGATTACGATGCCATCGAATCTCCAATCTTCCCGCAATACCTTTTCCAGCAGGTATTCACTGTGCCCGCAATGCACCTGATTGTAAAGGTTGTAGGCAGTCATGACACTGGCTGCCCCTTCATCGATGCATGCCTTGAAATGGGGCAGGAATACCTCCTGTTCAGTCCTTTTGTCACATGTTACACTGACCTTAAACCGTGATATCTCCATGCTGTTGAACGCATAATGCTTTATGCATGCCAAGACATTCTGGCTCTGAACGCCGCGGACCAATGCCCTTCCCATTTCGCCCAGGTGGAACGAATCCTCGCCATATACCTCCTGGCTTCTTCCCCATCCCGGGTTATAAGGCAGATTGATGCAAACACCGCCGTAGAAGTTCCCGCCATGGGCCCTTATCTCGCGTCCGATGGCCTTTCCCACTCTTTCCTCCAGGTCGGTATCAAAGGTGGCGCCCCTTCCCATGGTGACAGGGAAACAGGTGCTGTTCCCGCATACCACGCCCCTGGGGCCATCGCAGAACCTGAGACTTGGTACGCCCTGTCTCTCATTCCCGCCGGCCGGATACGGCACCATATTGTAATGGTATCCCGGAGTGCTGAAATCCTCCAGCATCTTCTGCGGGGTAAGAGAACCGCTCATGAGGTGTACTTTCTCCTCAAAGGTCATCTTCCTCACAATTTCCCTGGCTCTTTCATCATATTTCATTCTTTCCTGCCTGGTCATATATACCTCCTCTTTTCCTCAATAATAGGCTGGTTCCTCTCCCTGCTTTAAAATATAGGAAAACCGGCGGGAAGGGGGGAATTTTTCACTTCCCGCCGATGATAAGTATTATGTAAACTTATGCTTGCATCAATATAAAGCAACAAGTTCAGGTATTATGCTTCGCGTCGAGCATGCGAGCACGCTTCCTGTCTTCACGCCATTTAATGATCCTCGCCTGGTTGCCGGAAATGCACAGCAGGATTAAAAGGAACAATCCTGATGTGATGCTTCTCATGGTAGCCGGCAGCCCCAACGCCACCAAGCCGTTGGTAAGCGCAGTCATTGTAAAGGTTCCCACCACCAGGGCAATCGTCAGGTTGCAGAACCTGGACAGGAAGAACGCGAGAAACACACCCATCATGGGTTCAAAGATCAAAGGCACCGAGCCAAGAGCCGACACGGTCAGCAGCTGCCCATTTGTTGAAATATGCAGCACAGCGCCTATGCCCAGAAAAATACCGCTGATGGAGAAACCTGTCTGTATTATCCTGGAGGCCTTAAGCCCGGCACTTCTGGCAATCTCCCTGCTTCCGCCCAGGGCGCGAAGGTTATGTCCATATGCCGTCTTGTTGTACAGCAGGTAAAAGAATACGAACATTACGGCAAGTATGATAAAGCAGTACGGTGATGACGCCAGAAAGGTGTACTTTGCCGTTATGGTGACGCCTCCCGGATAGATCAGGCGCGGGATGGTTTCATAAATGAGCACCAGTCCGACTGTCACCACGATGGTGGGCACGCGGAGCCTGTTGTTCAGAAATCCCGTCAGTGTTGTCATTACCACACCGATCACAAGGCAGATCACCACGAGTCCTGCAGTACCTGTGTTGGTCAGCTTCATCAGGTTGCCTCCGATTATGGCCGCTGACAACACCACACCGCCTGCGGAAAAATCCCACATGCCAAGCGTCAGGTTGCCTACAAGAGCCATGGATATAATGATTGGCATAACCGATTGCCGCGCCGTAACCAGCAGCATGCGCTTGCTGAGCGACCTTCCTCCCGTAAGCACCGCGAACAGCGCGATAACCAGCACAGGCAGGATCAGGGTTTTTATTGTGTTGATGGCATAGCGCTTCAGCTTATCACCCACGTTATCACCTCTCAAGACTGAAGTCCGATTATTTTAGACTGTCAACTAGAACAAACCGCTATGCCTGCTGACAATATCAGCGAGGGAGTACTCATCGGCTGATTTGGTAAAGGTTTCAAAGGTTACTTCCGGGTTGAACCCGTGAATCATCGCGGCGATCTCGTCGACTGTATAAACCGGGATGGAGCTGTCAACATATTTCAGGTACTGCTCATATTCGTTGCTGCTCTTAACCTCCACAAACGGACGGCGCAGCGTCACCGACGTATCGGGAATGATGCGTGTGCCGTCGTACAGGTAATTGTAGAGTACCGCAAAGCCTATCATTGTCGTGCCATACTGTCCGCCCGCAATACTGACCAGCGTGCCGTTGTCGAAATAGTCGCCCGTGCTTTCGGAAATATCCACCGTTGCCAGTTTTACGTCGCCGATCAGGCCTTCGGTGTTCATGGTCTGGTAAATGGCTTCAACACCCTGGGAACAGAACATACCGTCCATTTCCGGATAAGCCGCCGCAAATGACGATATGGATTTGGAGTATTCAGCCATGGTGTAATCCTCGGCAACCAGCTTCATATCGCTGTACTTTTCCAGCGCGGCCTTAACTCCCCTGATTCGTTCGTCATGGGACCTGGCGAGACCGGGTGTGAGGCCGACGATGCCAAGATTGCGCACACCGCTTGCATAAAGAGCGTCAATAGCGTTCGCGCCTACCTGGAAGTCGTTTTCACATACAGCGCCCAGGTAGTTGTCATATGCCGCCATCTCCTTTGCCACCTGTTCATCGATGGGCTCAATCTGTATGGATACGCATGGCACATCGCCCGCTTTCTTGCATGCCTCAACAAAAGGCACTCCGCTGGTAACCGCTATGACGCCGTCCAAACCGGTCTGCAGCGTTGTTTCCAGGGCGGCTATACCTGCTTCGGAACTCCATGTGGCTTCGATGTAAACAAATTCTACGTTGAAGGAACCAGCCAGGTAATCCAGGGCATTCTTCATCTGTGAACCAAGCTTGTCGGTGAATGTATAATACATAACACCGATGCGGTACCTGGGCAGGTTGTCCGGTATCTTAATCTTTGATCCGGACGCTTCCTCCCCTCCTTCGGCTCCGGGATCATCCGAAGCAGGCTTTGGGGTCGGAGTTGCGAATCCGCTTGGGGATTCTGTTGCACTTGGGGCAGCTTCATCGCCGCACCCAACCAAACACGTCAAAAGCATAACAGTCGCCAAAACAAGGCAAATGCTCCTCATTAACTTTTTCATAACATCCTCCTCCATTTTCCCTATAATAACCGGATTGACCGGCTCAGGCCGAAGTGAAATTCATCTGGTTCTGATTTGTGCGGTCATAGGTAATCGCCACTATGATCAGGAACAGCAATCCCTTTACGCCGTTGACCAGAAGATAATCAAGTCCCCACAGAACAAGGCCATTGGAGAGTATGGTAATTGTTAGCGCGCCTATGATCACCGACCTCAGTCTTGCCGCGCTGCCGCCCATCATGGGGAACCCGCCCAGTACGATGGCTACCATGATGTCAAATTCGAGTCCGCTACCGCTGCCGCCAGTTACGCCTGCTGTCCTTGTCAGCTGGAAGAAGCCGGCAATTCCCACACATAGCCCCATCAGCGTATAGGCTGCAATTTGTGTCCTTTTGACCACGACACCTGCCTGGAAAGCGGTAACTACATTTCCGCCCATCGCCTTTTCGTATTTGCCAAGGGAGGTATATTCAAACAGGTAATAGCTCACGCCGATTACCACTAAAAGGACCACAGCTTTCAATACTTCGCTGTTAAACCCGGAAAACCTTGCATAATCTATGGCTATGTCGCTCTCAGCAATGCCCACTGTCAGAATGCCCGAGCATATGGCGCGCATACACAGCGATACCACGAAAACAGGCACCCTGAGATATGCGGAGGTGGCTCCAACCATGGTGGAAGTCACGACCGTCACAAGTATGCATGCGGCGATTGCCAGCCATATGGGCAAATCGCTTCTCGTAATGATAAGCGCGGCCACCAGTTGGGCTACGCCGCAACTCGGGCCGATGGAAAAGTCCATCCCGCCATGGGCGTATACGAATGAGGCGCCTGCGGCTACGATGGTAACCGAGAAGCATTGGCTGATCAGGTTGGTCAGGTTGCTGCTGCTAAGCATTTTTCCCTGTGTAACCACCGTAAAGAACACGAATATGAAAACCAGGCCGGAAAACGGTATTATGTTTCTTAGCAGGTCTTTCCTTCTGGCTTTCCTGTTAAGTATCTCCTGAATATCAATTGTTTCAGCGGTTGCTCGCATGCCTGCCACCTCCTCAGATAATGTACTGGATGATCTGCTTCTCGCTTATGTCCGGGCTTCGCCTGAGCTCCGCCTGAAGGCGTCCGTTCTTAAGAAGCAGTATGCGATCACTCATTCCGATGAGCTCCGGCAGTTCTTCGGAGATCATGACAATGGATTTTCCCTGTGCTTTCAGCTCGGTCATGAGCTTATACATCGCAGCCTTAACACCCACATCAATACCCCTCGTGGGACAGTCCAGGATCAGGATATCGCTCTCCTTGCCAAGCCACTTGGCGAACACTACCTTTTGCTTGTTTCCGCCCGAAAGCTCATTGCAGATCTGCTTGCCGTTGCGGCACTTGATCCTCAGGGTTTCAATCTGCTTGTTGGTAAGGTTTGTCTCGGACCGCCTTGTAATAAGCCCCAGGACTTTCCTGAGCTGCCTGAGGGATGGCAGCACCACGTTTTCCTTTATGCTGGCGTTAAGTATGATGGCCTCCCTGTCCCTTTCCTTGGACACATAGGCCATATTGTTCTTTGTCGCCACATGGGGGTCCTTCACCTGGACATTGTTCTTCTTCAGCGTAACGCTTCCAGTGATGGGTTTGTCGATACCGAAAAGCACGCGGCCCAGTTCATGCATCCCGCAGTCTGAAAGCCCGCCGACACCAAGGATCTCACCCTTGTGAAGCTCAAGGTTAAACTCCTCCAGTATGCCTGAGGTTACGCGTTTGGCCTCCAGTACCACCTCATCGCTATAACTTCCGTCATAGTCGCTTCGAAAGTAGCTCCCGCTGAGTTCTCTCCCGACCATGAGGCTTCTCATCCTGTCCACGCTTATCTCTTCTTTCTCAAGCGTGTCGATCACGATGCCGTCACGCAGGACCGTGATGGTATCGCAGATGGACATAAGTTCGTGGAGATCGTGGGATATGAACAGAACGGATTTGTTTTCTTCGTGAAGCCTTCTTATCAGCCGGTAAAGCAATTCCCGGCCTCTCTGGGCCAGCGCCGTAGTAGTTTCGTCGACAATCAGAAGGTCCGGGTTTGCCACCATGGCTCTTGCAATCTCCACGATCTTGCGCTCCTCGAAGTTGAGCCTGTTGATAAGGGTTTCAGGATGAATGTCTCCTGCGCCGATTTCCTGCAGCAATTCAGCCGCGCGCCTGTTGATGGCTTTCATGTTGATAAAGCCGAACCTGGTAAACTCCTCAAGCCTTCCGGTAAAGATGTTGGCCGCTACGGTAATCCCCGGAATGGTGCCCATCTCCTGGATGATCATGCTTACGCCATGGTTCTGGGCGCCCACCATATTCCTGGGTGCATAGGGCTTTCCCTTGAGCTCAAAGGAACCGCTGTCGGCAAACTGCGCGCCCGCGATGATGGATGCAAGCGTTGATTTTCCGGAGCCATTCTCGCCGATAAGTCCCCTGATCTCTCCGCGCCGGATTTCCATGTCCACATCGATCAATGCACGAGTCGGTCCGAATGCTTTGCTGATCTTCTTTACGGTCAGCAACACCTGATCTCCCATGAACACACCCCTTTTTAAGTTTTAGTTTACTTCCGGTGAAGTATCTGAAACTGTGCTGTCCTATGATAATGTGATTATGCTTGTGTCCGCGTAGAATCCTCTCTTTGAGGCGTCCACATAAGAATTGCCGATAATCCTGAATGTATCCCTGAGGCGTATGTCCTCCGATGAAGAGCCGATCATGACCGTCATGTCCCCGGCTTCCACTTTCCATTTCATACTGACGTCGAGAAAAGCGAACTGGGAAACCTTGACCGTGAAAACTACTGTTTTTGTCTCCCCAGCCTTAAGCTCTACCCGTTTGAAACCTGCCAGTTCCTTGTTGGGACGCAGCATTGAGCCCAACTCATCTGCGATATACAGCTGGACAATCTCGGCGCCGTCTTTTCTGCCGGCGTTCCGGACATCAGCGCTGACCGTAAGCTTTCCGTCACTGCAGACTTCCTTATCCAGCCTTAGATTCGAGTATTCAAAGCGCGTGTAGCTGAGTCCCTGACCGAAGTAGAACAGGGGCTTTTCCGAGCCGTCAACATACATGTTCTCCTGTTTGAAGATGCTCTTGTTATGATAGCTGACGCCATTGACGTGATTGTAGTATAAGGGAATCTGTCCCGCATTCCGTGCTACCGTTACCGGCAGCTTTCCGGAAGGATTGAAGTCTCCGAACAATACCGACGCGATGGCCTGGCCGCCCCATACCGAAGGTGACCAGCATTCCAGCAGCGCGTTGCAGTTCTCAGCGATGAATTCGCTGCTTAGCGGCCTACCGCTGAGATGCAAGACCACTGTGGGTTTCCCGGTTGATAGAACCTCCCGCGCAAGGTCTTCCTGCACACCCGGAAGTCCTATATTCATTGAATCCAGGTTTTCTCCCATAGTGGACGACTGGGCCCATCCCAGTTTTCCGCCGATGACCAGTATTGCCACATCCGCGGCTCTTACCGTTTCCACGGCCTGTTTAAAGCCGCTCCTGTCACAGCCCGCATAATCGCAGCCCCTGGCATGGATAATCTTTGCGTTTTTGCATGTGTTGCGGATTGCCTGCAGAATGGTTTGGGATTTTTCAAACATGCTTCGCAGCATGCTCTCTACCATCGGGTTTTCCACGGTGATATTGGAGCCGGGGTATGTCTCCAGCGCTTTCTTTTCGCTCCTTGAGTAAGAGGCATACTCTTCCATACCTTCAGCTATAACATTTGCCTCGAGGGTCATATCCAGAACGGCAGGATATGTATAACCGCCGAACATCAGGCGGAGCGAATCCGAGTGCGGTCCTATAACTGCTATGCTCTTTATATTCTTTTTCAGCGGAAGAACACCATCGTTTTTTAGCATGACCAGCGACTTCTGCGCGAGCTCAAAGCTCATCCTGTCGTTGTCAGTATTGTAGTAATATTTCTTAATATCATTTCTACGAGGATACGGGTTTTCGAAAAGGCCCAGCTGGAATTTCTGGCGCAGGACCCGCCTTACCGAACGGTTGATAATTTCTTCGTCAAGCTCCCCGTTTTCAACCGCGTCTATCAACAGCTGGGTTTTGAATCCTGCGGGGACAGGAAATTCCTGATCAAGCCCGGCTTTTATTGCCATGATGCCTGCTTTTCCCATATTCTCGGCAACCTTCATGGCTACCATGCGGTTGATGGCCATATAATCGGATACCACGGTTCCCCTGAATTTCATTTCCCTGCGCAGAAGATTATCAAGAAGCGGCTTTGAGCCAATCACCATCTCGCCGTCTATGGCGCCATACTGGGCCATGATGGAACCGATCCCGGCTTCGATGATGACCGCCTGGAAGGGCTTGGCATATACTTCACGAAGTTCCCTTGGTGTGATGGGATTCCGGGACTGGTTCAGCCCGCCTTCACTCATGCTGTATCCAATGAAATGCTTTGCGCATGCCAGGACACCTTCCGAAAGCCTTTCTCCCTGCATGCCCCTGACATACGCGACGGCCATCTGGCTGCACAGGGCAGGATCCTCCCCGAATGTTTCGCCCATCCGGCCCCAGCGAGGATCGCGGGCTACATCCACCACCGGCGACAATACTCTTCTGATGCCAACAGCCATTACCTGCCTGCGAATGAGCTCGGCCATCTTCTGAACACCGTCGGGATCCCATGTGGCGCCCAGTCCGATGGGGGACGGGAACTGGGTCATTTCGGATATGATGCCGCCTGAAATGGCTTCGGTATGGATGATCGCGGGAATTCCGAGTTCAGTCTCCTCCACAAGGTATCTTTGAAGCCTCTCAATAAACTCCGCGCTCTTTTCAGGGCTGTCAAGCTGGTACCCGAAAGCGATTTCACCTATGCCATCGGGCATTATACCGCTGAAATTGGGATTTGAACGGGGAATAAAAACAGAAAAGAGACATTGCAACTGGGCTATCTTCTGCCTCAGAGACATCTTCCGGAGAAACTCGTTGATCCTGGTTTCCGTAGATTTTGATCTGCCCCGGCCAGCCATTTTCTTCCCCCCTGGCAGCCTGTTTTATTTATTGTAGCCCTATGATCTTCATATTTCTTCTCAGTTTGCGAAAGCCGGCTTATCATTTTTTACCCTAAAATATAAAACGGTTGCCCGGATCCCCCGCCGCAACCGCCGAAAACCTGTAGATATAATACTTTATATATACCAGGTTACAGGTACTTGTGCAAAAGCGCGTATTCGTTTACCGAATCAACCATCAGATACCCCTGGACAAGCTGGATATGATCCTTGAACGCATGGCTCTTCCTTGTTTTCTTGTATTCTTTGGGAGATATTCCGACTATTTCATTGAATGCCCTGTAAAAAGTAGGCAAGCTGTAAAAGCCACACTCCTGGGCAATCTCAATGACAGGGGCATCGGATGATTCAAGGAGCTGCTTTGCATGGTTGATCCGCACCATCTTCAGATAGAACAGTATGGACAGCCCGGTTTTCTTCCGGAAGAACTTGCTTAACGCCATCACATTCATATTGACGGCTTCAGCGATGGTTTCCAGGGACAGATCCTCTTTGAAATGCTTGTTGATATGGTTGATGATGGCAGTCACCTTTTTCAGGTCTTCACTCATTTTCGGATCACTGGTTTGTGCCTTGTAATCGCAGTACCGGAACAGGCACCCGACAAACTCGTAAAAGTATGACCACAGGAAAAACTTGTATCCATCCCTCATCCTCGAATACTCAATACCGATCCTCGCCAGCACCGATTTCAGCTTGTCGGCGGTTTCCTTATTCAATTCCGAGACCGCGGTATTCAGGTTGAAGTAATAGGTCTGGTCTTTACCATAGATCTGGTAAATCAACTCGGGCACAAACTGGAGGACAAAGGTAAGATTGCCTTCGCTTTTTATTGAATGGATACGGTTGCTGTTGATGAGGATGATGTCGCCCGTATTCAGATCATACCTGGACTCTTCCACGGTTATCTGAAGCGTCCCCGACAATACGAATAGAACTTCAATCTCATTGTGCCAGTGCCCCCAGGACTCCTCAATGGCTGCGATAAAATGTTTTACAGGGATTTTTTCATGATATTCAATATCCTCGAAGATATAAAACTCATTCATCCTGGGTTTCCTTTCCCAAAAGATGCCACAACTATGAAAATTAGCTGGTAATACCAATTATGCTAACTCAATATTAAACCATCGTACAAATAATGTCAAACTTCAACGAATACTGTATGATGTGCCTGTAAACTATTGGAAAGTATCTACGCCCCCAAAACCGATAATGAAAAAGCAGACCACGAATGGCCTGCCTTGTTGCTAACGAACAGAATACATGCCTGTTTTTTCATCACTGGGCTACAAGGCTGTCCGCCAGACCGTTTATCACATCCCGCGCAGGATAGGGCTTATTGTTTTCAATGGAGCCAACAGAACCCGTATCGATACAAGGGATGGCATACTCCTCGTCATCGGCTTCTATGATAATGATAAAGTCATGGCCACAGTTGATGTCAACAGTAATATAATCGGTGATTCTCCCCACATTGAATGTATCCCGGACAAGCTGTATATGCCCTTCCCTGTCAAGGAGGAATGCCGCGTGGCTGTGGCTTGTGTATATCCCGATATACTGGGATGTAAGCCATGTTCTGCCTCCTTGGCTGAAAACGATATCAAGAGGCAGCGAGACAGAGGTATCATCATAGGGTACAGCTGTTTCAATTGCGGGAAGAAGGATAGCATATTCCTGGCTCTCATCCTGAAGCGGCAGCAGGTAATACCGCTGGTCTCCAAGTAAATCACCGAATCCTGTTGCTTCACGGAGAGCATCTGCCCCTATCCCGCCGGCTTTCAGGGTGGAAATGGTCAGCACGCTGTTTTCGTCACAGGTATACTGTGTTCCCCTTTCCGAATTATAGGCGTCCAGGATGGCGTTGACCGCCTCAGATGGCATGTGGCCTCCGACAGGCGTCCGAATACCGTGAAAATCCATGGAGTTCAATATGATATCACCAGAGGTAAACGAATGCATAAAGCTTTTTTCCCTTCCATCGGGAGGCGCACTGTCGGTTCCCGCTTGTTCTTCTGTGTATTGGGGTTCTCCATCCCTAAGCTCATCAGTAAACATAATATCAGCAGAAGGCAACGATTCCGCCGCTGCTGTATCGGCGCTCCCCATAGGCTGCTCCCATCGGCCCGGGGCAGGTGCGGAATCCGCAGTTTTTGGACTTTCACGCATGGGTGAATAGAGCAGAAGAACCAATACAAGCAGGCAGGCCGCAAAGGGAGCGGCATACCTTAAGGCTATCCGGCTGAAAGATATGTTTATCGGTCTTTTTTTCTTAGCCGTTGATTCCAATTCCAACCTGCACTTGTTCAGGGTGGTCTGAATCAGTTCATCGGAGGCCTTGAGCTGATCAAGCCCAGCCCTGTATGCTTCCTTAAAACTGTCGTCGTTCAGGATTACATTATCCTGGCGGCTGTTCCTGTTCTCAGCCATTAGCCTCACCTCCCATCATCTCCGCAAGCAGGCTCCGTGCCTTGTACAGCCTGCTTTTCACAGTCCCCCCCTGTATCTTGAGAATCCGGGAAATCTCTTTTATGCCTAACTCCTGGTAGTAGTATAAATGGATCACTTCGCGATATTTATCCGGCAATTTCATAATGGAGCGAACCAACTCCTCTTTTTCATCCTTATTCTCAACTATCTCCTCTGTATCGCTTTCAGAAGCCTGGAAGCTGAAATCGTCGGTTACAGTAACCCTCCTCTTCCAAGCGCTTCTTAGAATATCTCTGCAAACATTGATGGCAATGCCTGTCACCCACGTTTTCTCGCTGCACTCTCTGCGAAAGCTGTCATAATACCTGCATACCCTCAAAAATGTTTCCTGGTATGCATCCTCGGCCAGTTCTCTGGACTTCAGTATGACAAACGCCGTCCTCAGTACATCGTTGCCGTACTGCTCCACCAGCCTGGTAATCTCGTTCATTTTTTCAGAAGGAGCCACCTGATAGCCACCCTCCTTCTTCATCTAATTTGACGCAATACATCCGGTTTGGTTCATATTCGCAAGACAAACGACAAATATCGCAAAACCTGCAAAAGAACCCTACGCACGGATACAGTCTGATAGAATTTTATCAAACACGGCAGAAAAAAGGAAGTCTTTCAAATGCCCCGGGAAACAATGAGAAATATGAAAGGGCGATGTATAATAGTCGCAGCGAGCATAGAATCCGCAGGGGGTAACTGGATGGATATCCGCAGAAGCCAGGTAATTTGCCTGTTTATAGATAATTATCATGATCTCAGGAAACATCTGCGTTTAGGGGCGTACTCCAAGGCTTTGCGGCTCTCTTCCCTTATACTGTCCCTGAAAGGCATACGGATCGAGATTGAGGAATTCCGGAAAAGCCTTGATTACATAAAGCGGCACACCCAGTGGTATTCACCGTTCAGGTCCTGCATGGCACCAGCTGCCGCCTTTGCCATCACGCCTGAAAAAACATTTTACAAGGCTTTCAACCGGCTCGCCTTCTGTTGCAAAGCGCTTAAAATCGCTGGCTTTAGAGCTTCATCCCGCCTTGTCCCCGCTTCCATGGCCCTTTATGCCGCCTCGGCCGAAGGCTCCGAACGGCTCCTGGCAAGCCGGTCCTATTCGGTATATAAAAGCATGAAAAGATGGCATACGGCCCGAACCGGGAAGGAGCTTTTCGCGCCCGCCGTGTTCATGGCCTGTTCCGAGCTGTGGGGAAAAGAAATAATAAGCCATGTGGCAAGGGTCTCCAGGCGCCTTCATATCCGGGATGCGAGCCAAGCCAGAGGCCTTCACTTTCTTTATCAAATCCTTGCCTATGGCGCCGATCCTTTGGAGGAGACAGCCGTGCGCTGTGCCGAGATCTTCCCGATTCTTGAAAAAATGAATTTCAGATCCCCTTCCCTATTCTATGGGACCATGGGCTTTCTGGCACTGTCAGACCACGACAGCAATCGCGCCGTATTGGACGCCATGGACACCATGAGCCTTTTAAAGCTCGGAAAATCCTTTCCCGGGTTTGAAAAGGAACAGGCCATGCTGACGGCGTCAGCGATTGTCGCTGCAAACCGTCTGCAGCTTATGGCAGAACCTTCCCAGTCCGCTTCCATCTCTCCAGTTGTTTCAGACCCGGCTTCTTCCACCTTTTCAGTCATTAGAGCCCAGGCAGCTTCCATCCCATCAATTATATCAGCCCTGGCCTCCGCCTGCCTGCTGTAAAGGCTGAAGCGGTATCGGGCCGTTTCGGCTGCGGCGGTCTTTTACCGGGTTTAAAGGTCTTGGCTTTCTCGGGTGTATAAATATTTGAAAGGGAAAAACACTTCTGATAAAATGATTATGTTTCAGGCAGCCTAAAATCAGGTTGTTTTTATTATGGAATCGATTATATTTATTTATACGGAAGAGGTAATGAATATGGGAAGACAGGTGAGGACACGTTACGCGCCAAGCCCTACCGGGTATGTCCATATCGGAAATCTGAGGACTGCCCTCTATGAATACCTTATCGCTCGCTCAATGAACGGCAAATTCATACTGAGGATAGAGGATACAGACCAGGAGAGGCAAGTCGAAGGCGCGGTGGACGTTATATATAAAACGCTCAGGCTTTGTGGCCTGAAACACGATGAGGGTCCCGATATTGGAGGTCCTTACGGACCATATGTCCAAAGCCAAAGGAAGGATATCTACCTTCCCTATGCCAGGGAATTGGTTGAAAAAGGCCATGCCTATTATTGCTTCTGCTCAAGGGAAAGGCTCGATAACATGAGGAAGGAAACCGAGTCCAAAGGTGAAACTTTCATGTATGACCGCCACTGCCTTGGATTGTCGAAGGAGGAGGTTGAAGAGAAGCTGGCCAAAGGCGAGCCCTGGGTTGTCCGGCAGAAAATGCCCCGGGAAGGATCCACCACATTCGAGGATATGGTCTATGGCACAATCACCATCGAGAACAATATGCTGGAAGACCAGATCCTGATAAAGTCGGACGGACTTCCTACCTACAACTTTGCCAACGTCATAGACGACCATCTTATGGGGATCACCCATGTGGTCCGCGGCAGCGAATACCTTACCTCAACCCCGAAATACAACCTTCTTTACGATGCCTTCGGCTGGGAAAAGCCTGTATACATCCATCTGCCGCTGATTGTAAAGCCCGATGGAAGCAAGATCTCCAAGCGGAAGGGTGATGCGTCCTTTGAGGACCTGCTCGGAATGGGGTTCATTGCTGAAGCCGTCGTCAACTACATCGCCCTTTTGGGATGGTCCCCGGAAGGAACCCAGGAGATATTCTCCCTTGCAGACCTTGAAAAGGCTTTTGACATAAGACGAATCAGCAAATCCCCGTCGTGCTTTGACATGGAAAAACTTCGCTGGTTCAACGCGGAATATATCAGGGCAATGACTCCCGAGAAGTTCCACAGCTATGCCCTGCCCTACCTGGAGAAAGCCATAACCAACAAGGCAATTGACCTTTTCAAGGTAAGCAGGCTGCTTCATGCCAGGACCGAAGTGCTTTCCGAAATCCCGTCCAAGGTAGGCTTTTTCAATGGGCTGGAGGATTATGACCTTGGCATATATGAGCATAAAAAGATGAAGACTACTCTCGAAAATTCGCTGGAAAACCTTAAAGCCGCGCTTCCCGTCCTTGAGAAGCTTGAACCGTGGAACGAAGAAACCGTCCATAGCGCATTGCTGTCTTTGGTGAAATCCCTGGGGATCAAGAATGGGCAAATGCTATGGCCCGTCAGAACTGCCCTGTCAGGATGGCAGGTTACGCCGGGCGGCGCCATAGAAATAGCGGACATTCTGGGTAAGAAGGAAAGCCTCAGGCGTATCAGGATAGGGATTGAACGTTTGGAAAAGGCGCTTACTTAGCAATTTTAGGCTATAAGTTTCTATAAGTTTATTATGCAAAATTCTGATTGATATTGTTGTGAATAAAAGATAATATATAGTTTGAATGTCTTAACTTCTAGGAGGGTTGTTGCTATGAACTTAATCTTGCTTGCCCCTGTAGGCTCTGTGCTTGCGCTTTGCTTTGCCGGCTACCTGGCATATAGCGTGGTTAAGAAGAGCGAGGGCACAGATGCAATGAAAAAGATTGCAGACGCCATTCGTCAGGGCGCCAATGCCTACCTGAAAAGGCAGTATTCAGGAGTGGCAATATTCTTTGCGGTTATGGTTGCTATTCTCACAGCACTTGCAATAGCAGGATATCTAACCCCCTTCGTACCCTTCGCATTCCTGACCGGTGGTTTCTTCTCCGGTCTTTCAGGATTCCTCGGTATGAAGATTGCTACGGCAGCGAATTCCAGGACCGCCAACGCGGCGAAGTCCAGCCTTAACAGCGGGCTTCGCGTGGCGTTCAACAGCGGTGCCGTTATGGGACTGATTGTTGTTGGTCTTGGACTTTTGGATCTGAGCATTTGGTACTTCTTCCTCGACTGGTTCTATGGAGCTGATCCGAATAAGATCCAGAAAATCACAAGCGCCATGCTCACCTTCGGTATGGGCGCCAGTTCCATGGCCCTTTTCGCGCGCGTAGGCGGCGGTATATTCACCAAGGCTGCCGATGTGGGCGCAGACCTTGTTGGTAAGGTTGAAGCGGGAATTCCCGAGGATGACCCCAGGAACCCCGCTGTTATCGCTGATAACGTCGGTGATAATGTAGGCGACGTTGCCGGTATGGGCGCTGACCTTTATGAATCCTATGTGGGCTCCATCGTTTCCACCTGCGCTCTGGCAGTTGCTGCCGGCCTTGGCGTAAATGGAGTAACCATTCCCATGGTTATTGCGGGCGTTGGCGTAATCGCCTCGATCATCGGCACATTCTTCGTGCGCTCCGGTGAAAAAGCCGAGCAGAAGGTCCTGCTGAGGGCACTGAGGACCGGTGTTTACATCAGTTCAGCCCTTATCTTCATCGTGTCTTTCTTCCTTGTACGCAGCATATTCCCAGATAAAATGGGTATTTTCTGGGCAATCGTAAGCGGACTTGTCGCCGGTAACCTCATAGGCTTTGTAACCGAGTATTTCACTTCGGATACCTATAAACCTACCAGGGGACTTGCGAAAACATCATTGACAGGTCCCGCGACCATCATCATCGGCGGGCTTTCCCTGGGCATGCTGTCCACTGCCGTTCCGGTCATAATAGTTGGCGCCGCTGTGCTGGCAAGCTTCTTCCTGGCAGGAGGCGCAGAAAGCTTCAACATGGGCCTGTACGGTGTTGGTATATCGGCAGTGGGTATGCTAAGCACGCTTGGTATCACGCTGGCTACCGATGCTTACGGTCCCGTGGCCGACAATGCCGGCGGTATCGCCGAGATGTCACACCTGCCTCCTGAAGTCAGGGAACGCACTGACGCACTGGATTCCCTTGGAAACACCACAGCGGCAACAGGCAAGGGTTTTGCCATAGGTTCCGCCGCTTTGACGGCGCTTGCCCTTATCGCAGCGTATACCGACCAGGTTACGATTATAGATCCCAGCTATGTTTTCAACCTTAACCTGATCAATCCTCCCGTGCTGGTAGGGTTGTTCGTCGGGAGCATGCTGCCGTTCCTATTCGCTTCACTCACCATGGAAGCCGTGGGCAGAGCAGCTCAGAAAATTGTTGTAGAGGTAAGAAGGCAATTCAAGGAGATCGTGGGCATCATGGATGGCACCGCAGAGCCTGATTACGCAAGCTGTGTAGATATCTGCACCAGGGCTGCCCAGAAGGAAATGATGCTGCCTTCTATAATAGCCATTATAGCTCCCATCCTTGTCGGAATCCTCCTTGGTGTTAACGGTGTTGCCGGCATGCTCGCCGGAGCAACGGTATCAGGGTTCATACTTGCCATCATGATGGCCAACTCCGGTGGAGCGTGGGATAACGCCAAGAAGCATATCGAAGCCGGAAACTTTGGCGGAAAAGGCTCTGAACAGCACAAGGCAGCTGTTGTGGGCGATACGGTGGGCGATCCCTTCAAGGATACGTCCGGTCCTTCCATCAACATCCTGATCAAGCTTCTCTCCATGGTTTCCATCGTGTTCGCGTCATTCATAATGAACAATACCCTGATGAAGTAAGAGTTGTGCAAGGGTTAAAGCATAATGTGGAGGCCGGATGCCCGACAACGGGCGCCGGCCTCTTTCATTTTTGCCATCAGGACCTTCCGCTTGACAAGGGCAGGCCGGTATTAATAATAAATGGTATATAGTATATGTACCAGGAGGCGGATCATGGGAAAGTACGGGATAGCGATGACAACATTTGAAAATGAGCAGCAGGCAAAGCCTGTAATAGATGAGATCCTAAGATGCAAACTGGCGGCATGCGTCCAGGAAATCAGGATAAAAAGCCACTATGCATGGAAGGGCGAACTCTGCCATGAGGATGAGGTTTTAGTGCTTCTAAAAACAAGGAAGGAGTTATACCCCGAACTGGAGAAGAAACTACTGGAAATCCATCCTTATGAGACGCCTGAAATCCTGTTCGTGGACGCGGAAAAGGGAAGCGCCGCATACCTTGCGTGGATAGATGAGCAAACCAGGCCGGAATGACAACCCGGCTGCTTTCATTCAAGCCACTGGTCGGCATGGTGCCCTCCGATCCAATACCAGCGAGGGTGATCCGATTCAAACACCATGAGTTCCCTGCTTTTCTTCTTAAGCTTTGCCTGAAAAGCAGGGAACCGTTCTTGGGCTGATTGGCAATTATAATGAATTATCCTTTGTTATCACGGTTTTACGCTGTTATTCGCATCCGCACCTTCCATAGCCAGGATCTGCATGCCGGGAGGCGGAATCGGGATATCAATGGCAGAATCGCATGAATATAATAGATTGAAATCAGGGAACAGGACCGTGTTGCCATGGATCAGCGTACTGTTTATTGTTTCGGCAAAAGAGGTTACAATCACCTTGTTATTCCTGGGTATTCTTGCCCTAACCTCATAAGCAAAGACGTCGAATGCAGTTATGAATTGTACCCTGATCTGTCCGACAGGAATTGTTATGCGGGTAGGCGCAAGAAGATCGGTAGGAGTATTCGCAGTCCAGTTCAGTACATGCAATATAACCTCATGGTCCTCGTTACTTGTATTTTCAAACTCTACAACGATTTGGGCCATTGTGGAGTCAGAGCGCATTACCCCGGTAGTAACCAATATACTCGACAATATGAGCACCTCCCTTCTATGGTTTTGTTTTCTACTACATAATATTGCTTGTCCAAACCATCCGTTACATGACAAAAACCGCGGATCTCCCGGATCTCGGCTTAATTAAGGAAAAGCTCAAGTAAAAAATTTTCCCTTGCCACATTATTGCTCCCAAATCATGCTATAATGTTGTAGATGCAAAATTTATCACTTATGGGGAAGAAGAGCATGAAACTAGAATATTTACAGCCGTACTATTGATTCTATTGCTGTTACCTCCAGGATGCGGCAGAACCGTTCCTGCGGAGGACACAAGCGATGAAGATTTCCGGGAGGCCGCAAGTACACCGGATACGGCTTCCGATACCGCAAAAACACCGGCTGCGGACGCCGAAGCTGCAGATATCCCGGATATAACTGCGGAAGCCGCGGATACCCCAGGTACGGCTCTTGATGACCCCATTCCTGACATTCCGGCAACACCCGCCTCTGCAACGGATAATGCCCGGGAAGAGCGTTACCTTTACCCTGCCATGAACAGTGACGGAAAAAGGGGATATATCGATTCCGAAGGCAAGGTAGTCGTCGATTTTATCTATGATCACGCAGGTTTCTTCGCGGAAGGTGTGGCGGCAGTAAGCCTGAACGACAGGTTCGGCCTGATTGACCTGGACGGCGAGACCATTGTTGAGCCGCAGTATGCACACATCGGGAACTTCAGCGAAGGCCTGGCCCATGTTGTCAAGATTGAGGCGGGCGCTTCAAAGCACGGATTCATGAATAAAGACGGAGATGCTTTTTATAAGGACTATTTCGATAACAACACCGGCGATTTTCACGATGGCCTTGCCGTTTTTGAAAAGGATCTTAATTTCGGTTACGTGGACACTAACGGCGATATCGTTATAGAACCTGAGTACTACATGGCTTATGACTTTTCAGAGGGTCTTGCCGTGGTTGCGGATGAGAATGATAAACACGGGTTTATAGATACAAACGGAAACCTTGTAATACCTTTCAGATTTGATCATTACATAGATGGCACTTATCAATACCAGGGATTCAGCAACGGCCTTGCAGCCGTCTGCATTGACGGGAAATTCGGATATATTAACAAGAACGGTGATTTTGCCATTGAACCGGTGTTTGATTATGCGGAGCGGTTCAGTGACGGATTGGCCCTTGTTTTTGCCGACGGGCTCTACGGTTATATCGATACAAAAGGGGAGTTCATTATAGAGCCTGGATTTGAAAGTGCCACTTCTTTCAAGAACGGCTTCGCGTTTGCCAGGATGCCGGGAAATACTGACTACGAAAACCCGATGGGTTATGCGCTGATAAATAAAGACGGTGATTTTATAACCAGCCAAAACCTGGTTATTGACAGGGGCGGAGGCTACACTTTTATTTCAGAGTGGAGCACAGGGTTTGTCGGGGAACTGGCAAGGGTTGCAATGATGGTTGATGATAGCCTGAAATTCATATACATATACAAGAACGGCGATATAGTATGGGAATGTGAATAGCAAAGTGATCCGCTTGTTCAACCTTGTTTCAAAACAGCCTTTGCTTCCTCGCACCAGCCAAGATAGGCCCGGTATGTTTCAATTCCGAACCTGACCGTCAACAGGTAATATTTATGCTCTTCCTCATCCAGGACCTTTTCCAGGTTCACGGCATACTTTTCAAGAACCTGGAGTTCTTTTCTTATTTTCTCTTCAAACTTTTGAATATGAACCAGGATGCCTTCTCTGCCAAGCTCACCGCCGAAAAAAAGCTTAAGCAATGTTTCATACCTAAGCTCATCTTTTTCAGCAGGCTTCATGAGCCATTCCCTGAGAAGCGCCCGTCCTTTATCAGTGATGGAATATATTATTCTTCCCCTTCCTGAATTCTCCTCTTCCTTTTCAACACAGCCGTCTTTTTCCAATGCATCCAGGGCGGGATAGATGCTCCCGAAGCTTCCGCTCCAGAAGAACTTCAGCGAAAGATCGATCCTCTTTTTGATCTCGTATCCTGTAAGCGGTTCATGATTAAGAAGTCCCAGTATGACATAATTTATCTTCTTTTTATTTGCCATTGATAAGTTCCTCCATGAAGTGGTTAAGTTTTTCGTGGTTTTCTGATGCATAGGGATGATTTCTGTCGGCAAGGGCAACTGTCATTCCGAGATTATCAAGTTTCTTTTTCAGGTACCGCACGCATCTTTCGTTATCGCCGCCGCCACTTAAGGTAAAAAGCGCAGTAACTTTATTACTTACATTATTCTTCAAAAATGTATTAATGGCAGGGGCTGGTTTGCCGGCCCATACAGGCGTACCGAGAATTATCCTGTCATACTGTTCCGGGTTTACCCCTATTGGCTTGATCTTTGCACATACGCCAAAAGCAGCCTGCATTCCGCCAATAACATATTTCATTTTATTCTTCGGGATTTTATAAACGGTTTCGAGTTGGAGAATATCGGCATGAAGCCTGTCAGCTATGATCTCTGCGGCCTGCCTGGTATTCCCCTCCAATGAAAAATAGACAACCAGGTTTTTCATATGAATCAAAACCGCCTTTCCGCTTTCCATGAATATGACAGCACATTTTTCGGACAACTGTCAACACAAGCTCCGCATTGTATACAATCGGTACACTGACTATTATTATTCTCCCTGATCATCTGTTCCACCCTAAGCCCCATCGGGCAAACCGACTCGCATTTTTTGCATGAAATGCATTTACTGTTATCGGCTGATACATGAAGCTGAGGGATATGCATCATCTGTCCGATTTTCTCACCAATGACCATGAACGGGGCCATCCAGCATATGTAATGACATGCCGCGCGTCGGCCATGAATCAAGGAAGGCAGAAGCAGCAGGAGAATAACAGCGTAGTAAACCATATAGTTGGCTATTCCGGTTACCGAAACGCCATGATCAGTCATGTAGAATACATCTACGCCTACGGTTCCTTCACCTAAAACAAATGAAATTACTATTACGGCTATCCATACGGTCCAGATAACGTACTTTATTGCCCTTCTTTTGCCCTGCTTTGCCGGTTTGCTGTTGACATGGGCCGCACATTCCTGCAATCCCCCGGCAGGGCAAAGATAGCCGCAAAAACTTCTTCCCAGAAACACTGACAGAACCAGCATGGACAAGAATGCAAAAAAGCTTCCGGTCAAAATATGACGTGCCATTCCCATGATGATTATGGCGGGGGAAAAATACCACATCGTTACCGGAAATAGCAGCAAGGAAACCAATAAGACTAATCTCCTGACAGGTTGCCGTTTCATATACTCGCTCCGTAACGTATTAACTAATATATCATTTTGATATATCGCTATTATATATTATGGTCATTTACGGATCTTTGTCAAGATCTTCGAGAGACAAAAAGGTTTTCAGCAATCGTTATTGTTACGTAAGTCTGAAAACCCCTTCTTAGAGTATTCATTTCTCTATAAACCGGAGGTAAACACGAATCACGAGAGCCGCCCTTGGCCTGGGAGAACCGTTCCCTCACAGCAGGCAGGAGTATTCAAGTTCGCAGGCCAATCCCCGTTCATCGGGATATTGGCGCTCGCCTTTGCTTTCAAGCGAGAACCCAATTTTCTCCATGATGCGTGCAGAGCTAAGGTTCCGGCTGTCACAGTGGGCAACCAGTTTATTCACTTTCAGCCGCTCCGCTGCAAATGACTTGACCGCAAGCGCAGCTTCTGTCGCAAATCCCTTTCCCAAGTATTTTTTGTTGAGAATCCAGCCCATCTCGCCCTCGGTCCTGTCTTCGTTCAGGTACACGGACACAGCACCGATGTGCATGGAATCATAAATAATCGCGAATTCATAAAATGATGGCTCGTCCTTTTGCCATTCCGCGCTGACATGCTCGAGAAAACTCCGTGTTTCCTCCAGGTTCCTGTTGGGCAAACGAAACATGTATTTGGTCGTCTCCGGATCTGAAGCGTATTCGTACACCGTAGGCAAATCCGAAACACTAAGCGGGCGCAATAATAATCTGTCAGTTCTTAAATTCAATGTACATCGGTTTATTCTCCTTTGTAATAAATGCTGCCTTCTAAACATGTTCCGAGAGTGCTGAAAGGATTTAATTAAGAGTATGAACAAGGCGGCAGGAAGCCGCCCCGTTCATGTTATGGCAAGAAATTTACGGCTTGCGCAAACTTTTTCCGAAAAAAATATCCGGTTTTCCTATTCCGTTTGCGTCAGGCACAACGCCGATAATCTTGTATCCCAGCTTCAGGTAAAAGCCTGACTGATGTGTGCCGGGCGAAAAACTCCTTATTCTCCCCGGTAAATCATCATATAAATCGACATTTGCAAAAGATGTTTCGCCGTCGCCCCTCTCATCGTCGGCGCCCAAAATTATTGTCAGGCCGCCCTGCTTTCTTGCTTCATCCTCCAATGCTGCAACTATTGCCCTGCCAATGCCTTGCTTGCGCCTGTCGCTGCGAACAGCCAGCGGATGCAATTCGAAGACATTTCCGTTATACTCCGGAAGTATGCCTCCCCAGCCAAGTACAATACCGTTTTCAATAGCCGCAAGCAAAGTGTTTTCCGGGATCATGAGCCTGTTTATTTCATCCAGGGCATCCTGAAGCGTCGGCCAACCGATTGGAATACTGTCAGTCAGTATCTGTGCGGCCTGGATTATCTGGGTCTCGTTCAGTTGAGTCATGTTGATAATTTCCATTTGAAATCCTCCCTTAAGCTTTTGACATGGAACAAAACCAGGCATAAAGTTAAAACAATATGGAGGACTTCGCGCTTTAGCCTTTATCCTAGATTAACAGGGATACCTGATGTAATGCATCATTTCCACCCCGATTCATTGGAACTTGTTGAGTTGATTATAACAACTGATGGATAATACTTCAAGAAATTGGTTCTACATCAATACCGTCTACTATCAATACCTGTCTTGCTATTAGATGTTTGGCTAAACATAAAACCTCTTTAGAAAAAAAACACCTGTCATCAGGTGGTAAGATATGGTCTATTGCGAATCCCTGTTCTCGGGTAACTGTCTTTTTCAGACAACCCCTTTAAAATTTCAAGCAAGCCCCTTTTATAATCACTAGTCCATGCATCCGATTGTATATCCGGGTATCAACAAATGCAAATTATGCCTCAGACACATACCCCATACTCTCCAATGTAGATTTAATCCTTCGCCATGGAAAACCTATTGCATTCTCAAAATCCCCGTTCACCTCTATCGTATGCTTTCTCCATCCAAGATGCAAAGCGTAACTTCCGGCTTTGTCGAAGGGCTCGCCGGTATCCACATAATTTTCAATTTCCTCCATCGAATAATCATCAAATCGAATACATGTCTTTTCGCAGAGTGTTTTCACCATACCATTGGAAACACCGATTACAGCTCCTCCGGTCAATACTAAATGCTCCCTGTTTCTTAATTCCTCCAGGATTCGTATGGCTTCGTTTCTATCCCTGGGCTTACCGATAATTCTTCCGTTATATACTACCGTATCCAATCCGATAATGAACCCTTCGTCGCACATGCTCAAAACACTTTCCGCTTTTTGTCGTGCCAAAAACATTACCGTTTCTTCCGGATTCAGCCCCGAAGGCATGCGCTCTTCCCATAAAGGCTTCAGAACAATGGCTGAAGGTATATATTTGTGTATTAATTCTATTCTTCTTGGGGAAGTCGAAGCCAGATATACTTTATCCGCCATTAGCAAGGTTACTTCCCTGTTCATTCTTACTTCCGATCTGGTACCCTTGATTTTTAACCCTGCGCATACTCATTCCAGGTTCTGCGCAACGGTTTTCAGCCTTATCCCAGCTTATTTCCAGTCACGATAATATGAATACGGGTTAACCGTATGCTCACAGCCGTCATGAGCTGTATAGCCCCGGTGTTTAATATTGTACAAATGATTGAACACTGCTTTCTTTTTTCTCTTTTCATCGGCAGCGGATGGACATATTTCCGACTTCATCATCCACTCGATGCCTTCCGGCGCCCTGGCAATTACATTGCCTTCATAATCAACTATTTCACTTTTCCCGAACCATGAGAAAATGGAACCGTTTCCGCTGCGATTGCAGGCCAGAACATAAGCCGCATTCTCATAAGCCCTTGCTCGATTTGTAAATCCCCAGGGACCGGAATAGGGCTCCATGTATCCTGTCATGCGTATAAACACATTTGCCCCTTTATATGCCAGTTCCCGTCCCGCTTCAGGAAAATCGCCGTCATAACATATCATCATGCCGAAAATGGCGCCTTTCGGGCCTTTGCATACAACGAACTCATCACCGGGGCAGTTGGTTTCCAGCGGGACAAAGGTGTTTACCTTTCTGTATTTGAGCTTTATCTCACCTTTATCATCAACGATAATGGACGTATTGTACAGTTTCCCCTCATCTTTTTCCTGAAAGTTGAAGGTCGCCCATACTCCCCGTTCCCTGCATTTATTGAGCAGCGGCATCATATCTTCACAGGGAATCGCAAAGGCAATGTCTTCATCTGGACTGGGATTTCCGCCCTGAATTACGAATTCGTTAAAAACGATGATATCCACATCGGGATAAGCGGTACAGGCTTTATCCATCCAGTTAAGCGTAGCATCGATATTTTGCCTGACCTGCGCGAGGTTTTTACAGTCAATAGGATTATTCTGAATCAGCACCACATTCAGCAATTCGTTCTTCATGTGAACTCACTCCTGTTCGGCTTTTAGTGTGTGTCCCCTTCTGGCTTGCAGCAAAATGAGCGTACATATTGCCATAATATACGGGAACATGGTTAAAAACTGAGAAGGTATATCGGTGGATTTCAGTTGTATGGAAAGGGCTTCAAACATACCGAATACAATCGATAATATCAGAACTGTTTTGGGTCTTCCCTGGGCTATGAGGATTATGGCAAGGCACATAAATCCCCTTCCACCGCTCATTCCACGGTTGAACATAACAACATTTGAAAGGGACAACTGGGCTCCTGCCAACCCGCATAATATCCCCGCTAATATGCTTGCCCCATACTGCGTGAGTCCGACTTTTTTCCTGCCGTGGACAGGGCCTCGGGATAACTCCCGGCAGCTCTGAGCCAAAGGCCGTATGGTGTTTTAAATATCATATATGATACCGCAAAAGATAATACAACTGCTATATATACAAGAATGCTGTATTTTGACAGCAGTACATTCAATATATTAGCGCCGAAATTAATGTTCAACGCCGGTATGGCCTGGATTTTGGGAGAATTAAAGGCATTTTCACCGACAAACAAAACCCTTGTTAAGTAAACTGTCGCCGACTCTATAAAAATATTCATTGCAAATCCGATCGCAAAATTATCGGATTTCAAGGTCGTAACAAACAGCGAATACAATAGTGAAAATAAAATGCCGACAATTATCGCTGCGACCACACCAGCAAACCCGCTTGAATACATGTAGGAAAAGGTTACCGCAGCAAAAGCGCCGGCAAGAATAAGCCCTTCCATTGCCACATTTATTATTCCAGCATGATAGGTTATCAGACCTCCGAGCGATGCCAATATTAAGGGAGCTGCCATGATAACCATAGATCTATAAAGACTTTGCAACATATTTATACTCCCCCTCCCCTCTATCTTTATCCCTTCCTGCTGTTCCGGAACTGTTGTGCCGCAATAATAAAGACCATCGTGGACTGCAGGACTCTTGTAATTTTCGAAGGCAATGATGTAAAGACCTGCATGCCTATCGCTCCGACCTGAAGGGCTGCAAACAATATAGTGATTACAAATATTGCTATAGGTTTGTTATTTGCTATAAGGGCAACCAGCAATCCGATAAAGCCGTAATCGGCAGAAAAGTTTGCCTCATAGGTGTAATTTAAGGAAAGAACCAGCAGACCGCCTGTGAGGCCTGCGCAAGCACCGCCAATCAGCATGCTTCTGATTCTTACCCTGTCAACATCAATCCCGCCCTGCAGCGCAAACAGTTCGTTTCCATCGGTCACACGGAACTGATAACCTTTCACGAAATATTTCCGGTACAGTTCCGCCAGGATTATCGCCGCAATGGCTACAATTATTGTCGCTGACAGACCTCCTGAAAGGTTCGGGAAATGAAAATTGTCCGGAATATAATCTGCCCTCGGCACAGATGATCCGCTGCTTCTCAGAGGGTAATTCACGAAATACTCGGTAAAGTTTACAATTATGTAATTGCTTAATAAGGTGGTTACAACTTCACTTACGCCCATTTTCACCCTCAGCACTGCAGGCCAGTATGCCCAGATTGCACCGGCTATACTTGCTGCAATCAATGCTGCCACAATGTTTACGAAGCGTACATCGGTACCGAAATACAGCCCTATTAAGGCCGCCACAAAGCCTCCCAGCACCAGCTTATTACAGGTTTCATCAAACACGTTCATAACATCACCCTTCCTTTCATTTGTTTGTTAATTGTATTTCAAACTTGTATTTTTCTGGTACAAAATAAACTTTAACGAATTCAAAAGGAATTTCTGACTGGTTCATCCGGCAATAGGTAACCCTGTTCATCAGCAGTAAAGGGCTCCCCGTTTTGCGTTCCAATATTTCTGCATGTTCTGCCATAGTTGCGGTGGCCTCTAAGACAACCGTTGCAAAAGTCATTTCAATGCCAAGCTTCTTTTCTACTTCTTCCATAATTGACACAGCGCTAAAATCAACCTTATCCAAATTGGGGATGTTTTTTATCGGGAAGAATGAGTATATAAGAGAGTAAATCTCTTCATCAATATAGCGAAGCCGGACCACCATAAGAACTTCATCATCTTCATTTATCTTAAGATTCTCAGCTATCTCACTGTCTGCATTAACAATTTTTTTATCAAGCAGTTTCGCGCCCGGCTTATGGCCCAAATCAATTATTTCTTCACTGAAACTTCTCAGCTTTGTGGCCTTCGCCTTGATATAACCCGATAGTACGTACGAACCTTTACCACGGATTTTATATATAAAGTTTTCGTCTTCCAGTTCCTGCAACGCTTGACGAACCGGAGCCTTGCTTATCCCGTACATTTCACATAATTCCTTTTCCGTTGGGAGTTTATCATTTGCCTTATATTCGCCAGATTGTATCGCCTCAATAATAATTTGCTTCAGCTGATAATAAATTGGCTGATGGCTATTGGGGGATATTCTTTTAATAATAACAACCCTCACATATATCTGATAGTCTTGTGGCTTATGAAAAACAGGCTTAAAGATAACTATAGACCACAAAAGGCACTTGGGGGATTGTCCCCAAGTGCCTATAGGATAAAAATGCATAAAAATCGAGTGAATTCTACCGTACCCAAACTGTACACCGTCAGGGGGTCACCCCAAACCGTCCCCGTGGTTTGTCAGTTGATTTGCTTCGCGTGGACGACAAGCCTGTGGGAGGCTATCGCCACGGGATGGCAGGTAAAGAGGGTCAGGATCTTCTCCGTTTCGCTCTGCTCGAGTATGGACAGGTCGGTCGGCTCGATGATGTGCTTCTTGTATACCTCGTACTCCAGCTTCCTGGTCTTGGTCTGCACGATTATTCTGTCGCCCGGCTCCAGCTCGTCCAGCCGGTTGAAATACTTGCCGAAGGTATAGTTCCGGTGCCCGGCCAGAACCACGTTCCCGATCTCGTCAAAATTCCCGGTCTCGGGCATCCTTCCGGCCGCAACGCGTAGGGTTTCCTCGTCCACCCCGTCCATGATGATCATCCTGAGATTGATCTTCTCTATGATCAGCACGCCGGTCATCCTTCTCAGGATCTCCTCTTCCGACATCAGGGGCTTCTTCGTGGGCGCCGGCGCTGCTTCGGCGCCCCCGCTCCCTGACGCGCCTTCCTGGCTGTCATCACCGGTGGTATCGGGCGGGGTCGCTTCGGGACCGGAGACGGGTTCCGGCGAAGGCGTTTCAGCAGGCTCCTGTTCCTCGCTGAAAACAGGAAGCACGATCTCCTCCTCGGGGGAAACGTCCTGGTAATCTACAATCGCCGCCTCAGCTTCCCTGAGAAACTGGTCAATTATATCCTCATTCCGGCTCATATTCATTTGAGTTATAACAATAGGGACAACGATCAGGATCAGCCCGGCGACAATGAGTACGGCCGATACCAGGTTGCGGGTGTTAGGTTTGGGCTTCTTTCCCGGCTTCGGCTCGCCCTTTGCTTCCTTTTCGGCTGCGCTTCCGCTTTCACTGCCGGTCATAGTTTCGGCTGTTTTCTCCTGCTCCGGGCCCATCTTCTCCATTTGTTCCGAGTCCATCTCCCCCATCCTCTCCAGGCTGGTATCCTTCATTTTCTCCGAGATAGTCTCCTCCTTCTGTCCCGGAATCTTCTTCTCCTTCTGCTCCGGCTTCATAATCGGTACCTCCCCTGCTTAATCCCTTCGTAAAAAGGAATAGGGCTACAATAGTGCCATATGCGATAACCGACTCGGTCATATACAGCCTGAAAACCATGAGGTTCACAAATAGCAGAATAAAAAAGATAAGCATTATCCATGCCAGGATTCTTCGCATAATAATGTATTGTTTCGCCTTCAAGAGTAGCTCAGTCCTCTCGTTTCTTTTTAATATCCACCTGCTTCGTTCTCCGCTTTTCCAGCCATTCCCTTATCCTGAGCTCATAGCCGTTTGATGTTGGGTTATAGTACCGGGTACCCTTCATCTCGGGAGGAAGATATTCCATATCATATACAATATTACCCACATAATCATGGGCGTATTTATAGCCTATGCTGTATCCCAGTTTCTCCATGCCCTTCGCCGGCGCGTTTCTAAGGTGCATGGGAACCTCCCCTGTATACTTGTTCTCCACATCCTCCAGGGCCTTGTCTATGGCCATATAACAAGCGTTTGACTTGGGGCTCGCAGCCACCATGATGGCGGCATGGGCAAGTATTATCCTGGCTTCGGGCATGCCCACCATGCGGACAGCCTCCGCGGCTGCCGTCGCCACAAGCAGTGCGTTTGGGTTGGCCATTCCCACATCCTCGGAGGCGCAGATCATTATCCTCCTTGCCAGGAATTCCGGGTCCTCGCCTGCATACAGGGCCCGGGCCAGGTAGAATACTGCGGCATCCGGGTCGCTGCCCCTCATGGACTTGATGAATGCGCTGATATTGTCATAATGCTGCTCCGACGACTTGTCGAACCGGACGGGTTTCTTCTGGACGCAGTCTACCATGACATCCAGGGTGATATGGTACTGTCCGTCCTTGTCCATGTTGGTGGTCATGACCGCGAGTTCCAGGGCGTTAAGGGCGATCCTGGCATCGCCTCCGGCCGCTTCAAGCAAAAACTCCCTTGCCTCGTCATCCAGCAGGACCGGCAGGCTCCCGAGCCCTCTGTCCTTGTCGGCAAGCGCCATGTCTATGATCCTGGATATATCCTCCTTCTTCAGGGGCTCGAGCATGAACACCGTGGACCTCGAGATCAGGGCCTTGTTCACCTCGAAGAACGGGTTCTCGGTGGTGGCCCCGATAAGCACCACGGTGCCGTCTTCAACAAAGGGAAGAAGGGCATCCTGCTGTGCCTTGTTGAAACGGTGGATCTCGTCGATGAACAGAACCGACTTGCCGGCCGGGTTCAGGAATGTGTTCCGGGTATCCTCCACCACCTGCTTGACATCCTTCACCCCGGCGGTAACGGCGTTGAGCCGGTAAAATGGCGCCTTGGTGGTATTGGCTATGATCCGGGCTATGGAGGTTTTACCCGTGCCCGGCGGCCCGAACAGGATGATCGACGATATCCTGTCCGCCTGGATCATGCGGTTAAGCAGCTTGCCTTCACCTATTATATGCTCCTGTCCTACAAATTCGTCCAGGGTCCTGGGTGACATCCTGTACGCTAGAGGCTCCTTATTCTGCATCGTTCACCCCGTTGGATTTTTTTCTTCTTTTTTTCTTTTTGGACAGAAGTCCGTAGGCCTCCATCACCTTTTCCCTGTTTTTCTCCTCGTAGGCGGCGTAGAGATCCGGCCGCCTTGCCTTCGTCCTCTCCAGCATCTTAAGGTAGCGCCATTTTTCAATATTCGCATGGTGCCCGGATAGCAGCACTTCCGGCACCTCTCTTCCCATGAAAACGGGCGGGCGGGTATACTGGGGATACTCCAGGAGGCCGTCGTAGTGGGATTCGTTCGCGTAGGCGTCCTTCGCGCCCAGAACCCCGTCCACCAGCCGGGATACGCAGTCTACCAGCACCATGGCGGGAAGCTCCCCGCCGGTAAGCACATAGTCGCCTATGGATATCTCGTCGTCCGCGATCTCCTCAATGACACGCTCATCCACGCCCTCATAATGACCGCACAGGATTATTATGTGCTTTTCTTCCTTAAGCTGCCGGGCGATCTTCTGGTTGAACAGCCTTCCCTGGGGGCTCATGTAAATGGTCTTCGGCCTGTACCCGACTTCATCAACGACGCTTTTCCAGGCGTCATAAATGGGCTGGGGGGTCATGACCATGCCGCTCCCGCCGCCATAGGGATAGTCGTCGGTCTTCTTGTGCTTGTCCGCCGAGAAGTCCCTGATATTCACGGTGCGGATGTCCAGGATCCCCTTTTCCCTGGCCCGGCCTATGATGCTTTCGTTAAGAAACCGGTCTATGCTCTCCGGGAAGAGCGTAAGTATGTCAAACCTCATCCAGCAAACCCTCCGGCAGCTTTACCTGCATCCTCCTGTTCTTAAGGTCAACCTGGGTCACGACCGATTTCAGGGCGGGAACCAGGATCTCCTTCCTATCCTCGCCTGTCACCACGTATACGTCGTTGCTGCCGGTTTCCAGGACCTCGGTCAGTTCTCCCAGCAGCTTGTCCCCCTCATATACCATCAGTCCTATAAGGTCGCAGATAAAATACTCATCCTCCTCCAGGGGCCTGGCATTCTGCCTGTCAACCAGGAGCTCACAGCCCTTGAGGGCTTCGGCATCGGTCATATTGTCGATACCCTGAAGCTTTACAAGTACAAACTGCTTGTGGTATCGGACCTTAGACACCCTGTACTCCCTGGGTTTTCCTTCAACCCTGATCCAGGTGTAAAGCAGGTAATCAAACCTCGATATGTCCGATGTCATAGGGATGACGCGAAGCTCACCCCTGACACCGTGGGTGTTTACGATCTTTCCTATGGCCAGAAAATCCCTTTCCCTGTTCTCCATTATCCTGCCTTTCCTTCCGGCGTATTTCGCCTGAAGCCCGGTAAATGCCTCAGGCAGCGGCTTTGCAACCGATAAACGCCCTTATACATCGAATCCCCGGATATTTTGCCGGGGACTCAAAACTATGCGAAGATTCATATGAACGCCCAATGATGCCAGCGCGGCGATAACGCTTACCTGCGCGCTGTTATGCCTGTACGGGTTTCTTAACCTCCTTGATCCCCCACTTCTTTATTGTGACCTTTGTGCGTTCTATGCTGGACTCAAAGGTAACCTCGTCATCCTTAATATTTACAATCTTACCGCACAGCCCGCCGATGGTCACGATCTCGTCCCCGACTATAGTGCTGTTGATCAGCTCGCGCATCTTCTTGTCTCTTCTTCTCTGCGGCACAATAAGGATCAGGTACATGAGAACCAGTGGAACTATAAGGATAAGAATCGAGTAGATTGAAGAAGCGCCTGTCAGCTCAGCGCCGGTTGCGTTGGGATCTACATCGGCAGCAGCTTCTGCCAGGAAAGGTAAGAGAAATTGCATACGGTTAACCTCCTATAACAGATATCGTAAGTATTGCTCCATTTAAATATCACGGTTATTATACATTATCTGCCGTTGATTAGCAATGATTTCGGCATATTATTTCGCATCGGCCATAACCTGCCCGGGAACATTTTCGGTTTGCTCACAGGGGATATCCGTAAGCTGTGAAAATCTCTTTCCTGAAGTCCAGCAGCCTGTCTTCCTTAATGGCCTGCCTGATACCATCCATCAGATTGATCAGAAACCTCAGGTTGTGCCATGTAGCCAGCCGAAGCCCCAGGATCTCCCCTGCTTTGAACAGGTGCCTTATATAGGCGCGGGTAAAGTTTCTGCAGGCATAACAATCGCATTCAGTATCCAGCGGGGAGAAATCGCGGGCATACTTTGCGTCCCTGACTATGATACGGCCTTTGGATGTAAATATGGTACCGTTGCGGCCGATGCGGGTAGGAAGAACACAGTCGAACATGTCAATACCCCGTATGGCCCCCTCGATCAGATAGTCCGGGCTTCCCACACCCATGAGATACCGGGGCCTGTCGGCGGGCAAAAGGGGCACTGTAATATCCAGTATCTCATTCATAATCTCTCCGGGTTCCCCCACGCTCAAACCGCCGATGGCATATCCGGGAAAGTCAAGGTCGGTAATCTGCCTGGCGCTCTCTTTCCTGAGCTCGGGATATGTGCTCCCCTGGACGATACCGAAAAGCGCCTGGTCATCCGGCCTGGCATTGGCCTGCTTGCACCGTTTCGCCCACCGGGTGGTCATCTCCATCGACCTTTTGGCATACTCGAATTCACAGGGGTATGGCGCGCATTCGTCGAAAGCCATGATGATATCGGCGCCAAGATGGTTTTGCGCCTTTATGGATATCTCGGGAGACATGAACTTCTTTGAGCCGTCGATATGGGAGCGGAAGGTCACACCCTCCTCCTTTATGTCCCTTAAATCACTCAGGCTGAAAACCTGGAATCCCCCGCTGTCGGTAAGGATGGACCTGTCCCAGTTCATAAAGCCGTGAAGGCCGCCTGCCTCCCTTACAATATCGGTCCCCGGCCTTAAAAACAGGTGGTAGGTATTGCTCAGTATGATATGGGCGCCTATCTCCTTCAGCTCATCGGGCGACATCCCCTTGACCGTGGCCTGGGTGCCCACGGGCATGAAGACAGGTGTTTCAAAACTGCTATGGGGCGTGTGTATCCTTCCTAGGCGGGCGCCTGACTGTTTGCACGTTTTTATTAGTTCATACCTTATCGCGGGCATGCTGTTCCCCTTTCAAAGCGAATTTTTCCGACACATGAGGATATTATACCACTTTTCGCTAAGATGCAGACAGGGCGGTAAAACGTGCCCGGTTATAGTTCCCGCGGGCTTATGTCCAAAAAGACAAAAGGCAGAGGTTTTCCATAAAGGCCCCCTGCCCTGCCTTAAAAACCTTTATATATACAGCCCGTCCTTACGGCGACATATGGTCGTCGTGGTTGTATTGATCCCTGCGCGCCGGCCTTCCCAGAAGGGTTATTATACCTCCCAGTATCAGAACGCCGCCGAAAAGGTACTTGACCATATCCATGAATCCCCGGAAAGAGAAGAGCGTAAAAGTAAACGCTACCATGGAAACAAAAGTCAGGATGAATATCGGGATCAGCAATGCGCTGTTCTTATGACCATCGGCAAGATACATCAAGAACAGGCCCACCGCGGGCGCCAGGATGAATCCTGGCCAGGTAACACGCCAAATACCGAACAGTTCCGAGATAAAGCATATGCTGGCGATGCTGAGCAATACTCCGACGGGGACCAGCAAACCGCTGGATCTCGAGCCATACAGGTATAAAAGAAGAAGCCCTATGGCCGGTGCCGCCACAAACCCGGGCCACAACAGCCTGTAACCAAATATCTCGCCAAGAATGAATGTCACGCCCAGCACCAGGAAAAAACCCGCCGGCACCAGCAGTCCGGTTCCATACGGGCGCCTTGACGCAAAGCCCAGGAAGAAGAACCCGGAAATCATCAGTATGATCATGGGCCAGGACAGCCTGAAAAGCCAGGACATGTTAAATAAGCCCACATTCCCTATTATTATTACAATCCCCAACAGCACCAGCAGGACGCCGGCCACATATTTTCTGTTATTCATTGAGCACCGCCTCCGCATGTTCCTCTGAAAGAATTATACCTCCGGTAGATGATAAAAAAATGTAACGCCCATTAGAATTGGATTAAAACTAATAAATAAACATTGCGTCACCGAAGCTGAAAAAGCGGTACCTCTGTTCAATAGCCTCTTTATACGCTTCGATAATGAAATCCCGCCCCGCGAAGGCGCAAACCAGCATAATAAGGGTGGACTCGGGAAGGTGGAAGTTGGTGATAAGCGCATCTATCACCTTAAACCTGTACCCTGGATAGATGAATATGTCGGTTTCGCCCTGACCCGGGCGGACCAGTCCCTGGTCGTCGGCCGCGGTTTCCAGCACCCGGACGCTGGTGGTACCCACAGCGATCACCCTGTTATGGCGTTTCCGGGCCCGGTTTATTGTCTCGCAGGCCTGTTCAGGGATACTGTAGAATTCCTTGTGCATGTGATGTTCCTCTATGTTTTCGGTCTTAACCGGCCTGAATGTCCCAAGTCCCACATGCAGGGTAACCTCGGCCACCTCTACCCCTTTTGCCTTCAGAAGGTCCATCAGCTCCCCGGTAAAGTGGAGCCCGGCAGTCGGTGCGGCGGCCGACCCATTTACCCTGGAATAAATGGTCTGGTATCGTTCCTTGTCCTTAAGGTCCGCGGTGATGTAGGGCGGAAGCGGCACTATTCCCACCTGGTCCAGCACTTCTTCAAATACACCTTCATAATGGAACCTGACGATGCGGTTTCCCTGTTCCACGATCTTAAGGATCTCGGTCTTAAGCCTTCCGTCCCCGAAAACAAAACGGCTCCCGACCCTGGCGCGGCGCCCCGGCTTTAGTATGACCTCCCATACGTCAGGTTCCAGCCTTTTTAGCAAAACAAACTCTATACTGCCGCCGGTCCCTTCCTTCTCGCCCAGGAGCCGGGCAGGGATAACCCGGGTATTGTTTATAACCAGGCAATCACCCTTCCCAAGGTATTCATGGATATCCCGGAAGGTCCTGTGTACCATGCTTTTATTCTTCCGGCTCAATACAATAAGGCGTGACTGGTCACGCCTTTCTGCCGGGTGCTGCGCTATAAGCTCGCTGGGGAGCGGATACCAGAAGTCCCTAAGTTTCATAAAACGCCTCTTTTCTGCCCTTCAGCGTCCCTGGCAACGCCGCCTTTACATCCGGCCTCTCATTTTGCCTCCTCTTCGGTCTTGATCAGCCTGCCCAGGATGTCATTGCTCTTTTCGATAAACCTGACCATGCTCTCCGGGTCAAGCCGCCGGTGGTTGAGAACGGCCAGGTCGTAAATGTAACTTGCCGCCAGGAGCACGTCAGCTTTCCTGCTTTCGTCCCCGTACAGCTTTATTATGCTGGAGACTACGGGATTGTTTATGTTCAGGACCAGGGTTTCATCGCCGGGGAAAAGATCCGCATCGAAATTCCTGCCGAAGTTCCTGGCCATCTCCCGAAAGCGCCTTGATTCCTCTGAAAGCAGCATGATGGCAGGTATAGTTTCATTTTTAAGGCTCTCCGCATTCACCTTCAGTCCGGACTTTGAAGTGGCCTGCCTGAAGATTTTCTCACTTTCCTCAAGGATCTTTTTCTTCTCCTTCTCGTCCAGTTCCTTGCCGTCATCCTTCATATCCCCGCTTATGTCGGCATCGACACCGAGGAATTTCACTTTTTCCAGCTTCGATTCCATGAAGGATATAAAGTGAGTGTCGATCAGGGAATCCAATATTACAGCATCCATGTTGTTGTCCTTGAACATCCTGACGTACTGAGCCTGCTGCTTCTCATCGCTTACATAGTACACCTTTTTCTCTTCCCTGCCCTCCTGGGGCTCCAGGTACTCTTCTAAGGTTACATACCTGTCATGGATGGTCTTATAGATGAGGATATCCTTGATCCTGCCGTAGAACTTCTCCTCCCGGATGCATCCGTACTTGACGAAGGGATTGATGTCATCCCAGTACTTATTATATCCTTCCCGGTCCTTTTTAAAGAGAAGCTGGAGCTTGTCGGCCACCTTCTTGGTGATATGATTCGAGATCTTCTGCGCGTAGCCCTCACTCTGCAAATAGCTCCTGGAAACATTCAGCGGAAGGTCCGGGCAGTCCAGGCAGCCCTTGAGCAGTAGCAGGAATTCTGGTATTACCTCCTTTATGTTGTCGGCCACGAACACCTGGTTATAGTACAGCTTGATCTTCCCCTCCAGGGTGTCAAACTCGTGCCGCAGCTTGGGGAAATAGATTATTCCCTTCAACCTGAAAGGATAGTCCATATTAATATGGATCCAGAACAGGGGATCGTTAAAATCGGTAAAGACCTTATGGTAGAATTTCTTATACTCATCATCGGTGCAGTCCCTGGGATTCTTGAGCCACAGCGGGCTTGTGTCGTTGAGAGGCTTTTCGTCCTTCTTCCCATCCTTTTCAGGGAGCTCTTTAAACCAGATCTCATACTGCAGGAACTGGAAATACTTCGTTATAATATCCTTAAGCTTCCACGGGTCCAGGAATTCCTGGGAATCCTTGTCCAGCTTGAGGGTTACACGGGTGCCCCTCTCCTTGCGGCTGGATGCCTCCATGGAATAATCGGCGTCACCGCCGCTCTCCCAGCGCACAGCCTCGGCGCCGTCCGTATATGAAAGGGTATCTATATAAACCCTTTCAGCCACCATGAAAGCGGAATAGAACCCGAGGCCGAAGTGCCCTATGATCTGCTGGTCGTCTGTCTTGTCATGATACTTCTCAATAAAGTCCTTTGCGCCCGAAAAGGCGATCTGGTTAATGTACTTTTTCACCTCTTCGGCTGTCATGCCGATGCCGTTGTCGTCTATGCTTATGGTCCCGTTATCCTTGTCCAGGATAACCTCTATCCTGGGAGTAAATCCATCCTCAAGCTTTGCCTCCCCCATATCCGACAACTTTTTAAGCTTGCTTATGGCATCGGCCGAGTTGGATATCAGTTCCCTGATGAAGATATCCTTTTCGGAATAGAGCCATTTCTTTATGATGGGAAAGATGTTTCCGGTCTGTATGGATAGACTGCCTTTTTCCTGAATCACTGTCATATCACCTCTGAAATCCATGTGGTAGACACATGAAATATAATAATATCAAGGTCAGGGAATGTCAAGAGCTGCCGGCTGCTGACTGTAAAGCCTTTTGCTTTGGCAAGGCGGATCTGGGGCCCTGGCAAAACAGGCGCCAAGGCTTTAAAAAAAGAGGATATTCCAACCGGAAACACCCTCTTCCCTTCCTTATATCATGACTTTCGCCTTATACGGCCTCGCTTTCTGCCTCCTCCTTGCCACCCAGGTTCTGGAGTGAACGGAGCTGCGCCCTGATTATGCTCTCCACCTTGGCCCTGTAGGCCTCCACATCGCGCTGCAGCCTCTCATACTCATACTTGATGGACAGCACCTCATGGTTGGCGTCCTCGATTATCTTCCTGGCCGTCAGCTCTGCTTCCTTCACTATGTTCTCAGCGTTCTTCTTGGCATTGCTGATAATCTCGTCACTGGTCTGCTGGGCGACGATCAGGCTGTTTTGGAGGGTCTGCTCAATCCCTTTGTAGTAGTTGAGCTTGTCCTGGATATCATCAAGCTTCTCCTTCAGCTTGTTGTTTTCCCTGATATAATCGCTCAGATCCTCAACGACCTTATCCAGCACATCCTCCACCTGGAGTTGGTTAAAGCCGAATAAAGAGCGTTTGAACAGAATGTTTTGAATATCATTTGGCGTAAAGTTCAATCCATTCACCCCCGATTGCGTCATGGGTAAAGGCCATGCACGCTCGTTTCCCAAACCGTTTTGCTGCCCCTGCGAAACCTTACCTGAGCAGGCGGCTTAAGAGATACAGTACTATCATCACAACAATCGGCGACAAGTCCATCCTCATTCTTATCCTGCTCCTGCGGGACATCCGCTTAAGAAGCCTTCTCGTGGGAATTAAAAGAGGCTCCGAAACCTGTATTATGAATCTCATGGGCGCGGAATCTCTTTTCACAACAAACAACTCACAAATCACTCTCAGCAGGATAATGGCTTCCATCGCGTAAATAACCGAACGAAGCGCGAAACCGGCAGCCTGCAATACTGTCATCGGCCTATTTTACCCAGGTAAAAACACCTTTGTTTCTCAGATCATCCTTCAGATCGCCGGTGATTTCTATACTGGCCGGTGTGGCAATGAAAATGCCGTTGGAGATCTTCTGGATATCACCGTCCAGGCAGTAAACAGCGCCGCTCAGAAAATCCACCATCCTCTGGGCGAGTGGTGTTTCCACATTCTCCACGTTCATGATTACGGGTTTGTTGGATTTGAGATTATCGCAGAGATCCCTGGCTTCAAGGATGTTCGAGGGAGACATGACAACAACCTTCAGATTGTTGTTGTTATGCATACTGAGGACCTTTCCTTGATGGGATTTGCGTGTGGTCTGGAGTTCGTGTCTTTGCGGCACGTCATCCACCATGTCGTCATCATAATAGTCGTCCTCGTCGTCATGGTTGGATTCCCAGCCCACGAAATTCAGAAACTTCTCAAGCGCTTTAGCCATCGTATCTTCCTCCAGTTCTCTTGTGTAAAATAAACCGGCCGAGGCAGGCAGAACCTTCAGACCCTTTCTCCGAAAATCGCGCTGCCAACCCGGACAATGCTGGCACCTTCTTCAATGGCGACCTCAAAGTCGTTGCTCATACCCATTGAAAGAAATTCCATATTAATATTTTCTATTCTTTCCCTCTGCATGTCAACAGCTAATTTTCGCAATTCCCTGAAAACCCAACGCACCTCTTCGGGGTCCTCAGTATAAGGGGGAATAGTCATCAACCCCTTGATTTGAATATTACCCAGTTTTGCCACAGCCCTAACAAAATCTTTCAAATCTTTCGGCGGAACACCGGCCTTCGTATCCTCGCCCGATACATTTACCTGTACAAGGACATCCCAGACCTTGCCTATTCTTTCGCCTCTCGCCTGAAGGGCCCTGGCAAGCTCCTCCCTGTCCAGGGAATGGATGAGGCTCACCCGGTGGTCCAGGTATTTCACCTTGTTGGTCTGCAGACGTCCGATAAAATGCCAGCGGCATTCCCTGTTAATAATATCGGCCTTCCTGATGAACTCCTGAACCCTGTTTTCGCCGAAATCACCAAGCCCGAGGTCATATGCGTTCCGCATAATATCAGGCCTTACGGTTTTGGTAACTCCCACAAGCAAAACATCATCCGGGCTGCGGCCTGCCCTTATGGCAGCATCCCGGATCCTGCCCTTTACCGATTCAAGATTCTCCTTAAGCTGTGAGTTTTCCCGGATCAATGGTCTATCACCTGTCCCTCTTCAATGTTTCTCGGATCGACTATATAGAGGTCGAAAATGTTGACTAGTTCTTCCTCCGGCACTCCCGGCAGGTTCCCGATAATGGCGTAATAGCCCTGCCTGGCCAGGATGCAGACGCGCCTGTAGCGGGCTTTGCTCATGTCTATTACTATTATGTCCGCTGTCTGATCCACAGGGTTTATGTTAACCAGGCTCTCGTAGGGAACCTTCATCCCCGTAACGCTCTGTATGATAAGATCCCCGGTAACGCCGCGCATATCTATTGTAAGCTCGATATATTCTGTCATTCTGGCGATAACCACGCACCTTTCGCCGTCGCTCTGCCCGAACCCTTCTATTACAACCGGAACGCGATGGCCCAGTCGGTCAATTTCAACCTGGAGTTCAAGTTGTTTTTCGTTCATCCTGTGTTTCTCGTACAGAAGCGTCAGCTCTTCCTCCATATCCTTTGAGACATAGAAAACAAGCCAGGCCTCGTCGTTTGTTACCAGCTTTGCGTAATGCTCCTGTGACTTCACTTCTATCTCGGCTGGCGTAATCCAGCTCTCGGGACCGGTTTCAGCGGCAAGTACCGAATCTATTTCCTTTACGGTTATGGAATACCTGTTTTCGGGCGTCCAGCTCTCGTACCCATCGCAATAGTAAGATACAACGCCAGAAGCAGGGGATATTACTCTCTGGATGGATTTGGCCTGGCTGTTCTTCAGCCTTTCCAGTTCCTCCTTCTCGCGGGCGAGCCTGGAGTTGGAGCCAAGGTTCTCCAAAATGGTGCGGGCCCTGGCTTCAAGGATCCTGTCCATGGAGTTCCTCACCGATCCAATATCGCTGAGGTCCCCGGAATTGGCGTAATCGGCCAGCTTGCTGATCTGTCTTTCGATGGCCTCCTCCCAGATCTTCCGCTCGCTTCCCGCAGAGGTTTCGTATTCGCTGATCACGCGCTTTAAAAGCTCTATTTCCATCTGCCTGTAATTCTCAACGATGTCGCGCATCTCCCTGCTGATCAGGGCGGCGATCTCCTGGTTGGCACCAACCTTTTCACCATAGGGAACCGTGGGTACGAGAAAGCCTGATCCCGGAGATATGAGAAGCTGCTCTTTTCTTACCAGAACACCTTTAAGCGGTGTAGTGACCTCAAGCGTGTCGTTCCTGATGACCGCGATATCGGAATTGGACGAAAAGAGCCAGTTCCACAGGGCAGGCATATAGACTATTACCAGAGCAAGGACCAGCAGGCTGAACAGCCTTCTGCGCCTTCTCTTCTTCTTGCCAAGTTTGCCCCTTTCCCTCGGTATGTTTCTTCCCTGGTTCTTTGTCATTTGCATACCAACCTCCGGGGAATGGCTATAAATTTATGATTCCCCGTAAAGACAGCTCTTGTATGGCGCTCATGACACCCAGCTTGACATGCTCGTACACAAGCCCGCCTTGCATGTAGGCAGTATAGGGCGCCTTGATGGGGGCATCAGCGCTAAGCTCTATGGAGGAACCCTGGATAAAAGCCCCCGCGGCCATGATAACCGGCGCATCGTACCCCGGCATCTCCCAGGGCTCGGGTGTAACATAGGAATCCACCGGCGATCCTTTCTGGATGCCCTGGCAAAACGCTATAACCGCGTCTTCACGGTCGAAGCGTATTGCCTGGATCAGGTCGCAGCGTTGGTCGAATGGCCCCGGCCAGGTCTCAAACCCGAGTCTTCTCATGATCTCGGCCGTGAAAACCGCGCCCTTGAGGCTCTCGGCGACGATATGGGGCGCCAGGAAGAATCCCTGGAACATGAGCCTGTTCTGGCCGAGGGTGGCCCCTACCTCCCTGCCAATACCCGGAAGGGTCATGCGGTAGGATATCATCTCCACGGCCTCGCGGGTTCCGGCGATGTATCCGCCGGCGGGCACGATCCCGCCTCCCGGGTTCTTGATGAGGGATCCGGCCATGACGTCGGCCCCCGCGTCGGTGGGCTCAAGGGTTTCCACGAACTCGCCGTAGCAGTTGTCAACCATTACAAGGATGTCTTTGTTTATGGCCTTTACCGTTTCAACCACACGGGCGATCTGCTCTATGGTTGCAGGCGGCCTGTTGGCATATCCCCTCGACCGTGTAAGGAATACCATCCTGGTGCGCTCATTTATGGCCTCAGTTATAGCCTTAAAATCGATCTCCCCGGCTTTGAGTTCCACCTGCCTGTATGTTATGCCGAAGTCCTTCAACGACCCCGACCCCGGTTTTCCCCTTATGCCTATTACCTCATCCAGCGTGTCGTAGGGCTTCCCTGTCACCGAGAGCAGTTCGTCCCCCGGCCGTAAGATGCCGTAAAGGCACAGGGCGAGGGCATGGGAACCGCATGTGATGCTGTGCCTCACAAGGGCATCCTCGCACCCGAAAGCGTGCGCGTACACGGCTTCCATGATTTCCCGCCCCCTGTCGTTATATCCGTAGCCGGTTGTTCCGGCAAAATGCGAATCGCTCACTTTCTCAAGCTGCAGGGCGCGGATCACTTTAAGCTGGTTTACCTCTCTTACCGCCTCAATCCGCGCGAAGGCATCCTTCACAGCCTCTTCTGTTTCTCTTGCCAATGCCAGGATTGGCTCCTTTATCCCGAATTCCCCGTAGATGTTAATCCGATGCTTCATATATACCCCTGTACACATCCCTTTTATCTATATATCGGCACTTTCAGTCCCCCCGGTTTCTTCGGGATCCTCTTGCTTCGCCGATTTTGCGGACTTTTCCCCGCTTGCCTCCTCCAGCTCTTTCAGGGTGTTCTCCACCTGTTCCCGCGTTACGGTGCTGGTATGCCAGAACCTGAAGGTCAGGGCTGTATGGCACATATAAAGAGCCTGTTCCATCTCACCGAAATGTGCCAGTACCCTGGCGTAGTTGTGAAACGCCTCGGGGAAATTGGGCCTGAGCTTAATAAGCTGCCGGTAGATCTCCAGGGCCTCCTCGTATTCTCCCCTGAGCAGCCGTGTGTACCCCAGGTTGTCCAGGATCACCGGGCCTGTGTCATTGTAGTCATAGGCTTCAAGGTTGAAGCTGAGGGCCTTATCCAGATCACCCTTCTCAATGTATAAAAAGCCCAGGGTGCCGTAGACGTTGGTATTCTTGTAGTTTACGATAACCTTCTCCATAAGGGATATGGCCTGGTCAAGCTCTCCCTTCTTCCATAGGACCAGGGCTTTTGTCACAAGGAGGGGATTTTTTTCATCTTCCTTTTCCGCGTCCGATATGGCCTGGTCAATCTGAGCTTCGGCCTCCTCTGTTTTGCCCAGCTTCAAAAGCAGCCACGCATAGGAACCCCTGAGGCTGTAGCTTCCCGGGCTCATTTTCAATGCCGTTCTCAGCATCCTGATGGCTTTGTCGTAGTCACCCTTCCGGTATGCTTGTGATCCCATGGTGCTGAATAACACTGGAAGGTTCATGAGCAGCAGGTATAGAACTGCCAGGATGATACCGCCTGTGGTCCCCAGCCAGGTAAAGGCCAGGAAGAGTATCACTAGCGGGATGATAAGCCTTATGATTAAAATGACTATCTTATTCATAAAAACCTCCGTGCGGGCAAGTTATGAAAAGCCTTCGGGAAATCCTGAGGGATCTCCCCTTAATATGCGCCAAAACAAAGCCTGCTGTATTAGCAGGCTACTTCATCATATCATTTCAGCCTGGTTTTATCAATTGAGCCGGGAAAAACAGGATGGCATCAGCCTTACTTTATTGAAACACAAAAATCATTCTTCCGGGGACTGTACGCCGAGGTCGTCCCCTATGGGAAGGTAGATGAAAAAGCGGGTCCCCCCGCCCTCACGGCTGGCTATCCTGATCCTGCCGCCGTGCCTTAATATTATTATCCTGGCTATGGAAAGCCCAAGCCCATGACCGCCTGTTTGGCGTTCCCTGGCGGCGTCCACCCTGTAGAAACGGTCAAAGATGAGCGGCAGGTCCTTTTCAGGGATCCCTATGCCCGTGTCCTCCACCACCGCCACCGCGTACCCGTCTTCCTGGTCCAGCCTGAAAGTCACGGTCCCATCGGAAGGCGTGAACTTCAGGGCGTTGTCGGCAAAGATCCTGAGCGCCTGCTTGATCCTGGCGGCATCGCCGTATATGTTGATGCCGGGAGAAATAAAGCTCTTGATCTCATGGCCGGTATTCAGCATTCCGGTTTCCTTCACCAGTTCTCCCATCATACCGCTTAAGTCAAAATGCTCTTTTACCAGAATCAGCATACCCTGGTCGTTTCGGGCTATAAAAAGCAGCTTCTCCACCAGGTCCTGCATATTCACCGATTCCTTCTTGATGGCGGAAATGGCCTCATCAAGGATCTCCCTGTCGTCCTTGCCCCACCTCTCAAGCATCCCGGCATAGCCCTGGATCACCGAGATGGGGGTTCTCAGCTCGTGGGACGCGTCGGACACAAACTGGTTCTGTTTCTCATATGCCTTCTCGATGCGGTCCATCATCCTGTTGAAGGTAAGCGCGAATTCAAGGAGCTCGTCGGTGGCATCGCTGACATTGAGTCTCAGGTTCAGGTTCTGTGAGGAGATGCTGCTGGCCTTGCTTATCATCTCGTCAATCACCCCGAAGGTCTTCCGGGTGACCAGATGCCCCCTGAAACCTATGACAGTGATGGACACCGTAAAGATCAGAATCCCGGCGATCCCTAAAAACATCAGCTTTCTTAAGTGGGTGGTCACATCGAAAAAGGCTTGCAGATAAACCCGCTGCCCGCCTGGAAGATCAACCCTGTTTGAAAGGGACATCCAGATCCTGTCCCCCAGGGTCTGGAAGTAGACCGGAAAATAGCTGACGGTACCGACCTGCGGGAAACTTGACGCCAGTATGTTGTAATCCTCGTCCAGAAGGATAAGGAGCTGATCCTGAGACTGGTTCACAGCGGCCGTCATATCCTCAAGCCTTCTTAAACTCCTTATGCCTTCCAGCGCGGGCTCAGCCCTCCGCGTAAGGCCGGAATAATCGAAAAAGGCCGTTACAGCCAGCATGATGAACAGCCCTGTCGATATGCAGAGTATGAACATCCTGTTATATGAAGATGTGATTCTGGAGGCAAGGGACATCCTGGGCTTGTCCCCGGCTTCCCGGCCTCTTACATTCTCGTTACTCTTGGTGCTCAAAGATATACCCCACTCCGCGGATGGTCCTGATGAAACTGACCCCGTATTTTTGATCGATCTTGCTTCTTAAATAGCGCACATATACGTCGGTCACATTGGTATCACCGATAAAGTCGTATCCCCAGACATTCTCAATGAGTTTTTCCCTGTCCAGCACGATCCCTTTGTTTTCCATGAAATAGAGAAGGAGGTCGTATTCCTTCTTGCTCAGGGGGATTTCCTCCCCGTCATATGTAACCCTGTGCTGCATCTTGGAAAGCACCAGCTTCCCGCACGTTATGGTGTCCTCGTTGTTCTCCTTTTTCGCCGCCTTGCGCTTTAGCGCCACACGGATTCTGGCCAGCAGCTCTTCTATGGCAAAGGGTTTGGTTACATAATCGTCGGCGCCGCTGTCAAGTCCCGTAACCTTATCGGAAATGTCATCCTTGGCGGTCAGCATGATGATGGGAATATCCGAGAACTTCCTGACCCGCCTGCATACCTCGATCCCGCTCATCATCGGTAGCATAAGGTCCAGGATCACCAGGCTGAAATCCCCGTCTTTTATGCGCTCCAGCCCGCTCCTGCCGTCGGAAGCGATCTCCACCTCATAGCCTTCATGCTTGAGCTCCAGTTCCAGGAACCTGGCTATCCTGCTTTCATCCTCCACTATAAGAATCCTTTCCGCCATATACGCCTCCAAGATATGTTTTTAGCACAGGACAGCCCTCCATCCTGTGCCATTCGCTTAAGAGTCAAAATACCATGCGTTTATTCGATTGTATACTCCTTGTAGCCATCCTTTTTGTCCTGCTTGCCGGATTTCGGCTTGGGCGGCATGGATGAATTCTTGTCAGGTTGGTTTTTCTCCCTTATCTTCTCGGATATATTGCTGAAAAAGGCGTCTACATCTATATTCTGGCTCTTCACATCACGGATGGACACCCTATAGCCAAGCAATATGAAGAATACGAACAACACCACAACGAGGAACCATAAGGGAAACAGAAACAGGAGGAAGATTACCGGGATATTGAACAGGACCGATTTGCTGTCCTCAACAAAGATCCTGGTGTCAAAACCTCTCTGCAGTATGTGGGAAAACCCCTGCCCGTGGTTCTGCTCAGGCCTGCCATCCTGGAAACTGTGGGCATGGTGGTGGTATCCATCACGTTGCCCGGACCTTCCCGTCTTGCTACGCTCAAAATCTATTATGGCGTCCAGGACATTTCCATTATTGCGTTCAAGGTAGTACTTGGCGTCCTCATAACTGCTGTTGGTTCGCTTTCTGAACTCATCAACCTGTTCCATCGTAATCATAGGCCTCACCTCCAGCCCAGGCCGCGCCGTTATTACTTGCTCCTTGCCTGGGTCCTCTCCCTTATACGGCTGATGATGCTGTCGAGGTTATAGTTATCATCCCGTATCTCACGTATGCTGAACCTGTAGCCCAGGATCATCATGCCAACCGACACCAGGATAATAACATGCCATAAGGGGGCAAGAATCAACGGGAACAGAATTGGTATATTAAAGCTCCTGCCAGAATTATCGGCAATTACAACCCGGATGTCCAGGAGCCTTTGGATTATCCTTGTTATCCTTTGCCCCAAATCCACCCGGCTCCTGCGGTATCGGTGAGCATGCCCTCCATGCTTATGCTGATAGCCATGGTTCCTGTCCCGCTCAAAGGCTATAATGGCTTCCAGCATATCTCCATTATACTTCTCCAGGTAATACTTCGCGTCATCGTAGCTGCAATTCGTGCGCCTTCTGAACTCTTCCACCATTTCAATGGTTACCATCTTCAGCACCTCCGAGAACATAAGGGGTAACTTACGTTTTCATTGTACCCTGCAAGTATTAGGCGCATCTTCATGGACCATTAGAGTTTTATTAGAATAGGCTCAATAAGGCATTAACACTATTCCCACTCGATTGTTGCCGGGGGTTTGCCGGTTATATCGTAAACTACGCGGCTTATGTGCCCAGTCTCCTTAACAATTCTTTCTGAAACCCTGGCCAGAACATCATGCGGGATCCTTGCCCAGTCGGCCGTTACATAATCTTTAGTGACAACGGCGCGAAGTGCCACGGTGTAGTCGTATGTCCTTTGCCCATCCTTCACCCCGACGCTCCTCATGTTGGTGAGAACGGCGAAGTATTGGCCTATGCTTCTGTCCAGCCCGGCTTTAGCGATCTCGTCCCTGAAGATATGATCCGCCTCGCGGAGGATATCCAGCTTCTCTTTTGTCAATTCACCAATGACCCTCACCGCAAGGCCCGGTCCGGGGAATGGCTGGCGCCATACCAGTTCCTCGGGAAGCCCCAGCTCCAGCCCAACTTTCCTGACCTCATCCTTGTGCAAGGTTTTCAGAGGCTCAATAAGGCCTTCAAAATCCATACGGTCTGGTATCCCGCCCACGTTGTGATGACTCTTGATGAGGCCTTTGCTGCCGGTACCGCTTTCGGCTATATCGGGGTATATGGTCCCCTGGGCAAGGAATTCAACACGGCCGATCTTCCTGGCCTCCTCTTCGAAAACCCTGATGAACTCCTCGCCTATGATCTTCCGCTTCTGCTCCGGGTCGGTGACACCTTTCAGTTTCCCGAGGAAACGGTCCTGGGCGTCCACCCGGACCAGGTTCATCCGGAACTGGTTTTTGAAAACCCGCTCCACCTGGTCGGCTTCATTCTTGCGCAAAAGTCCGTGATCCACAAATATGCAGACAAGCTGGTCCCCCACAGCCCTGTGCACAAGGGCTGCCGCTACAGCAGAATCAACACCTCCGGACAGGGCGCATAAAACCCTCTTGTTTCCGACCTCTGCCCTGATCTCACTGATGGATTTTTCGATGAAAGCTTTCATATGTGCCTCCCGTCATAAGGCATTTCCTGATACCCGGTTTTTATGGTAGGATTCTAACATAGTTTATGGAAAAAATAAAGGCAAACCATGAATGGATAATAAGAAAGCCGCCCTGTAACAAGGCGGCTTCCTGGTGGGCAATGAGGAACTCGAATCCCCGACTTTCACCATGTCAAGGTGACACTCTACCAGCTGAGTTAATTGCCCGTGCATTATGTATTATAGCGTGGGCTGAAACATATTTCAACCCCATTATAAAACCACGGGGACGGCCCCCGCGGTTTACTCCGTGGTTTACAATAACTCCTCAACTATCTCCGCCGCGTCCCTGACGCACTTTTTGCATACCGTACCGAACAATCCTCTCTCTTTGGCCGTTGTTAAATCGCAGCCCAGGATCTCACGGCATATTATGGAACCGTTTCTCTCTGTGAACATCTCGCAAAACTTGTCAATCATCTTATAAGTCTTCTCATGGGATTCGGCATCATCGAATTCCGACTTTCCGTATTTCAAACCAATTGTCATAACCGGACCGGAAACAATAAAAGCAGCCGATTGTCTTCACACCCGGCTGCCACTAACTATTATTACAAATGTATCAGCCTTATTCCTCCATGTCAACAGGATTCGCCGCACCCATCTTTTTATACGTGAGAAGGAAGTTGGCTAAAGGAAGCGGTGATGGTTTAGTGAACCGCAGGAAACGTCCCCCTGGTTTTACTTTCTCCCTTTGAGCTTCTTCTTCCGCTTTTTCTTGAACTTCGCGCTCACTTTCTTATTTGCCCCGATGTGGGTGAGGATGCGGGGGTCTATGGCCTTCTTCGGCTTTACCGGCTTCGCCTTTTTAAACCCCTCTGCGTCTTCCCCGGATCGGTTGCCGTTTTGGGAATCCAGCAGGATAAAATCGATCTGCCTTGTTTCGGGCGTTGCCTTTACCACCTGGACCCTTACCCTGTCGCCTATCCTGAACCTTTTTTTGGTCCTCTCCCCGATAAGGGTCAGGGCCCGGGCATCGAACTCATAATAGTCGTCGTCAAGGCTTGAAAGCCTCACCAGGCCCTCAACTGTATTATCCAGCTCCACAAACATTCCGAAGGCGGTGATGCTTGATATGATCCCCTCGAATTCCTCGCCAAGCCTCTCCCGCATGTATTCGGCCTTCTTCATCTGCTCGCAGTCGCGTTCCGCGTCCTCGGCCGCCCGTTCCCTCTCCGAGTTGCTCTCGGTGATCTCGGGAAGTATGCTCCTGTAATGCTCAATCCTCTTCTCATCCAGCCTGCCGCTTATCTGCTCCTTCATGATCCGGTGGATGATCAGGTCGGGATAGCGCCTGATAGGGGCCGTGAAATGGGAATAGTACTCGGCCGCGAGCCCGAAATGCCAGTTGTGGACATCGCTGTACCTGGCCTTTTGCAGGGATCTTAACATAAGGGTGCTAATAATCTTCTCTTCGGGGGTTTCCCTGATCTGGCCTAGGATTTCCTGTAGCGCTTTTGGGTGAACGTCCCTGTAGCCCTTCAGGTGATATCCGAAAGCGCCCAGGACCTGGTTTAGGCTCTCCATCTTGTCGGGATCGGGGTTCTCGTGGATCCTGTAGACGAAGGGCACACCTAGCCAGTAGAAGTGCTCGGATACCACCTCGTTGCATACCAGCATGAATTCCTCGATGATGTGGCTGGCTATATTAAGCTTGTATTTCTTTATCTCAACGGGCTTTCCCTTCTCGTCAAGTATAATTCTGGCCTCGCTGAAATCAAAGTCAACGGCTCCCCTTTCCAGCCTCTTCTGCTTGAGGATCAGGGCTAGTTCCTTCATAGAGAAAAAGTCCTCAATATGTTCCCTGTACCGTTCTTTGAGTTCCGGGTCTTCCTCCTCCAGGATCTTGTACACATCGGTGTAAGTCATCCTCTCATTTACGCGGATGACGCTTTCAAAGATCTCATGGTCCTTCACCCTGCCGTTTCTGTCGATCTCCATCATGACGCTGAATGCCAGCCTGTCCTCCCCGGCGTTCAGGCTGCATATGCCGTTGGACAGCTCCTTGGGCAGCATGGGTATAACCCGGTCGGGGAAATATACGCTGGTCCCCCGATGCAGCGCCTCGCGGTCCAGCATGGAACCTTCCTTTACATAATGGGAAACATCGGCTATATGGACCCCAAGCAGAAAGCTGCCGTTTTCCAGGACCTCGATTGATACGGCGTCATCCAGGTCCCTGGCGTCTTCGCCGTCTATGGTCACCATCCTAAGATCCCTAAGATCCCTCCTGCCTTTGATATCCTCCTCCCTGACGGCCTGCGGGATTATCCCCGCCTCACCGAGCGCCTCTTCCGGGAATTCATACGGGATACCGTAAGCCCTAATGATGGACATTATATCCACGCCGGCATCCCCGCTGTCGCCAAGGATCTCAATAATCTTTCCCTCGGCGTTCCGCTTGGCTTCGGGCCACCTGGTTATCTCCACGACCACCTTCTGGCCTGGCTTTGCCCCGCCCGTGGAATCCCTGGGGATAAACACGTCCCTAAACAGCCGGGAATGGTCCGGGGTGACAAAGCCGAAGCTCCCGCTCATGTCGAATGTCCCTACAACGGTTTTATGAGCGCGGGCCAGGATCTTTACTATCTCGCCTTCCTGTGTCCTGGTGGGAGTGGCGGGCTTCGTTATGTGGGCCATCACCCTGTCGCCGTGCATGGCGCCGCCTATGGCGTTAGCGGGGATAAACACGTCCTCGCCCCCGGCTTCCGGCATGACAAAACCGAACCCTCTTCCATGGGCCTGGAACCTGCCCGTAACAAGGCCCATCCTCTCGGGCACGCCGTACCTTTCCTTCTTGGTTCTTATGATCAGGCCTTCCTTTTCCATATCATCAAGAAGGCTCATCAAAAGCGGTATATCCTCCCCGGGAACATCCAGGACCGTGACGAGCTCGGACAAGAGCAGCGGCTTATACGCTTTTTCCCGCATAAAGGCCAGGATACGCTTTTTTCTCTCTTCCATCAGGTTCAAGCAGATCTTCCTTTCACGATTCTGTAACATCATTAAACTAAAAGCGGCTCTATATAGCCGCCCATCTTATCTTGGTTATCTGTTTCATTTTTTATGCAATACCCTGGGCTGGCATTCATTTTCCCGGAGCCATTGGACATCCCGGGCTACAAGGCGCTCCGCCCAGGCCTGGAAATCACAGGGTTTCCTTTAAAGCCTTAAGCGAGATCTCCGCGAAATCCTCAACGCTTAAGTCCAGCTCACTGCAGGAGGCGATGCGGTCCCTTTTTATATCGGTCGCAAAATGTGGATCGTCATAACAACTCATAACCTTTTTGGTGTCCACGCTGTCGATGGATTTTTCGGGAGAGCTTTCAACACACGCCATGATAAGCTTCGCCATGGGGGACGCGCAATATAGAGCCTTATCCAGCCTCCTCCTCCTGGCAATGCTGTTGGCGGGGTTATGAGCCCTTACGGCATAGGCAATGGTCTGGTCAAAATCAAGGGTTTCCAGGATGTCTCCGCCCAGCATACCATGGGTTTCCATGTCCCCGTTGACCCTTTCCAGATCAATATCGTGAACAAGTCCGGTAATCCCCCACAATTCAACGTCTTCGTGAAGATGCCTGGCCAGGGCTCTCATGATGGCTTCAACAGCCAGGCTGTGGAGGATGATGTCCTGGCTCTCAACTCTCAGTTTTAACGCTTCAAACGCTTTTTCGCGATCCAATGCCAACCTCCAAAGCTTTCTTCTCAAGGTAATTATATCAGATTGACAATGCATGGCAATAGCGAAATAAAGCCCCAGGGCATAAGCCTTGCGGCATATGGGACAATACTATCCTGTGGGCGCGGTGAATCCCCGTGTTGATTTTGGCGCCCTTTTAGGTTACAATCTTGCCGTGGCATTCCCACGGCCAGTTCGCAAAATCCTGGCCGGCTCAATAAAAAGGCCCCGGCCTTATGGCCTTTTTATTGAGCCGAAACAAAACTACGGAGCTTCCGGCGGCTCAGGTTATTAAGGCCGGCCGCATGGGCCTCCATGCGGAAGAAGGATGAACCATGAAGCTTAAAACCAGAACCGTTGTCCAGGCTGCGGTAATTGCCGCGGTTTACGCGTCTTTGACACTATTGATAAAACCTCTTGCCTATGGCCCCATTCAGTTCAGAATCTCTGAAGTGCTCACAGTACTTCCGGCAGTTCTACCCGCTTCCATCCCCGGACTTTTTGTCGGATGCGTCCTGGCAAATTTCCTCGGCGGGTTCGGTATGGCCGATATCGTCTTTGGAAGCCTTGCGACACTCCTGGCCGGTTTTTCAACCTGGCTCCTTAAGAAGCGTACCTTTCTGCTCCCCCTGCCCCCCGTGGTTTTCAACGGGCTCATCGTGGGCACGTATGTCTACCTTTTGTATGACAGGACCTATCCCTGGCCCCTTACCATGCTTTTTATCGCCATTTCGGAAGCCATTATCTGTTATTGCCTTGGCCTTCCGCTTATTGCCCTGGTCAAAAAAAACCGGATTATCAGTGAGGCGCTTGGCATATCAATTGAATGAATCCTTTTTGTTTTTTTCGCGCATGGTTGGGTAAATACTATTGTATGTCATATCATGCCCCACTTACGAAGGAGCTTAGGAATGAGACGAGTCAGCATTGAACAGATTCAGGATGACGATATTCTAGCGCGCCCAATTTATGATATAGATGGCAGGAGGCTTCTAAACGCCGGAGTCAAACTCACCCAATCCATTATTCAAAGGCTTGTGGATAAAGGTGTCTCAAGTGTTTATATCGAGGATGAATTATCTGAAGACGTAGAGATACATGGTGTCTTAACCGACGAAACCAGGAACCAGGCGAAGATGACCATCCGCAACGAGATGAACAGGCTGGCCAACAAGGGCGAGATAGACTATGGGGCCGTAAAGAAATGTGTTGAGTGTATAATGGATGAGATGCTGTCCACCAGGATAGATGTGCTTAACGCCAACGATATCCGCACCGAGGACGAATTGGTTTACGCCCATTCCATTAATGTCTGCGTCATGGCCATCGCGCTGGCCAATAAGCTTTCACTGCCGCCCTCCAAGATAAAAAACATCGCCATGGGCGCCATCATGCATGACATAGGAAAAGCCCTGATCCCCAAGGACCTGCTGAACAAGAAGGACCCCAGCCCTGCCGAACAGAATGAGATTAAAAAGCATCCCCTGCTGGGCTACCAGGCGATCAAGGATATTTCGGAAGCCTCGGCCACGGCAAAGATCACCGTGCTCATGCACCACGAACAGATCAACGGCGGGGGCTACCCCATGGGGCTTAACGGGGATTACATACACTATTCGCCCAGGATTGTAAGCATATGCGACGCGTATGACCAGGCCATAAATGACGAACGCCACAAGAATGTGTACCAGACCACCGACGCGGTGGAATACCTGATCGGCGGGTCGGGCCATATATTTGACAAGTCCCTGGTGGATATGTTCATGAAGATTGTCCCCATTTACCCTGAAGGGACCATAGTGCTTTTGAGCAACGGCGTGTTCGCCATCGTTGTAAAAAACAACCCCGTCTACATGACGCGTCCCGTTGTAAGGCCGTTCTACAACCCGAAAACAGGCATCAAGTACGACCGGTCATACATAATTAACCTCCAGCACGAGCTTTCACTTAAGATTGTTCGTGAAATAAAAGTCAATCTCAGGGATATAGGATAACAAAGACATATATTGAAAGGGCTGTCTAAAACTCTGTTTAAGACAGCCCTTTTATTGCCTAAAACCTTCTTCCTGCTCCGCCGTGGGTGCGTCCGCTGCTGCTCCTGTGGGTAGAGCTTCTGCTTCCTCCCCCGCCTCCGCTGGAACTGCGGCTAAGGTCTCTTTTTGTAACCGATTTTCTTATGAAGATGTCTCGCTTGTCCCTCAGATGTACCGATTCGCGGTCCAGGTATGTATCGGCGGTAATGGTCTTCCTGCCTTTATTATGCACGGCCATTATGGTCACCGCTATGCCGGCGGCAACAACCGACACGATAAGATACCCCGGGATGTGCCGGGCTGACTTTCCAAGGCCGCTGGATGTGTAATAATCCACCTCTTTTAAAAACCTGTCTGCGGCGTTATAAAACCGGTCATTTCTCAAATGCCCTTCCATTTTGTCGAGAATCTTTTCCAGCCTGTCATCGGTGAAAATATCGATCGCTTCCCCGCTGGTGGAGATCCAGGCTATCCTGTCGCTTATGTCGATCAGGAGCAGGATGCCATCCCTGTCGCGCCCGTATCCGAACCCGTTGTAGTCGAAAAAGTCATCGGCAAAGTCCCTGGCCTTCTTGCCCCGCGTATCGTCTACGGTAACAATAACCACGTCCATGCGCCTTTTTTTCGCAAGTTTCTGGGCTTTCTCCATGAGGAGTTCCTCTTTATCATCGTCAAACAGGTCAGCGTAATCGTACACCTTAAGGTCGGTATCCAGGGCAAGGGCGGGAAATGCGCAAATGATAATGGAAAGAACTATCATTATAAGGAAAAACCGTCTTTTCACATTATCACCCCCCCGATCAGGAACAGAAGGGTGGAGACAGCCGCGGCTATGCCGCCGAACCACGCGGCCACCCTTGCAAAGCTGATGGGAAGGTTCCCCACCACCTTACCTGTCTGCCCGTTCATGGCATAGAGGTATTTCTTGTCCTTGTGCTTGTAGATAAGCATCCATACCGGCATCAGCGTGTAATGGACCTTCTTCTCTTTGATACGGACCTCTTGATGAGTAACCTGGATCGCGTCATATCCCCTGGCGGTATGCATGAGCTGGGTTACAGTGTCCTCCGCGACCCTATCCTTGACTCGGGGCCAGACAACATCCTTGTCAACATCATATTTCTCGGCCAGGTACCCCGAGAGGTAGGACATGGCGAAATCCACCATCTGGCTGTAGTCATAAGGCTCTAAAAGGTCCATCATGTTATCGTCCATCTTGGACGATCCGTCGGCAGGAACACCCTGGAACTTCATGTCGCCTTCCCTGTAAACCTCATAGTAACTGGTTTCGGTGTATTCATAACTGCCGCTGCGCCATTTCCTGATCTTCTGGGCATTAGCGTGCAGGGTTCCCGAAACCGAACAGTCATGAAGCCAGAAGGGCAGGTACATGCCCGTGATCTTTTCCATCTGGGGCCTGGACTTGAACCCCGACGGCACCAGGGGCTTTTTCCTGCACCAGTTTATAAAGGCCTTCTGCGCGGCTTCTTTGCTTATCTTGAACGGGATTACCCTTGAAGGGCGGTATTCGCCCGACAGCCGTGCCGGGATAATGGTTGGGTTATGACAGAAAACACAGAAGGTTGCGGCAGTGGTGGCGTCGGTCACAATCTCGGCGCCGCAGTCGGGGCACCTGTAGGCCCTTGCGTTCTGATTGAACTCCTCATCAACCTGTATCTGCTCCTGTTCCGCCTCCCCTTCATGGCCGGCTTCTTCGGACAATAAACCCTTTTCCTTTTCGGCCTCCTCGGCAAGACGTTTCTCAAGGGTTTCCACATCGTAGGAACCCAGGCAGAATTTACAGTCCCACCTTTGTACGTCCGCGTTGAAGGTCAGAGAAGCGCCGCACTGGGGGCACTTGTACACCATTACAGACATAGAACACTCTCCCTTCCGGCACCTTTATCCATCATACCATCAATTCGCGTCCTGTTCGTTGAAAGGATCACCGCATTCAGGGCAGAACCTGGGCGGGCTGGAAGGATCGGACGGGGTCCATCCGCACTTATCGCACTTATATGTCTTAGCCGCTGTTTCAGGCTTCTTGCTTCCGCACTGGGGACAGAACTTACCGGTATTTAAAGCTCCACAGGAGCACTTCCAGGACCCGTCTTCCGCCTTGGGCTTTCCGCAGTTCATGCAGAACCTTCCCGAATTGCTGGTTCCGCAGGAGCACATCCATGTTCCCGCTCCGGCAGCCTGTGCCTGCTGGGGCTGGGGCTGCTGCATCTGCTGTTGCTGCATCTGCTGCATCTGGAACTGGTTTGTCTGGGAGGCCGCGCCCATGAAGGCCCCGGCGGTGTTCATGCCCATGCCTATACCCATGAACCCGGTCATGGCGCCCGAGGGGTTTGAACCGGCAGCCGCAAGGCCGTCGGCAATGGTGGTCTGGACATAACCTTCCCTGACTGTCGGATCTGCCATCATCGCGCCCTTGCTGCGCATAGTGATAAGCTTCTGGGACTCCTCGGTATATGAGATGCTGTTGATCCCCACAGACTCTATCTGCATGCCTCTTTTGGCTGTCCATGACTCGTCCAGGACATCGGACAGGTATTGGGCAAGTTCCATGGTCCTTGACGCGACGAAGGAGATCTGGATGCCGTCTGCAGACATCTTGTTTATGGCTGTCTGAAGCGCTCCTAAAAATTCCGAGAGATAGAGCTTATGTATATCGGTAATTTCCACCCTGTCCTTGTCCTTGGGTATTGCCTCCGCATAGAACTTTAAAGGATCTACAATACGGATGGAAAAATACCCGTGGCAGCGCAGGAACAGCTCGGCATTGTACTTGTTATCGAAGTAGTTTACAGGGTTTACAGTGCCGAAGGCTATGTTCTTGATCTCCTGGAGATTGATGAATATGACCTTCTGGGCGTAGGGAGTGGTTCCCCCATATTTTATCCTGCCAAATGTCTCCTTTAGCGCCTCACCGAACTGTCCGCTGAAAAGGGATGGCGAAGATGAATTATCAACCCTGTAGTATCCGGGCTCCGCCGAATAGTCCACCACTCTTCCGCCGTCTGTCAGGATCATGAACTGGTTCGGGTAGACGTGAATGATAGATCCCTGGGATACAACATTATCGGTTCCCTTGATGTTCCGGTTCCTCTTGTCGGTACGTACTTTTACGCCTGTGGTCATTACCGTGGTGTCACTCATGTTATTGGCCTCAAATACTTCCAGCCACTGGTCGGCAAGGCCTCCCCTTACCGCTTCAAACGCTGCTCTGATAATTCCCATAAGCCCATCTCCTTATCATAATATTCTTATTGGCATGATCGCATCTGCATGCATCAAAATGACCGGCTGCCTGAACCGGCCAACGACAACGCTCGAATTTACAAATACTGTTATAATTCTACTTCATACATTTATGAAAAGTCAATGTAATTCGGTTTATGTAACAGTAAAATGCACATGCCATTTATAAGGCGCTGTTTTTGACCGAAAAAAGGATACCCGATAAAATAATAAGGCCCTGACACTTCAGAGCCTTATAAAATACAGCCTTATCAATATTCCATTCCCGCCTTAAGGGCCTCCATCTCCTGGGGTATCAGGTGATGCTTGCTCTTGGACAGCACGCCGTAAAGGGCTTTTTCAAAGCTCTCCGGCGTGATAATGCCTGTCTCTTTGATGAGCTTTCCTATAAGGTATATATTGGAGAACGCTTTATTTCCCGCTTCACTGGCCATAAGGGTGGCGGGGAGCTCAAAATGCTTTATGTCATCCCTGGTTGGTTTTTGCTGCACCAGCGAGCTGTCAGCTATAAGGACACCGCCCTTTTTAATATAGCTTTCAAACTTCTCCAGGGAAGGGTTGTTCATCACCATAAGCGCGGTACAGCTGTTGAGCACAGGCGAGGCAATGGGCTCTTCGGATACCACCACCATGCAGTTGGCGGTCCCGCCGCGCATTTCAGGGCCGTAGGACGGGAAGAAGGAAACCTCCCTTCCATCCAGCATCCCTGCATATGCTATAAGCCTTCCGGCAGACAGGATGCCCTGGCCGCCAAAGCCCGCTATTATCACTTCATGAAGAAACATGACTACACCTCCAGATCCTCTCCCGCAAACACGCCAAGGGGATAGTATTCAAGCATTTCATTCTTTACGCGGTCAAGGGATTCCAGGGGGTCCATGCCCCAGTTGGTGGGACAGGTTGAAAGAATCTCAACCAGCGAAAAACCCTTACCCGCCATCTGGACCTTGAAGGCCTTCCTTACGGCTTCCTTCGCCTTCTTGATATGCTTTATGTCATGGAGAGACACACGCTCGATGTATGCCGGACCCTCAAGAGTTGCAAGCATCTCGCAGACCCTTATGGGGTTCCCGTGGTTCTTCGCGCTCCTGCCGTAAGGGGTGGTGGTCGTCACCTGGTTTAGCAGGGTGGTGGGCGCCATTTGCCCCGAGGTCATGCCGTAGATGGTGTTGTTGATGAAAATGACGGTGATGTTCTCGCCCCTCGCCGCGGCATGGACGATCTCCGCCGTGCCTATGGCGGCAAGGTCGCCGTCACCCTGGTATGTAAACACGATGTTATCTGGCAGGCTCCTTTTTACGCCCGTCGCCACAGCGGGGGCGCGCCCGTGGGCTGCCTGGATCATGTCACAGTTGAAATAGAAATAGTTGTTGTAGGAGCATCCCACCGAGGAGACCCCCACAGTCTTTCCCTCTATGCCCAAATCGTCCAGCGCCTCGGCAACCAGCCTGTGGGTAATGCCGTGGGTGCAGCCGGGGCAGTAGTGCATGGGTATATCTACTAACGCATGAGGCCTGTCGAACACAACAGCCATTTGCAACATCTCCTTTCCAAAATCTGATCAGCCGGCGCTGATCTCCTTTATCTTCGCCATGATGTCGTCCACCCTCGGAATCATGCCGCCCATCCTGCCTGTGAAGTAAACGGGCTTTCTGCCGCTTACCGTCAGCATGACATCCTCGAGCATCTGACCCGAGCTCATCTCAACGGTAAGAAATGCCCTGGTCTTATCCATAACCTGCTCAAAGGCTTTAGTCGGGAACGGCCAAAGGGTTATGGGCCTTAAAAGCCCTACCTTTAAGCCTTCCTCCCTTGCCACATGGACCACATTCTTGGCGATGCGCGCCACAGAGCCATAGGCAACAATTATAATATCGGCATCATCAGTCTTGTACAGCTCATAGCGCTGTTCCTTCTCGCATATGGTTTTGTACTTTTTCTGCAGGGCCTGGTTCCACTGCTCCAGCACGGCAGGATCCAGATGTATTGATGTGATGGTGTTGTGCTCGCGCTTCATGCCATGGCCGCAGGCTGCCCATGACTTGTCCGCATCTACTATGGGCTCTTCGTCCCGGAAGTTTACAACTTCCATCATCTGGCCTAAAACGCCGTCGCCTAAGATCATGGCCACCATCCTGTACTGGTCGGCAAGGTTAAAGGCATCCACTGTAAGCTCATAGAGTTCCTGGACGCTTGAAGGCGCAAGGACTATAAGGCGGTAATCGCCATGGCCCCCGCCCTTGGTGGCCTGGAAATAGTCGCTCTGGGACGGCTGGATTCCGCCAAGGCCGGGCCCTCCGCGCATTATGTTTACCACAACCGCGGGAAGCTGCGCTCCCGATGCATAGGATATGCCTTCCTGCTTTAAGCTTATCCCGGGGCTCGACGATGATGTCATAACCCTTTTACCCGCCGATGCGGCTCCATACACCATGTTGATGGCAGATACCTCGCTCTCGGCCTGGAGGAACACTCCACCAACCTTGGGCATCTTCTTTGCCATGTAGTGTGCGATCTCTGTCTGAGGCGTGATGGGATAACCGAAGTAGTGGCGGCATCCCGCACGGATCGCGGCTTCCGCAATAACCTCATTGCCTTTCATAAGAAGTCTTTCTCCCATTTCGGCTACCTCCTCACTTCTCAACCTTGATTACGCAATCGGGACAAATGGTGGCACAAAAAGCGCAGCCTATACACTTGTCCATTTCCACGACCTCAGCCGGGAAATACCCTTTTGCGTTGATTCTGTCCCTGTTTTCACGGATTATTTTCTTAGGACATACATGGATGCACAGGCCGCAACCCTTGCACCTGTCCTCCCTGAACGTAACTCTGGCCATATGTATCTCCTTCGCAATCATTAATCTTATAGATAACTTTTTATATTATAGCACTTATTGATCGGTTTTGAATAGTAAAGGTGCTTTTTTCTTATGAACTGAGATTATGAAGTCATTTGAAAAAGTAAATTCCACTCCAAAAAGGCACAAAGCGGAATTTAGTTTTTCAAAAACAGATAAAAAGATATAGTGGAAATAAGTTATGCAAAAAAGATATGATGTTTTTGGGTGGCGCCTCTTTGGGAGG
>Ga0209537_1000237_pt1:52500-66462 | contig 66462 bp, 58 predicted proteins | sample BioPla4DNA1_FD_187698 | JGI IMG/M metagenome (GOLD analysis project Ga0209537, IMG submission 187698) | Biogas fermentation microbial communities from Germany - Plant 4 DNA1 (SPAdes) (version 2) | ecosystem: Engineered > Bioreactor > Anaerobic > Digestate | place: Bielefeld, North... | reverse complement strand
GGGCTGCAGACAAGATTTGTGATACCTGGTCTTCTGTGGTGAACACCGGGAAGGTCCTGCCCCGGAACCGGACAAATACAGGTGTTGCCCTCTCAACCCTGATTTCCATGCCGTCTTCCACAGGTGAATCCAGAGATGGCTCCACCTTGTCCCCAGGACTCAAAGATATGTTGACGGCGGCCAGCACATCAGCTACCGTAGCTGCCTGCGTAGAAAGGGAAATCTCCCTGTCCCATGCAGATACCGTAATGTCGTACGTTCCCAAACCGGATATGACTCCTACGCACATCGCACCCAGAGCCGCCACCGGAATGATTGCCAACCCCACCAAATGCCGCTTGCTTTCTACCAAACCGGGTTTCCGCAAGCAGACACCCCCTAACACGGATTGTCCACAAGGATATTCCTCATAAAACACACATTTCCTCTTCCCGTTCTACTCCAACTATTGTCAGGTCTTCCTACCTTGTACATTATTATGTGGATTTCTTCCCAAAATATCCTTGTGTCTTCCTGTTACTTCCTGTAGCTGTTATCCACAGTGATAGACTTTACCATCATTCCTCACCGATTGCAAACACCCGCACTGCGTTGTCCAACGTGAGTCTGCTTATCTGGTTAGGTGATTGCCTCAAAACCTCAGCCATAGTCTGTATCACTTCCACAATGTAAGCAGGTTCATTCCGCTTGCCCCGCTTGCTTTGTGGAGGCAGCCATGGACAATCGGTCTCGGCCAACAGCCTGTCTTGGGGCAGGAATTTGAGCATATCCCTGAGATAACCGTTTCTGGGGTAGGTAAGGGGGCCGCCTAGACCAATGTATCCTCCCAAGTCAAGGCACCTGCGGGCATAATCAATGTCCTCGGAAAAGCAGTGGAACACGAGGGGTATGTCACGGCCATGTTGCTCCAAGATCGAGACGACGTCACGGGCAGAGTCCCGCTGATGGATGATGACAGGAAGCCCGTGGCGCCTGGCCAAATCCAGACCCATGACAAACGCATCCATCTGGTCGCGTTTCGGGGACAAGTTGCGGAAATAATCAAGGCCGATTTCCCCTATGGCCTTTACCCTGGGAGATCCGGTTACCAGGTCTTCCAGGTAGGCCCATCTGGCTTCAAGGTCATCGTCTCCCCGGGCATAGTGAGGATGGATCCCCACGGCACAAAACCCGCCGATCTTTTCGGCCAAAGCCACGCTCTTCCGGGACGACTCTTCATCGTAACCCACTTCCATGAAAACGATCCCTAGATCCCTGGCACGCTCCAACACCTGTTGCCTGTCTTGATCGAAAGCCCTGGCGGATACGTGGGCATGGGTGTCAAAAATCTTCTGGGCCCCAGGGCCGGACTTGCGAGACTTACGATATTTTGCTGCCATTTTGCACCCTTCGATCAGGTGTAAGCACTCCAAGCACTTGTCCGTCTTGGGCAGCCAGGAGCATGCCTTGGGATTCTACCCCTCTAATCACCGCAGGCTGCAAGTTGCAGACCACAACTATCTGCTTGCCCAACAGGTTTTCGGTCTCATAGTGCCGGGCAATGCCTGCAACCAGCTGTCTGGTTTCAGTACCCAGGTCAACAGTGAGTTTAAGCAACCTGTCGGTACCTTCTACCTTCTCGCACGAAGTAACTTCTCCAACCCTCAGATCCAACCGCCGGAATTCGTCAATCGTAATCAGCTCACTCATCTAAACCGCCTTCCTTCTTGCAAGCAAAATTGCCGTGGATCTATATGTCGGTTATACCTTGATCTTACCCCCGAAGCAAGCCGGGAGCACACCGGTATTTTTCCATGTGCAATTAACAAGGATATTGGGTTATAATAAAGGCTGCTCCTCGTAACATCCCCTTAAGCTTGCCTGCATTGACACTTTAAGTCTAAAGATGAAAGTTTTACGTTTTTACCCATTTTTTCTTATAAAATATCTTGACGCTTTCTGGCATCTTTGGTATCTATTATTTGTGGTCATTGTCGAAAATTGGAGAGGAGCCGGCTGGGAAGAGAGGTGAATGGACAAGATGATGAAGTCAACCGGAGTAGTCAGGAAAGTCGATGAACTAGGAAGGGTAGTCATTCCTATCGAGCTTCGTCGCACTCTCGACATCGGCGAGAAGGATTCTTTGGAGATTTATGTCGACGGAGAGAGTATAATCCTGAAAAAATACGAACCCGCTTGCATCTTTTGCGGCAACGCCGCCGGAGTGGAGATATACAAAGGGAAGCGGGTTTGTGGCAACTGCCTGAGCGAACTGGCAACAATGGGTGCAAACAAGGGTTAAAGGAGTTACATAACAAGAATACACGATTGAATATTATGCCGGGAGGAGGCGGAACTAACCTGCCTCCTCCTGATTTTCAGGGGATTCAAGGTAGGCCACTATTACCCATTCGCCTTTTACCTTCATCCCGCGGAGCTGCTCCCAAACGTCCTTAATGTGGCCTACGATTACGCTTTCATAAGTTTTTGTCATCTCGTGGCACAAGCCTACTTGTATGGATGGGAACATCGCCATGAGGTCATCCAGGGTCTTTACCAGCCTGTGGGGCGACTCAAACATCACCACGGGAACTTGGGGCTTTATCCATTCAAGGAAGAACTCTCGCCGCTTCTTGGACTTACGGGGAGGAAAGCCTGCAAATATGAACTGGGATGAGCAAAACCCCACAAGGGCCAGGGCGGCAGTGACGGCTGACGGTCCCGGAACCACGGCGATATGGAACCCGCTTTCCCGGGCTTTTTTGACCAAATAAGCACCTGGATCCGAAATAAGGGGCATGCCTGCATCAGACACAAGCGCCACCAACCGGCCCCGGGCCAGCTCCTCCAGCACTGCCCCGGTGCGTTGTTTTTCCACATGTTCGTAGAGCGCCAAGAGGGGTTTTTTGATATCGTACCGGGCCAATAGCTTCTTAGTCCGCCTAGTGTCCTCGCATACGATCAAATCAACCTGGCTGAGAACCTGGATGAGCCTGAAGGATGCATCATCGAGGTTCCCTATAGGGGTTCCGCAAACATAGAGCACGCCCCGCCCGCCAGGATTGTTACCCAAGCTGTCTGTCAATTGAGTGATCTCCTCAATATCCCGCATTACTTCTTTTCATCAACTTCTTCTTCAGGGAACTCAGCTTCGGTCCCGTCTTCCAACATCACGGTGATGGTCTCTTTGGCTTGGTTATACCCGGTTACTTTGCCCTCGCCTGCAGGCGTGACCACACATGCCCCTATCTCTATAGGTACCTCACGGTGCTTTTCTGCGCCAAGGTTTTCCGCTTCGAACCTCAGACAACACAGGAGCCGGCCGCAAGTACCTGAGATCTTGGAAGGGTTAAGCGGCAAGTTTTGCTCCTTGGCCATCCTGATGGACACAGGCTGGAACTCGCACAAGAAACTGGCACAACACAATTCCCTGCCGCACGGGCCCAAACCACCGTAGAACTTGGCTTCATCCCTCACGCCTATTTGCCTGAGTTCAACCCGGGTCTTAAGTGCAGATGCCAGGTCCTTGACTAATTCCCGGAAATCTACCCTTCCGTCGGCGGTGAAATATATGGTAACCCGCGAGCCGTCGAAAGTGTATTCAGCATCAACCAGCCGCATCTCCAAGCCATGGCGGGCGATTTTTTCCGCCGCAATCTCCATGGCTTGCCTGGCTTTTTCCTCATTGTTCCGTTCGATCTCCAGGTCTTCTTCAGTGGCCAGCCGCAGCACGTTTTTCAAAGGCAATACCAGATCCTCTTCGGGAACCTCCCTGGGTTCGATAGCCACAACGCCCATTTCAATACCTTTAACCGTTTCCACCAGCACCTTGTCGCCACCTTTGAGGGGTAGTTCCCCTGGATCGAAATAGTACACTTTACCTACATCTTTGAACCTAATCCCTGCAACTATAGGCATGATCCTCTCCTCAGATCTCCTCAGAATTCAGTCTTTGCATATCCATGAACAATGTACAGAATACCAGAAACGCATTGGTGTTGGCACTAAGCCGTTGCCTTGCCCGCATAATCGCTTTGAGCGCTTCAAAATTACGTTTTAGGACAGCTGCCTGGCTGTTATCAGGCCCGTACTGTCTTTTATCATACTCCATTGCCGCTTGAGATAGTTTTTCCGCAAACTCGAGTTGGAGGGCAGCAAGCAGTTTTTGCCGCTCTCCTGAATCGGCCTTAGAATATTCAAGGGCAAGTTCCACGAGGCTGCCATTCATTACTTTATCAGTCAGGGCTTCTCCATTGGCCTTTTGGCCATCCGGCTGTGACAGAAGCCATACCGCCTTTTGGATGCTGCCATCTGACAGTGCTGCAATCTGCCTGCTCCGGTCCTCGGGCACGTTATGAACTTCTTGAAGGTAGGCGGCAACCGCTTCAGCAGGCATTGCCCTAAGCGGTATCACCTGGCACCTCGAGATCACAGTAGCAGGAATTGCCGACTCGTTTGCGGTGGTAAGTATGAAATTGACATAAGCAGGCGGCTCCTCCAGCAGCTTGAGCAATGCATTGGCAGCCTCAGCAGTCAGGGTTTCCGCATCTTTTATGATGAAAACCTTACGCTTGGAAACAAACGGACGCGTGAGCACTTCTTTGAGCATGCTGTGGGCAGCGCTTATCCCGATGCTTGTCCCGTCTTTCTCGATCATGATCAAATCCGGATGGGCGTCCCCATCCACCCTGACACACGATGGGCACTCATTGCATCCAAGCTCTGTGCCACTGTTGCTTGGAAGGCCTTCAGGCGAATCCCCGTTTAAACACAAGAGGGCTTTTGCAAATTGCTTCGCCAAGGCGGTTTTCCCTGACCCTGCCGGTCCTTTGAACAGGTACGCATGGCCAATCCTGCCCGATCTCAGTATGGCTTTAAGTATTCTTACTGAAACTGCTTGACCTCTTAGGAGATAATCCACGAGCTTATTTGACCACCCTGACAAGACTTCTGATCTTTAGACCTTGACAAACCTCTCAATGGGCAAGATGAAAACCGTAGCTCCTCCCACCATAACGCCCACGGGGTAAGGCACGTAAGACTCTGCAGGCCCCACCGGGGTTATGGGCGTTACAAGTTGCTCACGTGCCCTGCAGTTATCCTTTACGATTTCCAAGACGTTTTCGATTTCATCGTCATCTACGCCAATCAAGATCGTGGAGTTGCCTTCCCGGAGAAAGCCGCCAGTAGAAGCCAGTTTCGTAGCGCTGTATCCCGCCCTTACCAGGGCATCCATGAGCTTCGGAACGTCCTTATCCTGGATAACCGCGATGATTAATTTCACAGGCTTTCCCTCCCTTGTTTCTCGTTAGTGAGATCATACCCTTTCTCGGACAAAATGTTGACAACCTCTTTCCAAATCGCCGCCTCGACGCGAGAGACCTCCATGCCGCCGTCTACGCGCACCACCCGATTGGGAAACCGCTGCGCCAGCTCTCGGTATCCCTGTCTTACCCTCTCATGATATGCGTCGCTTCTGGACTCAATCTTGTCTTTCCGCTTAGAGGCGAGCCGCCGGTGAATAACGCTGGCTTCGCCGATATCCAATACCACAGTCAGATCCGTCTCCAAGCCGCCTGTAGCTATCTTGTTGATAGTCTCTATGGTCGGAAGGGGCACCCCTCCTGCATAACCTTGATATACCCACGTAGAATCGGTATATCTTTCAGTGATTACTATGCGGCCCTCAGCCAAAGCCGGCTTCACGACCTTAGACACAAACTCACATCTTGCCGCGGCATAGAGCAACGTTTCCGACAAAATCGACCTGTCCGGGCTGCCGGGATCCAAAAGCAGCTGCCTGATCCGCTCGCCAAACTCAGTACCGCCTGGCTCCCTGGTCACCAAGGGTTTGAGGCCGGCCAACTCCAGCCTCCTCGACAGCCTTGCAATTTGAGTAGACTTGCCTGATCCGTCGCATCCCTCAAGGCTTATGAATACCCCAGGAAGCGCCCGATCTAGTCTTCTATGCAAAACACTTTCAACTCCTTCTCACCGCCTGAGTGCCCGCGGCCTAGGACATCAAGGCCGCATTCAACAGCTTGACGGATGTACCCGACCACTTCTGCCGTCATCCTTTCACCTGGAACCACCACCGGAGACCCCGGGGGATAGATGAGCACCGTATCGCCGCTGATTTTGCCTACCGCTTGATCAAGGGAACACTCCCTGGCAGGCGCGTAAAATGCTTGGCTCAGGGATATCACCGCTTCCCCTCTGGGCGGTTCACGGGTCAGGAGTTCCCACACGCCGGCTTGCGAAGCCACCCTGCCTCCACGGCAGCTCTCTGATATCTCGCAGAACGCTCCAGCAACCCTTTCGAGGTCATGGTTATTGTCCGCACCTGTAACCATGAGCACAACGTAGTCAGGTCCGGTCATTTCCGGGACAACCCTGGCCTTCTCCCAAAGCAATTGCTGTACCTGGGGGCCGGACAATCCCAAGCCTGACACGTCAATCAGGATTTTTCCAGGGTCCCACTTGCCTTCTTCAGGAGTTCTCACCCTGATTCCTTTGATCTTGGACAATTCTTGTTTCATCAGGTGTGCAGATTGTATCATCGATTCAACCCATGATGCATCCTGTTTTAGGCCGGCTATCGCTCTCTCCAAGGATGCAAGCAGTATATATGAAGGCGATGTGGATTGAACCAGCCTCAGGGCTTCTTCCACGTTTGCCGCAAGCGCGGGAAAGGTCTTGACGCAGCTTAGAGTCACGTGTAGTAGCCCTGTCTGGGTAAACGCCTGGGTGGTCTTGTGGGCACCGTGAATCACCAGGCTTGCCCCGGTTTCAATGGCCGATGGAGGAAGTCTGTCCGAGAACCTAAACAGTGTTCCGTGAGCCTCGTCGACTATCACCGGTACATTGAGCTCACCGGCGTACTGGCATATGCTGCGGATGTCTCCGCATACCCCTGTGTACGTAGGGCTTACCGCCACAATCCCCCGTATGTTTGCCCGCCGCCCTGGCCGCAGGCGGCCTTGAGATGTGGCTTCTGCAAGCTGCATTTCTACATCGGATACCTTAAGGGGCAGGTAGCCTCCTAAATCCTGGTCATACTCGGGATAGATGAACAAAGGATCAAGCCCGGACAAAATAAGGCCTGAGATTATCGAGCGGTGGGCGTTTCTCGGCACTATCACGACACCGGGGCCCATGGTCATACGAAGCGCGATAAGCGATGCAAGTATGCCGCTTGTGGCCCCGTTAACCAGGCAATAGGTGGCGGCGGTACCGAAAACATCCGCCATGTTACGTTGAACCTGCTGTATCACCTCTGACGGATAGTGGAGATTGTCCAATCCCGGGATTTCAGTTACGTCCATGGCCTTCACCCTGTCTAGGGCATCCTCTAAGGCACGGGCTATCTGACATATGCTGCCGTCTCCGAGAGCTGAACCCCACCCTGGAACCCTCGGCCCTCCATAGGCTTCGTCCTCATGCCCTAGGTGCTTGGAGCTGCTACGCCCCTTGTGTCCGGGCATGTGCATCCTCACAGGATCATAACTTATGTAACGGGCAATAGCTTCCAAGATACCGCCATTGGCCTTATCCATATCTATACCGCTCCTTCTGCGCCCTTGCCGCACAAACCAAGGTCCATGTCCTGAACCTATCTTATAACAACTTGCCGCCTGTGGTAATTGCATCCACAGCTTCGATCCAATTTTATCCACAGGCCTTGGCACTTATCCCCAGACTTGTCAACACGATTCATCACCAACCTCCCCACGTGTCGGTGTTCGTGTGGCCCGTGGAGCCTGTTAAGGCAGGGGATAGACCCGTGGACACCGTCAATTGCCGACAGGTGCTTTGCCGTAAGTTTGAGAGTTCCAGCCTAAATGCTAGAATATACTAGGTGCTGGGAGCCAGGGCTTTCGCGCCTGTCCGCGTCTGAAATAAGCTGGTGAGGTGTTATCATGGGATCTGCATCAGACAGAAAACTAAGCCCCAAACAGCTAATCGGGAAACTGTTCGAAGGCCGTCGCAAATATTGGATAATTTTGTTCTTGATCATCGGGTTCGTGGTTTGGGGAGCGATTTCGTTCAGGCAGCGCTGGATGACAACGGCCCAGGGCCAAGCATTCCGCCTGGCAAAGGTTACCCTAGGTGCCATCGATGTCACCGTAACAGGGACCGGCACGGTAAAGCCCCACCGGCGCTGGGAACTGTCCACAAAGCACGGGGGCAAGGTCATCCAAGTGTTTGCCGAACCCGGCCAGAAAGTCAGCCGAGGCCAGGTGCTTGCCCAGCTTGAAACTGACGATATCCTCCTGAGTATTGATGAGGCCACCATCGAACTCAGTCAAATCCAGACTACCCTTTCGGATCTTCAGAAGAAGGTTGACTCTCTCACGGTAAAGAGCGAAAACCAAGGGGCCGTGACCCGTTTATCAGTTAAACAAGGCCAATTAATCAATGAAGGTGCCCACATATGCACCATCACCGCTCCCTACATGGAGGTCAAAGCTTACTTCAACAAGTCTCAGGCCCAAAACATCGCGCCTGGGCAAGACGCACAGGTGTTCTTCTTGGACTTCTTGAGCACAATTCCGGGAAAAGTGACCCACGTAGCCCAGGCAGGACAGGCAAGGGAAGGCGGGGTAGTGCTGTACCCGGTGACTGTGGAAATAGAAAACCAGGGAGCCCTGATTCCGGGAATGCCGGTAGTTGTGGAAATACACACTCCTAATGGAACCATGAAGTCTCACCACGAAGACAACGAGATTTCACATGTTATACATGAGGTGACCGCCAAGGCCGGAGGCAAGGTAGAAAGGGTCCTGGTTGCTGAAGGCGACCGTGTCCGGCCCGGCCAGGTGCTTGTAGAGTTGGAAAACACATCCCTCAAGTCCCAGGTAGAAACCAATACCTTAAGGCTCAGGCAGCTACAAAACAGGCTCGCCTCCCTCCAAGACACCCTTGAAGCCCAGACTATAACTGCACCTGAGGATGCTACCGTGCTGGATGTACGGGTGCAGGAAGGGGATACTGTGGCCGCCGGGGCCGTTGTCGCGGTGCTGGGGGATCTAGAGCTAATGGAAGTCACAATCCCGGTAGACGAAATAGACGCGGGTAAGGTCAAGCCCGGGCAGCCTGCCATCATCACAGCAGATGCCGTGCCCGGAAAGCAATTTGCCGGAACCGTCTCAAGCATCAGTCTTGAAGGCAAACCTACCGGAGGCATTGCCACCTTCGACGCAAAGATACTGGTGGAGACCCAGGGGAAGCTGCTGTCAGGCATGTCGTGTGACGTGGTGATTAGCACTGATTCACGACACGATGTGCTACTTATTCCGATAGAAGCGCTTCAATCCAAAGATGGAGGTTACGCGGTGTGGGTTGTACCTAGCCTATCGGAAAAAGAGATGCAGTCAGACCGCCTGAGCCCGGCAGCTGCACGCAAGCTACTTGCCCAGGCTGAACTTGTGGACGTAGAAGTGGGGTTAATCAGTTCCAACAGCGCTGAGATCCTGAGCGGGCTCAAAGCAGGCGATACTGTGCTGGTGTTCTCCGGGAGCTCCTGGCCGTCCAACTTAAGGTTCCGTTTGCCGTAACCCGCGAGCCACGCCGGACCTAACAAGCTGGGGAAGGATGTAGACGCAATGGATTTCCTCACAACCTTGAAAATCGGGCTGAGCGCCGTTACGGCCAACAAGCTCCGTTCGGCGCTTACCATCCTGGGAGTGACCATCGGGGTAGCCGCGGTCATAGGAGTTGTAGCCGTAGGCGAAGGTGCCCAAAACGAGGTAACAAGCGAAATCGAGTCTCTGGGCACCTACCTTGTCACAGTATCCATAAGGGGCCGGGGCCCTGACAGGGTGCTCACCCAGAGCCAGCTCGACGATATTATGCATGATATCCCTGGGATAGCTGCAGTGTCGCCTGTGATTACGGCCACTGGGGTTGCCAAACACGGCACCGGCCGTTTCGATTGCTCGATTGTAGGCGTGAACCACCAATATGCCGCCGTGAGAGACATGAATGTTCAGACCGGCAGATTTCTCTCGGCCATCGATGTAGATGCCCGCCAAAAAGTAGCCATACTCGGCCACAATGTGGCATTGGAGCTTTTCGGTTTGTCAGACCCCGTGGGTGAGACCATCAAGCTAAACGGGCAGACCTTTTGGGTTATAGGCGTGCTTGAAGCCAGAGGAGGCAGTCTCACAGGTTCTGAAGATGACCAGGTGATAATTCCGGTGACAACTGCTGAGAGGTTGCTGGGCAGGCGGGGGTTTAGCGCATTTTATATAAAAGGCCAGGACAAAGATTCAGTGGATGTGATCGCATCGTCCCTGGAAATCCGGCTTAACAGGCGCTTTAGGGACGAAGACGCATATAGGATTTTCAACCAGACCCAGGTGCTTGAGATCGTTCAAAGCGTGAGCCGGACGCTTACCCTGATGCTGGGTGGCATAGCATTCATTTCCCTGCTTGTAGGCGGCATAGGCATCATGAACATCATGCTGGTGTCAGTTGTGGAGCGCACCAGGGAAATCGGACTCAGGAAAGCGGTGGGCGCCACCAACAGGGATATCCTAAACCAGTTCCTTTTGGAATCGGTAGTGCTCAGCCTAATTGGGGCAGTGCTGGGGATCGCCGTGGGCACTTTGCTTGCCCGGGGCATCTCGGTTTTCATAGGCATTTCCCCGCTGTTTCCTTGGAAAGGGGCTGCAATAGCCATCGGCCTGGCCATAGGGGTAGGCGTCAGTTTCGGGAGCCTTCCGGCAAAACGCGCGGCTGAACTTGAACCTATACAAGCCCTTAGGACGGAATGAACACTTCTTCCACTTCTGCCAAGGTTGTTTCCGCAAGGGTACTCCTGCAGCGGGGGCAAGGTTATGGAGGCTATGGAGGCTATAGGCACAACAGCGCACCTGGTCTGTTTGGGGCGGGTTGAGGAAATAAGAAAGCCCCACCTTACGGTGAGGCTTTCTAAATCAACTTCCGGCAGCGACCTACTCTCCCAGGCCGTCCCCAGCCTAGTACCATCGGCGCTGGAGGGCTTAACTTCCGTGTTCGGGATGGGAACGGGTGTGGCCCCTCCGCTATGACCACCGGAAACCTGTCTTCTTATGGCCTTTGACTTAAGAGAGGTCCGCGAAACTAACTTAAGCGCGAGAGTCGAGGCCTCGACCTATTAGTACCGGTCAGCTAAACGCGTTACCGCGCTTACACCCCCGGCCTATCTACCAGGTAGTCTCCCTGGGGTCTTACCGGACTAACTCCGTGGGAAACCTCATCTTGGGGTGGGCTTGGCGCTTAGATGCTTTCAGCGCTTATCCACTCCGCACATGGCTACCCAGCTTATGCCCCTGGCGGAACAACTGGTACACCAGAGGTGCGTCCATCCAGGTCCTCTCGTATTGTGGATGGCTCCCCTCAAGTTTCCTACGCCTGCGACGGATAGGGACCGAACTGTCTCACGACGTTCTGAACCCAGCTCACGTACCGCTTTAATCGGCGAACAGCCGAACCCTTGGGACCTGCTCCGGCCCCAGGATGCGATGAGCCGACATCGAGGTGCCAAACCTCCCCGTCGATGTGGACTCTTGGGGGAGATCAGCCTGTTATCCCCGGGGTAACTTTTATCCGTTAATTGATGGCCCTTCCACTCGGAACCACCAGGTCACTAAGCCCGACTTTCGTCCCTGCTCGAGATGTCTCTCTCACAGTCAAGCTCCCTTGTGCCTTTGCACTCCACACGCGATTTCCAACCGCGTTGAGGGAACCTTTGGGCGCCTCCGTTACCTTTTAGGAGGCGACCGCCCCAGTCAAACTGCCCACCTGACACCGTCCCCGGACCCGTCTCGGGCCCTAGGTTAGAATTCCGTTACTCCAAGGGTGGTATTCCAAGGTTGGCTCCCTACCCCCTGACGAGGGTAGTTCCCTGCCTCCCACCTATCCTCTACATGAAGCAACAAAATTCTATATCAGGCTGCAGTAAAGCTCCACGGGGTCTTTCCGTCCTGTCGCAGGTAACCTGCATCTTCACAGGTACTACAATTTCACCGGGTCCCTCGTCGAGACAGCGCCCAAGTCGTTACGCCATTCGTGCGGGTCGGAATTTACCCGACTAGGAATTTCGCTACCTTAGGACCGTTATAGTTACGGCCGCCGTTCACCGGGGCTTCGGTTCAGAGCTTCGCTTGCGCTAACCCGTCCCCTTAACCTTCCGGCACTGGGCAGGCGTCAGCCCCTATACTTCGCCTTTCGGCTTTGCAGAGACCTGTGTTTTTGGTAAACAGTCGCTTGGGCCGTTTCTCTGCGGCCTCCTCGCGGAGGCACCCCTTCTCCCAAAGTTACGGGGTCATTTTGCCGAGTTCCTTAACGAGGGTTATCCCGCGCGCCTTAGGATTCTCTCCCCGCCTACCTGTGTCGGTTTGCGGTACGGGCGCCACATAGATTGCATCCCGAAGATGCGCTAGAGGTTTTTCTCGGCAGTATGGGACAGGCCTGCTTCGGTACTTTACTTTCCCTCGCATTCACCCTTCAGAACTCCCCCACGGATTTGCCTGCGGGGGCTTCCTACAGGTTTAGACCGGGTCTACCAACGCCCGGCCAGACCCTCCGACCTGCGTCACCCCTTCGCTCTATGCGGCGGTACCGGAATATCAACCGGTTGTCCATCGCCTACGCCTTTCGGCCTCGGCTTAGGTCCCGACTAACCCTGAGCGGACGAGCCTTGCCCAGGAAACCTTAGGCTTTCGGCGGACAGGATTCTCACCTGTCTTTTCGCTACTCATACCGGCATTCTCACTTCCGCACCCTCCACCAGTCCTTTCGGTCTGACTTCTGCAGGTGCAGAACGCTCCCCTACCAATTGGCCATCGGCCAATTCCGCGCCTTCGGTGACAGGCTTAAGCCCCGTGTATTTTCGGTGCAGAATCCCTCGGCCAGTGAGCTATTACGCACTCTTTAAATGATGGCTGCTTCTAAGCCAACATCCTGGCTGTTTTGGGAATCCCACTTCCTTTACCACTTAGCCTGTACTTAGGGACCTTAGACGGCGGTCTGGGCTCTTTCCCTCTCGACTACGAACCTTAGAGCCCGCAGTCTGACTCCCGGAGATGGTAACGGTGGCATTCGGAGTTTGAATGGGTTCGGTAACCTTGTAGGGCCCCTAGCCCAATCAGTGCTCTACCTCCACCGCCCTTACTCCGAGGCTAGCCCTAAAGCTATTTCGGGGAGAACCAGCTATCTCCGAGTTCGATTGGCTTTTCACCCCTATCCACAGCTCATCCCATGCTTTTTCACAGCAACGGGTTCGGGCCTCCACGTGGCTTTACCCACGCTTCACCCTGGCCATGGATAGCTCACCCGGTTTCGGGTCTATGGCCTGCAACTTAACGCGCTGTTCGCACTCGGTTTCCCTCCGGCTCCGGGACTTAGTCCCTTAACCTCGCTGCAGACCATAACTCGCCGGTTCATTCTGCAAAAGGCACGCTCTCAGCCTGGACTTGCCATAGGCCTCGAACTGCTTGTAGGCACACGGTTTCAGGTTCTATTTCACTCCCCTAACAGGGGTTCTTTTCACCTTTCCCTCACGGTACTAGTTCACTATCGGTCGCCAGGGAGTATTTAGCCTTAGGAGGTGGACCTCCCAGATTCCCACAGGGTTAGCGTGCCCCGTGGTACTCGGGTACCTTCTCAGGAAGTTCACAACTTTTCGCCTACAGGACTGTTACCTCCTATGGTGTGCCTTTCCAGACAACTTCGGCTAAGTCGTGAATTTCTAACTCCCCCGGAGTTCTGCCGCACTCCGTAGAGAAGGCCCCACTACCCTCTGGCGGCAACGCCGGCAGGCTATCACACCGCCAAAGTTTAGGCTCTTCCCCGTTCGCTCGCCACTACTTAGGGAATCGCGTTTGCTTTCTTTTCCTGAGGGTACTTAGATGTTTCAGTTCCCCTCGTTCCCCCGCCTGCCCTATGTGTTCAGACAGGCGTGACATGGTCTTCCCATGCCAGGTTTCCCCATTCGGA
>Ga0209537_1000237_pt1:0-50000 | contig 66462 bp, 58 predicted proteins | sample BioPla4DNA1_FD_187698 | JGI IMG/M metagenome (GOLD analysis project Ga0209537, IMG submission 187698) | Biogas fermentation microbial communities from Germany - Plant 4 DNA1 (SPAdes) (version 2) | ecosystem: Engineered > Bioreactor > Anaerobic > Digestate | place: Bielefeld, North... | reverse complement strand
CAGCGGAGATATCTCCACAGGGTAGTCAAGCAAGAATGTGGGTTGTACCAGCTTGGGCTCAACCTTTTCATCCATTATCTTGTCAATCACATTAGCCTTGGTCGGAGGCTTATCCATCTTAAGCCCGAGTCGGTCAGCTACTAACTTGGCATCTTCGTCGTCTTTGAGTTCTTCGTACCGGATACCGGCCCATCTTTCGATGGCATCCCAGACCCTGATCCTTTGCCACGGGGGTGTAAAGTCGATCTCATGTCCATCATATGAAACCTTAGGCGTCCCAAGTACCTCCATGGCACACTTGTAGATCAAGTCCTCGGCCAGATCCATCATGCTCTCGTAGTCGCCGTAGGCCTGGTACACTTCAAGCATGGTGAATTCCGGATTGTGCCTGGTACTTATGCCTTCATTCCTGAAGTTCTTGCCTATCTCGTACACCCGCTCCAAGCCGCCTACAAGCAGCCGCTTCAAGTAGAGTTCCACGGCAATCCTCAGATACACGTCAATATCGAGGGCGTTGTGGTGGGTAATAAACGGCCGTGCGTTGGCGCCACCGGCTATGGTCTGCAGCACAGGTGTTTCAACTTCAAGATAGCCCCGTTCATCTAGATAGCGCCGGATGAACGACACGATCCGGCTGCGCTTTACGAACACGTCTTGAACCTCTGGGTTGACTATTAGATCTAGGTACCTCTGCCTGTAGCGCAGATCGACATCTGTAAGCCCGTGCCATTTTTCCGGCAACGGCCGCAACGCCTTGCACAGGATAACCCACTCTTCCACCTCAACGGTAGGTTCGCCCTTCTTGGTGCGGAACACCTTACCTTTAACGCCGATGATGTCGCCAATGTCCAGCAAGTCGACAAACCGGCGGTAGTTTTCGTCACCCAGGATGTCCCTGCGTGCATAAATCTGAACACGGCCGGTGCGATCCTTTATATCTGCAAAGGACGATTTGCCGTGGCTTCTGAACGCCATGATCCTACCGGCAATGCTCACTTCCTGGCCGGCCATATCATCGCAATTGGTCCTGATAGTTTCAGCGTTGCTGGTAAGCTCGTACGGCCCTCCGAAAGGATCCATTCCACACTGCCGGATAAGGTCGAGTTTGGCTGTGCGCCGGTTTATCTCCTCTGTGGGCCTTGAATCATCATGTACCCGTCCATTACTGCAATCCACACTTCATCCCCCTGACATAACGAACTAACTGCTTGTCAAAAAAATTAAAACCAAAAGGCGCCACAGGGCTTCTTGGTCAAGATCAGTGGTCTATTGAGACGATCTCGTACTGGAACGTACCTGCAGGAACCGTAACGGTAACCACCGTTCCGGGCTTTTGGCCCAAAACCGCCTTCCCCACAGGAGACTCATTTGAAATACGTTGCCTGCCCGGATCAGCCTCCTGTGAACCGACTATGGTATATTGGTGAATCGCGCCAGTCTTGACGTCTTTAAGGGTAACGGTCGATCCTATACAAACTACATCTGAATTATGATTAGAGCTGGGTGTGATTACCGCATGCCTTAGTATGTTCTCGAGTTTGAAGATGCGCGCTTCCACAAATGCTTGTTCCTTCTTAGCGTCCTCGTATTCGGCGTTTTCTGAGAGGTCCCCAAATGCTCTGGCAGCTTTTATCCTTTCGGCCACTTCTCTTCTTCTGACAAGCTTAAGGTGACTCAACTCAGCTTCAAAAGCTTTTTTCCCTTCAGGAGAAAGTATTATCTCGCGATCAGCCATCCTCCTGCATCTCCTGCCTTTCATGAAACTTATCAACACACTGCCTGAGCATGACCTGCTTAAACTCATATCAGTGTATGTCCCGGTAATTTCATCTATGCTCATAGACAAACAAAGACCGGCTACCAGTGGTTGGAAGCCCAATGGTCACGTGAAATTATAGTGCAAGCTTCGGATGAGAGTCAACACACATATGGCTCCCCTGCCGGCTAGCTGTTAGTATCGTTAAGCAGAGCGTTTCTATTCACCATGGCGATTTCCTCTTGGGTGACCGGCCTTTCGAAGCTCCTGAGCCCCGCGACCTCAAACCCGTGCTTCTTTGCCAACCTGGCTATCCCGCTTACCTGGGCCACTGTAAGACTGCGCCCCAGGGACCAGTTCTCATACCTTTCCTCCAAGGCCAAAATCATGGTTTCAGCCATGCACGCATAGCTGTGGCCCTTGGGAAAGCCAAAATCGAAGTTAAACTCAACCTCGCCAGGCACTTTCACAATCCCGCCTTCTATCACAAGCACGTCTTTTCGTTTCCGCTTTACTTCTACTGATACGTTCCGCGGGCGTGCCACATCGCACACAAGCGCTCCCGGCTTTAGGTCCTCGGGTTCAATGAGCACATCAATGGCAGAACTTACGCAGAATATAACATCGGCCCTTCTCACCGCCTGCTTTACGTCGTCGGTGATCCTGGGAACCATCCCGGTTTCTTTGGTAATCTGGCGAGCCACCCTTTCCAGCCTGGTTACGTTTCTGGCCGTCAAAGTGAGCCTATGCCCCCTGTGGGCGAGGATGAGAGCCAACACCCGCCCGATTGAACCGGTCGCGCCCAACACAAGCACTTCTGCCGAGTCCATATCTTTGCCCATGAGCTGTGCCGCTTTCAGAGTACCTTCGATTGCAGTGGCCACCGTGTAGCTGTTGCCGGTGGTCACCGCAATATCCACGTTCCGGCTCACCGTTATCCCCGCATCCCCCACCACTGCAGTGAACGCGCCAAGCCCGACAATTTTTGCACCCAAGTCCTGGGCCAGTTTGGCCGCATCGATGATTTTGTTCATCACTTTCTCCTCGGGCATGCTCAACATCATGCCCGGAGTAAGCGGGCAGGATATAAACCACCCGGAAGCACTTCCGTATTCGGACCTGACTCCGGTAATCTCCGACAGCTTAAAGGGCGCTACATGTCTGAGCACGTATTCCACTAATTTTTTCGGAAGATATTTGGCGACAGGAAACTTGCGCGCTACATCCATGAGTTCAATCGGGTGGACAATGAAAGCAAAACTACCCATAGTACCGTCACTTCCTCCAAACAACCGTTGAATATATTGTGATGAGGTTCGGGATATGTTGCCTTAGGCAGGATTCAGGACTTCCACTCTGGGTTCAAAATTGAGCCTGTCTAAGATTTCGTTTATCTCCTCATCTGAGACTTGGTCAGGAGACTTTCTGAGCAACGATACGATCAGACCCTCCATCACGTTGGTACCAAACGAGCGCCCGTCCATCTCGGGAGTGGTAGTGATGAGGGTGTGTATCCCCAATCCCTTGAGCCATGCCACATCTTCTTCAGTCACTGTATTAGTTATGATCACTTTGCCCGTCATATCATCATCGGGCATGTATCTCTTTATATAATGGAAGTCCCCGGCAATCACATCCGCCTGGCGGTAGTACTTGGCATGCATGGTCCGCTTGCCTTTGTTGCCATCCTGCTTTTCGCCTGTGGGGTAAAGCATGGAAAACGGTAGGTTGACGGCAATCGGCGCTACTATCCTGGCGACCCTGTCAAGTGCATTCAAGGACCGCAAGGGGATAGGCAGGTTAAGCACAAAGATGAGGTCGCCAAGAATCAGATCGCAACCTGTCTCCTGCAAGGCTTCAGCCATGCCGAAACGGTCCATGGCGCATACCATGAGCACCGTCTTGTTCTTGAAATCTATTTTGCCATGTTGATCCAGGTACCTTATGACCCTCCGTTCTAAGCTACCTTTTAACCTGGAGCCGTCGACGATAGGGGTCTTTTGCGCGGCCTTTGCGATGGGTATGGCATCCCGCAAGGTGTACCTTCTCCGGCCGCAAGCTATATAGAGGTCAATACCGCCCATTCCGAACGCGTCCACTTTACCGTCTAAGCGGCGTATGATCTCTATCGCTTTATCGATGGAACCGTCGGTCCCGATCCGTTCGATGATCACCTTTTCGCCAAGGAGCTCCTGCTCGGTCCGCTTGTCACGCTTGGATGAACCAATGCTTACGCTCACTATATGTTTCACAATAGCGCCCCCTTATTGCCCTTTGAGATTGACGATCATGTCCCGCAGCTTATCAGGGTTCAAGTACACATCCCATGTCATGGGCGATTGGCCTATTACAATAGTAGATACCTGGGTGTGCCGGTCCATCAGCCCTTTCATGAGTTCAAGCCGCTCATCTGACCCAATGAGGATCACCTTATCGAAACTCCGGACGGTGTTGATCAGTTTGAGCAGTTCGTTGAGGAGGTCAGCGCCGCTCTTATGCCTCACCCAGTCCCACCGCTCTTTGTCGGTCATAAGCAGCACGAAGTCCACGCCTTCACGGGCTGCAACTTCCCGGATTTCATCGCAGTTGGCTATGGGAAAACCCACTATGGCCATGGAACCGCCTTTCCTTATCTCCCCCAAGGTCTCAAGCCGGGAAATAAAAGTGCGGTCCACTCCGGTTATCCCTGCCACCTCAGCCTGGGATAAACCTTGCACACGCAGACTCAAAATCTCATCTATTGCTTCATCAATCCTTTGGCGGCTGATAAGCTTGTCACCTATCCTCACAAACTCCCTCACTGTATCACCACCATGCGTGTGCACAATCTTGTGTACAATATCATACCAATGGCACTAGTTTGAGGCAAGACAAATGTGAAAATACGAACCGGCCCCCTTAGCGGAGCCGGTTAAGCCACTATCTGCAACACGCAATCAGCTTCTATGGAGAACTTCCGGGGAAAATCCAGATAAGTTCATTATGATCTATGCTTCCTGGGCGCCATCGGACCACGCAGACGCCTGTTTTATCGTATCCACCAGTTCAGCCCAAGATTTTGCACTATGCATGGCAACCCTGAGTTTCGAGGCACCTTTCATCCCCTTGAAGTAAAATCCAAGGTGCTTCTTTAGCTCAAGCATTGCCCGGTGATCACCGAACCTTTGAGCCGCCCGCTCCAGATGATCTATGGCCGCCTCAAAACGCTCGCTGCAGCCTGGAGTCTCAGGCTGTTTCCCCTGGAGCAACCGGTGGAGATTTGTGAAGAAAAATGGATTGCCTAATATACCCCTGCCTATCATTACCCCGGCACACCCTGACTCGCGGAGCAATGCCACACCCTGTTTGGGGCAAGTGATGTCCCCGTTGCCCACTGTGGGTATACTGAGGCTTCTGGCAATCTGAGCTATTACGTCCCAATCGGCTTTCCCGCCATAGCCCTGGGCCACCGTCCGTCCGTGGACCGCTAGCATGTCGGCGCCGGCGGCTTCTAGACGCAACGCGATTTCCACCGCCTTGTCAGAGTTTGTCCACCCAGTCCTTATCTTCACAGTTACCGGCAGCTCGGTTGCGCTTTTTACAGCCTGTACTATCTCGGCAGCCCTGGACACGTCCTTGAGCAGGGCTCCGCCAGCACCCTGTGAAGTGATCTTCCTGGCAGGACACCCCATGTTTATGTCTATGGCATCAAACTCTATGCCCGTTTGCTGGATCTTCTTGACTGCATCGGACATGTCCTGAGGATCAGAACCAAACAGCTGGACGGCAAGGGGCCGGTCATGTTCTGAATGCTCAAGCAGGGCAAAGGTAGCCTCGCCACCCATCACCAATCCTTTGGCGCTGACCATTTCTGTGTAACAATACGGGCAGCCGGCCTCTCTCAAGATCTCCCGATATACTGCATCGGTGTACCCGGCTATCGGGGCCGCCACAAAAGGCGGCCATATGGAAAGATGTCCAAAGCGTAAAGGTTTAACCGTTTGTTCCAACTTAGTTCACCCATTAAGTTCTACTGGACTTGTGTGTCTTCTGGCGAAATACCCGCTTCAGCCATGACTTTCTCATCTACATATATAGGCGCTTCCTTCCTTAAGGCAACTGCAATTGCATCAGAGGGCCTGCAATCGATATCGATGGTCTCCTGCCCTTTGGACAGGATCAGGGAGGCATAAAATGTCTCATTCTTAACTTCTGTGATCTTTGCCATTACGATCTCTGCGCCTAAGCGCTCTGCAACACTTACCACTAGATCAGCGGTGAGTGGCCTCGGAGGTTTGATACCTTGAAGCGGGAGGGCAATGGATGTTGCCTCAAGGGCGCGTATCCAAATAGGGACAAAAGTAGTCCTGGTAAGGTCCCCGAGCAAGACTACAGCTTGATCGGTACTCTGATCAAGCCCGATTCTGTCCACAGTGACCTGGATCAATCCCATCCCTCCTAGTCCCATGTTATGGGGCCAACCTGAGGATACCCTGAGAGTTTTTCCTCAATGATCCGCTTGATGTGTTCGAGGTCTGACTGGGTCCTGCCTTCTGCCCTGAGCACCAGTGCAGGCTGGGTATTAGATGCCCTTACCAATCCCCAGCCCCCAGGGAATACCACCCTCACCCCATCAACGGTGATCGTCTCGTAGTGCTTTGAAAACTCCTCCTTAAGGCCCTCGACTACCTCAAACTTGCACTCATCGGGACAATCGACCCTTACTTCAGGGGTTGAGTGATACTTTGGCACTAAACTGATCAGTTCATCAAGGCTTTTGTCTGAATTCGACAGCAGCCGCAATAGCCTTGCCGCGGCGTAGATCGCATCATCAAAACCATAGTATTCGTCCCTGAAAAACATATGTCCTGACATTTCTCCTGTAAAAAGCGCCTCTGTCTCTCTCATGCGTGCCTTGATGAGGGAGTGTCCGGTCCGGGTAAACTCAGGTTTGCCTCCAAGCTCCTTCACCACATCAACCAAGGCCTCAGAACATTTTACCTCAATCAGGGCAAGAGCTCCCGGGTGCTTTGCCAATATCTCCCGCCAAAACACGGTCTGAAGCTCGTCGCCCCAAACCGGCCGGCCTGATCTGTCGACCACCCCAATCCTGTCAGCATCGCCGTCAAAAGCTATGCCAAGGTCTGCGTTGGTCTCCCTCACCCGCCTGATAAGGTGCTGGAGGTTGCGCACCTGGGTAGGATCGGGGTGATGGTTAGGGAAGTTGCCGTCAGGCTCGAAAAACAGCGCCTCATACTTGGCCCCTATGCTGTCCAGCACCTTCCTGGCAGCCGGCCCTGCAGCACCGTTGCCTGCGTCTACAACACACAAAACCGGCTTGGGGCCAAGCTTAATCCTGCCGGCAATGTCCTCGGCGTAATCAGGCAAGGGGTCCCTTTGTGTCACCCTGCCTGAACCTTGCTCAAACTCCCCTGCTTCTGCAAGTTCCCTGACGGCCTGGATCCCTGGTCCAAAAAGGGTATCCCGCCCGAACCCCAGCTTGAACCCGTTAAATTCAGGAGGGTTATGGCTGCCTGTGACCATTACGCCCCCTTCAATGCCGTACTTTAACCTGGCGAAATAGAAAACAGGGGTAGGGACCATTCCTATATCCACAACATCTACACCTGTATCGCAAAGCGCTTCCAGCACTGCTCTTGAATATGCATAGGAAGATAACCTGTTGTCCCTGGCCAAAACTGCTGAGGTAACGTTGTACTTCCTCAGAAGGGTGCCGTAGGCCCGCCCGATGATGTATGCGTTGCTTTCCGTGAGGTCTTCACCAACTATCCCGCGAATGTCGTACTCTCTGAAAATCAGCGGATTTATCCGTTTCATAGCTGAACCCCCTTGTATCCTACATTCTACCCTGCCTGACCAATTCCTTTACTGGATAACGGCCCAAAGGATACGGCAAAACTAATAGCGTCAGGAGGTGAATTCATTTGACTGAGGTAAAATGCAAAGTCAGCTCATGTCATTACTGGGGCCAGGGAGATGTCTGCAAAGCAGATACTATCCTCATAGACCAGGACCAAATGCGGGCCGATACTACCAGGGATAGCCGGCTCCAAAGGAACCGCCACACCATGGAAACCGGCACCATAGGTGCCACAGACACACCTGAAGGGCATTCAGTCAGGACGTCGGAAGCTACTTGCTGCAGGACATTCAGGCCTAAAGGCTCACCCAAATTATCCTAGTCCGGTTCTAAATCCAGTTGGATAGATCGCCGGAGAGGCCGTACGGCCTCTCCGGGTCTTTAGCGATAGTTCATTTTGTGGATAAGGTGCAGTCCTTCAAGGGTCAAAGTAGGATCCACGTCAGTTATGGTTTCTGACTCTGAAGCAACAAGCTGGGCGTGTCCGCCTGTAGCCACTACCCTGGGACTGCCTCCCAGTTCTGCCGCTATCCGCTTTACCAGGGCATCGGTCTGGCCGGCAAATCCAAATATAATGCCCGACTGCATGCTCTGAACGGTAGTCCTGCCGATGGCCTGAGGCGGCCTGACCAGTTCAATCCTGGGCAACCTGGCAGCCTTGGCAAACAGGGCATCTGTGGCGGTCATGATCCCAGGAGCGATAGCCCCTCCCATGTAGTCGCCGTTTTCCGAAATGGCATCAAAGGTGGTGGCGGTCCCGAAATCCACGACTATCACAGGCCCGCCGTACTTGTGATAGGCTGCCACCGCGTTGGCAATCCTGTCGGGTCCCACCTCTTTGGGATTCTCGTACTTGATGTTGACCCCCGTCCTGGTCCCAGGCCCGACTACCAATGGATTGATTCCAAGGTACACCCGCATGGCTTTTTCAAACACCGGCGTAAGCGGTGGCACCACTGAAGCGATTACCCCGCCGGCCAACTCTTGCTTTGTGATACCTGCATGCTGGAGCATTAATTGGAGCAGAAATCCGTATTCATCTTCTGTCTTCTGCGTCTGTCCTGCAAGCCTCCAGCTGGAGCGAACCTTGCCGCTCCCGTCCAAAAGCCCTACCACTATATGGGTGTTACCGATATCTACAGCTAAGAGCAAATTGACCTCCCCCTCAACCAGGATGTGCTACCTGTGGCGTCCGATGTCACCTAAACGACCGGGTACCCCTGTATATCAAGTCGGTCAGTACCATGGCAACCAAGGCTTCAGGTATCCCGTGGGTAATCCCCACTGCAACAGCTGCTTCAGCCGGAACGTACTTGAACAGTACTGAAAGCCCCATGACTCCTACGGTATTGGCAATGCTGCCGGATACAGCGGCCAGCGCAGGCCCCTGGTTGGTGCTCTTCCGGTTTACCAACACTATTACAGCCACCCCTATTCCTCCCAAGAGCAGGGCAAACAGCCAACGCCAAGCCGAGGGTTTACCGGCAAAGCTCCAATATCCTGTGTGTCCTAAGGCTGCAGCCGTCACGAACATAAGCAGGGCACGGCCCGAGGTGCCCCTGGCAAGTTTGTATACGTAATGGGACACTACCCCAATCAGAACTCTGGGCAAGAACGCAATCAGGGGATTTGAAAACATGAGTTTGGCCACCGGGTTGGGATTGGTTTGCGCCCGCCAGAAACTGAACCCGCCGAAGATGGCACCTACAATGGCACCTGCTACGGGGCCTTCAAGCACCCCTGCCAAAATGGTGGGTATGTGCATGGTGGTTGCTGAACCTGCAGGGGTTGGCACTGGGATGAACCCTCCCACAGGCATAAATCCCAGAGCTACGGTGAGTGCTCCCAAGAGCCCAATAGAAGTGATCTTGCGCGTAGATAACTTCAATGTTGCGGCACCTCCATTCCGGCTTCCTCTCCCAGGAATGCCGTTGGAATTCAGACAACCAGGATAAAGTCAGATGGTGTGGCGACTTGACATCTGCCACCCGTTTTTTCCCCTAACCCGTATATATTCATTCAAGCATACTTCGTCAACCACTACAATCCCAGATCACACCTGGCGGGGATGCCGGCTAGGCTTCGGCAGGCAGTTACTGCGTCAATCACTGCTTCTCTCACCGCACGTTGTGCAGCAATGCCTATTTCGGCCACAAGGGCTGCCCTTAGCCCAGCATCCTCTGAAGGCCCGGCCCCGGCCTTGCCTGTGGCCACCACAAAGATGGTATCCCCGTCAAATGGCGTAAAGACCGGCCTTACTGCCTGGGCAAGCCCGCCTAAGGCCATAATCGCCACCCGCCTGCATTCTTCCTTGGTCAAGCTAGCATCGGTGGCTACCACTCCGATGGTGGTATTCCGACCGGACATATCAGGGATTCCGCCGCCGGATACCCGGCCAGTGCCTCCCAGCTTGTGATTGTACTTATCACACTCTAAGAAGCACCGGGTACTGGGATCGTATGCACCCGCCAGGATCTGCCCTGTATCGGGATGGACCACATCCCCGAGGGCATTTACGACCATAACGCTTCCCACGGAGATTCCGCTTTGGAGTTTGACATATCCGTTGCCCAAACCGGATTTCATCATAAACTGAGGGCCGTAGAGCTTGCCCACGGTGGCTCCTACGCCAGCTCCCACGTTACCTGAACATACTCCGCCTTTTCCAGCGTCCATGCAGGCATCATACGCCATATCAGGGGTAGGGCGGCACCTAGGGTCACCTATGCCTAGGTCGAATATCACTGCGCCGGCCACAATGGGCACCTTGGCCACTCCCGTGTCAAATCCGATGCCCTTCTCTTCCAGGTAGCTCACAATCCCTTGGGCAGCGTTGAGCCCAAACGCCGATCCCCCTGATAAGAATATGCCGTGCACCTCTTGCACGGTGTACGATGGCCTGAGCAAGTCGGTCTCCCTGGTACCGGGGGCCCCGCCTACAACAACTGCGCTGCCTACCGCCCCGTCTTCGCACAACACCACCGTGATGCCTGTAATCCCTTGTAGATCGCAGGCGTGGCCTACTTTGATTCCTCTTACTTCTGCTATTTTGCCCATATCTCCCACTCTCGCCTCACATTGTAAGCGGGCCACGTAGCACAGGTCCGCCTGCACCACGTTTAGCCCGCTTGCTTGACCGGCTCACAAATACCTAGAACAGGCCGATGATCTTTCCGTCTTCGTCGATATCCATGTGGGCGCCTGCAGGATCCGAAGGCAACCCGGGCATGGTCCGCATCTCACCCAACAGCGGATACAAGAACCCGGCTCCCATGGAAGCACGCACTTCTCTCACGGTTACCCTGAAGTTCCTCGGACGCCCTTTGAGATTGGGGTCGTGGGACAAGGACAGGTGGGTCTTGGCCATGCAAATAGGCAGGTTTCCAAAGCCCAGCCTGGTGTAACGCCTGATCTGCCTGTTGGCAAGAGGCAGGTAATCTACCCCGTCCGCCCCGTAGATCTTGGTGGCAATCGTCTCAATCTTCTGCTTGATAGGCGCATCCAAGGGGTACAAGAACTTGAAGTTGGAAGGCTGGTTTTCAGTCACGTCGATGACCGCTTTCGCCAGGTCTATGCCGCCGGCTCCGCCTTCAGCCCATACCTTAGATACAACTGCCGCAGAAGCACCGGCTTTTTTCGCTCTTTCAAGCACAAACTGGATTTCTCTTTCGGTGTCAGTGGGGAAGTGGTTGAGCGCCACGATAACCGGGACCCCGTGCAGCAGGACGTTCTCGATTTGCTTGTCGAGGTTTTCGCAGCCTTTGTCAAGCGCCTCCATGTCTTCTTTGGCAAGGGCTTCCTTATCCAAGGGCTTGCCGGGCACAACTCTAATTGCACCGCCGTGCATCTTGAGCGCCCTGATAGTAGCTACCAGCACTGCTGCGTCTACCCTCAACCCGCTGTGGCGGCACTTGATATTGAACATCTTCTCGGCACCTATGTCTGCTCCAAAGCCTGCCTCAGTAATCGTGTAGTCAGCCAGTCTGAGAGCCATAAGGTCAGCGAGCACCGATGAGTTGCCATGGGCTATATTGGCAAACGGCCCTGCGTGGACGAACACAGGTGTGTTTTCAAGGGTCTGTATCACGTTGGGCTTAATGGCGTCTTTCATCAGCACTGCCATGGCGCCGGCGCATCTTAAGTCTTCGGCGGTAACAGGCTGCCCGTCATATGTATAACCTACGACTATACGGCCCAACCTTTCCCTAAGATCCTTTAAGCCTGTGGTCAAAGCGAGGATAGCCATTACTTCAGATGCAACTGCGATGTCGAAACCCGTCTCCCTAGGATAGCCGTTTTGTGAGCCGCCTAATCCGATCACAATCTGCCTGAGCGCCCGGTCAGAAATGTCTACTACCCTTGGCCAGGTAATTGTAAGAGGATCGATGTTAAGCGGGTTACCGTGCAGTATACTTGCATCAAGGAACGCTGCCAGCAGATTGTGGGCCGTGGCAACTGCGTGAGTATCGCCTGTAAAATGGAGGTTGAAATCTTCCATAGGTACACACTGGGCATAACCGCCACCGGCAGCACCGCCCTTGATACCGAACACCGGGCCCAGGGAGGGTTGGCGGATGGTGTTTATCACTTTCTTGCCCAGCCTGCCCATGGCTTGGCCGAGCCCGATGGCTGTGGTAGTCTTACCTTCGCCCAGCGGGGTGGGAGTGATGGCAGTTACCACTATGTACTTGCCTTTGGGACGGTCCTCTAGGTAGTCCAGCAGATCGAGGGTAAGCTTGGCCTTGTAGTTGCCGTACAGTTCTACATAATCATCGGGTATCCCAAGGCTTCTGGTGATTTCCAGAATCGGTAACATCTTGGCCGATTGGGCAATTTCAATATCCGACTTCAAGATCAACTCCCCCTTTTGACTTGAACTCTACAACCAAGCTAGAGGCAGAAACCTGAGCCAATCACTGCCTTCCTAGGAACCTTGACATCCCCGCCACAGAAAAGCTATCAGGAAGCCCAGGCCCAGGAATATAAAGTCCAGCTTCGTAAAACCTTTCTTCTTTTCTTCCTTTGACTGCTCCTTGGTATCGGTTTCAGCGACAGGCTCTTCTGCCTGCATAGCCCTCCATTCCTCGTATTGCTGAAACTCAGAGCGGTACTGTTTTTCCAGGTCCCGTTCCCTTGGGCCGACCAGAACCTTTTTGTCCCGATCCACTGTTTTCACCACCTAAGCGTCCGCATTTGCAACATCCAGGCCATATATTGTCCAAGAAGCTGCAATTACTTATTTTTCTTGCTCCTTACCGGTTTTCCTGCTTTTATAACCATATCGACTAGGTTTATGCCAAACCTGTAAGGAACATCCATGTAGTCTTGGGTATCAAAGATTACTGCGTCCATAGCAAACCCCGGTGCAAACCCACCGGCAATACCGCCGAGCCCGGCGGCCCAGGCAGCGTTCCAGGTAGCTGCCACAAACGCTTCTTCAGGGGAGAAACCTAGCGTAGAGCAAGCCAAAGTCATACACAGGGGAAGAGACATTGCAGTACACGTACCTGGGTTGAAGTCGGTAGCGATGGCTACGGCTACACCGCTGTCAAGCAGCTTCCTTCCGGGAGCCCCTGGAAACTCGCCCAAAAAACACGACGTCGCCGGAAGCAACACGGCTATTGTGTCGCTTGTGGCCAACATCTCTATGCCTTTTTGGGACACTCTTATCAGATGGTCGCAGGACACTGCGCCTAGCTCGCAAGCCAGCTCTGTGGCGCCGGTGTTCTCCAGCTCATCTGCATGAAGTTTCAGCTCCAACCCATGTTTTCGGGCTTCCTCCAGGATGGCCCTGCTTTCTTCCAGGGTAAAAGCTCCTACATCGCAAAACACATCGGCGAACCTGGCCAGCCTCCTTTTGCTTACAGGTTCAAGCATCCTGATAACCTCTTGGATATATCCTTGCCTGTTGTGCTTAAACTCGGGCGGGATGGCGTGGGCGCCCATGAATGTGGGCACCAGGTCAACCGGATGGAGTCGGTTACACTCCTGGATTACTTCTAATTGTTTGATTTCGGTTTCCAGGTTCAAGCCGTAACCACTCTTGGCCTCGCACGAAGTAGTACCAAAACTCAGCATTTCATCCAAGAACCCGAGGGTCCTTTGGACCAGTTCCTCCTTGGATGCAGCCCTCGTAGCCCTCACGGTGCTCATTATGCCCCCGCCTTGTTCCGCAATCTCCAGATAGGAAGCCCCCCGTGACCTCATTCCGTACTCTTGGGCACGCCAACCTGCAAACACCACGTGGGTGTGGGCATCGATAAAACCCGGGGCCACTACCCTGCCGCAGGCATCTATCACAGTGGCATCCCCTGTAACCTCAACCATCTCTGGATATGCCGCCTGTGGCCCGCACGCCACCACCTTTCCTTGGTAGGACGCAAGGAAAGCGTTTTCCATGATTCCCAAATCCTTAGCTTGTGTGCCCCTCTTGGGCCCTTCTCCCGGATTCATGGTCAGAAGCTGGCCTATGTTGGTTACAACCATGTCGGCCAAAACCTTGCCCACTTTTAACACCCCTCTCCCTGCAAGTTACTATTCCAGCCTTTGTGGGCCGTTTTGGTGTTTGCCGTCACCGGTGATAACCGTGGTAACTGATCTCTCTGGGCTGAAACAAGCTAAGCCAGCCATCACACTATCCAGGTCCAGCTCTTTTAACATAGTACCGTAGGAGAACACGTCCTCACCGATGTCAGACAGCCGCATCTGGAGTTGCCCCACCGTATCAAATGAATCGAACAAGGTGATGAACCGGCCGAGCATTGTCCGCTTGAGTCTTTCAAAGTCGTTTGGGTCCACACCTGTGCTCTTTACCCGTTCAATCTCGTCAAAAACCATCCCCATGAGCCTGTCGGGGTCGGTAGTCTCAGCGCCAACCACTGCAAATGCATAATCGGGCCACGCCTCATAGGAGAAACTTATCCTGTCAGTCAGCCCCTCCTCCTGGACCTTGCTGAAGAAGGACGAGCTCCCTCCAAACATGAGCTCGAGCAGCATATTTACCGAAGTCTCATGCATTATCAGTTCCCGGCCCTGCTTAAGACTTACGTCTTTCCACCCTATTTGCAGCAAAGGCGTGGGGACAGGCATGGTGAGCCTTACGCTTTCACCGACGTCATGGGGCTCTTCAGGCCGGATACGGAAAGGCGGCTTACAAGGCTTAAGCCCCCTGCGGGTGATAATCCCGGCAGCCAGATCCAAGACTTGTTCCGGGTCAAAATCTCCGGCTATGAACAGGCTGGCATTAGCGCTGCAGTAGAAATTGGTGTGGCATAGGTATAGGAGTTCCTTGGTTACTTGCTGGATGGAACTTTCGGTACCCGCTATGTCCAAACGCACCGGGTGTTTAAGGAACAAGGACGACAAGGTCTCCCTAAGCAGCCTGGAGCCAGGCTGGTCCTGGTACATCCTGATCTCTTGGGTTATTATCCGTTTTTCTCTTTCCACTGACTCGTCGGTGAAATACGGCGAGAACACAACCTCCATCAGGAGGTCTAAAGCTTTGGGGAAGTTCTCCAGGGTCCAGAAAAGATAAGAAGTGTAGTTGTTTGCCGTATATGCATTGGCTGATGCCCCCAGGCCTGCAAACGCAGAAAAAGCTTCCCCCCAAGGTTTCTCGAACATCTTGTGTTCCAGAAAATGAGCTATACCCGCAGGAACGTTGACAGGCTCACCCGATCCGTTAGGTATGAATGTGTTGTCGTTGGAACCGTATTCGAAAGAAATCTCTGCGTACTTCCTCCGGAAGCCCTTTTTGGGCAGCACGAAAACTTTAATGCCGTCTATGACAGCTCCATGAATCTCTTCTTTGAGAAGTTCGTCCCTGAGAATAGTACGTTGCCTATCCAATTGCATCTTCCTTTGCCCTCAAAGTGTATACAGCTTTGAGTTTCATTTGTGATGCCACCTTGATTACTTCCTCTTTTGTCACTTTCAAGATAGCATCTGCAAGAGTTTGGGGAGTAGCCATACCCCCGAGGATCTCGTGGCTGAGGGATCGCATAACAAGGGCCCTCTGGGAGTCGTCTTCTGTCATGAGCCTCCTAACCAGCCCCATCCTGGTGCTCTCCATCTCCTCATCGGAAATATCGCCCTTGCTCATGGCCTCAACCTGGCTGACGATAAGTTGCTCCACATCCCTCCTGTCGGTATCTGAGATACCTGATGTAGCGATAATCAAGCCCCGCCAGGTATTTGGGATTGTGTCTGAGAAATATGCCAGGCCGTGCTGCTCCCTCACCACGCTAAACAGCTTCGAATGGGGAAACCCGCCCAGGATGCCGTCGCAGAACAACATGGCGGGCAGCTGAGGATCGCCTTCACGGATACCGGTCTCAAAAGCCATGCAAAGGATGGTCTGTTCTCCCGGCAGGAATTCCTCAACCCTCAGCACATTTTCCGGAGCCGGAGGAGGATCCAGTTGCTCAGAGATATCAAGCAACTGTTCCGACCTGTCACAGGGAAACCAGAGCTGGCAACCGCTCAGAAAACCGGCAACCTCTTCAGCACCATCGCCTATGACGTAGATGCTGATAGGACACTGGGCAAGCATCTGTTTCCAGATATCCCATGTATCGCGGGGGTTAACCCTGTCCAGATCTGCCAAAGTGCCCCATGCAGGAAGGCCTCTGGGGTCTCCCTGGGATATCTCGTGAAGCAGGCTAAGTGTGGCATAATACGGACGGTTGTTGATGAGTCCGGTTATGGCCCGCCTGTGTTCTTCCCGTTCAACTTCAAACACTTCCTGAGGATAAGCGCCGTCTCTTAAGTTGGGCCGGGTTGCCAGATCCCAAACAAAGGATACCGCTCTAGATATAAGTGAATTGCGGGAACCGGACATATCAACGCCCAGGTGGGAAGGGGACGGCAAGTCTATGCCGAACCTTATCACCTGGATTGGCCCTACTTTCCTGGCATCGGCACTCATGCCGGCACCGTACAGGTCTTCCAGAAACCGTGAAATGTCCTGTACAGATGGCAACCTCTGTGTGCCTCTTGTCGCCAACCTGGGTACCAGCGAAAGCGCCGTGAGTTTGTCTGCCATTGCAGGGATCTTAAAGAAGACATCGATAGACAGGGTTTTCCATTTGGTTTCAGGCAGATAATGGAGTACTATCCCATGTCCCAGTTCGATCTGGTTAAATATCCCGTCTGGTTTTTCAGTCGCTTTCGATATCATTGGCCGCCCTCCAATTGTGTTTGCTGTCTTATCATGTGCAAATACCAACTCAACCAACTCATCGATTTTGCAACATCCTAGCTACAGATATAGCGCCTCAAACGAGGGGACCGGTCTATGCAGTTTGCCCTCATACTTCGGGCTTTTGGGCCACAAAGTACGCCCGCAAGGTGGTCATAGAAGCCGGCTTTAGGGTGTTGGACTCGTAAACCCCTTTCACGACAAACCCGGCTGACTCAAGCCAGGCAGCCAGGGTCTCAAGGGGAAACGCCCTTTCCCTGTGAATTTCATCGAACCGGCACCAGGTTCCGTTATGCTTCAAGAAGCCTGTGAGGGTCACCTGCCACCACTCACGTTCTTCATCCCACAAGTCGCTCCACACTACAAAGTACCACGGCCCTTGGTATACGCTGATATCGGTAGGAATAGTTGATAAACGGAGCCGGGTGTTCACATCGAATACAAAGCACCCTCCAGGGTTCAGTGCGCGGAACACCGACCTGAAGCAGGACTGAACATCCTTGGGTTCCAAGAGGTAGTTGAGGCTGTCAAATAAGCATACTGCTGCATCGAATTGCCGGTCTGCAGTGAAATCCTCCATGCAGCCTTTGACAAACTGGATATAGAGGCCTTCGTCCCGGGCCTTTCGCCGGGCGACATCCAACATATCCTCTGAACGGTCAATACCTGTCACCAGGTATCCGTTTCTGGCAAAACGCAATGACATGTTACCTGTCCCACAAGCTAAATCAAGCACTGAAACAGGCGAGCAACCGTGAGCTGACCAAATTGACTCGATGTACTCCAGCCATTGGTCGTAGGGCACATCGGCCATTATTTCATCGTAGACTTTTGCAAAACCTCTGAATGGAAGCCTGGAAGCCATTAAACCCCACCGCAATTTCAGGTTGTTGCCAAGCCAAGGTACATGTTTCCAGCTACAACATTGCAGTGTTCGTCCCCAGCAGCCAAAAGTCCTTCAGCACCTTAAGGAAAAGGCCTGACGCCCCATACAGATGCCCTGCTAACAAAACAGCCGCCGGGACCAAACCGGCGGCCGTGCGTGTCTGGTTCAAACGCGTTTACTGAACTTCAGGTACAGGCCTCACACCACCTGGCCTCTGTACTTCCTTTGAGAATCCTTCATCGGCAATTTCCTCAGACGACTCTACGTCTTGAGCCGCTTTTTCCGGCTGGGGCCCGGCATCTTCGATCGGTTTGCCGGCTATCAAGCGCTCAAGTTCGTCAGCCTTAATGGTTTCCTTCTCAAGCAGGGTTTCGGCTATTAGTACCAAGGTGTCGCGATTTTCATTCAAGATCTGTTTGGCCTTCTGGTAGCACTGGTTGATTATGTCGCGCTCTTCCTTGTCAATCGCTGCGGCAACTTCTTCAGAGAAGTCCCTTTCCCTGGCAAGGTCCCTGCCCAAGAAAACCTGGCCTTCCTTCTTGCCGAAAGTAAGCGGCCCTAGCTTCTCGGACATACCAAACTCCATGATCATCCGCCTGACCAGGCGGGTTGCAACTTCCAAGTCGTTTGCGGCCCCGGTTGAAACTTCTTCAAATATAATCTCTTCGGCAGCCCGTCCAGCCAAGGTGGACGTGACTTTATCCAAGATCTCCGACTTGGTTACCAGATACCTGTCTTCCGTGGGCAGCTGCAGGGTATACCCAAGCGCGCCTCCCCGGGAAATGATAGCCACTTCGTGGACCGGGTCGGCATTAGGAAGCTTATGGGCAACCAAGGCATGCCCGGCCTCATGGTATGCGATGACCAGTTTTTCTTTCTCGCTCATTATCCGGGATTTCTTCCTGGGGCCTGCAACAACCCTTTGCACCGCTTCTTCAAACTCTTGCATCCCTATACGCCGCTTCCTGTGCCTTGCAGCCAAGAGCGCAGCTTCGTTAATCACATTTTCCAGGTCTGCAGGCGTAAACCCTGGAGTGGCTTTGGCCAGAGTCTCAAGGTCCACATCCTTTGCCAAAGGTTTTCCGCGGCTGTGAACCTTAAGTATTTCTTTCCGTGCTTTGAGGTCAGGCTTATCCAGCACTATCTGGCGGTCGAACCTGCCAGGCCTCAAAAGCGCAGGGTCAAGGATATCCGGCCTGTTAGTAGCGGCCATCACGATAATCCCCTGGTTTACGTTAAACCCGTCCATCTCAACCAGGAGCTGGTTGAGCGTCTGCTCCCTTTCGTCGTGACCGCCGCCCATGCCTGCTCCCCTCATGCGGCCCACCGCATCTATCTCGTCGATAAACACGATGGCAGGAGCCCGCTTCTTTGCTTGTTCAAACAGGTCCCTTACCCTGGCCGCGCCGACACCTACAAACATCTCGACGAAATCAGATCCGCTGATGGATAAGAATGGTACGCCGGCCTCACCTGCTACCGCCTTGGCCAGATAGGTCTTGCCTGTGCCTGGCGGCCCGAAAAGCAGCACCCCTTTGGGGATCCTGGCGCCCATCTCAACGTACCTCTTAGGATGCTTGAGAAAGTCCACTATCTCCTGCAATTCTTCTTTAGCTTCTTCGCAGCCTGCAACATCAGCAAAAGTGACTCTCTGGTGTGAATCCGTCTGCAATTTCGCCCTTGACCTGCCAAACTGCATCACTTGCTTCCCGCCGCCCTGGGTCTGTTGGATCATGTAGAAAAAGATCCCCACCATGAGCAATGCAGGCAGCATATTTGTCAAGAGGGATACCCATAGTGATGGTTCCTGCGGGAGCCTGAGTTCAACCACTACTCCTGAAGCCACCAGATATTGGTACAACTCCGGATCTATGGGAATTACCGTCTTGAATTTGGTACCGTCCTTTAGAGTACCTACCGCAGCTCCTGTGGCAGCTTTCTGGTCAGTTATCGTAATGGAAGATATTTCACCCTTCTCCACAAGCGAAAGGAACTGATTGAAGTCCATGTCAGTGAACTGATCTTTGGGGGCAAACAGATCAACCAAAGAAATTGCCACAAACATCAGCAATACGTAAATTGCAAGGCTTCTCCATATCCTGCCGTTCAAACCAATCCCCCTCTCCGTTCATCCGCCACTGCATCCTCTACCCTTTCCAAGCCCGGCACGAAATTACTCGCTAAATCGTAGCACAATTCTGCCTACTCCGCAATAACGGCTCGAGCTCAATTTCAAGAATTTGACAGCTTTCCGGCTCCACCTTGAACTGCTCACTTAACCGGAATCCCCCAACCCATACAATCTTGTCTCCAGATACAAAAATGGGAACAAAACTGCGGTAGTACCGAGGGACACGCATGGATATGAGCAGGTCTTTGACTCGCTTTTTGCTCCCTTGCATCCCCAGGGGAGCAAACTTATCACCTGGACGTCTTGTGCGAAGCCGGAGCTCACCCTCACATTTATTGTAATCTGCCCAGGCCTTTAATTCCAGCATAAAAAAGCTCTTCTGCTGGGCAAATCTGTGCTTGCAATATCCGGCACCGGGATTGTCAAAAACCCTGGTTTTTACCGTAATGCCTAGTTCGGGCACAAAAGTACGTCCCGGTATCTGTATCGGAATATCCAGATCCTCGGGCGGCATCGGATAAAACCCTATGTGACCCCGATGCCTATGGGCAGTCACCTTCCCCGGAAGGGACACAGTATCCTGTTCGTCTTGGAGCAACCGCAGGATGTGACTCACTTCCAGGCTGTCCGTCTTGCCGGTACATTCCCGCCATGCTTTCTCCAACACCCTTGAACCAATAGCCTTAGGCAGCTGCTGCAGGCCCTCTTCGCTGACCAGAGTAACTCTGCCCTCTTTCATGGACACGCTCCGGAAGGCAGCTTCTGCTTGTGCCTCAAGCAAGTCCGCATCCCATCTCAGGACTCTTGCTGTCTCAGCCAGCGTTTCAACCAGAGACGGGTTAAAAATTTCAGCCAGCTCAGGAAGGATCTTGTACCTTACAAGATTTCTCGTATACTTGAGATCATAGTTGTATACGTCGGTTATAACGGGGAGGTTTCGCTTGCGGCAGTATTGCTCGATAAGGTCCCGGGGGACTTGGATAATAGGCCTTATCACCGGACCGTTAACAGGCGGGATCCCTGCCAAGCCCCGGGTCCCGGCACCCCGAAGGAGCCTCATTATCACCGTCTCGGCCTGATCGTTCATGTTATGGCCCAAAGCGATCCTGTGGGCCCCGGTTTTCTCCATCAGTTCGAAAAAGAAGTCATACCTAGCTATCCTGCCCGCTTCTTCAACTCCGATTTGCAGGGTTTCAGCTAGCTTGAAAACCTCTGCGTGTCCTACCTCAACAGGGATGCCACGTGAACGGGCAAAATCCACCACAAGTTGGGCGTCTTTATCAGCTTGTTCTCCGCGCATGTGGTGGTGGAGATGTGCCACAAAGAGGCTAAAGCCCAGGCCTTCCGAGAGAAGATACAGGCTGTCCAGCAGACACATGGAATCGGGCCCGCCGGATACAGCACATATCACCGTGTGGCCTGGCTCAATCATATTGTACTCCCGGATGGTCGAAGCAACGGTATCCAGGACTTGCTTCACAGGATCCTGCGCCGAGTGAATCACCCTCACCCCTGTGTTTTGCCCATGTAGTGTGCTGCCTATGTAGTTTTTTCCTACATAGACATACCATTTGCCGCCATCATTTTCAAATGCTCTCTATAAGAACCCCTACAACCGTTATATCATCGTTTGGGGTCTGCCTTTGATAGCGGAGGCTGTGATTCACCACGGACTTTACGTAATCTCCCAAGGATCCTTCTTTTAGGCGGCTCAGTCTCATCATGAGCATGTGCTCTGCCCTGGCCGGCACCGGGCTTGACCTCAAAACACCGTCGGAAACCATGAATATTAGATCGCCTGGGCCTATAGGTTCGCTTGTGCCATGGCAAAACACATGGGTAATCGCCCCTGCAGGCGGGTTTGATCCCCTGACGGCCAGAACGTTTCCGTCTTTCTTTCTTATAAATGACGGAGGAGCCCCGAGTTTATAGAAATACGCACGCTCTACCCCGGCATCGATTACCACGCAATCAAGAGCTACGAAACTGTCCGGCCTCCATGCCAGGTGCAAGACAGAATTGAGAAACGACATGCAGGTGGTGTGGTCCAGGCGAAGGTCTATCAACGATTTGAGCAACCTCACCGCATCCCTGCTTTGTTTGGCGGCAACTTCGCCCTTGCCCATCCCGTCGACCAACACCAGCAAGGTTCTCCCTGGATCCAGGTCATACCTCACCCAGGCATCACCTGGTTTTTCCACCCCCGAGGCCGGGATTGTGGTGCCTCTTACAGATATCTTGAGGGGAGAGGGCTTGTTTCCGGCTGGCTCTCCGCCCGTTCCTCCGGTCGGTTCTCCGGCTGAGTCTGCGCCTCTGCTGTATGCGTGGGTTCCGTGGCCGGCAATGGAGCTTGGGTAGGCGGACAGTTTGAGCTGGCTCAGGCACTTGAATTGATATGCAAGGCAGCCTATAGTGTCAGCCTCAATGGAGCTAAGCTGTCTCTCAAGCCTGTCTATATGCTTTTCGTAATTTAGATGAAGCACCATTTCACGGAATCTGTGGCATCTGTCAGAAAGGGCCAAACTGCTATCGTAAAACCCGATCTTGCCTGTGAGCCGGGCCTTCCGTGCGAGATCAACGAAGTTTTCATATGTCTCTCCGAACTGATCTTCCCAGCAGAAACTGCGTTCGGGACAATCGTAACAAGTTCTTTCAAAAAGATGCTTGATGGTAGCTATATCCAAGTCATGCACGCCATGAGGTTCGCCGGCCCGGCCCTGGCTCTTCCTGTCTGGCCGTTTGCCTGTGCCGGAGAGCACTGCACCAGGCGCCGCCTCGCCGAGAGCTCTGCCACCGGCCGCCTGACCGCTAAGGGCCGGGTTATCTGAACCGGAACCATAAACCCCGGATGACTCCACCAGCCCGGCCCTTGACACCCTTGCCTCTTCAAATAGACGGCCAAGTTCTGAAAGCACATTGAATATGGGCGCAGGGCCTGGCGCCCAGGGCTCAACAGAAACCACCTGGGAACCGTCCCGCCTGTCAGCCCGCCGGGAGGCTGAGCCAAACCCAAGCACGCTGTCAGCCAGCTGCGCCCTGATACCAGGGGTTATAAACAGGATCGCCAAAGACGCGATGATTTGCTCCATTAGCCTGTGCCTTATGAGGGAGACAGAATCTGAAAAGAATGCAAGAGCCAGGCCCGCAGACAGATACCCCAGAATAGCTTCTAGTTTGCCTAGTTTGCCCCCCAAACCGGAGATAACCCCGATTACACCCAGCTGCCCGATGATCTCAAGGGCTTCCATGCCGGTCATGCATGCAACCAACCCGCATAATATCCCTGCAAGCGCCCCTACACTTGGGCCGCAGGCATAGGCAAGAACCAAGGTAACTGCCATGACTATCATGACGCCGATGTCCAGGTTGAACAGTTGGATATCCTGAAATCCGCCAACGGCAAATAGACTCAATAGCACAAGCGCTTGTCCAGTTTGCTCAGCCTGCAACCCCTGCGTTTGAGCACCGGACATCAGGTCCAACGCCCAGATGAAAATCAAGCCAGACACCATGGTGCATAACGCTTCCATGAACGCAGACAGATACAGTGAAAAACTGAGGCCTGTTGCAAGCCCCGCCACAACCCGCGCCATGAAAACGCAAAACCCTGCGATCAAAGCATTCACGATACGGGGATAGCCAGTCCTTTTTTCCTCACGCGTAAGCACAGTAATCCCGACTATTGAGAGTCCCATAGGGATAAGCAAGTCCCATTGCCTGAGGCTTGCAGCTCCGGCAAGCACGCAAGCGCCCGCTAGTATTGAAAGTCCACCCAGGACTGTGCGGTATGCTACATAAAACCCAGGACCAAAAGGAACAAGAGTGCGTATAATCCGAGTCCTGCCCAACAAAAAAGCCATTATGTAGAACAAGTACAGAGGAATGATTGATTTGTTTGCTCTAACAGGCTTATCCATATCCTGGGCGGCGGATTCTTGTTTGGGCTTCCTCCGTGGCCGGGCAAACTTCCCTTTCAAGAAATCGGTGATTCTGGTCACGGTGATTCCTCCTCATGGAGTTTCCGGGAGCATGGTCTGTGCCTGGAACAGACAGTGTCATACGTTGCATCACACAGAAAATGTGCTTTCCCGGCCGGCATACTTCGGCTACGCTCTGCCGTCAAAATCAACCTGACAAACCGTGCAATTTCAATTCGCTCCAGTTCAATACTACATTTCCATTTTATACCTCGTACCGCGAATATCGTGTCGGGGCTTGTCCTATGTGCTTGCGTGGGAGAAAGCAAATGCGTGTCGAAGAAGCCATATATATTTGGAATAGTGGAATATATTGGTCATTACATTTGTACACACCTTGCGCTGGCGAAGCCACCTTATCTCTGATATGCTTAGAGACGGTGTGTCTTGGTGTGCAGTCCCTTCTGCCGTCTAAGAGGGCCGCGACACATGGCAATTGAAATGTTGACGAATGCTCATAATCTGCTTATAATTATCTATGCTGTGTGGCGGCGTAGCTCAGTTGGTCAGAGCATACGGTTCATACCCGTAGGGTCACTGGTTCGAATCCAGTCGCCGCTACCAAACTTTTTTCATGGGCCATTAGCTCAACTGGTAGAGCATCCGACTCTTAATCGGAGGGTTACAGGTTCGAGTCCTGTATGGCCCACCATTTTTTTAGGTGCATTTTCTGCTTTATCTAACTCAACCTTCTCTTTGAATTTTCCAAGTCAAAGGCAGATCCCTTGAAAATGGACTCCCCCGACTTGGCCGTGCCATACTTCGGGCCATCATGACATTTGAAAGAATCTGTACTAACACAAAAGCACGTACTCAGGAAAGCCGGGACGGCACAAAGGCCAGGTGCAGGATTACCCTATGAGTTTGCAGAAACATGTGTATAGCATGAGCTCACTTGGGAGGATGGTAAGTGGTACCGACATCGCAACTCATGAGACAAGAAGACATCTTGCCCCGACAAGACACCGTAGAACCAATCCTGAAGCCCCCCCTCAAATGGGCAGGCGGCAAACGATGGCTGGTCCCCTATTTGGAGGAGTACTGGGCCAACCATTCCCACAGGCGGCTGGTTGAACCCTTCTGCGGGGGATTGGCTGTAGCATTGGGGCTCATGCCGGAATCAGCCTTGCTTAACGACATAAATCCTCATCTGATCAACTTCTTCCGCTGGGTCTCAAAAGGGCTTGAAATCGAAATTGATATGCGGAACGACAAGGAACTCTACTATGCCCACCGTACCCGGTTCAATCAACTTATAGAGCAAGGCCTTGCCGGCACCAAGGAAGCAGCAGAGCTGTTCTACTACCTCAACCGGACCGGCTATAACGGCCTTTGCAGGTTCAACAAAAAAGGCAGGTTCAATGTGCCTTTCGGCAGTTACAAGACCATAAACTACATCCGGAACTTCTCACCGTATCGGAGGCTGTTCAGCAATTGGGAGTTCATGTGCGCCGATTTTCAGGGTATCCCGCTCAGGCCAGACGATTTTGTCTACGCCGATCCCCCTTACGACGTCGAGTTTACCCAGTATTCTAAAGAAGGCTTTTCCTGGGAGGATCAGGTCCGGCTTGCCCAATGGCTGGCAGATCACCCTGGCCCGGTAATCCTATCCAACCAAGCCACCAACCGTATTGTCCGGCTCTACACGGATCTAGGCTTTTCCATTACATATCTTTACGCTCCCCGGATGATAAACTGTACCGGAGACCGTAGCAGAGCTAAAGAAGTACTCGCTGTCAAAGGAGTATAGAGGTACGCAGGTTCATCAGGCTCCAAGCCGTTGCTCACAAGTCCTAATCCCCAAACTGCCTCCTACCAGTTAAACCTTGCCGCCTTGATACAGGCACTGCCGCTGAACTAGACTGCATCAACCACAATATACTAGAAAGATATATGGGGGGTGGTCGTATGGAGTGGAACATCGTGCTTAGGCTGCTCGTGGCCATGTTTTTGGGCGGTATTATTGGCCTTGAAAGGGAGCTTGTAAACAGGCCGGCAGGCTTTAGGACACATACACTGGTCTGCCTGGGTTCTGCCCTCATAATGATAACCGGCGAGTCTTTGCTCCACAAATATCATCACTTGGCCAATGTAGATCCTGCCAGGCTAAGCGCTGCGGTGGTAAGCGGCATAGGGTTCTTAGGCGCGGGCACCATAATGAAAGACGGGCACAGGATAGAAGGCCTCACTACAGCAGCGAGCCTCTGGGTGGTCGGATGTATCGGGCTTGCGATAGGCGCAGGCTTCTATCTAGGCGGCATAACCGCGTTCATCCTCGCGTCTATTACACTCGTGTCCCTGAGGCGCTTTGATCGTTTGTTCAACAGAAAAGCGGGGCTTGTGAATATTGGAATGACCATTTTAGACAGGCCTGGCCAGCTGGCTAAGGTGACAAACGTTATGGGCAAATTCAAGGTGCAAATAAGAGACATAGACATAGTGAGCGCAGATGACGATCTTATGGAGGTGGTGTTTACCGTATCCCTGCCCCCTGTAGTAGACAAGAGTGCGCTTATGGCTGAACTTAAGCGGGTGGAAGGCACAAAGCAAGTCAATATCTCATAAGCACGAAAAACAGCGGCGCAAAACGCCGCCGTCACCATTCATAATGCAGCCACAAATCAAGAGTTTAAGCACTAAACCACCGTTCCCGGCTAAACTGTGCGTCAGGGGGCCCAGATAAACCCGCTTAAGACTTGGCCTCATCTATCTGGAAAGTTTGTCGATTACCGATATAATCTCGTCTATCTTTTGCTTCTTGCTTTCCGGATCCTCAAACGCTTCGGTGACACAATGCCTCAGATGGGCATGGAGGATGTCCCGGTTTATGTTCTTAAGGATCCCGATAGACGCCATAAGCTGGTTAGAGATTTCTATGCAGTACCTGTCATCCTCAACCATGCGGATAAGCCCGTCTATCTGGCCCCTTACAGTCTTGAGTTTCCTTAAAGTTGTGTGTTTGTCTGCCCTCATGTTCATCTCCCGTTTTAGACGCTCAAAACAACTGCATGCAGCTTCTGGGCCCCGTGCTTGGTATCGCCGGCCGGGAATTATCAGCCCGACCATTTCCATGCAGGCGTCTTAGCCCTTCCTCTCGTATGCTCGGCCCGCCCTGTCTACCGCAAACCCGTTGCAACACCTTTAAGATACTTCCACAACTTTGTAACCAGCCTCTTCCACCGCCTGCTTGAGCACCTCATCAGGTACATCCTGCTCAAGGGATACTACAGCGCTTCCATCTCCGAGATTTACCTCGACGCTGCTTACCCCGTCTACCGCTCCGAGGGCCTTTTCAACCCTCATCTGGCAGTGCCCGCACATCATACCCTCGATTTTCAGGGTTTTCTTCATGGCTACATCCTCCCCTTCTGGTTTATCATTGACATCACACTGGACATGGGTACCTTCAGTCACATCCCGGTCACCCCGGTCCCCGCTTAAGCCCGCATCATCTCGGTTAATTCCCAGGGCTTGATTGGCCAATATCACCTTAGATACTGCAACCGGCTCAAAACGCCTCTCTGATGCGTCTTGTACCTCAGGCGCGGTAGGTTTGAACTTACGCAACCTCAACGCATTGGTAACTACAAACACAGAGCTCAGGCTCATGGCTGCGGCACCAATCATAGGTGAAAGCTTCAGTCCAAACGCAGGATACAGCAGGCCTGCGGCTATGGGAATGCCCAGGGTGTTGTAGAAAAATGCCCAGAACAGGTTTTGCTTGATATTCCTGATGGTGGCTTTGGACAATTCCATTGCCCCCACAGCATCCATGAGATCGCTCTTTATGAGCACAATGTCCGCTGATTCAATCGCCACGTCAGTGCCTGCGCCTATAGCTATCCCAACGTCCGCCCTGGCCAGGGCCGGGGCATCGTTGATACCGTCGCCTATCATGCCCACTTTGCTCCCGTCTCGCTGGAGAGCCTGAATGGTGCTGTCTTTATCTTGAGGCAATACCTCAGCTATGGCTTCATCGATGTTAAGCTGCTTCCGTATCGCCTCAGCCGTCTTGCGGTTGTCGCCCGTGAGCATCACAACCCTGACACCCATCTGCTTGAATCTCTCAACGGCTTGGCGGCTAGTAGGCTTAGGTACGTCGGCAACGGCAATGACTCCAAGCAATGTGTCGCCCTCTGCAAAACATATGGGCGTCTTGCCCTGCTCCGACAGGCGGTCCACTGTGGGCTCCACCGCCGAGGTATCGACGCCTTTTTCATGCATGAACCGCACGTTGCCGGCTGAATACTGTTTTCCGCCTATGCGGCCCTCAACGCCCTTACCGGAAACGGCCTTAAACTCAGTGATGTTCCTCAAGGTGATGTTGAGTTCATTTGCGTAGTCCAAAATAGCTTTTGCAATATGATGCTCTGAGTTCTTTTCAAGGGCACCGGCGATTTCCAGAAGTTCTTCCTGACTTTGGGCACTCCCAAGCACGATATCTGTCACACGGGGTTTGCCTTCGGTCAAAGTGCCCGTCTTATCCAACACGATGGTATCCACGTGATGGAGGATTTCCAAAGCCTCGGCTGACTTTATGAGTATTCCATGTTCTGCACCTTTCCCTGTCCCCACCATGATGGCCACAGGGGTTGCCAGTCCCAAAGCACACGGGCACGAGATAACCAGCACCGATATCCCGATGGACATGGCAAACTCGAAGCTCTTCCCTGCCAAAAGCCACGCAATAGTACTGGCCAAGGCAATTGCCATCACCACAGGCACAAAAATCCCGCTTATCTTGTCAGCCAGCCTGCCCACAGGAGCCTTTGTGGCACTGGCTTCCTCCACCAGGGAAATGATCTTGGCGAGGGTTGTGTCCTCACCCACCTCAGTAGCCCGGAACTTAAAGGCACCCGAGTCGTTAATCGTAGCTGCGCTTACCCGGTCTCCTACCTCTTTCTTGACAGGTACGCTTTCGCCGGTCAAAGCAGATTCATCTACATAAGATTGTCCTTCGATTATGACCCCGTCTACCGGAATCCTGTCACCAGGCTTGATGACTATGATGTCTCCTACTTCAACCAGTTCAACAGGGATTTCTTCTTGTATCCCATCCCGTTCCACCAGCGCCGTCTTTGGCGCGAGGTCCATGAGCTTCTTTATGGCATCTGAAGTCCTGGCTTTGGCCCGGGTTTCAAGGAACTCTCCGAGGGTAATAAGGGTAAGGATCATGGCTGACGACTCAAAGTACAAATCGTGGGCATATTGTGCTACAAGATCCAGGTTACCTGTCCCCAGTCCGTAGCTCATCCGGAAGATGGCAAACACCCCATATACCAAGCCGGCCCCTGAGCCTACGGCAATCAGGGAGTCCATATTTGGTTGCCGCCTGAATAGTGCGCCAAATCCCACGGTGAAGAACTTCCTGTTGACGTAGACCACCGGCAATACCATGAGAAACTGAGTGAACGCATACGACACCGAGTTTTGGAGTCCCGACAAAAATGAAGGTATAGGCAGGTTAACCATGGGCCCCATGGATATATACATCAGGGGCACCATGAACAAGAGGGAATAAATCAGCCGGTTTTTCATGGCTTGGATCTCTACGTCCACAATGTTCTGAGATTGCCCGACAGCTGATGTTTGCTCCCCCTGCCGGGTTTTAGTTCTTACAGATGCACCATATCCAGCCTGGGTAACCGCTTGCACAATGTCCTCATCGGCAACCTGCCCGGGGTCATACTTGACCCGCATGGTCCCGGTAAGCAGGTTCACCGTTACATCTTCAACACCTTGGAGCTGCTTTACGCTGCGCTCTACCGCAGCCGAACATGCCGCGCAAGTCATGCCTGTAACGTTGAATTGGGATTCTTTCTGTTTCTCAACCTCGTTCATGACTTCACACCCCCAACACCCCCACCGGGGTGTATGTGTCTAAATTATATGGCCGTGTGCAAACCGCGTCAATACCAGAAACATGTGTTGTATGAGCCAGTAATAGTGTTACCTCTAAGTACTGAATCTCTGTAGGTAAGAAGATTGGCCGTTATGCAGGTCCCGGTGGGACTCCCAAGCCTGCCAGGGGCCGAGGATAGGGTCGTACAGCCAGCACCCTCGGCGCACAGGGATGTTTCCTGATGCTTCTGAGGCAAAACCCAGCACACTGCATATCTTTAGTCTGATGCTTTCGCGTTCTTCCACCGAACTTGCATAAATCATGAGCAAGTGGTCAGTTTTCGCTTCAGGATATTGGCTTGACGGTTCGCCTGTGCGGACCACCTGAATGGGGTGTTTTGAGATCTTGGCTATGAAGTCTGCACCACCTTGGAGTGCCAACTTAAAGGCCAACGAGCAGAGCCGCTCCAAGCCGCATGACTGCAGGCCGTCTGCCTGGTGCATCTCATGGGCGGGTTGCCCCATAGCCTCTAGGAACCATGGACTCCCACTCCATATCTCAACCTTCCAGCAAGCTAGACATTCTAGCACAGGAACCTTGAGCCGTCTCACTTTTTCACGGCAACGACTACACTTATTTCGCCAGTACTCATTGGGGTGGCCAAAGTAGATCCACAAGTCATCCTCCAGGGTTCTCATGCAAACACCACCTCACAACGGCTAAGACCTGGTTCGCACCGCATCACAGAAGAATATATGTAGCAATATGAGTAACTGCTGCGGCAATTTTCCTGCATGTAACCCTGGGCTGGACCTTCAAATCAGCGGGCGTGCCGTTCCCTACCGTGAGGGTTCGAACAGCGCACAAATGCTGGGTAACTCTTGCTGATGCAGGTTGCAGCCATCTAAGGTGGGAATCGTATCTGAAGTACTTAACAGCGAAAATGGCGAAGACAAAAAATGGAATGAGAGCTACAACTGAACGAACCGCTCGCTTAGTCGATGGTGCCGGGGGCGGGACTCGAACCCGCACGGGCCAAAAGCCCAGGGGATTTTAAGTCCCCATTGTCTACCTATTCCAACACCCCGGCTAGGGTCTTCTCAAAAATACTCCCGGCGCGATCCGCGTCCTCCGCGCTTGGACTCCTTGTGTCTCCTAAGATCCGCCTGGCGCTCATCGCTTTCTTTCAAGAACCGGGCAAGCTTGTCTTCAAAACTTGCCTGAGAACGGGCACTGCGGCTAGGCCTTGGCCTGTACGTTGGGCTGGCCTGCTTGATGCTTAGCCCGACTTTACCGGAAGGATCCACAGACAGAACCTTCACTTGTACCTTATCGTTTGGCTTAACGTAGTCGTTGATGTCTTTAACGTAAGCGTCAGCGATCTCAGAGATGTGTACCAACCCTGTAGTGCCATCTGGTAACGTCACGAAAGCACCGAAGTTCGTGATTCCGGTAACGATCCCCTCTACAATCGATCCTACTTCGAGGGCCATACCTCCGCCATTCCTCCCGGTAGCTATTGATAAATCCGGCAAACTGATTATAGGTGATGCATATTTTTAGTGTCAAGGATTACGGCCCGGCACTCAGTGCCAAGATACCAAGCCAAATCCCGCCACACTTGACAGGATTGATGCTCCCGTGGAAGGTCAAAACCATTCAAGAGCATTCATACAATATTACCGCATCCATATTACTGTATCTCTTTTCAGGGAGCATGCCAATCCCGTTTTCATCATATGTCATATATTATTGGCCCGCGCATATTTAGGATACTAAACCGGGCATAACGCCCCGTTCGGGAGGTGCTTAAATTGGATCAATACCCAATTGATCAAGCAGGCACACATAAAGTGGAGATATTGCAGCGGGAATCCATCCGTTTGACAGGAGTGGTCCACGTAGAAAGTTTCGACGAAAGGCAAGTAGTGGTAGAAACCGAAATGGGGATGCTGGCCCTCATGGGGGAAGAGTTCCACATCACCGCCCTGGACTTGGAAAAAGGCCAGATGATCCTGGAGGGGATGCTGTTTTCCCTGGAATACTCAGCCCCAAACCGTGGAAGCAGGCGGGAAGGCAGTTTCTTGCAGAGGCTTTTCCGTTAGCCATGCATTCCCCTGTAGATGTGCAGTTGTGGCGTCTCGCCCTGCTTTGTCTCATGGGGATTTTCTGCAACATACTGTTCCACATATACACCGCTTTCCGGGCAGCAAGCTCCCCATCCAAGCTCACAGGGCACATCATGGACGGGCTGGTAGCCGTGCTGGTGCTTGTGTCCATCGCCGCGGCCGTTTTCTTGGCCAACTACGGGGAAATAAGATTGTACATAGCCCTTGCGATTGTAATGGGCTTCATCATATCCGAGGTCTTGGTGGGAAGCATTATCTACACCCTTGTCTATAGATGTACCAGATTTGTCATAAACGGCATCGTCCGAGCCAAACACTCCCTTAGGTCGGCATACAACAGCCTCCGTCAGAAAGCACATACATTGATAGGCAGCATATTTGAAAAGAACCCTCCCAATAATGGAAACGGGGCATAAATATCGTTTGCTCCGTTTTTCCACCCCTCCTCGATGTACAAGCTCATCCGCCGTGCAGGAATTTCGATATTAACGTAGAATAAGCTTGTACTAAATTTGTCCACAATCTGTGCATAGTTTGTGGATAACTCAGGGGATAAGTTGTGCATATCGAAATCCGTGGAGCCGAAAGGTTAAGTTTTAGGGAAAGACAGGTAGTAGTCCTCAAAGAAACAGGGTATTCAACCCAAGCCATAGCGGAGCGGCTAGGCCTTAGCCAATCCACCGTAGCAACGCTCTACAACAGGGCTAAGCAAAAGGGCTACCAGGTGGTCATTGTGATTTCAGGTGATCCTTTGAACCTGTTCGGTGGAGACGGCTCAGAGGAGGTACAGCCATGAAAAGTAGGAAACAACGCAAGATGAACTTCAGTTTCATGTGGGCTTTCATTGGGTTGATTGCCATAACGTTTGCCATAAGGCAGGTTGAGGTAATACGGATCAGAAACCGGCTCATGCAGCTGGAATCTGAGATCGAGTATTACATGATGCTAAACAGCGCACTTGAAGAACAAATTGAGACCCTACAAAGCGATGAGTACATAGAAAAAACCGCCAGGGAGAAACTAGGACTGGTTATGCCCGGGGAAGTACAGTACATTCCCATCAAGGATGGAAACGGACGATACGACGGTACAACCCCCTGACTATTCCGCTTCAGCCAAGTCCTCTTCAGAAACCCGCCGGTAGAGGGTGCCGGCGGTTTTCTTGTCCGCACTGTCGGCCAAGGCTGTCACCTCAACAGTAAGCACCCTGGAGCCGGACCTGATCTCCAATATGTCGCCGGCTTCGACGCGGGAAGAGGGCTTGGCAGGGCGCCCGTTCTTCAGTACGTGGCCGCCATTGCATAATTCCTGAGCAAGGGTTCTGCGCTTAACCAAACGGCTGACCTTAAGATATTTGTCCAAACGCACTGCTTCCAGCCCTCCTCTCCACACAATTCCGCGTTAGCTACTGTACAAGTCGGCACACTAGCCGTGCCTACACGCTCTCTCCCTTAACCGCATCTCTGAGCCCTTTGCCAGGCCTGAACACAGGGACTTTTGCGGCGGGAATCTGAATGGGTTCTCCTGTCCTAGGATTGCGCCCTTCCCGGGCAGGCCTTTCTTTGGCAAGGAAAGTGCCGAATCCCAAGATGGCTACTGTGTCGCCTTTTGCAAGGGCTTCTTGTACTACATCGATGAAGCTATTGACAACCTTCTCAGTATCCTTTTTGGTCAAACCTGATTTCTGAGCCACTGCACTTATCAGTTCTGTCTTGTTCACACTAGATCCCTCCATTTTTGAGACGATATATGTACTAACCACCATGGCGGCCTACACCCTTGGCCAACTTATTCTGTATTCTCCCCATCCTTGGCCTTTTCCCACAATTCATCCAAGGTATCCATATCTACATCTTTTATCGTTAGATGGGACCGTTCCAGATATGCTTCCATAAGCCTAAATCTTTTGGAAAACTTGTCAATTGTACGGGTAAGTGCCGATTCTGCGTCTACACCCAGCCATCGCGCCAGGTTGACACAAGCAAAAAGCAGATCCCCTATCTCAGCTTCTATCTGCGCCTTGTCACCCTTGTCCCAAGCTTCCTTGAGTTCAGACAGTTCTTCTTCCACCTTATCAAACACACCATGTATCTCAGGCCAATCAAAGCCTGCTTGCGCGGCGACTTCTTGTTGCTGTTGCGCTCTCATCAAGGCAGGCAGCCCATTGGCCACCTTATCCATCAGGGAACGGCACCGAAGGGATCCGCTCCGTTCTTTGCGCTTTATCTCATCCCACAGCTCTTCAACCTGTTCCGGGGTATCTGCCTTACGGTCTCCGAACACATGGGGATGCCTGCGTATGAGTTTGTCTGATATCCCGTTTATCACATCTGCAAGGGTAAAATGCCCGTTCTCTTCACCTATCGCAGAGTAGAGCCCAACTTGAAGCATTAGGTCCCCCAATTCTTCCCTGAGTTTGTCCGCATCTTCCTCAGAAGCAGTCTGAACCACCTCATAGGCCTCTTCCAACACAAAAGGCCTCAGTGACTGATACGTCTGCTGCTTATCCCAGGGACAACCGTCAGGCCCCCGCAGGCGCTTGATGATTGACTCAAACCTCTGCCAAGGACAATCGTCACCCTTGTTTCTTGTTGAATTGTCAGTTTCTCTGCACATGACACTTCTCCTTAACGTGGTGATCCTACTTCCTGTTGCGCTGCTTAAACAACCTGCCCAACACGGGAAAACTCTGCAAGTCTTCTACGGTCACCGCGCCTGTCGCTACAACCAGAATCCCGTAGACCACCACACCTAGCCCAATCCCTGCAATGGTTGCCAACCGCCAACCAATTAACGTCTGCATTCTACCATAGGTAACCCCAACTATTACAGACATAATCGCCGATGACAGGGATATCTTCAGCATGGCGGGGCCATCCAGCACATCACCTATTTCCCGCTTGATAGCAAGGAAGTTGAGCAACGCCGCCACGCCAAAGTGAACCGAAGTAGCTATGCTTGCGCCCACCACGCCAATCGAGGGGTTACCCACCAGCACATATGTGAGCACGGCTTTTGTCAGCGCAGCCCAAATCAGGTTCACCAAGGGCACCTTCATCCTGCCAAGCCCGTGCAGGATGCCCGCCGTTACCTGCTGGAGGGCGAGAAAGAACACCCCCGGAGCAAGCGGGCGGAGCACCTTTCCGATTCCCCAATCCTTGAAAAGCAAAGCCGGTATAGGTTCGGCAAGTACGTATATGCCCATTGCAGCAGGCAGCGCCAGGGCCACCGTAATGGCCAGCGCTTTCCTGATCCTCCTGACGATGCTTTCCCTGTCACTAAGTTTTGCCGCACCTGAAATAGACGGTACAAGCGCCATCTGGAGAGCACCTGTAAAAATTGTGGGGATATTGAGCAGCGGAAACGCGCCCCCGGTAAGCTGCCCAAACAGCCGGGTAGCCTCTTCCGGCGGCAAGCCTGTAGACTGAAGCCGCCCCGGCACAAGCCCGAGGTCGATGATTTCAGTTATACCAAACACCGCAGATGCAAGGGATATAGGCACTGCAGTCATTATTATTTCCTTGGCGACGCTCCCCCAAGGTTCAGCCGGTTCCCCGCTGTTTGTACCCCAAATCTTAGCCCGCCTGAAGTAGGCAACCACTGTATACACGACTCCTATGAAAGCGCCTACCACTGCCCCAAAAGTAGCCCCCGCTGCGGCGTATTCGATGCCTCGCGGCAAAAGCACGATGCCCAAGGTGTACATGGTAAGCAGCCTGCCTAGCTGCTCTAGTACCTGGGATACTGCAGGCACCGTCATTTCTTCGATACCCTGAAACCATCCTCTGAGCGCCGACAGCACTGCCGCCATAAAAAGCGCCGGTGAAATAGCTGCTATGGAAACCGTGGCCCGGGGGTCTTTAGCCATATTGGCGGCAATCCATCCTGATAAGGAAAACATGAGCACAAACCCTGCAAACCCGAGGATGGCCATAAGCACGAGGGATATCCGGAACACCCTGGTCGCAGCCTCTCGCTTCCCAAGCACCCACCTTTCTGCGACGGCTTTGGAAATCGCAACGTTAAGGCCTGCAGACGACACTGTAAGCATAATGGCGTAGATGGGATATGCGTACTGATAGAGCCCGATACCTTCGCTGCCCAGAATCGAATACAGGGGAATCCTGTAAAGAGCGCCTATGAGTTTCACGATTACCCCAGCGACGGTAAGGGTAAACGCACCCTTGAGGAATTTTGAATCTTTAGCGTTCATATACGGCGGGTGCCCCTTTCCATTTGCCTTGTGTGCTTGATATTCCCTCAAATTATAAATGAAAGGTGGCACCCGGTGCCACCTCTGCGCGTCAAGGCTGGAACAAGAGCTTGAAGTATTAGGACGGCAGCTTAGTTATGCCTTCACTCTTCCATCTGTTTGGCAAGGAAGCCGGCCGCAGTCTCGGTCAGCTTGAGCTCCACCTCACCTACAAGATCGTCCGGATCCCTTGTACATATGATAACAGCCCCGATTGGATCTCCTTCGGCTACAATCGGCGCGATAACCTCAGACGTAAATGTACAACCTTCCTCGTCATCGGTTATGCACTCTTTGCAATACCTGTCCTCGCCCGGTTTTGTAATCATCACAGGCTTTCTGCCTTCCATGATTCTCTCGACTGCCTGCGAAATCCGCTTGTTGAGAAACTCTCTCTTGGGAGCGCCTGACACGGCTATTATTGTATCCCTGTCTGTGATCATTGCTATTTTCCCGGTTGCTTCTGCCAGTGAATCGGCATATTCACGGGCAAAATCCCCTAGCTCGCCAATGGGAGAGTACTTTTTCAGGATCACTTCCCCGTCTCTGTCTACAAATATCTCCAGAGGATCTCCCTCACGTATTCTCAGGGTGCGCCTTATCTCCTTCGGTATTACTACTCTTCCAAGGTCATCGATTCGTCTTACAATCCCTGTTGCTTTCAACTCGATACCACCCCCCTTGAGCAAACTCACACTTGTCTTTTGCTAGTATATAGGTGTTTTGTAATCGTTATTCACCCTGACGACAGTTCTTTAGCCAGCTTGAGGCCCAGGGCCAGCGCTTCATCAGGGGACTTCCCGGATAGAACTAACGTCAAGGCTTGTGCCCTGTCATCGTATGAGATTCCGGGAAATGTCTTGCTCAAGGAGGCTAGTTTGTCAAAGGGAAACACATGGGGGATCTCAACCTTGAATCTCAGCAGCTGCTTATTCAACACCAGGTCCGCAGTGGTAAGGGAAACCTGGGTTATTCCCAAGGAGGAACACAGGACCCTTAACCGGGCAGCGTTCAAAAGGTTCCTGGCCTCTCCCGGCAGATCGCCGTAACGGTCTTCCATCTCAAACTCTATATCCGAAAGTGTTTCAAGGTCATCGGCGCCTGCCACCCGTTTGTACAGTGAGAAGCGTTCGTTAGAGTCGGGGATATACGCCCCGGAAAAGTATGCGTCGCACGGAATCTCGATCAAAGTCTGAATCCTTTCAGGCTCCTCTTCCTCTTGCCCCCGCAAGGTGGCCACGGCCTTTTCCAAGAGCTTAATGTACATGTCGTACCCAACAAGGGTCATAAACCCATGCTGTTCGGGGCCAAGCAGGTTGCCTGCCCCTCGGATTTCCAAGTCCATGAGGGCCAGCTTGTACCCTGATCCCATAGCGGCAAAATCCCGCAAAGCAGAAAGCCTTTGTTCTGCCTCCGGGGTAAGGCTTCTGTCGGGCCGGAAGGTGAAGTACGCGTAAGCTATCCTGTTGGATCTCCCCACCCGGCCCCTTAGCTGATGCAGCTGGGCAAGCCCCAGTTTGTCAGCATCTTCTACTATCAATGTGTTTACATTAGGTAGATCCAGGCCCGATTCAATTATCGTTGTGGAAATCAAGATGTCGTACCTGCCCTGCATGAAACCTTGCATGGTCGATGCCAGTTCGTGCTCCTTCATCCTGCCGTGGGCCACGGCGATCCTTGCCTCAGGCACAAGGGCTTGCACCCTGTGCACTGCCCGGGATATTGAATGGACCCGGTTGTGGACGTAAAATACCTGGCCACCCCGCCGTATCTCCCTCCGGATGGCTTGGGTAATTAGCGACGGGTTATACGGCACCACGTAGGTCTCTACAGGGAACCGTCCCTCAGGAGGGGTCTCAATGAGGCTTATGTCCCTTATACCTGTAAGCGCCATGTTCAGTGTCCTCGGGATTGGCGTAGCAGTAAGGGTTAGCACGTCACAGGTTTCGGCCAGTTGCTTTAACCGTTCCTTCTGGGCCACACCGAACCTGTGCTCTTCGTCGATTATAAGCAGCCCCAGGTCACGGAATTTCACATCCTTGCTCAAGAGCCTGTGAGTTCCGATTATGATGTCAACCGCGCCTGACGCCAGCCGTCTGATGATCTTGGCTTGCTCAGATTGTGGCCTAAACCTGCTTAAGACCTCGATGGACACGGGATAGTTGGAAAACCTCCTGACAAACGTGGCGTAGTGCTGTTCGGCAAGCACCGTAGTGGGCACCAGCACGGCAACTTGCTTTGAATCCATGACAGCCTTAAACGCCGCCCTCATGGCTACCTCTGTCTTGCCGTACCCCACATCCCCACAAAGCAGCCGGTCCATGGGGTAACTGTTTTCCATGTCCCGCTTGATCTCTTGAGTAGCCACCGCCTGGTCTTCGGTGTCCTCGTACTCGAACTCTTCTTCAAATTGCCTTTGCCACGGGGTATCCGGGCTAAACGCAAAACCTTGCCTTGATTTTCTCTTGGCTTCCAACATCAGGAGATTGCGGGCCATGTCTTCCACGGATTTTTTTACCCTGGCTTTGATCCGCTGCCAGTCACCTGAACCCAGCCGCTGGAGGGCGGGTTTAGCCCCTTCAGGGCCCACGTATCTCTCTACCAGGTCTACCTGATCAGTAGGAACATACAGGGCATCGTTGCCTGCATAGCGGAGATAGAGGTAATCCCTGGTGACCCCGTTTACCGTCATGTTCTTGATGCCCATAAACTGGGCCACTCCGTGGTTTGCGTGAACCACGTAATCGCCAGGGGACAGCTGACGCCAATGTAGTGATATCTCCTTCTTGCGCTTTGCCCGCTTCTGCCAGCGTACCTTGGTCCTGCCGTACAATTCCGTTTCGGTAAATACCGACAGTCCTATATCAGCACAGCTGAAGCCGCTTTCACCGCTACCTAGGGAGAGGGTTACAACCCCTGCTTCAGGCTCTTCTAACACGCTTTCCTTGGCCGAAAGCCACAAGTTTTCTTTCTCCAGCCACCGCCGGAGCAGTTCCATGCGTTCCCTGTTGCCTGCCAACAGTACCACACGTTGTTTGTCAGCCACCAGCTGCCTTATTTCCCTGGCCATGTCCTGCCAACGGCCTGCAAATCCCACTTGGAGGGTAGTATCGGTCTCAATTATCTCTTTAGGGGAATAACCCCTGGCAGTGCCGGCGAAAGGTTCGAAAGCCACCGACATGTCGGATAAACGAGGCTCTATCGTGGATGCAGGGAAGTATATGGAGCTGTCTTGGGGCGTCATGGTCCCCGCCATGATCCTTGCGGACGCTATTTCTATCCCCATCTCCTCGAATTCTTTGAGGGAGTCCATACACCTGCTAAAGCTGTCCACGACTACAAGGGGTGTTTCTCGGAAATAGTCCAAAACCGTAGTTCCTTCAGCCGTATGGGAATCATCAGCCCCGGGCTCCAGGGCAGCTATATAGTCGGTGGCAGGTGACACAAACGCTTCATCGAGCATGTGGGTAGACACCTGGGTTTCGGGGTCGAAGTTTCTTATGGAATCTACTTCATCATAGAAGAACTCAATCCGATAAGGAAAGTCGGCAATCGGAGGGAATACGTCCAGGATTCCGCCCCTCAGAGCCACCTCACCCTTGGCTTCCACAGAGGAAACCCGCTCATAGCCATAGGTAACCAGGGTGCGTATAAGTGCTTCAGGCAAAACTTTCGAGCCCACACGCAAACTGATACAGCCCTGTGAGAAACGCTGGGGCTGCATGAGTTTGCGTAGGAGCGCTGTGGCAGGCATAACCAGCACGTATGGCCCGCTCGTCTCATCTGAAAGCAGCTTGTACAGACACGAAACCCTGATCCACAAAGACTCCCGGTTGCTCTGAGCCGCCTCAAAAGGCATCACTTCACTGGCAGGAAACAACAACACCCGGTCATGGCCGATGAGATCGCCTAAGTCCCGGCGGGCGGTTACCGCTTCTTCGGGTTTTGAGTAAACTGCGACTATCGGCCGGGAAAGCTGCCGGTGGAGCATCCCCAAGTAGAAGGTGCGGGCATATCCTTGGGCACCGGCAACCAGGACGGGAGTCCGCCCTTGGGAAACCGCACTGACGACCTCTTGGGCACTGCCGCTCTTTGCAAACAAATCCAAGAGCCCGGGATGAGGCATTACTTATTCTCAATCTCCTCAGAAATCAATTCACGGTTGTACCGGTTCATAGCCTGGTCAAGGCCTGATGTCACAAACATTATGGCAGCACAAGCGGCAGTTTCCACCACTTCACAAAGCAAATCACCGTCGTCAAATCCGCTCAGTACATAATCGGCAGGGTCTATGCCCGGTGCCGGCCTCCCTATGCCCACCTTAAGCCGTGGGAAATCTTGCTCCCCGGTAAGGTCTATAACCGACTGGACACCTCTATGCCCACCGGAACTGCCTTTCCGCTTGAACCGGATTCTGCCAAAAGGGATATCCATATCGTCATGGATTACCAGGATATCTTTAAGCTGGATTGGGAAATCCTCCAAGATCTCTGCCACTGCCACCCCGCTCCTGTTCATATACGTAGCAGGTTTGGCCAGGAGGACTTGGGAAGGCTCAGCACATGTGCCGCTGCAAGGCACCTTCCCTAAAGCGATGCTGCTGAACCCTCTTTCGGCGAACTTAAGCCCAAGCTTTTGGGCAATCCGGTCAGCCACCATATACCCGATATTATGCCTGGTCAAGGCATATCGCTTGCCCGGATTACCCAGCCCTACCAAACACTTCATATAACCGGCCACCCCAGCCCACAGGCCTGCTAACTCTCAGGCGTCGGTTCAGCCGGTGCCTCTTCTGCAGCTTCTTCATCTTCTGCCGTCCCTTCCGCAGTTCGCCTGGGTGCCACGACTACTGCCACCACTTCCTCAGGAGCTGTCAGCAAGCGTACTTCCTTAGGCACAGGCAGATCGCCTGCGGACAGGGTATCCCCCGGTTCCATCTGTGATACATCAAAGGTAACCCCCGAAGGAATATCTGCAGGCAGGCACTCTACGGTTAGTTCCCTAAGCTGCCTCTGGAGCACCAGTCCACGGGAAGCAATCTCTTCTTCACCAATAAGTATGATGGGCACCTCAATCCTTACCTTGTCTTGCATGGAGATCCTATGGAAATCAATGTGGATGACCTCATCTGAGATGGGATTTCTGTCGACTGCTTGGACCATTACCGTGTGATCAAAATCCGCATTTTCAATCTTGAGCCTGTGGATATGGCTCATCCCTTTAGCCAGAAGCTTTCTGACTTCTGCAGCGGTCAAAGCAATGGGTATCGAGTCGATACCTTTGCCGTACACAATACCAGGCACCAAGCCCTGCCGCCTGCACGCCCTGGCGGCACTGGTACCTGTGTCTCTGGTTCTCGCAGTAATAACATCTTGTGCCAACGCTGTCACGTCCTTTCATCCTATGGGCGAATACTTGTAATTTTATCTAAACATCGCGGAAACAGACCGGCCCTCGTGAATCCTTACTATGGCGTCGCCAAACAGAGGGGCCACAGAAATTACTTCTACCACAGATTTCATAGATTCTGCAATAGGGATTGTATTGGTTACCACAAGTTGCTTAAGTTCAGCGTGGGGTATATTTTCAGGTGCCCTACCCGAAAACACCGGATGGGTTGCACATGCCATTACAGAGGCAGCACCTTCTTCGCGCAAAGCCTTGGCAGCTTCAACTATGCTGCCACCGGTATCGATCATGTCGTCGAGCAGAATTACGTTCCTGCCTGAAACTTGTCCCACGATGTGCATCACTTCGGCCACGTTAGGCTCAGGCCGTCTCTTGTCTATGAAAGCCACGGGAGCTCCCAGCCTTGCCGCCATGTCCCTGGCACGGGCGATCCCGCCGGCATCCGGCGACACAACCACCACATTTTCAATCGCCTGCTCTTTGAAGTAGTCTGCCAGAAGGGGCACCGCAGTAAGGTGATCTACAGGTATGTCAAAGAACCCCTGGATTTGGCCGGCGTGAAGGTCCATGGTAAGAACCCTGTCTGCCCCAGCCGATTCAAGCAAGTTGGCTACGAGTTTGGCGGTAATTGGCTCCCTGCCTCTGGTTTTCCGGTCCTGGCGTGCATAGCCGTAAAAGGGGATGACCGCGGTTATCCTGCTGGCTGAAGCTCTCCTTAGGGCATCTATGATGATGAGAAGTTCCATAAGATTGTCGTTTACCGGCGAGGAAGTAGGCTGCACCACAAACACATCAGAACCTCTCACGTTTTCGTTGATGATTACCTTGATCTCCCCGTTGGAAAACCTGCCAACTTCGATCGAACCAGGTTCTACCCCTATGTAGCTACATATTTCATTTGCCAGATCCTTATTGGCATTGCCTGAAAAAACCTTGAGTTTATCATCACCGTAGGGGGACACTGCTACTACCTCCTAATTGAGCTTGTGCTTACGCCTGGCTACCCATCCTTCTTTGTTGACTTGCCTCTCCCTTGCGATACCCAGCGCCCCTTCAGGAACGTCCTGGGTTATAGTGGAGCCCGCTGCTACATAACTATCTTTTCCAATCCTCACCGGAGCAATCAGGTTGGCATTGCATCCGATAAACGCATTATCCTCTATAACCGTCATGTGCTTCTTGTGCCCGTCGTAATTTACCGTAACGGTGCCTGCACCTATATTGACCTGGCTGCCTATTATGCTGTCGCCAAGGTAAGAGTGGTGGTGGACTTTTGTGCCACGCCCTATCCTTGAATTTTTCACCTCGGCGAAGTTGCCTATAGACACGTTATCCTCGATTACACAGTCAGGTCTTATGTGGGCAAAAGGCCCTATAACCACGTTTTCCCCGATAACCGACCTTTCCACCACGGAAAACCATACCTTGCTCCGGTCACCTATGTGGGAATCGATAAGCTCGGTATTGGGGCCAATAACGCAGCCTGCGCCTATAGTGGTCTTGCCCCTTAGAAAAGTACCCGGTTCAATGATTGTGTCCCTGCCGATAGTCACACCTGGATCTATATAGGTGTTGCCGGGATCCCTGATGGTGATCCCTTCCAGGCACAGCTTGCGCAATATAGCTTGGCGCAGCCTGGACTCAGCCTGGGACAGCGCGTACCTGTCATTTACCCCTTGCACCAGGCAGATGTCGTCACAGCTAAACGAGCTCACTGTATACCCTGCCCGGGCAGCTTTTTCCACAATGTCAGTAAGGTAGAACTCCCCTTTGGCGTTATTGTCATCTAACTGGGAAACCAATTCCGCCAGAATGTTCCTCCGGACTACGTAAATTCCCGCGTTTATCTCCCTTATGTGCCTATCCTCAGGCAAGAGGTCGTTGGCTTCAACTATCCCCAAAATATTGCCCTTCTCATTCCGCCGTATGCGCCCGTAATCGCCGGGGTCGTCAACCACCGCCGTAATAAGAGAAACATCTGCCTTGGCTGAAAGGTGGGATTCGAAGAAGCTCCTGAGCAGGTTTCCGGTAATAAGGGGGGTGTCACCGCACAGGATCATCACGTGATCGCAGTCCGGTACCTGATCCAAGGCGCACGCCACGGCATGGCCGGTACCCCGTTGTTCCCGTTGCCACGCAAACCGCAAAATCTGTGACATCCGGTTAGTTTTCGCCCAGCCCTGGCTTATCCGGCCAGCTACTTCCTCGCCCATATGACCTATCACTACCACGATTGCTTGAGGCTCAACGCCGGCTGCAGCATCGAGTACGTAGTCAACCATCGGACGCCCGCAAAGCAGATGGAGTACCTTGGGAGTACCGGATTTCATCCGGGTACCTTCACCGGCCGCCAATACGACTACTGAAATCTTGTGTTTTAGCGCCATGTTAATCTCACCCACGGTATTATATCACTTTCCAAGGATATCTCTTACCAGTTCCAAATCTTGAGGTTTGTCTACATCCACGCTGATTTCAGGTGCAGATATCACGGCTTTGCATTTTATGCCCAAGAGCTTGCTTACATATTCCTCAATCTCCGGAATCCCGGCCAATCCCAGAAACACCCTGGCCACAAACCAAAAGCCAAAAAAAGAAGCCATCTTCAAAGGCGACTTGCGGTACTGTATCATTTTTTCAACTACCGGCCATACATCCTGGACCACGCTTTTCCTCACGAAAAACAGGTTGCCTCCGGTAAAAGTTTCCCCTCTTACCTTTACATAAGTCCGTTCCACTCCTGGGTATTTCTTCTCACAGTCTTCCTTGGTGGATATGGAATACACAAAATCTGCGCCTGAATCCACGGCACTTGTCAAGAAATCCTCAAGCGCCCCGGTTGTAAGCAGTGGAATGTCTGACGAAGCCACCAGCACAAACTGGGTGTCTGCATGATTAAGCCCAATCCGCACGTTGTCTATGAGGTCGGCCCCTGGCTCAGCTATGCAGACTTTGCCGCCCTCATACCTGGCAAGCCCGTGCTTAGGACCTACCACGATAGTCTTGGAGATGTGAGGCGAACGTTCAAGTATAGAAATCACGTAGCTAAGCATAGGCTTGCCTGCTATATCTATGTTAGCTTCGAGCGCTTCATCGCTTAGTGAAGCCAGCCTGCCCGTGTTTGCCCTGGCTGCCAGGACAACCGCATCGATTTTCACTCAACCCTCACCCCCGTCCTGGCGATGACCACCTGGCGCTCCGGCACATCGCCGGACAATTCGAGAAAACTCGCCCTTACCTTTGCTGCATGTCCACGGGAACGGCAAATCCCGTAGACCGCCGAACCGCTGCCGCTGAGGACGGCGCCAAGCGCGCCCGACCGCAGAAGGTTCTCTTTGATTATAGATAACCCAGGGTAGGATGGGTACACCGATTTTTCAAAGTCGTTGAACAGGCATCGGGCAAGGTCTTCAGGATCATCAGAAGCAAATGCACGCACCGCATCCCGGAGCCTGGGATCAGCGGCCATCGCTCCCTCAAAATCAAGCGCTGATGTAAACACGGGTGCATCAGGGTGCATTTCGTCCCAATTGGAATAAGCCAGGCGGGTTAAGATTTCAACCTCAGGCAGCACCAAGACTATCCAGAAAGAACCGCCTTTGACGGGATAGACCTTTTCGCCCCGGCCTATGCATACTGCTGCTTCCCATACAGGCGGCTTGGCGTTGGCTCCTATGAAGAACGGGATATCCGAGCCAAGCCCGGCTGCGACCTCCATGAGTGCAGACAATCCAAATCGTTCCCGCATCTCCTCCCGCAGATCTCTTATGGCAAGCAAAACGGCTGCAGCATCTGAACTCCCTCCTCCCAGGCCTTTACCCGGAGGAATTGCCTTGTGGACTGAAATGGCCAACCCCGGAACCCTGGGTTCCCCTGAGAGGAGGGCTGCCGCAGCCTTATACGCCAGATTGTGCTCTTGAGGAAGATCCGGCAAGCCGGGACAATAGACCCTTAGGCCCTGAGCGGCAACCTCAGCTGATACTACGTCAGCCAGGCTTACCGGCACCATCAATGTGCCGATTTCGTGGTAGCCGTCTGTCCTTTTCCCCAGGATACTCAGAGCCAGGTTTATCTTCGCATATGCGCGGTACTTTACCGCTGTTTGGCCGCTTCTGCTGCTTAACACAAGGTGGGTTTCGGCAACCGGTCCAAAAAACCCTTTTCTAGAATCTTACACCAAGGGCCTCGCATACATTCTGGATCCTCGCAAACACCGATACGGTTTGGGAGCCCGCCGATAGAAGCCCGCATACGCGGTTGTACTCGTCCACCACCACCGAACCGCTGTCGCCTGGTTGGGCCATGCTTGTGGTGAGCACCTGATCCGTAAACACGGCAGACCCTATCTCCCCCATGCTCACCCTGATGGTGGCATGTACCACTTTGACTTCCCCTTGGTTGGTCCCGCTGGTACGGCCACTCTTCCTCACCGTCTGGCCCACCACCACTTCCGAGGTACCCCGGGGCACTCCTAGATCCAGTATGTCTTCGGATATGAGGTTTCTGGACAAAGGCTTGGCCACTGCAGCATCTACCAGGTTAGTTGCCGCACTGTAACGTTCAATCTTTACTTCGTAGTTCCTGCGGATCCGCCTCACCACCCTGTTCAGGAACCTCTGGGCAGCAGAAGCCAGCTTGCAATCCGGCTCCGACACCTCAAGTTCAATGGGGATAAATCTATGCAACCTGGCTATCACGTCGTCGTCGGTGCCCCCGTCATACCGTCCGGGCTGCAAAATCGGATCCCCTATTTTGGCCCTTCCATCCCTTCCGTTAGACGAATTAGCCAGCACGTGATTGTTGGAGAGGATCAAGGGTTCACCTGTCCTCACGTCATATACCACAGCACCGAAGGTGCCTGCGGTAACCTTGTAATGTCCTATACTCAACCCCGGCCTGGCAGGCCTTTGACGATCGGTCCGGCCGAGGGCTACTATTTCACCTACTTCAACAACGTCAATCGGGCATTGATTCATGCTCCGGGGAATAACCTGATTTGAACTGAGTTCCTCAACCGGCACCTTTTTTTCTACGAGAACGACCAAGGAGTCTTTGCCTGTGTTTTTCCCGCGGACATGCTTGTGGCCGTATCCAACGCCTACTACATTTGGAAAACTCATGAGTTTCGGGCCGCAGCTCCTGAGTGCTCTGACTATTGAATGCATGTCGACCTCCCTCCCTTCACATAAACACCCTGCATCACACCTTATGTAAAATTGCGGAAGGAGGTTCTAAACAAACGCGGCTGTTTTCAGTGGAAAAACAGGAGATTTATTTGACAGGATCGAGGCAGGAATAAGCCCTGAAAACCAGAAGTGTATATTCACGTTCTCCGGCACACCACGGAGGTGACAAAATGGCAACAGATAAAGCAGATCCCGCCGTCGGCCGTTTCAAACAGATGATGTCTAAAGTGATAGTAGGCAACGAGCATGCCATCGAGCTTGTGCTGGTAGCGTTCCTCACCCAAGGCCACGTCCTGATTGAAGATGTGCCGGGAGTCGGCAAGACCCTCCTTGCCAGGACTTTTGCCCGTTGCCTTGGGCTTGAGTTCCGCAGGGTACAGTTCACCCCGGACCTGCTTCCGTCGGATATCACAGGGATTAACGTGTTCAACCCCAGGACCCTTGAGTTTGAGTTCAAACCCGGCCCTGTGTTTTGCGACATCCTGCTTGCTGACGAGATCAACCGGGCCACCCCGCGTACCCAAGCCAGTTTGCTTGAATGCATGCAGGAAAGGCAGGTTACCATAGACGGTGTAACCCACCGCTTATCCCCGCATTTTACGGTGCTTGCTACGCAGAACCCAATTGAACTTCAGGGCACCTTCCCTCTCCCGGAGGCCCAGATGGACAGATTCCTCATGCGTATCCACCTCGGTTACCCAGATGAAGCCCAGGAGATGGAGATCCTTGAGCGGTTCGAGCAAGGCACACAAATTGACGTTGGCCCGCCTCTGACTCAAGCAGAAATCGCTGAGCTAAAACAAGGGGTAAAGCAAGTGCACCTGTCCGAAGACCTCAGGGCTTATATCAGGAACATCTGCCGGCACACCAGAAACCACGATGCCGTGGAACTGGGAGCAAGCCCGAGGGCTACCCTGTCCCTCGCCCAGGCGTGCAAAGCATACGCGTTCATAGAAGGCAGAAATTTCGTGCTTCCTGATGACGTAAAAACCCTTGCCCTGGCTGTGCTTGCCCACAGGCTGGTTGTCTCCCAGGATGCATTCATGCGCGGGGTTAGCGCACAAGACATAGTGTTGGAGATTCTAGACGAAGTACCGGTGCCCATAGGACACACTACAGGACAATGAGCAGCAAGACAGTAGTTGCTTGTGGAATATCCATAATGGCTTTAGGGCTTATAGCCGATGCCCCGTTTATACTGATGTCAGGGGTATATCTAGCTTTGGGGGCGGTGCTGGCGCACTGGTACGCCAAGAGCGCCACCAAGCATTTGGTTTACACCCGCAAGACCGAGCCCCGTGAGTGTTTTGTGGGCGATACTGTGACCCTTAAAATCCGGATAGAAAACCGCAAGCCCCTGCCAGTGTTCTGGCTCAAGTGCGACGATGAATTCCCCGGCGACGGGTCCCTCGGCGGTTTGTCTCTAGCTCCTTCAGTGCCGGGAAGGGCCGCGTTTACCAACATAGTCCACCTCAAATGGTTCGAAAGGGTCGAGCGAACGTTTGAGGTATCGTGTGTAAAGCGGGGAGTTTTCAAGCTGGGCCCTGTAAAACTTACGGCAGCTGACCCCTTAGGGCTCGGCTCCTCCAGCACGGTGACTACGGGAACAAACACCCTAACCGTCTATCCTAAAGTATTGCCGGTTGAAGGGCTGCCGTGGCTGAACACATCACCTTTCGGCACCGCGCCGGCCAGCGGATGGCTCTATCAGGATCCCTTAACTTACGCAGGCACCCGGGAGTACGACGCCCACGCCCCAGCTAATCAGATTGCATGGAAGGCCACTGCCAGGAAAGGGGAGCTCCAAGTCAAGGTGCTGGAGCCAACCATGCAATCAAAAGTGCTGGTAGCCCTCAACCTGTCTACCTCCGACCACTTCTGGCAGGGAATAGACTCCCGCGCCCTGGAAGATGCCGTGACCATCGCTGCGTCTCTGTGTTCCGCCATACTCCGGACGGGAACCGCCTTCGGGCTTGCCGCCAATTCAATGGGCAGAGACAGGGGTTCCCTGTTCATAGGGCCTGGGCTGTCCCAAGGCCACCTCAGGCGGATCCTTGAAGCCTTGGCTCAGGTAAGCCTGCCCTGGATGCCCTTTACAACCACCTTAAAGCAGCTTAGATACAAGATAGACAAGAACACCAGAGTGGCCGCCGTCATGCCCCATATATCCCAAGCAGACTGCGAACACCTGCTGGCATTGGCAGACGCGGGATATCCGCTAGCTGTGATCTTGGTGCGGCCATCTGATGCCACAGGAGAAGCTTGCCGCCGGCTTGCAGGGCGGATCCCAATTTACCTGTGCCGGGAGGCCCCCGGACAGGGATGCCAGGAGGTGGTTGGGTTTGAGCGTATTGGCTGACCTCCTGCTGGGTACCGGGCTTACGGCGGTCTTCTGGGGGTACGTGTGCGCCGCCTTCCTGGAAGCCTTTGGGATTGCCGGCACCACCCCATGGGTGTTCATAGCGAGCGGCGTGAGTTTTGCATGGGGATATGGGTTGGATCGTCTCACCCGGAAAGCAGACCCCGGGCACCGTAATCACTTAGTGCTCCTTGGCTGGCTCAGCCCCATTGTGACATCCGGCATCTTCCTGGTAATTGTGTGGCTAAAGCCCGGGGGCCTCTCCTGGGATATCACCATATCAGCCGAGGTGCCTCTATACCTCCTGCTGTGGGCGCTATGCTCGGTCCAGGGGATCAACCGGGCGCGTTCATCCAGTCTGGTGATTTCCCAACACAATGCTTTGGCAGGCACCTTGATCCTGGCCCTGGTTGCATCGTTTAGGGTATCCCGCAGCGTAAACCTGGCATCAGGCGCCCTGATATTCGCCCTGTTATCCACACTGGACGTTGCTTTGGTACGCCAGCGGCAAGTGCTCAGCACGGTACACCCTGGGCAACGCCGGTACTGGGCCGCGGGAGGTGCCGGATTCTTGGCCCTGGCGCTTACAATAGCTGCGTTTGCATCGATGGGTGTACCCGGGGCAGTATCCTTCATAAGCCAAGTGGTATCAAGAGTGTGGGATATCATAAGTACCATAATCATCTACATGGTCATACCCATTGCCTGGATTGCAGAATGGCTGGTGATGCGCCTGCGGGAAAGGCTCCAACTGAACACCCGGGAAAGCCAAGGAATTCCGCCCCTCCGCAAGCAGCTGCTTGAACAGCTGGAAGAACAAGCCTCCGAACTCGTCCAGCTGCCTCCATGGGCCCATGCGGTTTTGACCGGCTTAGCAGTGGCGGCCGCGCTTTGGCTGATATGGCGGTTCGTGCTCAAGCGGGGTCCTTTGAAACCTCAAGAATCCCAGCTAAAAGAGACCAGGACCAGTTTGCTGGAAAAAGACGCATTCAGGGAATGGGCGAAGAGCTCCAT
>Ga0209537_1000236_pt1 | contig 66468 bp, 71 predicted proteins | sample BioPla4DNA1_FD_187698 | JGI IMG/M metagenome (GOLD analysis project Ga0209537, IMG submission 187698) | Biogas fermentation microbial communities from Germany - Plant 4 DNA1 (SPAdes) (version 2) | ecosystem: Engineered > Bioreactor > Anaerobic > Digestate | place: Bielefeld, North... | reverse complement strand
TTTATTGCCCCAGGGCAATAAAGTGGGCCCCGGCAGGAAGGACTGCCGGATCAACGGTCAGCGCCCCTCCCACCTGCAGCGTCCTCTCCGACTCCGACTCCTTGCCTCCCAGCATAAACAGATGCCCCACTACCAGGTTGACGGTATCTGCTCTGAACTTTTTACTCAGCGAGGCAAGAATGCTGCCGATTTTATCGGAATAGGCCCTCTGCAGCATATCTTCATCCGCGTGCTGCGACAATATCTCCTCCAGCCGCGCCTCTGAGGGGAACGGCAGCGCAATAATGACGGCATGCTCCTCACACCCCGGAACTTTTAATTCCAGCCAGCCCGGCCCGGAATCAACCAGCCAGACACCGCTGCTGCTGCCCATGCCGAGCGTTTTGGCATCGCTGCGGGGATAGCCGAGCAAAATCACACCGCTTTTGGATGCCAGCGGACCCGCAGCACAAAGGCGCTCCGGATTATCATGGTTTCCCGCGATAACCACAACCGCCCTCTTCCCCCTGTCGCTCAGCCTGTCCACAGCGTCATAAAAAAGTTCCTCCGCAGCTGCAGAGGGGTTATAAGTATCGTAAATATCACCGGCAACAAGGACCAGATTAACGTTCTTTTCTTCCACCATCGTGCAGAGACAGTCAATGAACTCCCTCTGTTCTTCAATGCGGCTGATCTGCTCCAGAGGCTTGCCCAGATGCCAGTCGGACGTATGTAAGATGCGCATAAACAACCTCCCTCCTGACGATATTAAAGGCCTTTGGAACGGACATATTCCTCCACATCCACATTATATACGATCTCTTCCACGGTAAACACCGCCCAGGGGCCTTTGTCCCCGTGTTTTCAGATCAACGTGATCCTCCGGCCTGATATCGTTTTCAAAGCGCTGGTTGTTGGAAACGGGCATGTTTGTTTGCAATTTCCTTGTTGTGTCCCGAAATTAAACGAAACTAAACCAAATTAAAAGGCACCCTGTTAAATTTTTCTATTTTATGGTATACTAATAGTAATAACTTCTTTGGAGGAACGACAATGCTACCGGCATTTCTGCACCGGTATTTCTGGGATCATCAGACAAGTCAGATAAATGAAGAAACGCACAGTTTTTTCATTATTGAGCGGCTTCTGGAAATCGGTAACGATGATGCCATCCGCTGGATTTTGCGTCGTTATCCCCGGCAAAAAATTATTGAAGTGCTGAAAAACAGCCGCTCTCTTTCCAAAAAAACAATAAATTTCTGGAAAAATTACTTCCGGTTAGATAAGGAGGAGGTCAATTGTACGCAAACGTCCTCTCGAGAGAGCGAATCGATTTACTGGCCAGACTAAACGGTTATAACATTTTACAGGGTTTATACCTGGCTGGCGGCACCGCTGCCGCATTACAGCTTGGTCACCGGAAATCAGAAGACTTTGATTTTTTTTCACCTCATTTATCTCCGGAAAACTTGGCAAATAGTTTATCGGCACACGAACCATTTGAGATATCTTCGATTACAGCGGGGTCTTTGCATGGTTTTATTAACAATGTAAAAATAAGTTTTCTGTTATATCCATACCCGCTTATCTTTCCTACTCAGACGTTTCTTAACATTACTTTAGCAGATATAAAAGATATTGCCTTAATGAAAATTGTCGCTATTGCTAACAGAGGTACCAAAAAAGATTTTGTCGATCTCTATTTCATATGCAAGGCTTGCATTCCGCTCGAAGAACTGCTGTTTAATTTTTTTCCCAAGAAATATTCGAGCCAAAGGTATTCGCTTTACCACATTTTTCGAAGCCTACAGTTTTTTGAAGATGCGGAGAAATCCCCTCCTCTTGATATGTTACATAATGTTGATTGGAATGAGGTCAAAGCTTTCTTTACGCAAGAAACAGATCGCCTGGCAAAAAAAATGTTTTAGCTCAGCTTGTACTTCCTGTGGAAAATTTCATTCTTAGCTTCTCCACGACAGGTATATCGGCAGGGCTAAAATCGAATAGCCCAAGGTCCGCAACAGCTGCCCATTTTACTTCATCATGCTCCGACAAACGCATTTCTCCGGAAATCCAGTCCGCGAAATATACCAGCAGTTCAATAGCCCCGTGCTCATAGCAATACACGCTCCTGGCGAAAAAATCTCCCACACTGACCACAATCCCCAGCTCTTCAGCAAGCTCCCGCTTAAGACATTCCTCCGGGGATTCGCCATCCTCAACCTTTCCCCCGGGAAATTCCCACTTTCCGGCCAGCCTGTAACCTGCCGCCCGTTTGCCGATGAGCACTTTGCCATCCTTGATAATAATAGCAGCCGATACCTGTTTCAAAATAGTGTTCATTACTACCCTCTATGAGATTAGCATTGATTATTTATGATAAGCCGCTTTCCCAGCCCCGTACACGAGCAGCAACTGCACGGCCAACAAAGCCAGGCTGCCCAAGACGACCAAGATCCAGAGCCACATCCGGGTAATTTCAAACCCTAAATGCAGCATCCCTTGCAGGTTGGCCGCGGTAGAGTTGTCAACCAACGCGACAAACGCTGAGAAAGAGCATACGATCAGTAAAACAACTGTTGCCAAAACAGCCGCCTTCTTAAGGGCCCCGCGCAATTCCTGCCCGTCCAGCCCGTTAATTTTCGCTTTTCTTCCCGTATATACTCCCGCCGCTGCCCCGACAAGGACGTTAAAGACGGGTACGCCCATGAAGAAGCCGAAAAGGCCAACCGAATAGAACAGGCAAAGGGCGAGCAGCGCAATTAGCGGCAAGCTGTAGAAGTTATACACCAGGCCGCGTAAAACAATCATATCGAGGAGCAATCCCGCCAGCAAGCCGGCGATCGCCCCCCATTTTATGCCTGCGTCACCCAAACCCAACAAGTAACTGCCCCACCATGAAAGGCACATTGTCGCTACCGGGATGATCACTCCCAGGGTAATCCCGGCAAATATTTTGTCAAACCTTTGCACCAAAAACCATCCTCCGATTCGAAAACAGAACGCTGTCCACCATTCTCTATCATTATATTACATAGAGGATATATATTCCAGCAAAGGTAATACGTCGCAACTTGTTGTTTTATACAAACAGTAGCAAAACAAGATACAAAACATAGTATATTACAAATTGATAAGTAGGTGAATCAGTGTGGGTACTCGTAGAATCGGATTATTTGAATGCTGTATGCTACTGTTCAGGACTGCAAATGTACCGATCCTCCCTGACGCTGAAGCACGTGGTGTTGCTTCAGTTTTTCAGTCTCCAACCGGAGGGGGAAACGTATTAGTAGCTGCAATCGGGCTTCCTGACCCGCAGGTATTAAGCGGTGAAACTTATGTTGCATGGATTCGCAATACCCCCCTTGGCCAAACGATTCCATTTCAGTTGCTTCAAACAGGGTCTGTTATAATTGAGCCGGGAGTTTGGGTCGGCGCTTTCGTTTTTGGCCCGGGGGAAGCAGTTGCCCCGTTTGAAGATATTGTTGTAACTGCTGAAATCGCCCCGCCATTTATTCAACCTTCTTTAGAACGGATTGCGCTTATTGGTTTATTTAATCAATGTCGTCCTCAATAAATTTGTCAAGTTTTTGGCTGTTCAAGGGATTCGCCCGCTGCTAAATCCGGCAAAGGCGAATTCTTTTTCTTTGTTTCCGGGCGGGGCTATTTCATTGCATCGAGCAAGCCATTCAGCTTATCAATGGAACTTCTGTCTTTCTGTAATATCTCCCCCGCTAACTCCCTAGATTTATGATCAAGATTACCCCTCAGTACTTTTTCAGCCATACTTACTCCCTTGGTTTCACCTTCCAGCGCTTTTTTAATAATTTCTTCGGTATCAGCCTTTAAACCCAAGTCCATACTGACTTTCATATCAGCCATCGTGCCCTTCATCCCGAGGTTTTCATGCGGCCGTCCGCCTAGGTCCTGAATATAATCAGCTAATATGTTGATATTCTGTCGATGCTGCTTTTGAATTTCTTGAAGGGTTTTCTTCACATTATGATCATCTTTTACCTTGGAGATAAAATTATTAAAACTCTCCACTGCCATGTATTCTCCCTGCAAGAGCTGATTAAGAGAGCTTATAGTTTCTTTATTTTCTGCCACCTTATTTTCCGTCACCTTGGTTTTGCCTCCTTCATGACGAATTCTTCCTTATCTTATCTTTCCACCTATCCGAAGACAAATACATTACAGTAGTGTCAGGTACACTTGACATCTAAGAATTACTCTGTTATGCTGGATGTAAGGTATACTTGACACATTTGCAGGGGGCAATGCCGTGCAAAACAATGTAAGGCGGTTTCGGGAAAAGTTAGGATTGACCCAAAAAGAACTGGGAGAGCGCGTGGGAGTTTCACGCCAGGCGATCAACGCGATAGAAACAGGTAAGTATGATCCGTCGATCTGGCTGGCGTATGATCTGTCGCAATTTTTTGGTGTATCAATTGAGGAGCTGTTTCTGTTTAAAGAGGAGGATAGAAAATGAAGGGTCTTCTCAAAAACCCGGCAGTCAATGCGGTTTGTCTAAGCTTGTTTTCCGCGTTCTACGGCCTTATCTTTATCATTACTTCCGGCCATATTGAGTTTAAAAGCCTGTTATATTACAGCCGGACAGCAAGAATTTATCCGTTTTGGACTGCCTGGAGCAGTTTTCTTGCTTCAGGGCATCACGTTTACATCGCCTTTACCTTGATTGCGATCACTATGCTGGTTGTGTTCATGCTGCTTATGCGCCGCCGCCCCTATGATGAATACCACACTGCCAACCTCATCCAATGCCTCGTGGTAGCCGCGATACTGACACTTATCGCCATTGCCGTATTTTACCTTATGATATTGAGCGATCCCAACGGCATTGTGGAAAAGTTTACCCTGTTCATTGTTATAAACTGGACGACAGTGGTACTTTCGGACCTGGTGTTTGTGTTCGTATGCAGATGGAGATAGAGCTATGAAAATCCTCCTGATACAGCCTAAAATGAATAAACGGCCCATGGATACCGACCTTAAAACCAGCATGGCCCCGTCTCTGGCGCTGCTTACTTTAACGAGCCTTACACCCGGGGAACATGAAGTGAACATCTGCAATGAAAATATCGAAAAAATAGATTATAACTGCGGAGCGGATCTGGTTGGCATTACCATAACCTTGGATGTAATGCCGAGGGCCGTAATAATTGCGGAACAATTCCGCAGGCTTGGAATTCCGGTTGTAGCGGGCGGAATACATGTCACGTGCAGCCCTGATGAGTGCATGCAGCATTTTGACGCCATTTGTATCGGAGCTGCCGAGCGTGTCTGGGCACGTATAATAGAGGACGCAGCACAGGGCAGGCTTCAGCGGGTCTACCATGACATGGAAAATTTTCAGGGAGATGAGATTGTATCCCCGGCTTACAACAAAATTGATAAAAGCCGGTATCTCTTCTCGAACGTCGTTACCACCAGCCGCGGTTGCCCAAACAGATGCGATTTTTGTTACAATAGCTGCCAAAACAGAATTTATGTTCAGCGTCCGATAAAGGATGTGCTCAGAGATATTAAGTCGCTTGGAACACGGCATGTGCTATTTATTGACGACAATTTTATCGGGGTGCCGTCCTATACCCGCGAATTGCTTGGCTGCCTGCGGGGGATGAATTTAAAATGGAGCGCCGCGGTTACTACAAAAATTGCCGACTACCCCGACTTGCTGGACCTGATGGCCGAGACGGGCTGTCAAAGCCTTTTTATCGGCTTTGAATCGATCAACAACTCGTCTTTACGAGGAGTAAACAAGGCTAACCGCTTTGAAAAATATGATAGGCTTGTCACAGAAATTCACAGCCGGGGTATTATGATTAATGCCAGCATGGTATTTGGCCTGGACGGGGATGAACCGGATGTTTTTCGGCGGGCTCTCGATTGGCTGGTAAAAAATAAAATTGAGACGCTGACTTCTCATATTCTCACCCCATACCCCGGCACAAAGCTCTATCGCCGGATGAAGGAAGAAGGGCGGATAACCGACTATGATCTTTCCAAGTACAATACATCGCATGTAGTGTATAAACCTAAGGGAATGACGGCAGAGGAACTTTACGAAGGCTACCTTTGGATATACCGAAATTTTTATTCCCTTCAAAACATATGGCGCCGCATGCCGGAGCATAGGGAACAGCGAAAACCATACCTTTTGTTCAACTTGTTTTATCGCAAATATGGGTGGATTACCTCGGCACTGACACAAGTTATACCGGAAAGGGCAATCGGGCGGCTGGCGGCACGAATCTCCTACCGGGTAAAATGATAATGCTGGAAAATGGTGAAGCAGGGGGACGGTTCTTGTGCTTCACTGCCGGCAGTGAAGCACAAGAACCGTCCCCCTGCTTCACAACCAAACCCGGACATTAAAACAAAAACAATAAATTCCATCCTCAAACAAGCGGGGCTGAAATAAGCCCCCGCTAAAGGGTATCAAAATAAAAAATAAAAGTTAAAGGAGGTTTTATCGTGAAATTAATCTATCCTGCTTGCTTTTATCCTTGCGAAGAAGGCGGATATACTGTTACATTTCCCGATTTACCAGGCTGTGTAACCGAAGGCGATACGTTAACTGAAGCCGTAGATATGGCTATTGATGCTGCCGCCGGTTGGCTCTTGGATGAGGTGGAAAATAAAAGACCAATACCTAAATCCTCAGATATTAAAAGCGTTGTGGCAGATGAATATGAAGACGGCTTTGTCAGTCTGATTAGTGTCGATCTTGATGAATATGCCAGAAAACACAGTAATAAAGCTGTTAAGAAAACACTAACCATCCCTGCTTGGCTTAACACTCTTGCAGAAAAAAATAATATAAACTTTTCACAAATTCTTCAAGAAGGATTAAAGAAACACCTTGGAATTAAGCAGCCTTAACCGGCTGTTTTTTTCACACCTCTAAACCTGCCGTTTAGTATATAATCCCAAAATTAGAGAGATAATAAAGAAAATACATATGGCATTTCTTAAGGTGTTTTAAATGTTTAAAACAAAAGATGCTATTATAGCCGGCGTATTAGCCGGATGGATGGGATTTTTATTGCACCTTTTCCGGAGGGCCGTATTCCACACCGAATTTTTCCACAGTCACACGTCTGATACGCTGATCCTCAAGAGGCTTATCTTCAGAGTCCCTGGGCACTTCTGAGATCCTGTCCACGACATCCATCCCTTCAAGAACAGTGCCGAAGGCGGCGTACTGGGTGTCCAGATGGGGTTGCTCAGCCACGGTGATGAAAAACTGGGAGCCCGCTGAATCGAAAGGCTCGGAGCGGGCCATAGAGATTACACCCCGTTTGTGGAGAATCCCGTTATTGTGACCGTTCGCGGCAAACTCCCCTTTAATGAAATAACCGGGTCCGCCGCGGCCTGTTCCTTCAGGGCACCCTCCCTGGATCATAAAACCCGGGATTACGCGATGGAAGATAAGCCCGTCATAGAACCTTTCCTCTGCCAGGGAAATAAAGTTCCTCACTGTATTGGGAGCATTTACCGGATCCAATTCCACCTTAATCAGCTCGCCGCTTTCCATCTCAATTGTAGCGACCGGCTTTTGGATACCGGCAAACTGTTCTTCAAGCGATCCGCTCTCCGTACTATTTATCTTACCGTCTCCTCCTCGAAGCAGCATAAATGCCGCGGTCAGAACCACAACGGCCAGCACTGCGATGACGACCGGATTAACCCTGAAACTGGAACTGCCGCGCTGTTTGCCGGTTGGCACCTCTTTCTTGCGCCTCTTTTTCTTACCCATCCTTCTCCCTCTCCCCATATTCAACCAGGTAGTATTTTCGATAGGAGCCATGGGGACAGTTCCATCGTCTTCCCTTCGGACCTCCGCTTCGCTTCGGTGACGCTCGAACCGTCCCCAAGGCTCTTGCTTCTAAAATTCAAATAACAAGGGACTGCTGCACTCCCCTTTTAAGCTCTAAATGCTCGAGAGCTGCATCTTTGTTAATAGGCAGATTTTTAACATAGTCATGCTCAAAGTAAGAAACCTTCAAAATACCATTTTCTATTTCTTCTACATTTTTAACAAAAACAAGCATTAAGTCTTTTTCCTGCCTGGTCATTACCGGGAAGCCGAAATAGTTATTGGTGTATTTTAAAGGGCCTTTTTCTTTGGCGTATTCTTCTGTAAAAATGATGTGTTTTTTGAGCCGCTGCAAATTATAATTATTAAGATTAAATTTCTCTTTCTCTATCATTTTCTTTACATGCACTGCAAAACTTTCGTCGATTTCGTAGCCTACGCTGTTTCTGCCGGCAGCTATCGCCGCCAGGGCAGTCGTGCCCGTGCCCAAAAACGGGTCCAGCACAGTATCTCCAAAGACCGAATACATATTAATTAATCGGAACGGCAACAAAAAGGGGAAGGCAGCGCTTCTGCCCCGCAAATCTTTATCATTCATCTCCTGCCTGATGCCCTTAAAATCCCACACATCGGAAAACCAGCTATTTCTTTCCTCCCAGAAAAAGCTGCTGCGCCTGCGGTTCAGTTTTTCTTCCGGGGAGGCAAAAATTCTTTTTTTACCTTTGCGGAAAATGAGAATGTACTCGTGTTCCAGCGTTACATAAGCGCCCGCGGGAAGCATTCCGGAACCCATGAACTTATTGGGTGCATTGGTCTGTTTGCGCCACAAAATTAGCGGCAAAACATCAAATCCCAGCTCAAAACACTTCTTTTGAATGCGTGAATGGTTGGCAAACAATTGAAAGCGGTTATTTATCGTTCTAGTGGCATCGCCGATGTTAATACAGGCAAAGGCCCCGTTTTTCATGACCCGAAACAGCTCTTGCCAGACATCATCAAGAATGCTGTGCATGGCCTCGAAAGCATTAAGATAGTCGCCTTCCTCAAGAAACTGAGCAATACGGGGATTTTGGCGGGCAAAGACCCCGTCCCACATTTCAATCATGGGATAGGGCGGCGAAGTAACAACCAGGTCAATGCTTTCGTTATCTAAATGGCTCAGCCTTCTGGCATCCTTAAAAATAAATTTATGCCTTGTCTCCAATGTGCCGACCTCTCCCCGTTTTCATAATTCATCACCAGCACTTCATCAATTGCGCCTCTTTTGTCGGCTTTGGAATTAATGACTCTCTTCGCTTGTATTACTTCGATGTGATAATCATGATAAAGTTCTCTAATGAAATCGGTTGCCGAATTGGAAAGGAGGAACTTAACTCCTTTATTATTCAACTTATCACATGCCTTTTTCAAGCGTATCTGCTCGTCCCGATCAAAGCCGCCTTTATCATAACCGGTGAAGCCTGCGGTAGCTGAAAGGGGGTCATACGGCGGGTCAAGATAGACAAAATCTCCCTTTTTTGCCTTTTGCAAGGCATCCTCAAAGTCCCGGCAAGTAATAGTGATATCGGCCTTATTAAAATAACCGCTGACAGCGCGCAGAACGCTTTCATTGACAATGTTGGGATTTTTGTAATTACCGAAAGGGGTATTGAACTCTCCAGCTTTATTAACCCTGAAAAGACCGTTATAGCAGGTCTTGTTCAGGTAAATCATTCTTGAAGCCCTTTGTACCGGCGAAAGCCTGCCATATTTCTCTTTATCCCGATCTTGCCGGCGCAGCTTATAAAAATATTCTTTGTTATTTTGATGTTTTTTAAGGTCTTCAATTAATTCCTCCACATTATCCTTAATAACCTGGTAAATATTAATTAATTCGCTGCTAATATCATTTACCACGGCTTTCTCCGGTTGCAGTTCAAACAAAACCGCGCCGCCTCCAAGGAACGGCTCAAAATAAGTTGAAAAATCCTCCGGCACAAATTTTATGATCTGATTTAATAATTGCCGTTTTCCACCAGCCCATTTTACGACAGGAACAACGAGTATATCTTTTTGCATCATTAAACCTCATTTATGTAAACGATAGTCCCTCTGAAATTTTTGTAACTGCTCAATAATCTAAGAGATAATCTGTTATACCGTGAAGCAGGAGGACAGTTCCATCGTCTATCCACTTTCTAAGGTGCGGGGACACACCTCTTCCAGAGGAATGTGCAGTTACAAATTTTTATTCTCTTTCCGGCACTTAAATCCTTGCAGAATGACGCATCTTTATCAAAAAGTCAGTGCTGTTTAACAGTAATTTTTTAAACACAGAGCCGTTTTATCCAAAATTTACCCTACCATGCCTCACTTTGCCTATGCCTTCTATTGATAATCCAAAAGATTGACAAAGGAGATGTTAATCGTCTCACCGTCGATTTCCATCAGCGCGGCGCTAACGGGCAGGTTGAACCTTCCCGGACCCGCGCTCCCCGGGTTCAGGTAGAGCACGCCGTTTCGCCTGTATTCGGCCGGTTTGTGTGAATGGCCGCTGATAACGGCATGAATTCCGGAGGTTTTGGGATCGAGGTCAAGGCTGCCCAGATCATGCAGCACATAAGCATAGATATTTTCAATTTTTACAACCTCGGTTAAGGGGATCTCAGCAGCCCAGTCACCCCTGTCCATGTTGCCCCGCACGGCAACAACAGGGGCGATTCCTCTTAAACCATCCAGTACAGCAGGCTTGCCTATATCCCCGGCATGAATAATTAATTCGCATCCCTGAAAAATCCGCGGCACGCACGGGCGCAGGAGCCCGTGCGTGTCGGATATAACACCGATTTTTTTCTTGCCCATAGATCACCCGTCCTTTTATGATAAAAAATCCTGACAATTGGCGCTTGATATTTATTATCTTTTTCCTTTCCCCTTATAAATTTCCTTCACTAATTTTGCAATCCGCCTGCCCGCCTGCTTCTCCTTAAGGCGCAGCCTACCTTCCTTTTTAGCCTCAAGATGTCCCAGCTCTTTTTGCAGCTTCAGCCAGCTATTCCACCTTTGCCTGTCAAGGGCCCCGGAATAAAGTGCTTCTCTGACGGCACATCCCGGTTCATTGTTGTGGCTGCAGTCGTGAAATCGGCATAGTTTAATCAGCTCCTCAATATCGCCGAACATGACCTCCATGCCCGTATCCGCCTCCCAGATATAAAAATCCCGCAGATCGACCACCTGCGGGATTGCCTAAGGAAACACACAAGAAAAAACACGCTACCAGCGTGTGTTTGCTCTTTATTTAATGACACTTTTCAGGTTGCTCGAAAGAAGTTATTGCACAGGAAACACAAACAAAACCTCCCATCAAAGATGAAAAGCCGTTGTGTAAAACCTGCGCAGCTATTTAGTTAGCCGAAAATCACCCTGGCATCTTTTACCGACATTTAAGCAACTCCTTTCGCATATAAATGGCAAAATTACTGCAACATGCTCATTATATGCCTTACTATCGGGAGCTGTCAATCTCATCCGGCCTAAAAGTGACAAATAGTTTACTGCTTTGACTTAAGCAAATCCCGGATCTCTTCAAGGAGCACTTCTTCCCGGCTTGGCGCCGCGGGTTCAGGTGCCTTTTCCTCTTTTTTCTTCCTTGAGGAGAGAAGCTTAATAAACAGGAAAATGGAAAATGTTATAATTACAAAGTCGACAACAGACTGGGTAAAGGAACCGTATAAAACGGCAACTTCCGCAATATCGCCGCTTGCAGGGGCAATGACGTATTTTAAACCCGTAAAATCGACCCCTCCTGTAAGAACGCCCAGCACCGGCATAATTATATCGTTAACCAATGAGCTTACTATCTTGCCGAAGGCTCCGCCGATAATTACACCAACAGCTAGATCAATAACATTTCCTTTTAAGGCAAATTCTTTAAACTCCTTCAGCATACAGAACACCCCTTTTCCACAATATAGCTCTTAATCTAAAACCTCTATTTTCTGTTCCTGTTGTCAAGCAAGTATACTTTATCACAAAAAAGGCTCAAAGGGTAGCCTCCTGCCCTCTCTTTTTTTACAGCCATACCCGGCCTGTCTTACCTGAAAAAAACAGCCGGCTAAAACCGGCCGCTTGTACCGCCCTTTACGGCAATTGCTTATTTTTTTGTTCCCGTATAGATAAGGACCGCGTCCCGCAAAAATGCCGCCAGCCCGGGTTGTTTCTTATCGTAATACGCCGCAAATCTTTCATCGTCCACGTACATCCGGGCAACTCCCGCATGGGCTTCCCTGGTGTACCTGTCCCAGTAACAGCCAAGCCATCGGCGGTGCAAATCCGCCGCCCTTTGAGCCTGCTCACTGCCGGGATCTCCAGTTTTAAAAGCGGCAAGGAGCAGCTCCAAATATTCCTTTTCAAGCCTCACGGCCTCTTCGTATTGTTCCCGCGTCATCTTTTTCAGCTTTTCATTCGATTTGTCAACAGCTTCATCACCGTATTTTTTGCGGATTTCCTCACCATACTTTTTTTCGTTGTCATCAATTAATTTTTGTTTAAAACCCTCGAATTTTTCTTGATCGCTCATGGTTGTTCTCCCTTCAAAAAAAATAAGAATTCCAATCTCGTCATCATATCTCGGAAAACTATATACCTTGACGTAACGTTAATGTCAAGGGTTTGCTTAATTTTTTTTTCAAGTAAAATATGTTTTATCAAGCAAAAGGAACCAGCCTCCTGTTTTCGTCGTCAAAGTGTATAAATAAACAGAAAGAAAGGACGGTTGAAGATGAAGGGAGCAAGAAAACGCCGCCTGGTGATAGTAATAATGTTGTTACTTATGATTTTAACTCTTCCTGCTGCAGGATGCCGCCAGGAGACGGCAAGCGGTGAAGAAAATATAACGGTGCCTGAGCAGGAAGCCGGGGTGCCCGGTTCTTTTGATCCCGCACTTTCCGCTGCAGTCAACAAATTAGGAATGAAACTGTTTACCGGGCTCCTGGAAGAAGATAAGGAGATCTTTATCTCGCCTGCCAGCATTGCCCTGGCCCTGGCCATGACCTACAACGGGGCGCGGGGGGAAACCCGGGATGCGATGGCAGATGTCCTGGGTATCGAGGGGGTTGACCTGGAAAAATTTAATGAGCACAATCAGGCTCTGCTCTATATGCTCCAGCATGCAGATCCTTCTGTCAAGCTCCACATTGCCAACTCCCTCTGGATGCGCGAAGGGTTGCAATTTGATCCTGCCTTTGTTGAACGCAACGAAGCATTTTACAATGCCGCCATCAGCGAGCTGGACTTTAATTCTCCCGAAGCCGCGGGGACAATAAACGATTGGGTAAGCGGGCAGACCGCCGGAATGATCGAAGATCTCATCGAGCCGCCCATCAATCCTCTGACCATACTTTTCTTGATCAACGCCATCTATTTCCAGGGGGAGTGGAGCGAAGCCTTCGATACGGAAAAAACCCGTGAAGACACTTTTAACCTCCCCGGAGGCGAAACAACAAAAGTGCCCTTTATGTCCCGTTCAGGAGAAATGGCTTATTACGAAGAAGATTCTTTTCAGGCAGTCCGCCTTCCATACGGAGAAAAAGAAAATTTGGCCATGTACGTCTTCCTACCGGCTAAGAACTCAAATATGCAGGAATTCTTCGGTATTTTTGCCGAAAAAAGCTGGAATGAACTAAGCGAAAGCTTCCATACGGCGGAGGGACAGCTCTTTCTTCCCAGATTCTCCCTGGAATATGAAAAGTCTTTAAACGATGTTTTAGCAGCTCTGGGCATGGAGATCGCCTTTGATCCGGAAAGGGCAGATTTTTTGGATATGGTTTCCTGGGAAAAAGGACCAAATCTTTATATAAGTGAAATAAAGCATAAAGCTGTTATTGAGGTTGACGAAAAAGGAACCGAAGCAGCCGCGGCCACATCAGTGGAAATGAGACTCACAAGCGCGCCCGCTTTCAGTTTTAACATGAAAGCAGACCGGCCCTTCTTTTTCCTCATCCACGACCGGGAAACGGATGTTGTCCTTTTCATGGGCACAGTAATTGATCCCGGCCGGCAGGCCGGTTAAGGGAAACGAATGCCGCTAGTTTACTTTTGAAATATTAAAACCCGCTCTTTTCCAGGCGGGTTTTTATTGTGCACCGCCGATCATAGTCGGCAAACCGGCGGTGCCGCCAAGTTTCCCTTAGTTTTGCTTGTAAGGGAAACATACTTGGCAATGGGCCTTAAATGTGAGACAATATAAGTCAAAAGCCGGGGTTAAATATATTACAACCAAAGGAGGTCGGACTTTTTATGGCCAAGGCCCTTTTGATTATTGATATGCTCCGGGATTTTTTAGAAAAAGATGGTGCCCTTTTTATCGGGAATCCGGAGGAAGTAATAAACAACGTCTCCGCCAGATTGCAGCAGTGGCGTTCGCAAGGGAATCCGGTAATTTATATCATGGACAGACATTTGCCAAACGACGCGGAGTTTAAAATGTTTCCTCCCCACTGCCTGGCCGGTGAACGGGGCGGCGAGGTTATAGACGCCCTTGCGCCAAAGGAGGGAGATTTTCTGATCTTTAAGCGGCGCTACAGCGCTTTTTTCGGCACTGATCTTGACTTAACGCTCAGGGAGCTGGGAGTAACAGAGATTGAACTGGCCGGCGTTTGCACCCAGATTTGTGTCCTTTACACCGCGGCTGATGCCCGCATGAGGCAGTATGACGTAACGGTCAGGAAAAACTGCGTGTCTTCTTTTGACGAAAAAGCCCATGAATTTGCTTTAAAAGAAATGAAAGAAACCCTTGGCGTAAAAGTTATTTAGGGAGCTCATCTTGTTCCTCTTGAAACTGTCCTTGTTCTTGTTCCAGTGAATAAGAAAATAAAGGCAGTTTCTCCTTGCGGTTTTGTTTTCCGGTATCCGGGAACATGGAATCATCGCCGAGCCTGGAAGCGATTACACCGCATAAACTGCCGAAGATTAAATGATCGATCAAACCCAACAAAGAGGTCAGCGGCTTTCTGGGTCTTTCCACTACCCCGGCTCTGGGCGTCAGCCCGAATAAAGCAAGCCATAATAATAAACCAATACCCATCCCCTTTACAGCAGCTTTATCCCGTCCCGTCATTGACAGCAAGTAAACGGCAAATGTCCCTCCAACACCGGTTAAAATTCCGTTGGCAATCGCGCCGATGACCCTTCCTTCCATTGTATCGGCTTTTTTTTTGTCAACAAACAGGTTGGCAGCCAACTGGCCGTATTTTGCCTCAGTTAAACCTGCCCGGTATTCACATGCATTTAATAACCGTCCGGGTATGGAACTGATAACCCCGGTTACTATCCCAAGAAAAATGCGATCTTTAATTTTACCCATATCATCACCAGATCAAATTTTTCTTAGTTTCTCCTAAAGCCATTTTTATAACCGGAAAAATTTGTGCAAACGAAAATTGGTTATCAGCCGTCCGCTTTCGTGGTCTTTTTAGCCAAAAATGCTTCCTGGCCCGCTTTTGCCCCCCTGTACATCATATAATTAAGGATAAGATTATAAGCGTCTCTGTTCTTTAAAGAGAATTCCCCAATATAATTATACACTCCCGGATAGAGGCTCATTACCTCCGGATGTTTGGCTAAAAAAGCATATAACCAGTAAGCTACTTTCTTTTGCCGATCACAAAACTGATCAAAATTCAGATGGTGGACGTGGTGTGCTACAGCTCCGGGATTGTAACAAAGCCGAAGCCCCGCTTGCCAGAGCCTGTAACCAAGTTCTATATCTTCATAGGCAGCGTCTGTAAAATCCTCGTCAAATCCCCCCGCCTCCAGCACTTTTTTCAAAGGCGCGGAAAGGTTGCCGGTAATAAAATAAGCAAAGTGAAGATTCCAGGGGGTTCTTATTTTCCCATAGGGAAAATAATATATATTTACCAGGTTTCTGACTTCAGGCGCGAGGGGAATTTCCGAAGACCACTCAATACGCCCTAAAATAGCGCATTCGCCAAATTCTTGCCTGCCTCTCCTGTGCTGAAATAATAGGTCCGGCGCGGCAAGGCAATCGTCATTTAAAAATAATACCGTTTCACCTTTGGCCTTTTTTAAGCCTGCATTCCGGGCTGCAGCAGGACCCTTGTGCTTTTGCCGGATGAAGCGGCAGGGAAAAGAAAACCCTGTGCTTTCTAAATATTCCCCAGTCCCGTCTTTTGAGCCGTCATCGATGACGATTACCTCAAACGGCCCGCCTTCACCTGTTTGTTTTTCCAGAGACCCCAATACCCGCTTTAAAACAGGCAAACGGTTACAGGTGGGAATTATTACGCTGATCAACTCCTGATGAGCCACCTTTTAGCCTCCTGTGCTAAAATTGTCATTTATCCGTCTCCGCTGCCACCAATTTTCTGCCGGTACCAATTAATTGTTCTTTGCAATCCGTCTTCCAGGGATACTCGGGGATGGTAGCCCAGTATTTGTTCTGCTGCCGAAAGGTCGGGAACCCTCCTTGGAATATCTTCATAATTTGGCCCGTAAAATTCGCTATGGGATAAAAAGATTATTTCCCCCTTAATTTCCGAAACCTGAAGAATAACATGCGCCAGCTCCAGGATGGAAATTTCCCGCCGGCTCCCCAAATTTAAAATTTTTCCTTCCGCTTCCGGCCGGCTGCCCGCCTCAACAGTCCCCCTTACAATATCTTCGATATAGGTAAAACAACGGCTCTGGCTGCCGTCACCGTGTACTGTTAAAGGTTCGTTGCTGAGGAGTTGTTTAATAAAACGGGCAACAACACCGCCATAGGCAGAATTGTCTGCTTTGGGACCGTAGACGTTAAAATAACGCACAATTACCAGGGGGAGGCCCTGCCGGGCATAATGGAGGCAGAGGTGTTCGGCCGCGCTTTTGGAAACAGCATAGCACCAGCGGCCGGCTGCCCCGTACACTTGGTCCGCTTCTTCCTTAAAAGGAACTTCCCGGCTTTTCCCGTAGACTTCCGAAGTGGAGGCAAAAAGTACTTTTTTCTTCAGCTGCCAGGCCATTTTCAGCAGACTTAGGGTCTGGCACGTATTCACTTCAATAGTTTTAACCGGGTCTTCAGCATACTGCTTAACCCCCACGACTGCTGCCATGTGATAGACAATATCCACTTTTTGCATCTTTTCAAATAAAAGCGATTCGTCAGCTAAAGAGCCGACAGTAAAAAAAAATGACGGATTGGTAAGCAGATGTTCAATGTTTTCCAGCTTCCCTTTGCTTAAGTCATCTATTCCCCATACTTTGTTCCCTCCGTCCAGTAGCCGGGAACATAAATGAGAACCCACAAAACCGGCAGCCCCGGTTACAAAACAATTCATATACCCACCCCCAGGTACATAATGTTGGCAGCCTTCATCTCACGCGGATCAAAAAGATTCCTCCCGTCAACAATTAACGGATGCACCAGGGAGTCCCTGATACGCGCCAGATCCAGCTCCCGGTATTCGGGCCAGGCCGTTAAAATTAGGAGGGCATCTTTTCCCTCCGCCGCCTCATAGGGAGTCTGCACCCATTTGACCCCCGGAAAATCGGCTTCGCTAAATCCCGCTTCCCGGAAGCTTTTGACCCAGGGATCGTGAACAGTCAGCATCGCTCCCAGGGAAAGCAAATATCTCACAATGGGCAGGCTGTGAGAATCCCTAACATCGTCGGTTTCCGCTTTAAAGGCCATCCCCAAAACGCCGATATGCTTTCCGGCCAGGGTGCCCAGCTGTTCTTTAAGTTTGTGCACAACTTCTTTGCGCTTTTCTTCATTAACTTCCAAAACAGATTCCAACAATTTTGCTTGTTTTCCCTTTTTGTGAAATTGCGCAATTAAAGATTTTAAATCTTTTTCCAGGCAGGGTCCGCTGAAGCCGACCCCTGCTTCAAGAAAATAGGGATTAATCCTTGGATCCAGGCCAATCCCCCTGCTCACAACCCGGATATCCCCGCCAACTTTTTCGCACAGGACGGCTATTTCATTAATAAAGGAAATTTTGTTTGCCAGAAAAGCATTGGCCGCGTGCTTGATAAGTTCAGCATTTTCCCAGGTGGTAATGATGACGGGAACTCCGGGCGGACTGTATAAACGGGCAATTGTTTCCGCAATTTCCCCGGACTGGGCACCGACAATTATTCTCGACGGTTCCCAAAAATTTCGAACCCCTGATCCCTCCTGAAGGAATTCGGGATTGGAGACTATTACAGCTTTATCCTGAAGGCCTTTTTCCTCGAGATATTTGGCCACTTTTCTATTTGTGCCCAGAGGCACTGTACTTTTAATCACAACCGTGCAAGGGCTTTTGCGGTTTCGAACAACCTCCTCCACCGAAGCAAACACCTGCGAGACATCCGCTTCGCCGTTCGGCAAAGAGGGAGTTCCCACACAGATAAAAATAAGATCGCATGACTTAAGATCATCAACACTTGAAGTAAACTTCAGCAATCCGTTCTTAAGCGTTTCTTCAACAATCTCATGCAACCCCGGTTCATAAAAAGGTAATTTGCCTTTTAATATATCCTCTACTTTGGAAATATTTTTACATAGCCCGTTGTTTTATAGCCAAGCTTTGCCAGGCAGGCCGCCTGAATCAGCCCAATATGTCCCAATCCCCCGACAACACCTATTTGAGCTTTCTCCATATATTTAACACCCCAGATTAGTTGTAACTGCTGCTTCACTTAAACATTATCCTCTGAGCAGTTTACTTTTCTTCTTGCTTTAATCGCGAGAATACCATCGCTGTTCTTTTTATGATATTAATTCGGTAAGACATTTGTTACTTACCGGGTTTGTCACATTTGAAGATAGAAAACATAATATAAAATAATATCCGGTTAATAAAAAATCTTTTTGACGGGGGAATGCCGATGCCGGTTGTACTGATCACAGGTTCCACAGGTCTTATTGGCTCCGAGGCGGCTGAATTCTATGCTCGCCTGGGTTTTAATGTTGTAGGAATCGATAACGATATGCGCAGGTACTTCTTTGGAAACGAAGGCTCAACTCTTGGAAACCTCCGACGCCTGGAAGCCCGGTTGGGCTCCGGATATAAGCACTATGACCTTGACATCAGAAATGGGGAAAAAGTAAACCAAGTCTTTGCCCGGTACAAAAACAATATCTCCTTAATCATTCACACCGCCGCGCAGCCGTCGCACGATTGGGCTGCAAGGGAGCCCTTCACCGACTTTGCGGTAAACGCCAACGGTACCCTTAACCTGCTGGAAGCCATGAGGAAGCATTGCCCTAATGCGGTTTTTATCTTTACATCAACAAATAAAGTTTACGGCGACCGGCCCAATCATCTCCCCTTAATCGAACAGGAAACCCGCTTTGAGATAGATCCCTCCCACCCTTACAGTCCGGGTATTCCTGAAGATATGAGCGTGGACCAGTGTCTGCACTCCTTATTTGGGGCTTCCAAACTTGCCGCAGATATATTGGTTCAGGAATACGGCAGGTACTTTCACTTGCGAACCTGTTGTTTCCGCGGGGGAGTGCTGAGCGGCGTCCGGCAGGCGGGGGTACCGCTGCACGGTTTTATCGGCTATCTGATGAAATGTCTTCTAACAGGAGAACCTTATATAATTTATGGTTATAAAGGAAAACAGGTGCGGGACGTAATAAGCGCCAGCGATGTAATTTCCGCGTTTCACGCCTTTTATCAAAATCCAAGATCCTGCGGCGAAGTATATAACCTGGGAGGAGGGCGCTTCTCCAATATCTCCGTCCTGGAGGCCATCGAACTGGCACAGGAGATTACCGGCAAAGAACTGCATTACTCTTACTCCGAAAAACCCCGCCTAGGGGATCACATCTGGTATATCAGCGATTTAAGCAAATTTATTTCCCACTATCCGGCATGGAAGCCCACAAAAAACGTAAGAACAATTATGCAGGAAATATATGAGGAGCATAAAGCTTAAGAAGGCGGGAAGCCCATGTTCAACCAATTCAAATTGATAAAGCAGCCCCCTGCAGGGTTTTATTTGTCCACTGAAGATTGGGCCGCTCAAACCAACCTGAAACCCAAAGAAGCGTATTACAAAATTATTGATTATGGGGACGGACCGGAGACTTTCACCAGCCCCAAGGGTTTAGAAGATTCTGTTCACTGGAGGTTCATCGAGGAACAGCAGCGCAAGCCTCCCCCGACATTTCTCGCCGTAATTCCCGGGGGAAGGGTATGGGGAGCCAACGGGGCCGTTATAGCCCCGGATAATAAGCTGCTGTGGGATTTGTCGCTACAGTACGGCATAGCAATAGAGGACCACCCCATTTTTAAAATGAAGAGCCTGCCGCCCCTTCAGGAGCGAAAAGATACGGTTGCAGTCCTCACCTTTTGCGCCAGCCATTACTATTACCACTGGATGTTCGATGTTTTACCCCGCCTGGAGTTGTTGCGCAGGGAAGATATAGCCTTCCGGAAAATAGTTTTGAATTATAACGGTTTCCCCCCGTTTCAAAAAGATACCCTGAGCAGTTTGGGAATATCCCAGGACCAAATCATCCCTTGCCACCGGCATTTCCACTTGAAAGCAAAAAAACTGGTGGTTCCTTCGCCTGTAGGTTATACCGGACATATGCCCAAGTGGACAACTGCCTTCCTGCGCAAACACTTTTTGCCGCAGGAAAGGGGAAAAGGCAGGTCAGAGCGTTTGTACATCAGCCGCGCCTATGCAAAAACCCGGAGAGTACTGAATGAAGACCGGATCATAAACATACTGTCAAAATATGGCTTTAAAACGGTTCTACCGGAATTAATGACTGTTGCAGAGCAGGCGCGGCTCTTTTCGTCTGCGGAAGCAATTGTTTCAGCTCATGGGGGCGGGCTGACCAATCTGGTCTTTTGCCGGGCAGGGACAAAAGTCCTCGAATTTTTTTCTCCAAATTATGTTAACGTTTTATATTGGGTTCTCAGCAATCATGTCAACCTTGACTATTATTATTTAATCGGCGAAGGAGAACGCCCGGCCGAATATGTGGACCCTCATCTCGTCTGGGATAATATAACCGTTAATCTTGATCAATTAACCGGCATCTTGAAAAAAATGGGCATGTAAAAGGAGAAATCTGCTGTGCATACTGATGTAAGTATAATTTTAATCTCCCATAATAAATATCCTCAAAATTTGTTTACCCTGTGGTCCCTGCAAAATCAGGAATTCGACCTGCAAAAAATGGAGGTAATTCTGGTAGATGACTGCTCCGGGGATATAACAGCCAATTTACAATACTATCCCTTCCCTTTTCCCTTTAAATATCTGTGCAGCGAGCAAAGGCTCGACCGTGCCGGGGCAAAAAATTTAGGTTTACGGGAAGCTCGGGGAAAAGTAATAATTTTTCTCGATGCAGAAATATTGGTCGGCCCCGATTTCGTTGCCAAACATTTGCGACATTATGAAAACAGCGAGGAAAAGATTGCCGTTTCAGGCACTACAAACCATTATTGCACCTTTTCCGTCATTCACCCTAACTTTTCAAAAAGCCAGCTGGGGCACCTTCTCTCCTTTATCCGGGAAAAACCGCTTTTGCTGAACCGCCTGGCCGGAGAGCTGGGTACCCTGCCCGGTGAGCTGCAGGATTACAATAAGTTTGCTGAAGCTGTCAAAAAGAAAAAAGCCATTATCCCCCTGTTGTCAAAGGAAGATATTTATACGCAGCGTTACAAAGAGCTATCCTTTCACCTGCCGAGCTTTCCTCAGGTAATGGAGAAGTTTGACGACAGTTTGACCGGATACCATCTGGCCTGGACATTCTTTATTACCAGGAATGTTTCCGTCAGGAAAAGCCTGCTCGATAGCGTGGGGCCGTTTAATGAAAAATTCAGGGGCTGGGGTTATGAAGACTGGGAACTGGGGTACAGGTTATATAAAAGCGGGGTAAAAATTCTTGAAGACCGGGAAATTTTCAGCTACCATCAAGAGCATCCCTTCTTAGCGGTGGACAGGAGCGGGGAGCAAATGTTCAACTTTTTAAAATTAATAAATTTACATCCTGACATTGAGGTCTGCGCTTTAACTTTGGATCTTGCCGGAAAAAAGAGCCTGCTGGAAGTTAACGAGATCATCAATGATTATTACCTTTTAAATAACCGGTTCCCCAAACGATACCCTCATCTCAAAGAGGCTTTTTTCAAGTTAACAAGACAGATTCCCTTCCTGCTCGCCAACGATATTCCATTTTGCAAACTAATGCAATGGTCGGGCCTGGAAAAGGAACCGGGCAAAAAGAAAAAGCTTTTCGCGGAGCTGGAGTCTTTACAAAAAACAGGAAAATTTAACAGCTTTGTAAACGCTGTGGAATTATTAACAAGCCTCTAGGGGACGATTTTACGTCCCCTTTCCTTTGAAATATATCAGGTGTGTGCCCAGGCATAAATGGTTCAACTTACACTGTCCAAACAAGGTTGCCTTCGATAAAGTTACGTCTCCAATTGAATACTCCGTTCCTACTTTTCTGCCGGACATAGTTCCTAATTTGTTCCCGCCACCCCATAACCTCTTGGTAGGGTTCCATTAACAGGGTCAATTCCTGCTCAGCTTCTTCCGGGCTAACCGTTCTTTTTGTATGCCTTTTGTGAAATTCCAAGGCAGGGGTGTACCCCCAGGCATATAACAGGTGAAAGACGTAAAAAATGTCGGCTGGGATGGGCGGCATCTCTTCATGATAAAAGATGCGCCACAGTTCTTTTTGGGCAAGATCCTCCCTCCAGCTGAAACCGTTATAAAAACATCCGTGACAAGACGCATCAACCATTTTTCGCAGGGTTTCCGCATCGTGGATTCCCGGCGTCATGGCGGCAAACACCAGCCCAAACCGCTTGCGCCACCTTAACCGGTCCAGTTCCACCTCTTCCCAGGCCAGATTGACCGTTTCAATATTTTTAAAGCCCTGCTCAGCCGCACGTTTTTCCAGAATCGCCAGCATTTTAGGCGAAGGATCAAGAGCCACCACCCCCTTAACCCGCGAAGCCATTGGCAGAGCAAAATTACCCGGGCCGGAACCGATATCAAGCACCTCAATATCGGGGTTTAAAAAGCTGTTCCGCAAGAGAATGTTCATGATTTTTTCCTGCCTCATACGGCTGCTCCTCTCATTGGTATGCTCTGCAAAAGCCGCGGAGCGCTGATCCCACCACTTGCTGCTTGCCCGCTCCCGCCGCTGCTTGGCATACAAAGAATTGCGGCGCTCTTCATCCCACAACTTCGCCCAATAATCAGCATTTTGCCACATATTTCCGCTCCTATCCGTCGCGAATTTTTGTTTTTGACCGTCACTATGGAAATTATGTTTATCAATTAATAATTGGGATACAAGACCTGAGAGTATGGCAATCGTCCGCAGCTGTCGTTATTTTGACGTCTATGCCATATGCGGACTTTAAGTTTTCTTCTGTTACAACGTCCTCAACGCTTCCCACGGAAAATTTGTTATTTTTTTGCATTAAGGCAACTTTAGTTGAACAGAGAAAAACATGATTCGGAAAATGAGAAGTCATAATGACGGCAAGCCCCTTTTTTGCCAGTTCGTTAATCTGGCCGAGCACGCGTGCCTGGTTGCCAAAATCCAGATTTGAAGTGGGTTCATCCATAATTAATATCTGCGGTTGTTGTGTCAGTGCACGGGCAATGAGCACCAACTGCCTTTCACCACCGCTGATTTCCGTATAAACCCGGTCCGCTAAGTAGGATATGCCTAATGTATCCAAGGCCTGCTCCGCTATCTCTTCGTCTACTTTGGACGGAGAAGCAAACTTCCCCAGATATGCGGTTCTTCCCATTATGACAACATCCCGGACCGTGAAAGGAAAGGGCGGAGTATGGGCCTGCGGTACATAGCCAAAGGTCTGAGCCAATTTTTTTTTAGGCCAAGCGTGAACATTCTCACCGTCTACCTTTATAACGCCTCCCAGCATTTTGATTAGCCCCAGAATGCTTTTAAAGAGAGTTGTTTTTCCCACCCCGTTAGGACCGAGCAAGCATAATATTTCTCCTGATTGAACGGTGAAACTAATGTTTTCAACAACTTTTTTTGTGCCATAGCCGCAAACAGCATCACAAACTTCCAGCCTCATAGCCAACCTCTCTTTCCCTTAAAAAGAAGGTAAATAAAAAATGGCGCGCCAACTAAAGAAGTTAAGATACCCAGGGGGATTTCAAGGGGAAATGCAGACCGCGCCACAGTATCCACTATAATCAGGAAGATACTGCCGAACAGTAAGGAAACAGGCAGCAATATTTTATAATTTGGGCCTGCCAGCATTCTGGCAAAATGAGGGATCACGAGCCCAATCCAACCGATTATGCCGCAAACAGATACGGAACCTGCCGTAAGAAGCGTAGAACAGATAATGACAACCAATCTGAGCTTTGCAGTCTCTACCCCCATGGTTTTTGCCTCTTCTTCGCCAAAGGATAAAACATTCAGCTTCCACCGGAGCAGCATCAGGGGCACCACTCCCAACAAAAAGGGGAAGAGCATCATCTTTACATCTTTCATGCTCGCGGTGGAAAGACTTCCCATCAGCCAGAAGGTTATGGCGGGAAGCTTGCTGTAGGGATCTGCAACATATTTTATCAGCGAGACAAATGAAGAAAAAAGCGTCGAAACCACCATGCCGGTCAAGACCAGGACCAGAGTAACATTATTGCCCCGGGTAATTGCAGAGCTGACTACAACAGCAAGGGCCACTGCTCCCAGGCCGAATAAAAAAGAGTAAAGCTGTATTCCTACCGTGCCAAATGACAGCAATATTCCCAATGCTGCCCCAAACCCTGCGCCTGCGGAAGCTCCTAAAATATCGGGGGATACCATGGGATTTCTGAATAATCCCTGATAGCTGGCCCCTGATACGGAAAGGGAGGCCCCGACGAGCACTGCAGCAATTATTCTTGGGATTCTCACCTTAAAAAGCACTGTTTCTACATTCGCGGGGATTGCCAAATCCACGGCAAAAATTTTTGTGTAAAACACGCTGAAGATATCAGACAAGGAAATTGCGTACCTGCCCATGGTCAATGAACACAAACAAACAAGAACAAGGACAGGTACGAGTATCGCTGTGAGATAATACTCTGCACGGTTCTTTTGTAGGAAAACAACCGTATTACTCATGGAAAATCTTTTCAAAGTCATCCACCTTAAGTTCATAATTAAAGAATAACTTCATAAATTCCTTAACTTCATCCCGAATATCAATGGGATATAAATCGGGGTAGAGGGTATGTGCCAGCCACTTAGCTCCTATCAGCCTCATTACAGAAGGAGGGCGGTTAATCCAGTCAAAGGGTAAATTAGGTATGGTATAAACACGATTATTATTAACAGCCGCGATATTTTCCCAAGGACTGTCTTCAGCGGTAATCATTTGATATACTTTTCTTTCTGCTCCCGATGTGTCGCTGATTAAAATAACATCAGGATTCCAGGTTATAATCTGTTCAATGGTGACTTCCATATTCCCGCCTCCGCTCTCGGCAACGTTTTTTGCACCGATGATTTCCAGCATTTCCGCGTTAATTGATTCGCGCGAGGAGGTAGAGAGCCCTTGCTCACCGGAGCCGTAATAAACGGTGCGCTGCGTGCCGGTTTCTACTCTTTCCCGCAAATCTTCAATACTTTTGATAACGTCTGTTGCGTATGCGGCCAAAAGGCTGCCACGCTCCTCCACACCCAGGATGTCGGCCAGAAACCCATAGGAATTAGCTATCTCAAAGAAACTGCCGTCAATATTTAATACCGGAATTCCCGTTTGTTCCTGAATTTGATCGGTTAAATCCACCCATTCCTGAGTAATGGAGCCGACATTGATCATAATATCAGGCGCCAGCTTAAGTATTTCTTCCACATTTCCCGTTACATCCGCTCCGGCCCATCTTCCCAGCACAGGCAGATTTGCATATTCCTCGGGAATAAACTCTCTGGCTGAATCGCTGAGCTCGTTATTCCAGCCAATCATTTTCTCCGGAGCCAGGGTATAAAGGAAAATCGAGCCAATAGGGCCTATGGCAAATACTTTTTCTACTTTGGCGGGAATTTCTACTTCCCGGCCTGCATGGTCCGTAACGATACAAGTTTCGAGTTCATTATTCTCCTGCTTAGAATTGCCTGGTTCGCTTGACGTTTCCCGGCTTCCGCAGCCCGCCATTAATATAATCACCAGCAACAAAACAAAGGTAGATGCAATCCAGTGTTTATTTTTTAGATAAAATTTCCGCAACATGAAATGACCTCCGGTTTTTATTTGTTACATAAACAGTTCTTGTAAAATGTTCCCATTAAAAAATCTACCCCGTTATATTTATCCCGGCATAACGCTGCCATAATCTCATCTTTGTCATGTGGGATGCTGGGGGCAGCCGGTTAGGGAAAAGTTGTTAGGTACAGGCATGCTTTTTTCATCAACATCAATATGAAGATCATTTTTTCTCCTCCTCTGCCGGACTCCGGCTTTTTCTAGCTAAAAAGATATGTCTATAATTCTGTCTTTCTGTCTTAAATTCCTGCATATAATAAAAAATTTTTGCCGTAACTATCGATTCGATAATGAGGGGGTGTCATAATGATTAAGACAAAAACTCCCACCCCAAGCTTTAAGCCGGGGCGGGAGTTCGCGGTTAGTTAATATGCCGGGATTCCTCTTTACTCTGTTTCAGCGATCAGATCTTCCATGCGCTCAAGGGGACTGTCAAGGAGAATATTCCCAAGGGTTTCGCCGGTTTTCCCCTCGACCATTATTTGCACGCTGTCGATGGGCTCCAAATCTGTAAGAGTATTCACGATTGAACCCAGGGTCATCAGCTCTCCCGCGCTGCCCCCGCTATGGTTATCAATAAATTCCCTCGAAAAATCCAGATAGCAGATCCTGTTCTGTATATAAATATTTAAAAGAACAGTGCCATCGGGAATCGAAGATTTTAAACCGCTTTGCCGGGGGCCGGCTATTAACCCCTGGATAGCAGCCCTTGCCTTTCTATTGTCAACGACGAGCATCTCCCTTTTCTCCTGGAACAGTTTGCTGGCATCCTCATCAGGAAAATAAAGGTTCAGCTCAATGGTTTCAATATTGCCGCCAACGTACTGAAAATAGCTCACAGGGAAACTGGAATCTTCAAGTTCGAGGAGCTTTTCAAAGGCAACGACCCCGGAACCCTCTTTGATGACCCTTTCCTCATAATAATTGGAATTTGTATCCTCGTATCTTACCGTATACTCTTTCTTGCCGTCAGAGGCAACCTCTACCCTTTTAATGAGGGTATTGAGCAGGGTTTCCTTTCCGTTTTTTTCGACCACTTTTTGCGACCAGGATGTTCCGGCAACGAGCGGCGTTTTGATGAGGATAAGGCTGTCATACTTTGAATCAAGCATCGCTTCTTCAACTTTTTCCTGCTTCAGATTATTATCTTCCAGGATATAATGCAGGCTGATGGTCCTGTCTTTCGTGCTTTCCCCTCCGGAAGGGTCGTAAACTTCACCGCTGATGGAATAAATCCGTTTTTGCCGCTCATCGGTTATTTTATCGAGCTTCATCTGGTGCCCGTATTCGGCAAATCCGTGGTATAGCCAGGTGTAACCCTCCTGATCCGGTAAAAGGCCGGAGAGCAGTTCCTTTTCATACTTGACATCATTAATCCCTGCAACAGAGGTATATGCGTTCCAGTCCACCTCCTTGCCTAAAAGCTCCGCCACGGCGCGGATTGGAACATACGTAGTCCCGTTGTAAAGAAAGTTGTCAGTGTCGACAGGTGTGGAGTTTACCTCAAGCTTGACCAGATTTCTGTAAACTTTAATCAACTCGCCGGTATCTGCTCCAAAGGCCAGGCTGGAGGCAAGGACAATTACCAGAGCCAGCGCCAGACAACAGACGGCTATTTTTTTCACAAAACTCACTCCCGCAGTATAATTTATTCGCTACTACTAGGACGCCTGTAGCAGCAAATTGTTTGCAGGAAATTATTACACGATTTGCAAGGGAAGACAGCTTTCCTTGCCCCCTTTGGATGCTCTTAACGGTTCTTTGCGCAACGTTAAGAAATCGCAATATTTCGGCATTTCCTGACAAAAACACATCTATTTTGCCACTTTCATTGTGAATAGCTCCCGCATCTGCTATAATTATCCATATATACACTATCCTGAAAAATATTCACCTTTAAATACCATGAGATAGGGGTTTGAAGATGGATAACAAAAAGGAGCAGGAACGTGCGGAACTGCACCGCACTATCTGGAATATCGCCAATGAACTACGCGGAAGCGTGGACGGATGGGACTTCAAGCAGTATGTCCTCGGCATGCTTTTTTACCGCTACATATCGGAAAATATCACTGCCTATATTAATGCCGGAGAGCACGAAGCAGGAAATGTCGGGTTTGACTACGCCAAGCTTTCCGACAGCGAAGCGGAACAGGCGCGGGAGGATCTGGTTAAGACAAAAGGCTTCTTTATTCTGCCCAGCGAGCTTTTCCAGAATGTCCGCGCACGGGCCAAGGACGACGAGAACTTAAACGAAACGCTGGAGCGCATTTTTCACAATATTGAAGCATCAGCTCAGGGCACGGACAGCGAGGACGATTTCAAGGGTCTGTTTGACGATATCGACGTTAACAGCAATAAGCTGGGCAGCACAGTGGCAAAGCGCAATGAAAAGCTGGTCAAGCTGTTGAATGCCATCGGTGAAATGCAGCTGGGAGACTACAAAGACAATTCCATTGATGCCTTCGGCGACGCCTATGAGTACCTGATGGGCATGTACGCCTCCAATGCGGGAAAGAGCGGCGGCGAGTACTATACACCGCAGGAGGTTTCCGAGCTGCTTACTCGCCTTACATTAGTAGGAAAAACCGAGGTTAGCAAGGTCTATGACCCGGCCTGCGGTTCCGGCTCCCTGCTGTTGAAGTTTGCCAAGATTCTCGGCAAGGAAAACGTGCGCCAGGGCTTTTTCGGACAGGAGATCAACATCACCACCTACAACCTCTGCCGTATCAATATGTTCCTGCACGATATCGATTATGACAAGTTCGATATCGCGCTTGGCGATACCCTGACGGATCCGCAGCATTGGAACGACGAACCCTTTGAAGCCATTGTCTCCAATCCGCCTTATTCCATTAAATGGAAAGGAAACAGCGATCCAATCCTGATCAATGACCCGCGCTTCTCACCAGCGGGAGTGCTGGCCCCGAAATCAAAGGCAGACCTTGCCTTTATCATGCACAGCCTTTCCTGGCTGGCAACAAACGGAACCGCGGCGATCGTCTGCTTCCCCGGCGTGATGTACCGGGGCGGTGCAGAAAAAAAAATACGGCAGTACCTGATTGATAACAACTACATCGACTGCATTATCCAGCTGCCGGACAACCTGTTCTATGGTACAAGCATTGCCACCTGCATTATGGTGCTGAAAAAGTCCAAGGCAGAAAACAGCACCCTGTTCATCGATGCGTCAAAGGAATTCGTCAAGGTTACAAATAATAACAAGCTGACGCAGGAAAACATTGATAATATTCTCAAGGCTTATACGAGCAGAAAAGATATCAAGCACTTTTCAAAACTTGTGCCGAACAGCGAAATCGCCGCGCAGGATTATAACCTTTCCGTCTCCACCTATGTGGAACAGGAGGACACCAGGGAAAAAATTGACATTGTCGCGCTCAATGCCGAGATAGAAAAAATCGTGGCAAGGCAGCAGGCTTTGCGGGAAGAGATCGACAAGATCATCGCGGAAATTGAGGGGGACAAATGAGCAGATTGGAACGGCTAATTGCTGAGCTTTGCCCGGATGGGGTGAAGTATAAAGCATTGGGTGAATTCGGCACATTGATTCGTGGTCATGGCCTGCAAAAAAAAGACTTCACAGAAACAGGTGTTGGCTGCATTCATTATGGACAAATCTACACACATTATGGTGCTTTTGCATATGAAACAAAAACATTTGTATCCCCTGAACTTGCTAAACAGTTAAAAAAGGTTAATAAAGGCGATCTTGTAATTGCAATAACCAGTGAAAATGTGGAAGATGTTTGTAAGTGTGTCGCATGGCTTGGAGATGAAGAAATAGTCACAGGGGGACATTCTGCCATATTCAAGCACAATCAAGATCCAAAATATCTATCGTACTATTTCCAGACATCTGACTTTTTTACTCAAAAGAAGAAAATAGCGAATGGTACAAAAGTCATTGAAGTATCTCCCCAAAAGCTTGCACAAGTAGTCATTCCCCTCCCGCCGCTGCCTGTACAGCGTGAAATTGTCCGCATACTAGATAATTTCACGGAGCTTACAGCGAGAAAAAAACAATATGAATATTATAGGGACTTTCTGTTGACTCAGGTTAATAAAAATTCTGTCAAGTGGATGTCATTAAAGGATTGCACTCTTCCAACTACAAATATCAAATGGTCTTTTGAAGATGAAAAAACTTATAAGTATATTGACTTGACATCTGTTGACAGAGATTTACATCGCATTGTGGAAACACAAAGCATAAATAAAAATAATGCACCGAGCAGAGCACAACAAATTGTTAAGACGGGAGACGTTCTTTTCGGAGCGACAAGACCATTGTTAAAGCGATACTGTCTTGTTAGTAGCGAATTCAACAATCAAATATGTAGTACTGGCTTTTGTGTTTTAAGAGCAAACACAGAAATAGTTCTTCAAAAATGGATTTTATTTCAGATTGCATCTTCTGCTTTTTATTCATATGTTGAAAAATACCAGCAAGGTGCAAGTTATCCAGCTATATCAGATACAAATGTAAAAAATTACTTAATTCCCATCCCCCCCCTCGAAGAACAAAAACGCATTGTCGCCATCCTCGACCGCTTTGACAACCTCTGCAACGACCTAACCAGCGGTATCCCCGCGGAAATCGAAGCGCGGCGCAAGCAGTATGAATATTACAGGGACAAGCTGTTAACCTTTAAGGAGGCAAAGGCATGAGTACCTACAATATCGTGGCAAGCACCGACGAAGCGACGGTTGTTGCTGAATATACAGCCGAATACACTGTCCACACGGGTACATATCAGAGCGAAGCAGAGCTTGAGCGGGAATTCATCCGTCAGCTGACCCAGCAAGGGTATGAATACCTTAATATTCACAATGAAGCTGCCCTGGTTGCAAACTTGCGCAGGCAGCTGGAACTGCTCAATAACTTCACCTTTACCGACGGCGAATGGATCAGGTTTTTTGCTGAATGTATCGCCAATGCCAACGAAGGGATTGTGGAAAAGACCCGGAAAATCCAGGAGGACCACGTGCAGATTCTGCGCCGGGACGACGGCACGGCCAAAAACATCTATCTTCTTGATAAAAAGAATATCCATAACAATCGCCTGCAGGTCATCAACCAGTATGAAGAGCCGGGGGGCACGCATAAAACGCGGTATGATGTGACAATTCTTGTAAACGGACTGCCCCTCGTCCATGTGGAGCTGAAACGCCGCGGGGTAGATATCCGCGAAGCGTTCAATCAGATTAACCGCTACCAACGGGACAGCTTTTGGGCCTCGTCGGGCCTGTTCGAATATGTTCAAATTTTCGTAATTTCCAACGGTACGCAGAAGCGCAAAAGGATTTTATCCGGCTGTACGGCGCTATACTAAGGCTCAGAAATATTCTTACTTCCTTTGATGAATTTGAAGGCAATGAAATTTTGTCCGAAAGGGATTTCCAGGACTATCAGAGCATCTATATCGACCTTTATCAGGAATTCAGAAAAGGCATTGACAGCGACAAAGAAACCATCAACGACGACATCGTCTTTGAGATTGAGCTTATCCGGCAAATTGAAGTAAACATTGACTACATTCTCATGCTGGTAGAAAAATACCGCCAGTCCAACTGCAAGGACAAAAGCATTCTCACAACGATAGATAAAGCCATCAATTCAAGCATTGAACTTCGCAGCAAGAAAGAGCTTATTGAGCATTTCATCGAACAGGTTAATACCTCGACGAAGGTGGATGAAGATTGGCGTAAATTCTTGAATGAACGCAAGGAGTCGGATCTTTCAGCCATCATTGAAGAAGAAAAGCTAAAGCCCGAAGAAACCCGGCGTTTAATTGATAACGCTTTCCGGGACGGCCTGTTGAAAACAACGGGCACGGCCATTGATAAAATTATGCCGCCTGTGTCGCGCTTCGGCGGCGGAAACAGGGCGGCAAGAAAGCAGGGCATAATTGAAAAGCTTCTTCAACTCTTTGAGAAGTACTTTGGATTGTAACTCTCCCGCGCTGACTCCGTTACAATAATTTCCCTCAATTTCCCTCGAAAAATGCGGGGGCAAGGGAAGACAGCTTTCCTTGCCCCCTTTTGCTGTTCATAATATAATTACAATATAATGATAAACCTGTTGCGTTATTTAAAAAACTTTAAATTTTCCATAGGAGTCTCCCTCCTTTTAATAGCAATCCGCGCGCTGGCCGAGCTCTACCTTCCTACGCTCTCGGCAGATATGGTCAATATCGGGATTGTCAACCGCGACATTGAGTATATCCTGCATGTTGGCAGCTGGATGTTGATCATCACCGCGGCCGGTATCGCGGCTTTTATTCTGGCGGGCTATTTATCCTCCAAGGCTACCTCGGGATTTGCCCGGATCTTGCGGGAGGAAGTGTTTTCCCGGGTGGAAAGCTTTTCCCTGCAGGAATTTGACCGATTCGGAACTGCTTCTCTGATTAACAGGACGACAAATGATATCACTCAGGTTCAGAATTTTTTGGTATTTGCCCTGCGCATGATCGTCATGGTGCCCATACTGGGCGCAGGCTGCATCGTCCTGGCCTTTTCCCGGGATGCAATACTGGCCCTGGTTTTTGTGGTGGTAACTCCCGTTATTCTTGCAGTTATTTTTTTCTTCATGCGCCAAGGCCTTCCCCTTTTCAAGATCATGCAGGAAAAGCTGGACAGGTTAAATCTTATCGTCCGGGAAGGGCTTACGGGAATAAGGGTTATCCGCGCCTTTAACAGGGACAGTTATGAAAAGCAACGCTTTGAAAGGGCAAACTTCGAATATGCCGCCACAGGCCTGCGGGTTAACCGCCTGATGGAAGCAATGACCCCGCTGATAACGCTCATCATGAACCTGTCCATTATCGCTATTGTTTGGTTTGGGGGCATACGGATTGATCTCGGCTTCACAAACGTGGGAGATCTGATGGCCTTTATTCAGTACGCCATGCAAGTACTATATTCTTTCATTGCCATCTCCAGAATGTTCCTAATTATTCCCCGGGCTACCGCTTCCGCAGCAAGAATTAATGAGGTCCTAACTACAAACCCGCAGATTTTAGACGGGCCGGCAGAAAAGCAGCTCCAGGGTCAAAAAACCAGGGGGCACGTGGAATTTAAGGATGTTACCTTCAGGTACCCTGAGGCGAAACACCCCGTGCTCAGCAACATTTCTTTCCGTGCCGGGCCCGGAGAAGTAACGGCAATTATCGGCAGTACCGGTTCGGGTAAATCTACGCTCGTCCACCTGATGCTCCGCCTTTATGATGTTGACAGCGGCTGCATACTCATCGACGGCGTGGATGTGCGGGAGATGCCCCAGAAAAGCCTGCGGGAAAAAATTTCCTTTGTACCCCAAAAAACTATTCTCTTCTCCGGCACGATCCTGGATAATATTTGCTATGGCAAGGAGGATGCCGGCAGCGAAGAGGTCCTCCGGGCAGCAGAGATTGCGCAGGCAATGGAATTTATCTCCGAAATGAAAGACGGATTTTCCTCTCCGGTAGCCCAGGGAGGGAAAAATTTGTCCGGAGGCCAGAGGCAGCGCCTTGCCATCGCCAGAGCACTGCTGAAGAAAGCGGATATATATATCTTTGACGACAGCTTCTCCGCGCTGGACTACGCGACGGAAGCCAGGCTCCGGAGAGCGCTGGCGCAGGAAATGGCAGGAGCGACGTTATTTATTATCTCGCAGCGGATTAATACCGTCAAAAATGCCGACAGGATCATTGTGCTGGACAAAGGCAGGATCGCGGGTATAGGCACCCATGAGGAGCTAATGGCTTCTTGCCATATTTACCGCGAGATCGTCGTCTCGCAGCTCTCAGAGGAGGAAACAGCGTGAGCAAAGAGGGCAGGCAAAACGCCATTAAAGCAATGCCCGTGCGGCTCGGCGGGCGGATAATGCTCTCCGCACCCGGGAAAAAAGCAAAAAATTTTAAGGGAACAATCATGAGGCTGTTGCAGTATCTCAGGCCGCACAGCTTTTCCCTGCTGATCGTATTTGCTTTAGCTGTTTGCGGAACGGTCTTCAGCATACTTGGCCCCATGGTTTTGGGACGGGCAACAACGCTTTTTTTTAACGGAGTGATGGATCGCTTAAGGGGAGTTCCGGATGCCGGCATTAATTTTGAACTCGTCGGGAAGATAATGCTGCTTTTAACGGGGATTTATATTTTAAGCGAGGCATTTAACTACCTGGGCCAATTTATCATGGCCGGGGTCGTGCAAAAAATAGTTTATACCATGCGGGAGGAAGTGTATCAAAAACTTACACGCCTGCCGCTGAAATTTTTTGATACCTACACCCACGGCGAAATCTTGAGCAGAGTTACCAACGATATGGATTTAATCGGCAGCACGCTGGGCCAAAGCCTGACGCACCTTATATCCTCCCTTGTCACCGTCGCCGGCGTTATGGCCATGATGCTGATCATCAGCCCTGCCATGACGCTGATCGCGCTTTTGACGCTTCCCCTGTGGTACCTGATCACAACAAAAATAACCAGGTACTCGCAAAAAATGTTTGTCGACCAGCAGAGAGAATTGGGCGAACTTAACAGCCATATTGAAGAAGCTTACGGAGGCCATATTATCGTCAAATCCTTCGGCAATGAAGAAAAAGTTATCCAGCGCTTTAAGGAGATAAATGAAAGGTTGTACGACGCGGGCTGGAGGGCTTTATTTATTTCCGGGATCATCATGCCGCTGATTAACTTTGTCAACAATATGGGATATGTGCTGGTCTGCATCGTGGGAGCTGTCTTTGTCATTCAGGGCAGAATCGCTATTGGGGATATGCAGGCCTTTATCCAGTACTCCAGGAACTTTAAGGAGCCGATAATCCAGTTTGCCAATGTTGCCAATATTATTCAAGCAACCATCGCGGCAGCGGAACGGGTTTTTGAATTGCTCGACGAGGAGGAAGAAATAGCCGACAGCCCTCAGGCCCTTGAGATTTTTGCACCGCAGGGCGACGTAAAATTTGAAAACGTCACTTTCGGGTACAGCGCTGATGCAACGCTGATAAGAAATATGAATATTGCTGTCAAAGCCGGACAGACAGTGGCCATTGTCGGGCCTACGGGTGCGGGCAAAACAACCCTTGTTAACCTACTGATGCGTTTTTATGAAATCAGCGGCGGAAGGATTACCATTGACGGCATTGATATCCGGGAGATAAAGCGCGGAACATTAAGGGGCATTTTCGGAATGGTGCTGCAGGATACCTGGCTTTTTCAAGGGACCATCAGGGACAATATCGCTTATGGCAAGGAAGGTGCCACAGATGAGGAAATTCGCCGTGCAGCCGCAGCAGCCCGGGCTGATCACTTTATTCGCACGCTGCCCGGCGGTTATGACACCGTTCTTAACGAAGAAGCGTCCAATATCTCCCAGGGACAAAAACAGCTGCTCACCATCGCCCGGGCTATACTCGCGGACCCGGCCATCCTGATCCTCGATGAAGCCACCAGCAACGTGGATACCCGCACGGAACTGTTGATTCAAAAAGCGATGGCAGATTTAATGAAGGGGCGGACCAGCTTTGTCATCGCGCACAGGCTGTCCACGATCAAGGATGCTGACATGATCCTGGTTATGAATGAGGGCGAAGTGGTGGAAAAAGGCACAAACGCCGAGCTGCTGGCCTTAAACGGATTTTATGCCGCGCTTCATAAAAGCCGGTTCGCCGTGGAAGAAGCGATTTAATCTAAGTCCATTTGACCAGAAAGTAATTTTTCTTGCCCCGACGAATAATAGTATATTTGCCAAACAACCTGTCCTCTGCAGAGATGGTGCGCTGCAGATCGCTTGTTAGTTCCCCGTTAAGAGATATGGCCCGGTTTTTTAAATCTTCCCTGGCCTGCCGCTTTGAAGAGGAAGCTCCGGCTTCCACCAGTAAGTCCACAATACCCGTTTCTTTTCCCTTATCAATCGTAACTGTTGGAACATCAGCCAGACCGGCCTCAATTTCGTCCTCCTCCAGATCCCTGATTTTCCCGTAGAAAAGGGCATTGGAAATTTTTTCTACCTTTGTCATGGCCTCCCTGCCGTGAACCAGGGTGGTTACCTCTTTCGCGAGGACCCGTTGAGACTCCCTTTTACCCGGGTTATTTTTAACTTCTTCCTCCAGGTTTAAAATTTCGTCCTTCGCCAGAAAAGTAAAATATTTTATAAAGCGGATAACATCGCTGTCAGCTGTATTGATCCAAAACTGGTAAAACTGGTAGGGCGTCGTCTTTTTGGCATCCAGCCAGATAGTCCCGGCTTCCGTTTTGCCGAATTTAGTCCCGTCAGTCTTGGTGACCAGCGGAAAAGTGAGGCCATACGCTTTGCCGTTGGCAATTTTCCGTATCAGTTCAATCCCCGCGGTAATATTGCCCCACTGATCGCTCCCGCCGGCCTGCATTTCGCAGCCATAATCCTCAAACAGCCGCAGAAAATCATAAGACTGCAAGAGCATGTATGTGAACTCGGTAAAGGAAATGCCGTCCGCAAGTCTTGCTTTAACTGACTCTTTGGAGAGCATGTAGCTGACTGAAAAATGCTTGCCGATATCCCGCAAAAATTTTATTAATTCAAGGTTGCCGAGCCACTGATAGTTATTGGCCATCCTGGCCGGGTTAACCGGGCTGTCGAAGTCAAGAAAGCGCTCCAGCTGAAGGCGGATTTTGCCCGTCCATTCTTCGACCAATTCTTCCGGATTCAATCCTCTTTCTGCAGACTTGCCGCTGGGATCCCCAATCATTCCCGTGCCGCCTCCCACCAGGGCAATGGGATGGTGCCCGGCAAGCTGAAAACGGCGCAGGGCGAGAATGGGAAGCAGGCTTCCCACGTGGAGGCTGTCCGCAGTGGGATCAAAACCAATATATAGCGTCATCGGCCCCTGGTTCAGTTTCGACCTCAGTTCCTCCTCGTCGGTTACTTGAAAGATTAACTCACGGAATTCCAGATCCTGAATAATATCCATTTTTTAATCCCCTTTATTCTTTTCTAACTCGTTAAGCCTTAGTTTTCTAGAAATAATACCTCCGATTTTTCCCGTTTCTCTGGAACTTAAGCCTCCCCAGCCCTTTTCATGGATATCATCCAGCAGTCCGAGCTCCAAAGCAACTTCTTCTTTAAGCTTTTGCCTTTCAGGTCTCGGGTCCACTTTTTTCCTTTTCCTTTTGCCCATGAATCTTTGCCCCCCGCAAAAATACCGATATTTCTAGTATTTTTACCGGGAGAACCCGCCATTATGCAAAGGGCTATGCTGACGTCCATATGCAAAGCACCGCCGCTTTTATGCGCTTTAGCTTTCCAGGACGATCTTCCCTTTGTTTTCTGAGGTTGCTTTTCCCACTATTGCCGGATTTAGGCCCTTTTGACGGAGCAGCTGTAAGGCTTCCTCCGTTTTCTCCTCCGGCACGGCCAGCAAGAGACCGCCGGATGTCTGCGGGTCGCAGAAGAGATCCAGCAGCAGAGGATCAACCTTCTTTTGCATGAGCAAATTGGGCAGCAGGTATTCCCGGTTGCTCACCGCGCCCCCTGGTACCAGGCCCTGCCCGGCCAGGTCAAGGGTGCCTTCAATGATGGGAATAGATCCCGCGAAAAAGACAATACCGCATTCGTCGCTTTCCCGGATCATCTCAAAGGCGTGGCCCAGCAGTCCAAAACCGGTTATATCCGTACAGGCCTTAATTTCGAGCTCCCGGGCAACTTCAGCAGCTTCCTTGTTCAGGGTTGTCATCCAGTGGATAGCTTCCTCCAGGACAGGGGCAGGGACCATATCAGCCTTGAGTGCAGTGGTAATAATTCCTGTTCCCAGAGGCTTGGTGAGGATGAACCGGTCACCGGGCTTGACGCCCCCTTTAGTCCAGATCTTTTCCGGAGAAACGATGCCTGTTACGGAAAGGCCGTATTTCGGCTCATTGTCATTAATGGTATGGCCGCCCACAAGAAGAGCGCCCGCTTCGGCAACCTTGGCAGCCCCGCCCCTTAGAATTTCCACGAGCACATCCGTCCCCAAAAGTTTACAGGGAAAACAGACAATGTTCATTGCTGTCAGGGGTTTGCCGCCCATGGCATAAACATCGCTCAGGGCATTGGCAGCGGCTATTTGCCCGTAATAGTAAGGATCATCCACAACAGGCGGAAAGAAATCAACGGTCTGTATCAATGCCAGTTCTTTGTTAAGCCGGTACACAGCAGCGTCATCGGGTATCTCTGTGCCGACCAGCAGGTTTTCGTCAGCCTGAACCGGCAGAAGCGGCATGATTCTGGCCAGGTCCCCCGGACCCAGTTTGGCAGCTCACCCCGCGCTGGAGGACATTTGTGTCAGCCGGACTATTTTTTCCATGTAGCATTATTCTCCTTTTCCGGATTGTTGAAAAAAACTGTTTCGCCTTTCAAAACTGAAAAAGACCCGGCGCAGTAACTTGTTTGTACAGTTATCTTAGCACAGGTCCGATCTGTAGGCAAGGAACCGCCTTAAAAACCTACAGTAATTTTACACTAACCCTTTAAATTTTGTTTCGTTTTACCCCTCTTTGATTGCACTAAGTTCGTCAACCAGCAGAGGAAGGATCTCTTCTGCTCTTCCCTGTAAAAAAATATTCGCTACGGTGGCAGTCAGAACAGTTCGCTCCGGATTGATTTCAACGATAAAAGCTCCATTTCTTTTGGCTGCTGACGGAAGGCTGGCTGCCGGCTCAACCAGCCCGGAAGTTCCGACAATGAGCATTACTTCACACTGTTGCACCTCGAGTCGTGCCTGCATTAGGGCTGCGCCGGGGATGGGCTCGCCGAAAAGAACAACATCAGGTTTCAGAAGCCCGCCGCATGAAGGGCAATAAGGCGGTAACGCGTCAAGGGAAATATCCTCCGACGGGTACAGTTTCCGGCACTCCAGGCAGACCAGTCGGCGGGTATTGCCGTGAAACTCAATGACCACTTTGTTTCCGGCTTCTTGATGCAAGCCGTCCACATTCTGCGTGATAATGCTTGCCAGATATCCCAGCTCCTCCATCTTCGCCAGAGAAATATGGGCTGGATTGGGACGGGCTTTTTCTACTACCTTCTGCATCTCTTTCAAGAAAGCCCACGATTTAGCGGGATTCTTTAAAAAACTGTTAATTTCAGCAACCTCTTCAGGATCATATTTTTCCCAGAGCCCCCCCTTGCCGCGAAAAGGCATAATATTGCTGGCTACTGAAATGCCGGCACCGGTTAAAGCAATTGTTTTTTTCGCAGAGGCAATCCTTTTTGCCGCGTCTTTCCGGTTTTGCTCTTCCTCCTTGTTTAACCAGAACATTTTAAAAGTTGTCCCTCCATTTCAGGGATTATTCTCTCTGTAAATCGGACAGCGAGGCCAGATGCTCAATGTCAATAGCCTCTGCTCCCCCCCAAAGGCGTTCCAGGTTGTAAAAAGAGCGCTCCTCGGGGAGAAAGATATGAATGACCAGCTCTCCAAAATCCAGAAGTATCCAGCTTCCTTCCTGATAACCCTCAAGGCGCAACAGGGGGTGCCTCTCGTCCGGAAGATTTTCTTTCAGATGGTCGCAAAGGGCCTGGGTCTGAATCTTGGATGTACCGCTGCAGATAAGGAAATAATCAGCAATAAGAGTAAGCTTACCCATTTCCAGAAGTACAATTTCCCGGGCTTTTTTTTCAGTTAACAGGCGGACTGCTTCCAAGGCAAACTCTTTTGTTGATAAAATTAAGCATACCTCCAATCTTTTGCTAAAAAGAAAAATCTTGACCAATGATAACAGTAACCATAACCGGATAGTCCACGAGGGGTTCCTTGATAAGCTCGGCCCCGCGAACCATTTCAGCAACCTGCTTAGCCGCGCTCATGTCGTCGATACGGGAAATAACCTGGGTATGCTGATAATCGAAACGATCGGCATTCCCTACATTTTCCATCTCAATGCGGAAACCTTTATCGCGAAGCATATCAGCCAGCCTGGCTGCAATACCCTTGGTGCCGCATCCGTTTAAAACCTCAACGGTAATTGAATCCCGGGGAAGGATAAAATCTTCTCCAAGGTTTTCCATAATAACGGCTACTTGCCCGTAGTCCGGCTCAAAAAACGGCTCTCCGTTTATCTCCCGCAAAACTCCGGGCAGCTGGACTACAAAAGTACCGGGATCAAAAAGCGGTTCCAGCAGGGGATAAAAATTTTGTAGTTCCTTCCAGGAAAGGTCGGTATCCAGATAGGGGGATATTTTTCTCAGCAGGCGGGGGGTTGACCAAATACCCCCTTTTTCAGCAGCAAACTCAACCAGACCTTGCAGGGACTTTGTTCTGCGCAAAGCCCTCTTAAGGGGTTCCTCTTCGCCTTCGCCATGTAAAAAATAGTCCAAGTAGTCTTCCCCGTTTAGAACGTATCCTTTATATGAAATACCTCCTCTGTCATCGATTAAAATCGGTATCCCTTTGTACTCAATTTCCAAAAAATGGTGAATGGGAACACCCAGAAAGGAAGAGAGCTGATTTACAAGCAACTCTGCCCCGCCATCCTGGTAAAAATTTGTAGGTGTATAATAAGAAGTCAAATTATTTTCTTCCGGAGCTTCATTTCCGGATACAGCCTCCGTTTCCTTTCCGTCAGAGCGGCGAAGAAGCAGATTACCGGGGATAAAAATAGCGTTAAACGAATCGGAAGATGGATCTATATTTAAGAAAAAAAGTTCCTCGATGAGCTTTTCATCATCTATTTCTGCCAAGCCGTAAAGAAGATAGTTTGTCCCCTCATCTTGCGGATTTGTGCGCAAAGCCTTTGCCCAGGGTTCTTTATTTTGTAGGGCCTGAAAAGAGCCGAGAAAGCGCACCCCCACGAATAGAACGGCGAGAAAAAGGACAAATATAATCAGGAAAACAGCTCGATTCTTGCGTCTAATTGCTTTCCCGGATTTATGCCGGCCCCTTAAAGTAAATAATTTCATTTTACGCTACAACTCCCGCTCTTTTTTCTCAACAAAGATATCAGCCAGTTACGAAATAAAATAGAACTGGGATGAAGAATACCATGCCTCTCCATCACATAGCGGATAGTGGAATCGACCGCCCCGAGCAAAGCTTTATGCAGATCGCGAAAAGACAGTTCACGGATTTCAACCACTCCGGGAAAGCTCCTCCCCGGTTCAATAAAATCTGCCAGATAAATAATACAGGAAAGGAGGGGCATGCCCGCGGAACCTGTAGTATGAGTTTTAACAGCATTTAGTATTTCCAGGTCATAAATTCCCAATTCGTGTTCCAAAAGCCATGAACCGACAGGGGCATGGAGCAATGCCGGCTCCTGCAAGGAAAACTCGTCAACAATATTATTCTCAACAGCGACCTGCATTAAATCATGGGTTGGGTATATTTTCCCATAATCATGCAACAAGGCTGCAAGAGCTGCTTTTTCTTCATCTGCTCCATAAGCGGCTGACAGGCGTCGTGCCATATCTTCAACACCCTTGGAATGAGACAGCAGCTTTCCGGTAAACTCTTTTTCTATTTTTTCCTTAATTTCGTAGATGTCCATTTCCTATTTTAATTTGACAAAAAAGAAAACATTCCTTCAAGTTTTAATAAAAAAAGGCAACCGTAGTTGCCTTTTTTGGTTTATTCTCGCGGTTTTGCTTCATTTACGACCAGTCTGCGCCCATCAACCTCTGCACCATTCATCTTTTCAATCATTGTTTCAAAATCTTCATCATTTACCTCAACAAATCCATACCCTCTGGAACGGCCGGTTGCCCTTTCTGTAATGATACGGCAACCAACTACTTCTCCGTATTGGGCAAACGTGTTTCTCAACTCTTCTTCCGTGGTTCCCCAGGAGATATTTCCTACGTAAAGGGTCTTAACCAAAATTGTCACCTCGCTTCCCGGCATTTCGGATTGTTCTGCGCATATTATGTGGTGTAGAAAGATAGTTTATGCGAAATCTCACCCCCTGAAAATGCCGGCGGGTAACATGGAGAAGGGACTGCAAATCTTCATGAAATACCACATCGGCCCTTAAAACCCTCACAAACAAAAAACATGGGCATCGACATTTATCTATCTATCCCACAACAAAAGCACACTAAAGACGCTCTTCACCTTTATTACCAAAACCCTTTACTTCATCATATCATTTAGGTTTGGTGAAGTCAAGCGCCGCATTTTTTCTGTTACTTCACATAGAGCCTGTTTTTATAGATATACTGTTCGACGGTTTCAGGAGTTAAATAACGGATTGTTTTGCCTTCGGCAACCCTTCTGCGCAAAAATGTTGAAGATATGGCCATGGCAGGTATTTCCAATAAATGAATACGCTTTATGATTTCAGGAAAGGTATTGCCCATAATTGCCTTCAATTTGCTAAAGGAATAACCCGGCCGGGAGGCAGCAATAAATTCGCAAGATTTGAGCAGAATTTCATAATCTTTCCAGGTTGTAATATCCAAAATTGCATCGGCCCCGGTGATAAAGTACAGCGTTAATTTTGAGTCGTAAAGCTTCATAAAGTGCCGGACTGTATCAATGGTGTATGTAGTATCCTTACTGTCTATCTCCATGCGGGAAACGGTAAAATAAGGATTATCCACCACAGCCAGCAGAGTCATCAAATAACGATGTTCCGCATCTGTAATCTGGCTTTTGTCTTTATGCGGAGGATTCCCCGTAGGCATGAAAATAACATAATCCAGTTTAAATTGCTGTCGGGCTTCCTCCGCGGTAACCAGATGCCCAATATGTATTGGATCAAAAGTACCGCCCATAATACCAATAGTCAGCTTACCGTCATTTTTGGGAAGTAGAAAACTCATGGTTTTATCCTTAATTAAAAATTTCTTCAATCATTAAGGGAAATACAAAAACTCAAAATCTCCGATCTTAACTGTATCTCCTTCACTAATACCGGCTTTAAGCAGCTCGTCTTCCACACCCAGTCGCCGGATAAGCTCCTGGAAGCGGCGCTGCCCTTCTTCGCTGGATAAATCGGCCCTTGATACAGCCTTCTCCACCTGATCGCCCTGAACGAGAAAAACGTCCCCCTCCCTGCGCACAGAAAGTACTGCTTCCGGGAGCGGAGGCAAATAAATAATCTCCGCATCCGCGTCTTCTTCCATATCCGGCTGCTCTTCCTGAAGCCGCCTGTACAGCGCCTCCAAAAGATTTTTTATGCCGTCCCCCGTTACTGCGGAAATCGGAAAAATCTCTCCGTCAAATATTTGTTGACGAAAACGCTGCAAATTTTGGTCTGCCCCGGGCAAATCCATCTTGTTGGCGGCAATTATAACCGGTTTCTTGGCCAGATCTTCATGGTAATTTGCCAGTTCATTTTTTAATTTCAGGTAATCCTCAAGGGGATTCCTTTTTTCCGTTCCCGCCATATCTAAAATATACAACAATATACGGCTTCGCTCAATATGTTTTAAAAACCGGTGGCCAAGGCCCGCTCCCTTGTGCGCGCCCTCAATAATGCCCGGAAGATCCGCCATAACAAAGGAGCGCCCTTCTCCCAGATAAACAACGCCCAGCTGCGGAGTAAGGGTTGTAAAGGGGTAATCGGCAATTTTCGGTTTGGCTGCAGAAACGCGCGATAAAAAGGTCGATTTACCTGCATTGGGGAAACCCACAAGGCCCACATCGGCAAGCAGCTTCAGTTCCAGCAACAGCGTCCGCTCTTCTCCCGGTTCCCCTCTCTCTGCAAAACCGGGTGCTCTGTTTCTTGAAGTTGCAAAGGAGCTGTTTCCCCGTCCCCCTCTGCCGCCTCGCGCCACAACTGCCTTCATGCCGCTTCTGAAGAGATCGCCCAGCTGAACGCCGTTTTCGTCCTTAATCACCGTTCCGACAGGTACTTCTACTTCCAGAGACCGGCCTTTGCCGCCGTTTTTATTGTTCCCCTGCCCATGTCCACCGTTCTCCGCCCTTAAATGGGGCCGGTAGCTGAGATGAATAAGCGTATTTTTATGGGGCGAGGCCACGAGGATGACATCTCCCCCGTCCCCGCCGTTGCCACCGTCCGGCCCCCCGCGCGGCACGTATTTTTCTCTCCGGAAGGAAGCGGCTCCGTTACCGCCGCGGCCGCCCCTGACAAATATTTTTACCTGGTCAATAAAAGAAGTCAAATTCTTTCACTCTGTTTCAAAAAAAATCCCGGGTTCCCCCCGGGTGTTAAGCCAATGGATAAACACTGACTTGTTTTCTTGTTTTTCCCAAACGTTCAAAAGTAACAGTACCCGCAGCAAGGGCATAGAGCGTATCATCTTTACCCCTGCCCACATTAAGTCCAGGGTGTATTCTGGTGCCCCGCTGACGGACAATAATGCTTCCCGGGGTAACAATTTGTCCTCCGAACGTTTTTACACCCAGCCTTTTGGGATTGCTGTCGCGACCGTTCCTTGAACTGCCGACACCTTTTTTATGGGCAAATAATTGCAAATCAAGTTTACGCATTTCCATGAGGCCTTCCCTTTAAGGCCCGCACCTCCCTTCATCTTTTATTAAACTGCCTTTACCTATCGTTTTTACTCGCTGTAATTGAAATATACCCGGGGTAAGATCTGGCTATTTCTTTTAAACCCACAAGCATTGTTTCAAAAAGAAGGAAAAAACCGTCTTTTTTTCCGGGATCGAGCTTCGCAGGCCGGCATACGCAAAAATAACCTTTTTTAACCTTTAACGGAGGATAAACATCCAGCAGATCCTCCATGGCATAAACAATCGACTGGGCGAGCGCCGAAACCGCTGCACAAATAATATCGGACCCCCGCGGCGCAAAAAGCGCATGACCCCTTATTTCTACCAGGACAGGATTATTATTGACGTCCCGTTTAATTTTTACCCTGATCATTACTAATTTGCGGATTGAATTTTATCAATTTTAACGAGGGTAAAAGGCTGCCGATGCCCCTGTTTCCTGCGGTAATTCTTTTTGGGCTTATATTTAAAAACTATTATTTTCTTCCCTTTCCCGTGTGAAAGGACCTTGCCGGAAATTCGGGCTCCTTCCAGGTAGGGAGCGCCTATACTTACATTGTCCCCGTCCTGGATAAGAAGCACCTTATCAAAGACTACTTCGGAACCTGCCTCCACAGGCAGCTTTTCTACCTGACAGGTCTCGCCTTCGGAAACTTTGTACTGTTTCCCGCCGCTTTCAAAAATCGCGTACATATTTTTTCTTCGCTCCTTTTCCTTAGACTCGCCAGACAAGGGTACCTTCAGCATGATATTATACATCTAAATCTAAAGGATTTGCCAAGACCCTGACTGCGCGGTTAAAGGCACTTAACAATTTTAGCATAGGCGAATATTGTTGTCAACGAGAACGGTATTTCTACAATATTCTAAATCGTCTTTATATACTTATTATTTCTTCAGGGTAGAGGGTAATCTTTTCCAAATTGCTGCCATTAAAAAAGACCGTATTTTCAACTCCCGCAATGGCGGTGTCTTTAAACAGGATTTTGGGCTCCAGAGCGAAGACCATCCCTTCGGCCAGGGGATAATGCTGTTTCGCGGTGAGAACGGGCAGCTCGTCCAGTTCCAGCCCCACTCCGTGGCCAACGAAGCGGGCCTTCTCGCTGCCGTAACCCATGAAATTCTCCTCGTATCCCATCTCTTTCGCCATCTTAAAGGCTAAATCAGCCAACTGCGAACAGGGAGTGCCCGGTTTGGCTGCCTTAATAACTTCTTCATGGATCAGCAGGGCATCCTCGTGAGCCTTAAGGAGGGTCCGGGAAGGCGTCCCCAAGCAGAAGACGCGCGTGCAGTCAATGCAATAACCGTTATAGACAATAACATAATCCACGAGGACGATATCGCCTTTTTGAATTTCTTTCCAACCCGGTCCCTGGGGAAAAGCGGGAGAAAGCCCCGGGCCTCCTGTCGGTCCGTCAAAAAATGTAGAAAAGGTGATGTTAGCTCCTGACATTAAATGGCCGTAAAAGGCCTCCTGGTTGTACTGGCGCATGCGTACGGCACCCTGATGTCCCAGGGTCCGTACCAGGTGCTCCAGGTCTGCCGCAAATTCGATCTCTCTTTTTCCGGCTTTTAAAAATTGTGGAACGGACCGGAGCATTTTATGGCTTATCTCTGCCCCTTTTTTCATTATCTCGATCTCGTAAGGGCTTTTAAACATGCGCAGTTCTCTGATTTGCGGGGAAATATCCACCAGCTCCGACCCTGCAAAGGCTTCCCGGTAGCGAAAATAAAGGGCAGTCGGCAGGACATCCAGTTCCATTCCCAGTTTTTTCGCGGCCCCTGCAATTTCATGCACCATGGCGGGGAGCTGCCGAAAGCTTTGCTGGTACTCCACGCGGCTTAGTGGTGTTTCCCTTTTGGCCCTTTCCAGGCTTTTGCTGACCAGGTAGCAGGCCTCTCCTTCCGCGGGGACGACCAAATGCCCCTTCTGGCAACTGCCGGTAAAATAAAAAAGGTCCACGTTTTGGGTAATAAGGGCAACGTCAATCTCCTTCTCCTTTAATTTTCCCTGCAGTTTCCTGATCCTGTCGTCAATTTCTTTTTTCGGTGTGGTCTCCATAGCTCTCGACCTCCTGTTATGGTTCTCCTTTAACCCTGAAAATGGGTTGAAATAATAGATGTTTCGTCTTAATCCCGTAAAGGGGAAATAACTTGTGAATAATCAGTTCCCTGTTAATTAACAACACTGCAAAAAAGATCGACTGTATCAGGTAACGGTTAATTCCCAAGCCATGGGCTATACCCCCTATGTCCCCGCCAAAGAAAAAAGGGATTATGGAAAGGTTAAAAGGATCAAACAGCATAAAAACAAAAATTACCCAGTAACAGAGACGATTAAAAAAACGGTTTGGAATCCACACAAGAACCTTTCTCAATATAAAGAAAACATAACCGATTGTAAGCGTCAGCACATTGCTAATGCCCGCGACATAGACCCAAACAATGCCTTCCCGCTCTGCGACAGGGGTCTTGTAAATAACCTCAAAACCATAAAAGTGCACCCTGAATGCTGCATATTCATCCAGGAGATAAGCAACAGCAGCATGGGCACCTTCATGAATAACGGCAAAAAGGATTATCGCTGTAAGAAGAGGAAGGTACTTCTTCATTTTAGTAAACTGGCCCTCTCTTTCTTTTCTTCTTGAAACCAACTCATTTAATGCCGGCACGCTTACTGCTCACTTCGTACAAAACCCCGGTACCTACCAGAAAAGCCCCTGTCACCAATAAAATCGAACCAATAGGTACAATATCAGCCAGAGGGCCGAAAAACAATATGGCAATGGGCATGGCAATTCCTGTTACTATTTGCACCAGGGAAAACACACGCCCCATCATTGCTTCCTCCACATTTTCCTGGATCAATACCGTTTGCGCAGTGGCGATAAACGGTAGGAAAATGCCCGAAACGCCCATAATAATCAAATACAACGTAAAATTACCGGCAATGCCGAGGAGGCCAAAAGTTATGCCGAATGCCACCAGGCAAATGGCCACGGTGCGAATTTTATCTTTAAATTCCCCGCGCAGGGAGACAAAAACCCCGCCGATCAAAGAACCGATCGTCCATACCATTTCATTGGCGGTCAGCCGCCAAACATCACCGCCAAAGCTGCGTTCCACAAACAGTGGCGTCAATTCCGACGCTGGTGTGATGAGGAAGAAGGATACACCAAAAAAAATTAAAATCTGCCTCAATAGCTTGTGATTAAGGGCATAGGCTATACCCTGGCGCAGTTCGGCGTAAACAGAAGCAGTTTCCTCAGACCGGGCAACCTTCTCAACATGAATAAAGCTGAGAACGGCAATTGCTGCCAGGGCGGTGATCACATCCACCAGAAAGACCCAGGAAATGCCCAAGGACCCGAGCACAATTCCGCCCATTGCTGGAGAAAGGAGCATCAGCACGGAATTCAGGGTTTGATTGATACCTTGCACTCTGGTTAGATTTTCCAGGGGAACAATCTGCGGATAGAGGGCATTGACAGCAGGCATTTGAATCCCTGTGCCCAGTGAGCGGATAAGTGAAAGGGCCAAAAAAAGCTCCATTTTTTGATAACCAGTCCAAAAGGCAATCCCTAGAACCATGGTGGCCAGGGCGATAAAGCCGTCCGCCAGCATAATGAGATATTTACGGTTATAGCGATCCGCCCAGACACCCGCCCAAAGGGAGATGATTACCTGTGGCAATAAGGAGAAGACGGTAGAAAGCATGACCCATTTACCGGATGAAGTTTGCAGCGTGATATACCAGATAATAGAAAAGCTTACGGCAGAAGAACCAAAAAGGGATATATTCTGGCTGATTAACAATAAAGCTATCTTTTTCTTCCACAAAGAATTGCCGCCTGGTGACAGGTTTTTCTCCATAGTACATCCTTTTTTAGATTTGCTGTGAAAAAAACATGTAAAAAAAGACGATAAGGATTACTATCGTCCCTTGGAAACTAAGCCTTTCCGGGAAGGGCGGTTCTTTCCGCCCTTCCCGCTGAGCTAACATTATTTGTCACTTCATGTTAATCTTCTTTTCCCTCAATACCCGCAGAGATAGCTTCATTTACTTGTTTCATAACAGCATAGAAATCCTCCGTAGCCTTCCTATATGCTAAAAGATTAAGATTTGACTCCAGGTTTTTTCGCTTGTTCTGATAATCGGCAATCTGCTCCTCTGTCGGCTGAACGCCGGTTTGCTGTAAAAACTGAATGGTGTGCTGGGCTTCCTTAAATGACTGAAGGAGCTGCAGGGCATCGCTGTCTTCGTTAACCTTTTTAGTAACCTCTTGAAGCCTCTGATACTCTTCGGTGTTGTAGAGTTCGCGACCCAGTTCTTTTGCTTTTTCTAAGATATTCAATATTCTCCTCCTAGCGGGAAGCATTTACAAGTTCCCTTAAAGTATATTAACCCTTCTCGACAAGGCACCCTTTTTCCTTCCTAAGAAAGAAAAAATATAAAGGAAATTATTCGTATAATATTTTGGCTGAGGCAAATGATAATTAAAAAGCAACTGCGAAAGAGCTTAATGTATAAGTAAATTACAATAAAATTGTCGGTAAACAGACAAGTCAAGGGAGACTATTTGATGGATAGATTTTTTCGAGGGCTTATTGCTGGTATAACCGGTGGGATAGCCATGAACCTTTGGACATTAATTGCGGTTTATCTGCTGCATTGGTCGATCTTACGCTTTATCGATTGGGCAGCCGTTTTACTTTATGGCCGTCTGTCCGGCAGCTTCGCCGAAACATCATTTGCCTTGTTAATGCATATTTTGTGGACTGGAACATTGGGCATTATCTTTGCCTACCTGATTCCCTTGACAACTTCAAAAGGTTATCTGCTCAAAGGGGCTGTTTTCGGAATTATATCAGGTTTTATCATTTATGCCATGCCAACTTTGCTGCAGACGCCTATTCTTTCCGAGCATAATTTTCTGTCAACTTTTTCCAATCATATCGGCGGTTTAATCTGGGGATTAACAACAGCACAAATGCTGCGCTTTTTGGAAACAAGAACCCTTCAACAGTCTTAGGGACATTCCTCCGAAGGAGGTGTGTCCCTTTACATTAGTGTAAATGACATTCCTCCGAAGGAGGTGTGTCCCTTTACATTAGTGTAAATGACATTCCTCCGAAGGAGGTGTGTCCCTTTACATTAGTGTAAATGACATTCCTCCGAAGGAGGTGTGTCCCTTTACATTATGACTTAAGGACATTCCTCTGTAAGAGGTGTGACAGATTATCTCTTAGACTGAGCAGTTTGACTTGGGACGTTTTAGGGTGTTCCCCCCTTGAAGGGGAACACCCTAAAACATTTTTACACGGGCCTTATCTGATCGTCCTGCAGGTTCTTGACTTTTTCTACTAAAAATCCCGTCAGCGATTCAGAAATCTCTTCAGTAAAGCCCTCTCCGTAAATCCGGTAAGAAGGCTTTTCCGGATCAGGGAGCACAAGCGCCCATCCATTGGGGTAAAAGAACTTAACCCCGTCAAAGAGTTCAATTCGTTCTGCCTTACCGGGGCCTTCCTGAACAAGGCGCCTCATAACCCTCCCTTTTTGACCCCACGGACAGAACACTTCCCTCTGCCGCACGCGTATCCCCGGAATTTCTTTTAGGAGATCGGAAAGACTTTTTTCCTCCCTCGCCAGACAATCCAAAATTTTAAACAGCGCCATCATGGCATCCAGCTGCAAAAAATTACCGGGACGATATTTTTTATCCTTGGAATCCCCACCTTGCATGGTTTCTTTTAGTTTTTCCTGAAAGTGGCGCGGCAGCGTTTTGCTGCGCAAAACAGTCCCATTGTTTTTTTGGGCAAGTTCTTCGTGAACCCATGAAGCAAAAAAAGGTTGAACCAAAGTAGACGCCTTCCCCCCTCTCAAAATTAGCAGGGAAAGCAAGGCCTGGTAAACCTCCCCGGAAATTTCATTTCCTTCATTGTCAAAAAGAAGCATTTCTTCACCGCTGGGAGCCATCCAGACGCCAAGATCAGCCCTTTCTTTAACCACACTGCCGGCGAAATCTTTTTTAAAGCGGGCAAATTCTTCGCCCTCTCTCCAACAGAATGTCTCTTCTTTGCCCGGCGGATGGATGACGGTCAGCCGGCACTCAAGCTCCTGAAAAAGCGGAATTAAAAAAGTTGCCACATGAGAGGCCGGAAAAGCAAGCAGGATGGAAAAATGAAAATCCTTGATCCTCTGCACAGCCAGATCCTCCAGCAGGGCTTCAGCGTAGACCCGGTTATAATCAGGAATTTGTTTTAAAGTTCCCAGCTTCTCCTTTGTCGCCCGGGGAAAGTCGTCTCTGGAATGTATTTGCTCCAGTTTTCGCTCATCGCCATGCGCCAACTGAAGCCCTTCCCGGTCGAAGAAACGAATAACGCAATGCCCCTCATGATATGAGCAGGAATGAATATAAACTCCTCCTTGCGCCTGCATTTCATTGACGGACATGCGCAAAACAGGGGCAAAAGTGTTTCCAATGTCCAGCACCTTTGCTCCTCCGGCCATTAAGCCCACTTCAAAGACTTTCTTTAGAAGCTGTGAAGGTCCCCAAAAATCCGCACCTGATACCACGGGGACTTCCCCGCCGAGTAAATAAGCAAAGGCAGAACCCAGGCGAAGTGTACTTTCCAGGGCAAGATCGCTGTGAATCTCTCCTTGTACACCGATGCTGCCAAAAAGAGAACGTCTGGCATACCCGCCCCAAATCAAATTGTCATGGACAACGGCACCGCTTTCCACCCTTTTAAAGGGCCACAACTTGACCCCTGGTTTCAAGGTTGCTCCGCTCTCAACAACAGTTTTATCTCCCACAACAGCCCCTTCATAGACAACAGCGCCTGCTTCCAATCTGGATCCAGCCGCCAGAATGCCTCCCCGCACCACTGCATTTTCTCCGAGAGTCACCTGCGACCAGAGGACACCCCGCTTAATGGAAGCCTTTCCATCGATGCGGCTGCCGGAACCGATAACAGTATACCCCCCGATAACCGCCCCGGGCCCAATAGAGCTCCTCTTGCCGATATACAGCGGTGAAACGAGACGGGCTCCAGGATCTAAGTGGACATCATCCGCCATCCATATACCCGGTTTTTTTTCCCAGGCATTAAGGTTAACCTTAACTTTTTTACTAAGAATATCATAATTTGTCCGGCGGTACTGTTCCAGGTTGCCTATATCGCACCAGTACCCTGCAAGGGAACAACCAAAAAGTTCTTTTCCTTCCTTAAGCAGCAAAGGAAAGAGATCCTTGCTAAAATCAAATTTTTTTCCCGAAGGTATGTACTCCAAAACTTCCGGCTCGATAATATATATTCCCGTATTTACCGTATCGCTAAAAACCTCTCCCCAGCTGGGCTTTTCCAGGAAGCGCAGGATTCTTCCCTCTTCATCCACCATCACCACGCCATACTCCAGGGGATTATCCTGGGGAGTCAGGACAATGGTAACGAGAGCTTTTTTTTGCCGATGGAAAGCGATCGCCTCGCTTAAATCTATATCTGTCAGGCAATCCCCGCTGATAACGAGAAATGTTTCATTTAAAAAAGAAGCAGCATTTTTGACGCTTCCGGCTGTACCCAGAGGTTCATCCTCCAAAAAATAGTGCAAGGAAACATCAAATGAGGAACCATCACCAAAGTAATCTTTAATTTGATCGGGAAGGTATTGGAGCGTGACAGCTTGTTCTTTTATCCCATGCCTGGTTAGAAGCTCAATTATATATTCCATCATGGGCTTATCCATTAGAGGGACCATCGGCTTGGGCCGGTCACAGGTCAGAGGGCGCAGCCTGGCACCTTCCCCTCCAGCCATTATTACGGCTTTCAAAAAAAACATCTCCTTCCTGCAATTTTACGGCAAATCATTTGCTCAAGGTTATTATAACCGTAATCAAGCGTAATTAAGCTTTAAGAGAGCAAAAAGGAGATTTTGAATATTTTTCTAAATAATGTATTTCATAGGGCTATATATTTCATTTAGTGCCTCTCGTAACAATTTTTTAATATATTTATAACCGTGAGACAAGTTTTTCCAGTATTGCCCGGGCGCTGTTTTTATCGAGCGGTTGGTTATTGTTGCCGCACTTGGGAGACATGATGCATTTTGGACAACCCTCTTCGCAAGAGCAACCCAAGATTACCTCCAGGGCTTTAGACGACAAAATTTCATAGTTCTCGAAGAGGCGCCGGGAAATACCGATGCCTTCCGGGAAGCCGTCATAAAGGAAAAGTTCCCTTTCAGCAGTGCAAACCCCTCCCAGGTCCCAGCGGTCGCACATGGCCAGCAGCGGCGCGACCCCGATAAGGAGATGCTCCATGGCATGAAGACCGCCGTCCAAATTGATACCCTTCAGTTTACGAAAGTCAATCCAGACAGCTTCTGTGCAGTACTGCAGCACGAGGGGTTTTGTTAAAACATTTTTCCCCACAGTCTTGCTGAAGGAACGCAGAACATAACCGTAAACCTCTTCGTCTACAGCAACTTTTCCATAGTGCAGGGTATAACCGGCAACTGTCCGCGTCTGTAAAATTTGCTCAATTTTGATCCTCGTCTCTTTAAGGGGCGTTGTATATGTATCTTTGCCGTAAGGTTTGAGGAAAACCGTTTTGGTATTTTCGTCAAAATTATCTACCCTGTAAGGTTCGGCACGGTGCAAAAAAATGGCGCCGGGATGGGCCTCACAGTACGCCTGCCTTCTGCTCAGTTCCTCCAGGACCTGCCCATCGCAGATTAACCTGAAACTTTCCTCTTCAATATCGCTCAGATTAACCTGAAAGCAAGATCCTGTTCCATTATAGCAATACTTCTTTACTGCAGAAGGCATCCGCGCCTTTAAACCTCCGGGGATAAGGCGGATTGACCGCTCTTTAAAAAGTTCGCTGACGATATTTTCATATTTTTCGCCAAACCACTTCGCATCTTCCTTCGTCAGGGGAAGTTCTTCAGCCGCGCACATGATATGGTTCTTCAAAATCCGTCTGTTTTCCAGGGAAATAACAGCTTGTTCGCTGGGTTCGTTGAAAAGGTAATGGGGATTGGTTTGAAGGTAGGTATCCAGGGGGTTATCAAACAGAACCTGAACAACCAGGCTTTCCTGGCCGGAACGTCCGGCGCGGCCGGCCCGCTGGTGAAACGATGAGATGGTGCCGGGGTATCCCCCAAGCACCACGGCGTCCAATCCGCCGATATTCACGCCCAGTTCCAGGGCATTGGTGGATATAATGCCGGCTATGCGTTTTTCTTTGAACTTTTTTTCCAGCTCTCTTCTTTCCTCGGGCAGATAGCCGGCGCGGTATGGGGCTATCTCCATACCGTCCACCAGATTATTGGCCCATGCAGCCGTTAATTCCGCCATTTTCCTGCTGACCGAAAAACAAAGAGTCTGCAGTCCGTATTTCACACAGGCTGCGGTAAGATCCGCTGTCTGAAGGTGTTGAGAACGATCCGGCCTAGCCGAAGTATCCCAGAAGATGTAGGTTTTTTTCCCCTGGGCGCTCCCGTCTCTGCTCACCAGCTCGAAACTTTTGCCTGTCAGCAATCCGGCATGTTCCAGCGGATCAGCCATCGTCGCCGAAGAAATAATAAATCGAGGGTCACCGCGGTAATGTTCCAGAATCCGGCGAAGACGGCGCAACAAAAAGGCAACGTTCGTGCCGAATATTCCCCGGTACCAATGAGCTTCATCGATAACAACAAAACGCAATTTACGGAAAAAACCAGACCACAGGCGGTGCCATGACAGGTAGTGGTGCAGGGCATGGGGATTGCTCAGGATAAGGCGTGACTTTTCTCGTATGGACTTGCGCTGTGCTTTCGGAGTATCCCCATCATAAACGGCAGCTTTCAGGTTGATTGCTGCTTCTTTTTCCATACTTTTAATTTCCCGAAGCTGATCATAGGAAAGGGCTTTCATGGGGTAAAGGAAGAGAGCCGTTGTATCCGGATTTAGCAAAAGCTGTTCAAATACAGGAACGGTAAAAGCAAGAGTTTTCCCGGAAGCCGTTGGGGTTACAAGGGTCACATTGCAGCCGGCGCGCACTTTTTCGATAACTTCGACCTGATGAGTATAAAGGCGAATTTTTTTCCGGGAAAGGTAATCCTGCAACTTGGGAGGAAGGGCTTCCTTCAATTCACTGTAACTGGGCGGCGCCTCCGCTTTTTCTATAATCGTGGCAACCTGTTTTTTAAGGTCACTGCTTAGTATCGCGCTGACAAGTTTTTGAACAGACATTTTTCCTCCTCAAACGAAACACCCCGAGCGAAATGCACACAGAACATTTTTCTTAATAACTGCCTCTTTAAACTGCCTTTTTAAACATTCTGCGTAGCCGGTAAAATTCCAAAAAAAAAACCCTCCTCTTCACATGAGGGTTTTTCTTTTATTTTGGAGCGGGTGATGGGAATCGAACCCACGTAACTGGCTTGGGAAGCCAGGGCTCTGCCATTGAGCTACACCCGCCTGATTTCCAGGTAGCGCTCAAGCTTGCGTTTTACTCTCTGCAACGCGTTATCTATGGACTTTACATGCCTTCGCAATTCAATGGAAATTTCCTGATAAGATTTACCTTCAAGGTAAAGCATTAAAACTCGCCATTCCAGATCGCTGAGAATTTCTCCCATTTTAAATTCTATATCAAAATATTCTTCCCGGTTAATCATCAACTCTTCAGGATCAGTCACTTTGGTACCGGAAAGAATGTCCAGCAATGTGCGATCTGAGTCCTCGTCATAAATGGGCTTGTTCAAGGAAACATAAGAGTTAAGGGGAATGTGCTTCTGCCTGGTTGCCGTTTTAATCGCCGTAATAATCTGGCGTGTAATGCAAAGCTCTGCAAAGGCCCGGAAAGAAGAAAGCTTGTCACCTCTGAAGTCCCGGATAGCCTTATATAGGCCAATCATTCCCTCTTGAATAATATCCTCTCGGTCTGCTCCGATAAGGAAATAGGAACGCGCTTTCGCTTTGACAAAATTCTTGTATTTATTAATGAGATACTCCAGAGCGATGTCGTTTCCGTCCTTGGCTTCCTCGGCAACTTCTTCATCTGTTCGTTCTTCGTATTCTTCCGCCCTTAAAAAATCCAGTTCGGTGCATACATTTTCTTCCTCCCTCAATCCCTGCGCCGTTAAGCCCACGAACATCGCCTCCGTTGCTATTTTGGGAGATATCCTTCTGTGTTATTATATCTTATGCCTTCAATAGCGTCAAGTATTTCTTCGTTAGAACTAATGTTCCTCAGTAATTACTGGCGCCTCCATTTTTCCAAAAGGGTTCTGATTTTTTTGGAAAGCCTCTCGTCCAGGAGATCCCTGGGCGGCGGCAGGGCAAATTTTTTTCGCTGATCTTCTCGGAAATTCTTTAGACATTCCCGTAGTTCCCTGGAGGAAATCCTTCGCCCTCCTTTCCAGAGGACAAGGTTTTGTTCCTGGTAATCGGAGGAAGCTACCTCTACTTCTTCTCCAAGCTCCCGCAGATTGACTACCAATCTTTCTATAAAGGCATCGGCCGTCTGATTCTCTCCTGTAAAAACTACTTCGATATTTTCCCCTTTCCGGTAGACCCGGGTTTTTCCCTTGACCTGGTAAGCATCATAGACGATAATGATTTTTTCCCAAAGCAGAGGGGCGAATTCCTCTAAAATATCAGCAAGCTTATCCCTGGCAGCGTCCAGATTTTCAGGGTACAGGTTTTCAAATTCAGGCCAGCTGTTAATAATGTTATACCCATCAACAAGCAGCAAGGACATTTTTCCTCCCCCTGAATTATTAGACCCGCAGGCCTCGTTGTCGAAAAACTTCGTACATAACAATTCCACCCGCCACCGATACATTTAATGACGAAATCGTTTCAGCAGTGGGAATGCGCAATAAAAAATCGCATTTTTCCTTGAGCAGCCTGGATAAACCCTTTCCTTCACTGCCGAGAATGAGGACCATGGGCAGCCGGAAATCTGCTTCAAAAAAAGGTAGTTCACCTTCCATATCAGCCCCCATAACCCACAGCCCCTCCCCTTTAAGAAAGTCCACTTCCCTGGCCAGATTGACCGTCCGAGCAACCGGCACATGAGCCAGGGCTCCTGCAGAGCCCTTAAAAACTGCGGGTGTGACTCCGCAAGCCCTGTCCTGCGGGATAATAGCTCCCGAGGCATTGGTTAAAGAGGCGGTTCGCAAAAGGGATCCAAAATTAAATGGATCCTGAAGATGATCCAGCATAAGAAGAAAAGGAAGTCCTTTTGAGCGGGCTTGTTGGAGAAGCTCTTCCGTGGTGAGGTAACAATAAGGAGAGAGATAAGCGATAATGCCCTGATGATTCTCCCCGGAAACTCTTTTTTCCAACTCTTCCAGGGGCACCCGTTTAACGGGGATATTCCCTTTTTGGGCGAGTTTTACAATTTCTTCTACAACCCATCCCCTTGCTCCAGCAAAAATGTCTATCTTTTGAACGGGCAGACCGCCCTTTAATGACTCCAGAACAGGATGGCGCCCCCAAATCAGGTCAAATCTGCTTTTCTTCTCTTTTTTTTTCCTCACATTTTTTCACCTTTAATTATGATACTTTTTTAAAATAGCCAGCGCTTCACTTTTGGTCGGTACTTTCCCCCGGCATTCTTTATGCTGATAGTCGTTTTCCGGACAATAACCCAGTATTTTACAATTGGGGCCGGCTTGGGCAAAGAGGTCAGGAGCGGCCTCTTTGCATAAAGAAAGCATCTTAGTGGCCAGATCCCGGATCTCCGCCTGTGCCCTCTTGCAACATCTGACAGCAAACCAATCCATGAGTGCATGTGCATTCATGCCGATTAATCCCTTAAATTCAGTAGCCTGCGGTTTAAGATACCGCAGGTCCTCTTCAGGTATTTCTTCATTCACGCCTTGTGAATACCATGATTCAATTAACCTTAGAATAAATAAAGCATCTGCCTGCAAGCTAAGATGTGATGGACAGCTGTCGCCAAGATGTTCGCTCAAAGGAGTTCCGTCAGGGAGCTTAAGCAGGCTTACCGGCACTTCAAAATTGGTTGAGAAACCTTGAATATTTTTGGGCAGAACCATATCAAAGGATCGCTTACCTTTTTTATTAACTCTTCCTGATTTTAATAAATATGAAGCAATCCTTTTTCTAACAAGCTGCACTTCCGTGACCCTTGAGTACCCTTCAACGCCAAAAATAAAATAATCAAATTCCACTGCTGCTTTGTGCCCGCTGTTAATAATATTAAAAACTAATTTTTTATCATAAGGGGAAGCTATTATTTCCTCCAGAGACCTCTCTGATTTCACGAATTTGGCCGCAATATCGGTAAATATTTTGCCCCCGCCGGCGAGCAAGACAACCTTGCCGTCCCCGACATTTAATAAATTCATATTCTTTATTTCTCCCCGTCAACAATTTTCCAGCGAACCCCGTGGGGCGTATCTTCCAGTAGAATATTTCTTTCTTTAAGCTGTTCACGAATTGCGTCCGCCAGCGCCCAGTTTTTTTCACGCCTTGCTTTTTCTCTGGTATTGATTAATTCCTCAATTTCCTTTTCCAGTGCAGAAACAGGTTCAAAGCCTTTCTGCAAGAAACCGAAAATATTATTAACCTCATTATAAAAATCCAGAATTGGTTGTAACACATTTCTTTTTTGCTCCGGAAAGCGGTCGAGATAGACATTGGTTTTCCTGGCCAGCTCAAAAAGAACAGCCGTCCCTTCGGCAGTATTAAAGTCATCGTCCATAACCTCCAGAAAACGTTTTCTGGAGGCTGTTAAAAAGTTCAGCAACTCCTGCTCTTCTTGCACAGGAACACCTTCGGCAACCCTTTCAAGGCGTTCCCGCAACTTGTAAAGGAGGGTATTTAGTCTTTCCAGAGCTTTGCCTGCTTGCATAAGTTGCTCCCTTGAAAAATTAATGGGGCTGCGGTAGTGGGCTGATAACATGAAAAAGCGCAAGACCATGGGGTCAATCTCCTTAATCAGTTCACGAACGGTAAGAACATTCCCCAAACTTTTAGACATTTTTTCCTCTTCAATATTTAGATAACCCACATGAAGCCAGTGCCGGGCAAAAAGCCGTTTTGTTGCACCTTCGCTTTGCGCAATTTCATTTTCATGGTGCGGGAAAATAAGATCCTGCCCGCCGCCATGAATATCCAGCGTTTCACCAAGATAAGCCATGGACATGGCCGAACATTCTATATGCCATCCGGGTCTTCCCCTGCCCCAGGGACTTTCCCAGGAAGGCTCTCCCGGTTTTTCCTTTTTCCAGAGAGCAAAGTCCATGGGGTGGCGTTTTCTTTCATCAATCTCCACCCTGGCCCCCAAAGATAATTCTTCCAGGTTTTGGTGAGATAGTTTTCCGTAAGAGGGGAACGAAGGAACGTGGAAATAAATATCGCCTTCAAGCTCGTAAGCAAGATTATTTTCCATAAGTTTTTCAATAAGAGCAATAATTTGCGGAATATGATGGGTTGCCCTGGGATGATAGTCCGCGGGCAATATCCCCAGCGCTTCCGCATCTTCCTGATAGGCGCGAATATATCTGCCAGCCAATTCTTCCACTGAAATTTTCAGTTCGTCTGCCCGTTTAATCATCTTATCGTCAATATCGGTAAAATTTTGCACAAAAGTAACCTTATAACCCCGGTATTGAAGATAGCGCCTTAAAACGTCAAAAACAAGAAAAACCCTGGCATTGCCGATATGAAAATAATCATATACAGTAGGCCCGCAAGCATAAATTCCGATTTTTCCCTCTTTTACAGGCTGCAAATTCTCCTTCTTTCTGCTTGAAGTATTATAAAGCTTAATCATTTTTTCTCTCCTTACTGTTTTGCTTGCAAGAGAGCCACCGCATAAGCGGCGATCCCCTCTCCCCTGCCGGTAAAACCAAGTCCTTCCGTCGTAGTCGCTTTCACGGAAACAGCCGTCTCTGCCACCTGAAGGGCTTCAGCAATATTCCTTCGCATTTCAGGTATGTACCGTGAGAAACGAGGCTTTTCGGCGATGATCACACCATCGACATTGCCAATAATATAACCGGCATCTTTAAGCAGAATGAGCGTTTCCTTTAAAAGCAAAAGGCTGGAAATCCCTTTAAAACGGGGATCTCCAGCAGGAAAATGTTTCCCTATATCACCCAGAGAAGCGGCGCCAAGAAGGGCATCAATAAGAGCATGAACCAGTACATCTGCATCGGAATACCCTGCCAGCCCGAAGGCAAAGGGTATCTTTACCCCGCCCATAACCAGCGGTAAACCCTCAACCAGGGGGTGAACATCATAGCCGATCCCGACTCGCAAATTCAGCACCCGAAAACGCGCCTCCCCAAGAAAAAATCCAGATTATCCTCGTCTTCCTCAATTCGTTTGCCCGGGAAATAAGAATAAAGCATTTCTGCAATTTTTAGGTCGTGGGGAGTTGTTAGCTTAATATTGTCATAACTCCCGGGAACAACCCTAACGGGTATGCCCGTTCTCTCTACCAGAACAGCGTCATCGCTTCCCCAAAAACCCTCATCCCGGGCCAGGCAGTGTGCCTCCCAGATAATTGAGAAACGGAAACACTGAGGAGTCTGAGCTAAAATTAAACGTTCCCGGGGCGGTGTAGATTGCACTGCTCCCTCGCTGTCAACAATTTTTACGGTATCTTTTACAGGTACACCGGCAATTGCTGCTCCGCAGTCCGCAGTTTCACGCAGGACGTTCAGGATGAGTTCACCCCGAACAAGGGGGCGCACCCCGTCATGAATACATATGATTGTGTCTTTGGAAATACCTTCCCGGTGAAGAATTTCCAGTGCGTTAAAAACGGAGGACTGCCTTTCTTCGCCGCCAAAAACAGGATAAATATTATTTATATTGCTGAAAAAAGGAAGCAAAATCCACTTTTTGAAATATTCTTCTTCTCCAGGAGCTATAACCGGAATTATGCGGGAAAAAACTCCAAGTTCGACAAAAACTTGCAGAGTGTGTGCCAGTACAGGTTTACCCGCAAGGAGCAGATACGGCTTATTTCTTTCTCCGCCCATGCGTTTGCCCCGGCCTGCTGCAGGCATTATCAAAACCGGACCGGCCATCTTTCACCAACAACCTCCCGTTTTGTCAGTAATTAACAATTAAATAATTGCTTATCCTGAACATGATTAAGTACTAATTTTTTCGGAAAAAGCCAGTTTGGGTTTGGCAAAAATCATCCTTCCTGCCGCTGTCTGTAAAACACTTGTGACCAGCACTTCAATAGTATCGCCGATAAAGCGTCTTCCGCCTTCCACAACGATCATCGTTCCATCGTCGAGATAGGCAACACCCTGACCAACTTCTTTCCCATCTTTAATAATATGAGCCAACATCTCTTCCCCGGGGAGAACTACCGGCTTGACTGCATTGGCCAGTTCATTGATATTTAATACGCTGACACCCTGCAACTCGCATACTTTGTTAAGATTAAAATCATTGGTAATAATTACCAATCCATCTTCCTGGGCAAGTTTAACAAGCTTACTGTCTACATCGGAGATCTCTTCAAAGTCTTTATTGATAATACTTACTTCAATATCCAGTTCTTTTTGCATTTTGTTTAAAATATCCAGGCCGCGCCTCCCCCGGTTCCTTTTTAACAGGTCCGGTGAATCGGCAATGTGCCTCAGCTCTTCCAGAACAAAACCGGGAACCAAAATCTCTCCTTCGAGAAAACCGGTCTTACTTATATCTAAAATGCGACCGTCGATAATTACACTCGTATCAAGTAACTTCCCCGATCCTTTTTTCTTTTCGGAAGCGGAAACAGACCTTTTGAGAAGCTGGCTTGTCAAAAATGAAAATTCATCCTTGCGATTGAGGGTAAATGTAACACCCAAGTAGGCAAGAAGCAGGGTTACCAGAAGGGAGAGATAAGGTCCGACCCAGGGAATACGGCCCAGGGGGAAATTTAGCAAAACCCCGATTAAAAGTGCAATTATTAACCCGCAAACTCCCAAAATAATATCTCTCGTGGGGATCATTTTTAGCTTGCTGTCCGACCAAGAAGCAATTTTTCCAATGTTATCCACTACAGAAGGTGTAATAAAATAAAAGATAAGTCCGAATATGGCGCCTCCCAGAGCTGAAAACCATAACCCTGTAGGAAGAGAAAAAGAAAGTCCTGTAGCAATAATAGGTGAAGACACCGCAATTTTAAAAAGCTCAAAGCCGCAGACAAAACCAATAATCGTTAAAAAAAATCGAACAACAGCTTTCAGCATTATCCACACCCCCTTTCCGTCCCATAATTCCTTATCAGCTTTAAGTTAATATATTATAACTTATATTTTTGCCCAGCTTCAAGGTAAATTATACCCCTCTGTGAAAAAACTCCTTTTTAACCTTGTAATAAAAAAGACATCATCCGCGATGTCTTTCGAGACAGCAAAGTGCTCATAAATTTTTGCTGCTCACTTTTCTTCATCTTCAACGCTGCCTTCGCTACCGCTCTCATGATTAAAAATTCTCTCAAGATAGCTGATAATTTTGTTCTTGTCTACCCCTTTGACCATTAAAAGCTCGCTCATTAATATTTGCTTAGCGCTCTCCAGCATCTTTCTCTCTCCGGAAGAAAGCCCTTTCTTTTTCTCCCGCAAGAGAAGGCTCCGGACAACTTCCGCAACTTTAAAGATATTACCGCTTTTGATTTTATCCATATTGGCCCTGTAGCGTCGATTCCAGTTCGGATTGGTACTTTCCTCCATGCTCTCCAGGATCTCGAACACCTCCCGAAGAGCACCTTTTCCAATAACATCCCGCAAGCCAATTCTTTCCACGTTATCCATGGGAATCATTACTTTAATGTCTCCCACAGGCATATTCATTACATAGTACTTTCTTCGGTTACCAAGTATCTCCTTCTCTTCGATGGATTCAATAACACCGGCACCGTGCATCGGATAAACAACCGTATCACCAATATTAAACATTAACCCAACCTCCTATCTCTATTCATGAAAAATATCATTTAATATCTCCGTTATCCTGAGAATTACGAAGAATTTTGAACCTTGGTTTTAAATTTTTAAAGGCTCTGTTTTAGGGATAAAAGTGAAAGTTGGAAAGAGAGATAAATTTTAAATGCGCGAAGAATTAACGAAGCCGCAGGGATAATTTTTCTTTCACGTTTTTCCCCTCAGGTTTGCCACAATTCTCGCAAAAGAAAAACCCCAGCCCTCCGCTTACCCATTGAACCTTCCGTATAGAACAAAAGATAGTTTGTACTACTATTATAGTATTTTAACATAAATAATAGTTTTTGTCAAAGGAAAAGTTGAATTTTATCACAAGAGAAAGAAAATGTCAATGGCATCTAATTGCGCAGAAAGTTGACAAGATTAAAAAAGAACAAGTATAATATGCTTGTATCAAGGAAAGAGGTGACTTTATGTATGGTAATCAGGAATAAAGAAGTTGTCTCGTTATTTCAGGATAAAGTATCCGAGCTCTTGCTCAAACACCGGAGTATCCTGGACACTCTTTCTAAACACTCAGAATCGGCTGTCCGGGTGAACAGAACCATAAGTAATACAGTTACCGGTTGTGGATGCATTTCCGTGATTGCGCGAAAACAAGAGATTCCACCTGACGTTTCCCTGGAAGATTGCCGCAAATATATGGATTCCCACCTCGTCGGCAATTTGTGTGAAAACTGCCGGGAAGTTATCCAGGAAGAAATCGGTAAAAACCTCTTTTATCTCGCTGCCCTCTGCCACCTTTTAGACATTAACCTTGAAGATATTTATCATAAAGAATATGATAAGCTCAGCGCGCTCGGATATTTTCACCTTCTGTAACTTTTGAAAAAACCATCTTCACCTTTCCGGAGAATCTCTTTTCGCCGGGGCGTATTCCCATTTTACCCGGGTAAGACAAAGTCCAGAGCCTCTGCAAGGGTTGAAACGCCGGTAATATCCAGTTTAGGGGATAGATCACTGATATTTTCCTTAAAAGTTTTGTTTAAATTACCGCTTGGAACAATACAGCGCTGAAAACCCATTTTTACCCCTTCCCTAAGACGCTCCTCCAGCCGGTTTACAGGGCGCACTTCTCCGGTTAACCCGATCTCGCCGACAACCAGCGTGTTGGGAAGAACTCGCTTATCCAAAAAGCTTGAAGAAATACTCAAAGACACCCCTAAATCCACAGCCGGTTCCATTACTTTGACTCCGCCGACGGCATTAACAAAGATATCGCCATTATAAAGCTGTAAACCCAATCTTTTTTCCAAAACGGCAATAATAAGCGCGACCCTGTTGTAATCAAGTCCTGTAGAGACGCGGCGCGGATTCGCGCCGAAGCAAGAAGGGGTAACAAGGGCTTGAATCTCCACCAGCAAAGGCCGCGTCCCTTCCATTGAAGGAACAACGACAGAACCCGGAGCGTCTACGGGCCGCTGCTCCAGAAACAGGGCAGATGGGTTGTCCACTTCCACCAGGCCGCGAGACTCCATGGTAAAAATGCCGATTTCATTTGTGGAGCCAAACCGGTTTTTTACCCCTCGCAGAATACGGAAATTCTGGTAACGCTCCCCTTCCAGATAAAGAACACAATCAACCATATGTTCGAGGAGCCGCGGCCCGGCGATCGTCCCCTCCTTGGTTACATGCCCCACGATAAAAAAAGTAAATTGACGGCTTTTTGCCAGCTGTATCAGCGAGGCTGTCACTTCCCGAACCTGGACTATGCTTCCGGGAACGGTTCCTATTTCGCTTTTGAACATTGTTTGGATGGAGTCCAGGATGACGAGATGGGGGGCACTTTGCAACAGCTGTCTTTCAATAGTTTCGTATTCTGTTTCTGCGAGAACGAGGAGAGAATCACCGTTCAAATTCAGCCTGGCAGCGCGCATTTTGACCTGTTGCAAAGACTCTTCACCGGTCACATAGATTACCTTGTAGTTCCGGGAGGACAGCTGCAAGGCAGCTTGCAAAAGAAGCGTTGATTTACCAATACCGGGATCGCCGCCTATCAGAATAGTTGATCCCGGAACCGCCCCGCCCCCCAAGACCCGGTCAAATTCACCGATACCGGTTAGATAACGCTCCTCCTTTAAAGGAGCGATATCATTCAACAACTGCATTTCACCTCCGCCCTGCAGGGCAGAGCCGGTCTTTAAAGGGCCCTTTGAAACCCGTTCTTCCTGAAAAGTCTGCCAGCCGTGACAGGATGGGCAATGTCCCATCCATTTGTAAGCTTCATAACCGCATTCCCGGCAAATAAAAAGAATCTTTTCCCTGGCCATTTATCTAATTCTCCCGGCTATTTGGTAAGGACTCGCCGTTTGCGCCGGCATAGAAGCGCAATTTTTCCAAATTAACAATATCCCAGTCAGTTCCGTTTTCAGGGGTCTCAAGGATGGCCGGGAGATCTTCCGGCCATGGATAGCGCAAAAATGCTGTAAACCCCTCTTCCCCGATCATCCCCTCCCCGAGATGGGCATGGCGGTCCCGATGAGAGCCGCAAGGGGTACCTGTATCGTTCACATGCAGCGCTTTGATATTTTCCAATCCGATATGAAGGTCAATTTCCTCAATGAGTTCTTTAAACCCTTCTGAAGTAGAAAAATCGTAACCCGCAGCCCAGGCGTGCGCTGTGTCCAGACATACACCCAGCAACAAATCGTTTTTAAGGCTCTTTAATACATAGCCGATGGACGCAAAAGATCCACCCAGCGAATTTCCCCCTCCCGCGGTGTTTTCCAGCAGTATCTGAACTTTTTCAGGCCAGTGCCTGCTTTCCGTCTTCAACGTGGAGGCGAAAAGCTCTAATCCCTCATCAAAACCCATGCCGCGATGGCTCCCCATATGAAGTACAACAAAAGGGGCTTCCATGTAGGCCGCCCTCTCCACAGTCTCCCGCAGCAACTGCCTTGATTTATGATAAAACTCTTCTTTTACGGCAGAAAGGTTCACCAGATAAGGTGCGTGGACAAGTAAGGGAGAAATGCCGTTTTCTTGTAATACCTCCGAGCGCTTCTTTAATTCTTCAGGGTTTAGCAAAGGGGATTTCCACGATGTGGGATTACCGGCAAAAATTTGTACAGAACGGCAGCCAATCCGGGCGGCACGCTCTACATTCTTCGCAAATCCACCTTTTTGAGGCATGTGAATACCAAATTTCATGGCCAATTGTCGCATCCTTTGCTCATTTGCTTGTGCAAGGAAATCATATCTCATTAGAAAACTATTGTCAAACAACAGGGCTGCTGATAAGTTATAATGTTCACATTTAATTGTAAGCAACTGCACGGAGTTTAATGTATAAGTGAAGATGCAGTTACAATTTTAATACAATTCCTGCAAAACGGCATTGATTATGTTATCCAGAGAGGCAAAAACCTCATTGCTGAGCCCGACGCCAAATTTATTTCTCTTTTCAATTTTCACCCCAAAAACAACGACCTCTTCGGGAAGCTTCCCGGTAAAATCCTTATCCTTAGTTTCAAACAGTGAGGAAAGATAAATTGCATGAATAGTACAGGAGAAAAGATTTTTTATATCCCCGTCCCGCCGGGAACACAGCCGGATAAATTCCCCCTGCCCGGCTTCCCCCCGGCAGGCATCTATAATGATCAGTTTGTCTGATCCGGCAATCAATCGATTGGACATTTGTCCGGGGCTTTTCAATTCCTCAATGGTAACCCATTCCGGCAGGATTTCCCGGCGCAGGCGCCGGGAAATATGGATACCAACGCCCTCGTCAAAGGCAAGAATATTACCGCACCCAATGATCTTAATCTTTTTCAATCCCCTTCCCCCTTTGACCTTATCAATTGAAAATTCCAAAAATAATTTTAAAAAAAAATTAAATCCGGAAAAATTTATTTTTTAATATGCAATATATTCAAAAATATACTACGTTTTTAATTATACTATTATCCTCCTATTTCGGCAACAATTTTTTCTGCAGCCTCGCGGGGGGAAGGATGTTCGATAATTGGCCGGCCTATAACCAGATAACTGGCACCTTCCT
>Ga0209537_1000235_pt1 | contig 66533 bp, 75 predicted proteins | sample BioPla4DNA1_FD_187698 | JGI IMG/M metagenome (GOLD analysis project Ga0209537, IMG submission 187698) | Biogas fermentation microbial communities from Germany - Plant 4 DNA1 (SPAdes) (version 2) | ecosystem: Engineered > Bioreactor > Anaerobic > Digestate | place: Bielefeld, North... | reverse complement strand
TGAAGTTAGTTATTTTACTGTAAATGTTTGAAATATTATGATAATACTATAACAATATAATGGTACTGAAGCTTTATCAGGATTTGTTTGATTTTTAAATAAGTTAGTTGAAAATTTTACTCACTTTATACAAAAAACTTGTATATTATTCCCCTGGAACTGTATGATTTAACACAAAGATCAAAAATGAAAGGGGAATAGAAAATGAAAGCGACTAAAATCCTTGCATTGATCCTGGCAACAGTGTTGGCATTAGGTCTGGCAGCATGCGGTTCTGCTCAGTCATCTAAAGATAAGGATGGCGTGATCAAAGTCGGTATCGTCAACAACCCGCCTTCCGAGTCCGGATACCGTGCGGCAAACGTGGCAGACTTTGAAAAAGTTTTCAGCGAAGCAAACGGATATAAGGTTTCAACCTTCTACAGCCTTAAGAACGACGAGCAGCTAAACGCGGCTCAGCAGTTCATCACCGACGGCGTGGATTACCTCCTTATATCTGCGGCAGCCACCGACGGTTGGACCAATGTCCTTGAAAACGCAAAGAAAGCCGGCATCAAAGTGTTCCTGTTCGACCGTATGATGAACGTTGACGAAAGCCTGTTTGAAGCCGCCGTTATTTCCAACATGGAAGCCCAGGGTAAGATGGCTGTTCAGTGGCTGTTAGACCAGAAACTTCCTGAATATAATGTTGTACATATCCAGGGAGCAATGGGCAGCGACGCTCAGATCGGCCGTACAAAACCCCTCGATGAGCAGTTCGCAAATGGCACCATGAAGTGTGTCGTCCAGCAGACCGCTACCTGGGACGAGGCAACAGCCAAGCAGATCGTAGAATCTGTTATCAACTCGGGAGAAAAATTCAATGTAATCTATGCTGAGAACGACGGTATGGCAAAAGGCGCAGTCGCAGCCCTCGATGAAGCTGGTATCACCCACGGTAAAAACGGGGATGTAGTTGTAATAGGCTTTGACTTCAACAAGTGGGCCCTCAGGGAAGTTCTTGCCGGCAACTGGAACCTCGACGTTCAGTGCAGCCCCTTCCAGGCTCAGAAGATCCATGAAATGATCCAGAGCCTTGAAAGCGGCGGGAAGCTTTCAGATAAGATCGTTATCAACGAAGAAAGATACTTCGATTGCAATAACATTACACAGGCAGACATCGACACATATGGCATCGGCGACTGATAACCGACGCGTATAAATCTAACCATAACTGTTTTGACAGGTTTCTTGCGGTGTAAAGTATGCGGATCTTTCCGCATACTTGCACCGCTATATAAAGAAGACTTATGCATTTAAGGATGGTAGCCGTATGCAAAACGACATAATTTTGTCAATGAGGAATATTAGTAAATCGTTCCCGGGTGTTCGCGCTTTGCAGAATGTGGGTTTTACTCTCAGAAAAGGCGAGATCCATGCCCTGATGGGTGAAAACGGAGCCGGAAAGTCGACCTTGATCAAGGTCTTGACCGGAGTATATCCTAAAGATTCAGGGCAGGTGTTCTTAAATACTGACAACTCTCTTAAGGAGATCAATGTTAAATCGCCTTATGAGGCTCAGAATCTGGGTATCAGTACTGTTTACCAAGAGATAACCCTTTGCCCCAACCTTACTGTCGCGGAGAACATGTTCATCGGACGGGGCAGCTACCAAACGGTAAACTGGCGCATAATGAAAAAGAAAGCAGCCGAGATACTTGAGAAGCTGAACATACCCGTACGGGCTACCCAGCAGCTTGACACCTGTTCTATTGCCATGCAGCAAATGGTTGCCATTGCTCGTGCAGTAGATATGGACTGCAAAGTGCTTATCCTGGACGAGCCGACTTCCTCTCTCGACGAACAGGAGGTCGAAAAACTGTTCTCGCTGATGCGGGATCTGAAGTCACGCGGCGTTGGCATAATATTTATTACTCACTTCCTTGAACAGGTGTATGAGATATGCGACAGGATAACCGTACTGAGGAACGGCGAACTGGTAGGAGAGTATGAAATTAAGGATCTGCCGCGTGTACAGCTTATTTCAAAGATGATGGGCAAAGATCTTGAAGATGTTTCTGCCCTGCAGAAACGTAAACCAGTAGGCGGAGAGACCGAAGGAACACCCGTTTATGAAGCAGCCGGTTTATCGAGTATAGAGTGTTCCAACGCATTTGATTTCAAGATTGGAAAGGGAGAAGTCAACGGTTTTACCGGGCTTCTTGGTTCCGGTCGAAGTGAGAGCGTGCGCGCTATTTTTGCCGCAGACAGGATCACCGGCGGAAAAATCAGGATAAACGAAAAAGATGTTAAAATCAAAAAGCCTAAGGATGCCATGAAACATGGTATCGGGTACCTGCCCGAAGACAGAAAGCGGGACGGTATCGTCGAGGACTTGTCAGTCCGGGAGAATATCATACTTGCCCTGCAGGTAATGAAAGGCTTTTTCAGGCCATTTTCAAGAGCCGAGGCAGAAGCTTTTGCCGATGAGTACATAAAACTTTTGGGGATAAAAACCCCTTCTATGGATACACCCATCAAGTCATTGTCAGGAGGCAACCAGCAGAAAGTGATACTGGCACGCTGGCTGCTTACAAATCCCCAGTACCTGATCCTGGACGAACCGACTCGCGGAATAGATGTGGGAACGAAAGTCGAGATACAGAAACTTGTGCTTAAACTGGCCGAGAAAGGTGTCAGCATAACGTTCATTTCATCAGAAATAGAGGAGATGCTTCGCACCTGTTCGCGCCTGATAGTTATGCGTGATCGTAAGATAGTGGGCGAGCTGAAGGGCGAGGAAATGACCCAGGACAACATCATGCATACCATAGCGGGGGAGGCGGTATAATGGGTAGTCTTATTAAAAAACTAACGAGATCTCAATTGACTATACCGTTGTTTGCGCTTTTTTTATTAGTGGTTTACAACCTGATCAGGGATCCCGAGTTTTTCTCCATAGCCATTGCCACCAACAACGACGGGAATACTGTACTTACAGGAAACCTGATCAGTATCCTGAACGGCGCGTCTGCCGTTGCTATCCTGTCCATAGGCATGACACTTATTACATCATCCTGTAAGGGGCAGGACATAAGCGTCGCGGCAGTGGCAGCAATAGCGGGCAGCGTTTTTGTAAGCGTGCTCCGCTCGAACGAGATCACGATACCTGTACTTCTTCTCGCGTTTTTGTTCAGCTGTGTCGTTTCAGTCCTTTTCAGCCTGTTCAACGGGGTACTGGTCGCCATATTCAAAATCCAGCCAATGATCGCAACACTCATATTGTTTTCAGCCGGGCGATCCATTGCCTACTGGATAAACGGCGGCGCCACACCAACTGTTTCAAGCCCCCTGATAACCAGCATTGGAGGTTTTATTCCGGGGATACCCATACCCACCCCCATAATTATCATGGTCGTATTCCTTATCCTAATCACGCTTGTTTTAAGACTTACCAATCTTGGACTATATACCCAGGTGGTTGGAATAAATGAAGGGACCGCCCACCTGAACGGGATCAGCCCAGTTTGGATCAAGCTCACAGCGTTTATCATATCCGGAGTTTGTGTTGCTACAGCGGGCTGTATCACTGTATGCAGGATAGGGCTTATCAACCATGAAACCCTGCTGCTGGATGCCGAAATGGATGTCATTTTGTCAGTCGCGATTGGCGGAAATGCCCTGAGCGGCGGCAAATTCAATATCTACGGTTCAGTTATCGGAGCATACATAATCCAGGCTTTGACCGTCACCCTTTATGCGATGAAGGTCCCCTCGGCGGCGGTAAAAGCCTATAAAGCGATCGTCATAATAGTGATAGTAGTATTTAGTTCTCCGGTCGTTAAGGATTTTGTCATCAGGATGTACAAAAAACTGTTTAAAAAACAGCCTGAAGATGAAGTCCAGGCGAAAGCTGCCTGAGAAAAGTCTGACCGGTTCAATTAAGTTTATAGGTGATCCCTGCAGATTTTGAGAAAAATCAACAGAGTAATGGGGAATAAGCTATGAAAAAAGGTAAGGATTTATTCACTGAAAATCTAGGAAAAAAACCAAGAGAACCTATCTCCAACACCAACCTGCTGATGACCATAACCATCTGTACATTTATTGGCATGTACATGATCGCCATGCTGGTCTGGGGCGGCGGGTTCCTGAACCCTCAGCAGTTCCTTGACCTGTTCAATAACAACGCGTTCCTGGTCATAATTGCCTGCGGCCTGACCATGATTATGATATCAGGCGGCATAGATATTTCGGGTGGTGGTGTTACAGCCCTTGTAACCATGGCATGCGTTGTTTACCTTGAAGACCATGGCGGAACCGTAGCTGGTTCGATCTTACTGGCCCTGGGCATAGGCTTATTCTTCGGTCTGCTTCACGGGATACTGGTAGCATACCTGGAGATACAGCCATTCATCGTCACCTTGGCGGGAATGTTCTTTGCCAGGGGCATGGTAACCATAGTCAGCATTGCGCCCCGAACAGCATCACATGAAGCTTTCCTCAACCTTAAGCAGATGCGCATCACCATACCCGGGCTGGGTTATTACGGGAAGACCGGGATCTTTATACCCGCCCAGATCGAACTGGGGGTAGTTATCGCATTGATCGTAGTGATAGCCGTAGCGATAATCCTTAAATGGACCCGGTTCGGGCGCAACCTCTACGCGGTGGGCGGAAACAGCCACAGCGCGCTGACCCTCGGCATCAATGTAAAGCGTACAAAATTCTATGCTTATTTATTGGCCGGGATATTGTCGGGAATAGGCGGCTATGTTTACCTGCTGCATACTGGCGCGGGGGATGCCGCCAACGCTACCCAGGCAGAAATGCAGGCCATCGCATCCAATATCATAGGCGGGACATTATTGACCGGCGGTGTTGGAAACGTGATCGGAACGCTTTTCGGGATGCTGTCACTAAAGACCATCACCAACATTGTTATAGCATCGGGGCTTACCAAACCGTATTATCAAAGCATTACCACAGGCCTTATGCTATGCTTCTTCATTCTGCTGCAAAGTGTGATCCTTGCAGTACGGGAAAAGGGCGCGATTGGACTTTTGCCTGAATGGCTGAGGCCGGGAAAAAAGGACAAAAACCAAAGCTAACGCCAAACAGCCAATACATAAATAGGGGGTATCAAAATGATAGATCTTAAAAAATACGAATTCTGGTTTGTTACCGGAAGTCAGCATCTTTATGGACCGCAAACACTTATGCAGGTAGAGGAGAATGCAAAGACAATTGCGGGGTCATTGGACAAGAATGCTTCTATTCCTTGCAGAATCGTTTTCAAAACCGTTGCAACAACGCCTGATGAAATAAGGAAAGTGATTGAAGAGGCAAATGTTGACCCTTGTTGCGCAGGTATCATAACATGGATGCATACTTTTTCACCCGCGAAAATGTGGATAACCGGTCTTTCGATGCTTCAAAAACCGTTGCTGCATCTGCATACCCAGTTCAACCGCGATATCCCCTGGGACAGCATCGATATGGACTTTATGAACCTGAACCAGGCCGCCCATGGCGACCGTGAGTACGGATTTATCGGCGCGCGGATGAGGATTTCCCGCAAGGTCGTTGTGGGACACTGGGAGGATCCCGAGGTCTCCCGCAAGATTGCCGCATGGATGCGGGCGTCTGTCGGTTATATTGAAGGAAGGAACCTCAAGATCGCCCGTTTTGGAGACAACATGAGGGAAGTTGCGGTAACCGAGGGGGACAAGGTAGAAGCCCAGATCAAGTTTGGATGGTCAATCAATGGCTATGGTATCGGGGATCTTATCGAGGTGCTTAATAATGTTACGGACCAGAGCGCCAACGAGCTTTTGAAGGAATATGAAGAAAAATATGATATCGCTCCTGAAGGCTTAACAGAAGGTCCGGTAAGGGATGCTATAAGGTACCAGGCCAGGTTGGAAATCGCCCTTAAAACCTTCCTGAAGGAAGGCGGATTTGGCGCCTTTACAACCACATTTGAAGTTCTGCACGGCCTGAAACAACTGCCCGGTCTTGCCGTTCAAAGGCTTATGGAAGCGGGCTACGGTTTCGGAGCCGAAGGCGACTGGAAAACAGCCGGCCTTGTCAGGATCATGAAGATGATGGCCGCCGGACTTGATGGTGGCACATCGTTCATGGAAGACTATACTTATCACTTTGAGCCTGGCAACAGCATGATTCTTGGCGCGCATATGCTTGAAGTATGCCCTACCATTGCGGCGTCGCGGCCCAGGATAGAGGTGCATCCGCTCGGTATCGGGGGCAAAGCCGATCCGGCACGAATGGTGTTTAACGGAAGAGCGGGGAAAGCCATAGCTGCGTCATTGATTGACCTGGGAGATCGGTTCCGCCTGCTTGTCAATGATGTTGATGCCGTGAACGTGGAAAAGGATTTGCCAAAACTTCCTGTGGCCCGTGTACTCTGGAAGCCGCTGCCGTCGCTGCATGACGCTGCCGAAGCATGGATCCTGGCGGGCGGAGCGCACCATACTTCGTTCTCATATGACCTTACTGCTGAAAACATGCTGGATTGGGCTGAAATGGCCAATATCGAGTGTGTGCTCATAAATAAAGACACCGATTTATTGGAGTTCAAAAACAGCTTAAAACTTAATGATATCATCTGGCGCCTTCGTTAAGATCTGAAGACTGTCGGCAGGCAGTTCTTCATACAACTTTTAATGAAATATTGGCATGATTATCAAGGGGCGGCTTTTAACCGCCCCCATTTTTGACACCGAAGACAGATGCGCCAAAAGAACCGTCCCTTTGGTATGCCCCCTTGGCATATGTGTGTTTTGATATTCGCGTAAGTGGTATATTATACCACAATAACGGTTTAAACCACTTATGGTAAGGAGGGTTTATCCTTGGAGAGCGTATTTTCCCCTCAAAAAGTCAATTTAGGAAGGCAATTGGAGCTTGATGTCGCAAGAACTCTTGCAGTCGTTTTTATGGTGCTGGTACATGTATTTACACTCTTTGTCGAGTATCCATTACCGGAAACCGCTTCAACTCACATTAATTTCTTGGTTCGCCTCCCGCGGCGCCGGTATTCATGTTGCTGTTGGGAGTTGGTATCGCCTATTCAAAAAGGACTTCTGCCTACTTTTTATTTAAAAGAGGTATTATAACCTTGATTATGGCTTATGCGCTGGGGCTATTCCGTGATGTGATCCCTTCGTTTATCAGTTACCTTATTAACGGTGATATGGAAATATTATTGGATGGTGTGTATGATACTCTGGGAGTTGATATTCTTCAATTCGCAGGCCTTACTTTTTTTGTTTTTCGCCCTGGTTATAAAACTTAAGCTTAAGATTTGGCAGCTTGTTTCGTGTGTGTTTGCCTTTACCGCGTTAGGCGCGATTCTGGGCGAAACATCCACAGGATTATTTGGGCTTGACGTACTAGCAGGACTATTATGGGGTTCTTGGGACAGATCATGGTTTCCGTTCTGTTCATGGATATTTTTCCCCGTTGCAGGGTATATTTTCGGGATCATTCTGATGCACTGCAAGGATAAAACAAAAATGTATAAGAGAATACTTATAATGAGCGCTCTTTTGCTTATTCCCTTTATCATTCTCAGCTGGAACTATAAGATTAAATTTGGCTTTGAAGACTTTTATCAGGAGCAGTATTATCATCAGGACCTGGGAATATAGTGATCACAGTTTTCGCGCTATTCTGGATCAGCCTGTTGTATTTTGTGGTTCGTCTCTTTAAAGACTTCAAATTCAGTACCCTAAAGCGGTGGAGTAAGAATGTGACTGAAATATATATGGTTCATTGGGTTATATTGGGAATCCTCTATTATCTTGTTATAAGTAATCCCTTAAATATTTGGGCGATGCTGATATTGACCGCGGCGGTACTATTGGTATCCGACTTAATCGCTCATCTGTATTTGAAGTTCAAAGCCAATTATTTGTCAAACAAACAAAATGCATGATATTCTTGATAGAATGCTGAACTATCGGAAAAGCAGACGCTTTCATTCAAGAGCAAACATTAGACTTGTGAGGATAAGAAGGAGTGTTGACTAATGATGAGACGTGAAAAACTATGTTTGGTTATTCTGGCTATATTGCTTCTGTTTACATCGTGTGTGTCAAACAAGGAACCGGAAACCTTATCGGGTTCCGATATTGCGTCCGGCGCCACATCTACAGCTGAAACAACACCGACACCTGCTACAGCATCTCCGTCAGAACCGGTTTCGGAGCCATCCCCGGATACTGAGCCCGCGGTAGAGCCTGATTCGGAACAATACTCACTTCCGGACGGATTTGTATATATAACTGACGTGATCCCAACCGCACTACTTGAAATTCGCTATTTCAGCGAGGACAATTTTGTTGGCGCGGTAATTGACGGGTATGAAGCACCAAAGGCCATACTTACCAGGGAAGCGGCCCAGGCGCTTAAAACAGCGGCAGATAAATTATATGGGCAAGGATATTACATTAAAATTTTCGATGCATATCGGCCGCAAAGGGCTGTAAACCATTTTGTCCGATGGGCAGAGGATCTGGATGATACGAAAATGAAAGAGAAGTATTACCCCGATTTGGACAAGTCTGTCTTGTTCAAGCTGGGTTATATTGCTGAAAGATCCGGCCATTCGAGAGGAAGTACGGTTGATCTGACATTGATTGATATATCTACAGGCGAAGAGCTTGATATGGGCAGTGGTTTTGACTTCTTTGGTGAGATTTCAAATCATGGCACCTCTTTAATCACTCCCGAGCAGGAAAAAAACAGGAACATTTTGCGAGATGCCATGGTCGATGCCGGGTTTGAGGTTTATCCCGAGGAATGGTGGCATTATAAGCTAAAGGATGAGCCTTATCCTGATACATATTTTGATTTTCCGGTCAGATAAACTGTTTATAAAGGGATTAGTATGAAAAAGATTTCAGCTTTAATTCTGGCGCTATGCCTGCTGATAAGTTTTACAGCTTGCGGTAAGCCCGATGCACCAGCAGCCAATACAGAAACGCCAGCAGCTTTGACACAGGAACACCATGAATCCGGGTCTAAAGACATTGTGATTCTTTTTACCAGCGATGTGCATGGCAGCGCAGACAGTGGATGGACATACAGCGGCGTAGATGTTATCCGGAGACAACTCATTGCAAAGGGAAATAACGTCATTCTCGCCGACAACGGTGATGCCATACAGGGAGAACCTCTTGCTTCCATGACAGGCGGCGGCGCGGTTATAGAACTGATGAATACTCTTGGCTACGATGTCGCCACTATAGGAAACCACGAGTTCGACTATGGCATGGAGCGCTTCATGGAGCTCGTTGAGATGGCTGAATTCCCATATGTCAGTTGTAATTTTAATAAGCTGGGAGAACTTGTTTTCGACCCATATATTATTAAGGAAATTGATGGCACCAGGATTGCATTTGTAGGCATTACAACGCCCTGGACGCTGAGAAGCTCCACGCCGGCATATTTCATGGATAAGGATGGCAACTATATCTATGGTTTTATGCAGAGCGAAGATGGGAAAGCCCTGTATGCTGCTGTTCAAAAGGCTGTAGATGAAGCAAGGGCCGAGGGCGCCGACTACGTCATTGCCATGGCGCACCTGGGAAATGTAGCTGAACATAAGCCGTATACATATGCGGATGTGTTAGCAAACACCACTGGTATTGATGTGCTTATTGACGGGCACAGCCATGACCTTGACCAGGTAACAATGAAGAACAAGGCCGGGGAGGAAGTCCTTCGCTCAGCCTGCGGAACAAAGCTTGAAGCGATAGGTTGTGTCCGTATCACTTCGCAAGGTGAAATAAGCACCGGCCTGTATAAGTGGGACAACGAGGATAATGCAGTTGAAGTTTTGGGCCTTGAGTCCATTATGAACGATGCCTGTGAAAAGGCAAAGGAAAAGCTTGGTGCCGCGCTTGCCGAGGTAGTCGCGTCAAGCAAGGTTGATCTTCTTATAAAAGACCCAAATACCGGCGCGCGTATTGTGCGCAACCAGGAAACTGCTATTGGCAACCTCTGCGCGGATGCATATCGATATATATCGCGAGCTGACATCGCATTTGTAAATGGGGGCGGTGTCCGGGATGACCTGCGTAAAGGCGATATAACGCGGGAAGATATCTTAAGAGTCCATCCATTCGGCAATATGCTCAGCGTATGTGAGGCAACAGGACAGGAGATTCTTGACGCTCTTGAGTTTAGTGTACATGCATGGCCCGAAGAATTTGGCGGATGGCTGTGTCCCTCAGGCATTCGCTACGAAGTGCACACATACATGGATTCCAGTGTGGAGACTGATGAAGCCGGAATGTTCGTGGGGGTTAACGGCGAGTATCGTGTTAAAAACGTTTATGTCGGTGACGAGCCGCTTGTTCTTGGCAAGACTTACACAGTAGCAAGCCACAATTATATGCTTCAGAACAGGGGCGATGGTTATACGATGTTTGCCGACAATGTGTTTACCCAGGACAGCGTAATGCTTGATGTTCAGGTTCTTATAACATACATAACTGAAGGCCTTGATGAAGTTATCGGTCAGGAATATGCAGAGCCCCAGGGACGAGTCATCTTTGTGGAGGAAAAGGCAGAGTAAGAGTACAAGTATAATAGCCATGGGAATGGTTCAGCTGACAGCTTTCGTTCCCCTGGCGTTCTTTAGTTTCATGGGAGGTTCAGTATTACTCCTTTTAAACTTGCCGGAATCCAATGATGCCCGATATGGCTTGACGCTGTTTGGGTGCATTGGATATACTTATCTTTAATCGATTTACGTATGTAGCCTTCCATGTTCAGGCTGAAAGAGGTAGAAATAAATGCGCAAGTATGGATTGAACGAACTAAGAGAGATGTTTCTGTCATTCTTTGAAAGCAAAGGCCACCTGCGGCTGCCCAGCTTTTCGCTGGTGCCGGTGAACGATCCCAGCATACTTCTTATCAATGCGGGCATGACACCGTTAAAGCCGTATTTCTCCGGGAAGGAAACCCCTCCCAGCAAGAGGGTGACCACCTGCCAGAAGTGCATCCGCACACCTGATATAGAAAACGTGGGGAAGACCTCCCGGCACGCGACCTTTTTTGAGATGCTGGGGAATTTCTCCTTCGGCGATTATTTCAAAAAGGAAGCCATTCCCTGGGCATGGGAGTTCATGACCAGGGTCCTTGAGATCCCCGAAGAGCTTCTGTATGTGTCCATCTATGAGGAAGATGACGAAGCCTACGATATATGGCACAAGGACGTTGGGCTGCCCCCTGAGAAAATCTTCAGGATGGGCAAGGAGGATAATTTCTGGGAACACGGAACCGGCCCCTGCGGCCCCTGCTCCGAGATCTATTTTGACCGGGGCCCGGACAAGGGCTGCGGCAAGCCCGGCTGTACCGTGGGATGCGACTGCGACCGCTTCATAGAGGTCTGGAACAATGTTTTCACACAGTTTGACAAGCAGGAAGACGGCACATATCTTCCCCTGAAGAACAAGAACATAGACACGGGAATGGGCCTCGAGAGACTGGCATGCGTGGTCCAGGGCGTGGACAATATCTTCGAGGTTGACGCCATCCAGGCCATCCTCGACGTGGTTTGCGCCAGGGCCGGTTTTGAGTATGGGAGGGACGATAAAAAAGATGTTTCCATACGTGTGATTACCGACCATGCCCGAAGCGTGACCATGATGGTATCCGACGGAATCCTCCCTTCCAACGAGGGCCGTGGGTATGTGCTAAGGAGACTCTTGAGGAGAGCCGCGCGCCATGGGCGGCTTTTGGGAATCGATGGCCTGTTCCTCGCTGATATAGCCGACAAGGTGATTGAATGCTTTGGGGACGCTTACCCCAACCTGAAGGAGAAGCAGGATTATATCAGGAAGGTCATAAGCCTTGAAGAAGAGCGCTTTTACGCTACCATAGACCAGGGAACAAGCATACTGGAAGAGTATATGAAACAGGTAGAAAAAAAAGGCTCCAATACACTTACAGGGGAGATGGTCTTCAAACTCCACGATACCTTCGGTTTCCCGCTGGATCTGACCCGTGAGATCGCGTCGGAAAAGGGCATTGCCATCGATGAAGAGGGGTTCCGCCAGGAGATGGCCAAGCAGAAGGCCAAGGCCCGCGAGGCTTTGAAGAACCGTGAGGGCTCTGCCTGGGAAAAAGACCTCTTTGCAGGAACCGAAAACAATGTGCCCACTACCTTTGTGGGATATGATGAATATGAATGCGACGCCACAATACTTTATATCATCAGGGACAACGCCCTTGCCGATTCGGCCCAGCAGGATGACCAGGTTACTGTTGTGCTTGACAAAACGCCCTTCTATGCCGAAAGCGGCGGGCAGATAGGCGATACAGGAATAATCTCCAACGACAACTTCAGGATGGAAGTGTCGACCTGCCGCAAGACTGCCTACGACAAGTACCTGCATATCGGCAAGGTAGTATCGGGAAGCGTCATGACGGGCGATAAGGTCAGGGCGTCCATAGACGTTGAGAAGCGCCTTGCTACCGCCAGGAACCACACCGCCACCCATCTGATCCACAAGGCATTAAAGGAGGTCCTGGGGGATCATGTCAACCAGGCGGGATCGCTTGTAACGCCTGAGAGGCTCAGATTTGACTTTACCCATTTCTCGGCCATCGAGCCCGAACAACTCGATATGATCGAGCAAAAGGTCAATGAGAAGATCCTGGAGAATATTCCTGTAACCACGGAGGAGACGCAGTTTGAGGAGGCCAGAAAGGCCGGGGCCGTGGCCCTGTTCGGAGAGAAGTACAAGGACACTGTCCGGGTGGTGTCGGTAGGCTCATACAGTAAGGAGCTCTGCGGCGGAACCCATCTTAAGTCCACCGGACAGGCGGGCCTTATCAAGATACTCGGCGAGAGCAGCATATCTGCCGGAGTAAGGAGAATTGAGGCCCTAACCGGGCTTAACGCCATTTCATATTTCAAGAGCCGTGAGGATATGCTGAAAAAGGCGGCGGATGCCGCGAAATCCTCGCCCGAGGAACTCCCTCACAAGGTTGAAAACCTGTCCGACGAGATAAAGCAGCTTAGGAAGGATATTGAACAGCTTAACAGCAAGCTTCTGAAATGTTCACTGGACAGCATCATTGCCGGCGCCCAGAATATTAAAGGCCTTAAGATAGTAGCCGCCAGGATGGGGGACATGGACATGGGCGCCCTTCGCGGCGCGTCTGACTCCATAAGGGACAGAATAGGTTCGGGGATTGTGATACTCGCGTCGGTCAGGGACCAGAAGGTGAGCCTCATTGTTTCGGCAACGCCTGATGCGGTATCCCGTGGTGTGCATGCCGGCCAGATTATCAAGGAAGCCGCTGCGGCATGCGGCGGCGGAGGCGGCGGACGCCCGGATATGGCCCAGGCAGGCGGCAAGAACCCTGAGGGCATCGATGAGGCTTTGAGGGTTGCCAGGCAGAAAGCCGCGGACATGATAAACAAGTGATGTGTAAATAAATCATCATACCGGACAAGGAGTGAGCCATATGGCTGATAATTGCATTTTTTGCAGGATAATCAAAGGTGAGATTCCATCAACCAAGGTTTACGAGGATGAGAATGTAATCGCCTTCAAGGATATCAATCCGGCGGCGCCCGTTCATGTGCTGGTGGTTCCCAAACAGCATATCGATAGCCTGGAAGCGCTAAACGAAGAGAATATCCAGGTTGTGGCGCCCGTGCACAAGGCCATACAGGAGGTCGCAAAGATCACCGGGGTTGCTGAACAGGGCTACCGCGTGATCGTAAACTGCGGTCCCGGGGCCGGGCAGACCGTAATGCACCTGCACTACCATGTCCTTGGCGGCGTAAAGATGGGTGAAAAAATACTGTAACCGGTAACGGTTTACCTTATCCAAACACCCGCTATGACATGCCGGAAGATGCTGAAGAGTGCTGAATTGAAGCGGCTCGTCGGAAAAATATGTTGACGCTGTTAAAAGCGCTATTATATAATATAATACGTGCTGTTACTCGGTATTTACCATTCAACTGAACGGATAAATCCCCCGGCACGGCTGTACGTACGTAACAGAGGGGAGGGATAGATGTGTCTGAAGTAAAGGTTAAAGAGAACGAAACCCTCGACAGTGCACTGAGAAGGTTTAAAAGGCAATGCGCAAAAGCGGGTGTTCTCGCCGAAGTCAGGAAAAGGGAACACTATGTGAAACCCAGTGTAAGGCGTAAGAAGAAGTCTGAAGCTGCGAGGAAGCGTAAGTCTAAGTAAGGGAGAGACACAGAATGTCCCTGAAGGAAAGGCTCTTGAATGATCTGAAAGATGCGATGAAGGCGAAAGATTCAGTGAGGAAAGATACAATCCAACTGATTCGTTCCGCGATCCTTCAGGTCGAAAAGGATAAACAGGTCACCTTAGGTGATGATGAAATAACCGAAATCCTTGCCCGAGAATTAAAGAGCAGACGCGAAGCATTATCCGATATAGAGAAAAGCGGGCGGGCCGACGCAAAGGAAAAGGCCGAAAGAGAAATCGAGATCGTCCTGGGGTACATGCCCAGGCAGCTGACCAGGAATGAACTGGAGAGCATCGTAAGAGAAGCCATAGCGGAAACAGGAGCCATTTCACTGAAGGATATGGGCAAGGTCATGAAAACTGTTATGGCAAAAGTGAAAGGCAGAGCGGATGGCAGCGTTGTAAACGAGATAGTCAAAGGCTTATTGGGATAATGAGAATAGTCTGTACTAAGCCCGGAGTTTTAGCGACTTCGGGCTTTTAGCTATCAATAGGTGATTATGACCGATGTTATATAATGAATGCTTTTTAAAATACAGGAGAGAAAACTGGAGACTTTATGATGGAGAGCTTATACATAGGCGGAAAAAAACGCTGGATTGAGGATGACTGGAATGGGGAACTCCCCCTAAAATTCGATGACTACCCGGCATTTTTCAGGAGGCTTCTCCTGCAGCGGGGCATAGGATCAAGGGATGAGCTGGAAAGGTTCCTTATGCCCGACGCCCGGCACCTTCACGATCCCTTCCTGATGAAGGGGATGGACAGGGCAGTAAAGCGGGTTATTGAGGCAATTGAACGGCGCGAGTCGGTGCTGATCTACGGAGATTATGATATGGATGGCGTTGCGGCCGTATCAATTCTGATAGAATTTTTAAGGAAGGCAGGCCTTAAGCCCGAGTTTTACATTCCAGACAGGGCTGAGGAGGGCTATGGCATCTCGGACGCCGCGGTGGACGTGATTTGCGGGTCATCCTTTGATCTTATGATTACGGTCGATTGCGGCATAACCGCAAAGGAACAGGCAGAAGCTATCCAAAACAAAATGCTTGGGACGGGAAGGCCGCTTGACATCATAATAACCGACCACCACCAGTGCCAGGAGGGGGAACTTCCCGAGGTTCTCGCCATTCTTAACCCGCATCTGCCCGACTGCCCCTACCCCTTCAAGCAGCTATGCGGGGCCGGGATCGCCCTGAAACTTGTCCAGGCTGTGGGTATGGGGATGGGCAATCCGGAAGCATACATGGAGTATCTGGATCTTGCCGCGCTGGCCACCATCGCCGATATCGTGGATCTGACGGGCGAGAACAGGGTGATAGCAAGCCTGGGCCTGAAGAAGATGAACCAGGACTTGTGCCTGGGCATTAAAGCGCTGATTGATACGGCAGGGCTTGATGGTGCCATAGATTCCAGGCGGGCCGCGTTTACTCTGGCCCCGCGCGTGAATGCCGCAGGCAGGATGGGCGATGCCAGAACGGCGGTCGGTCTTTTTACCACCAACGATCCTTCAGAAGCCCGTGCCATAGCCGAGGAGCTCAACCGCAGCAACAGCCTCCGCCAGGAGGTACAGGACGCCATATTGGGCCAGGCGGTGCAGATGATAGAGACCGATGAGGATTTCAAAAACAGAAGGATCACGGTAGCCTGGGGCGAGGGCTGGCACCAAGGGGTTGTGGGGATTGTGGCATCCAAGCTGGTGGACCGGTACCACAAGCCCGCATTCGTTTTTTCGGTTGAAGGCGGCATGGCGGTGGGATCAGGAAGGAGTATACCCGGATACAACCTTTTCCAGTGCATGGCGTCCCAGGAGAGCCTCCTTGTAAAGTTTGGCGGCCATGAACAGGCGGGAGGTCTTACCCTGGCGGCCGAAAGCCTTCCTGCGTTCAGGGAGGGCGTGAACCGGCATGCTGCTGAACATATGCCCGATGATGCCTTGGAGCCCGTATTGAACATCCACTGCGTTATGGAGCCTTCCGACATTACCCTGGAAAACGCGAAACTTCTTAATATGCTTGAACCTTTCGGGCAGGGTAACCCCGCACCGATCCTCCTGGTAAAGGGCGCCATGGTTAAAGACGTACGCCGGGTTGGTGACGGTAAACATCTCAGGCTCAGGTTTGCCAACGGCAGCAAAGGCGTGGATTCGGTCTTCTTCGGGCAGGGTGAACTGGAAAGGCATATAAGGATCGGGGACAGGCTGGATATTGTATATTCCATGAGCGTCCAGATCTGGCAGGGTATGGAGTATCCGAGGGTCCGTATACTGGATTTGCGCATGGATGAGGCGACCATATCCAGGAACCGGTTCCTCATGGAGGCGGCCAGGCGTTTCGAATTACTTGATTGTGATTATGATTGGCTTTATAATGGGATTAATAATCGTTTGGTGAATGCCGACGATATTACGGTGCAAAGGGACGATCTTGCCGCTGTTTATCGGTATGTGATGAAGCATAGAATTGACAGGGTCAGCACCGGCGACCTGTTTTGGCACGCCAGGGCTATTGCCGATGAATTTAACATAAAGATGAATTATTACAAGCTGATACTGTCCCTGCTCATCTTCGATGAACTGCAGCTCATGGATTTCTCCATTCAGGGGGATGGCAGCTACAGGCTTTTCAGGTATGAGGACGCGGGTAAGGTGAACCTTGAGGATTCCGAGCTGTTTGCCTACCTGCAGGAGAACACCGAGAAATGCGGATGAATAGAAGCACCGGGCGTAACCATGGGCAATCTGTCCCGGTATTGTATAGAATGATTCATAGGGCTAAGGCGGATTGGGTGAAAGGCTTAGTTGGTTATGATGGATCAGTTTGAAAAACTTAAGGGACTCATAACTAAATATAATCCGGAAGCCAATCTGGAATTGATCAGCAAGGCTTACGAATTCTCCAATGAGGCTCACAAGGGTCAGGAAAGGGTTTCAGGAGACCCTTACATCATCCATCCCGTGGAAGTGGGCATAATTCTTGCTGAGCTTGAAATGGACGCAACCACCATTGTTGCCGGTATCCTCCATGATACTGTTGAGGATACCAGGTTTAGCATTGAGCAGGTGAGGGCTGAATTTGGCAGTGAGGTTGCCGAACTGGTGGATGGCGTGACCAAGCTGACCAAGATCCCATATACCACAAAGCAGGAGGTCCAGGCCGAGAATTTCAGGAAGATGTTTTTGGCCATGGCCAAGGATATCCGGGTGATCATTATCAAGCTGGCCGACCGGCTGCACAACATGAGAACACTCAAGTTCATGACAAAGGAGAAACAGGAGCAGAAGGCCCGGGAAACCCTGGAAATCTACGCGCCCCTTGCCCACCGGCTTGGAATCCATAAGATTAAATGGGAGCTTGAGGACCTGAGCTTCAGGTATATAGACGAAAAGAGTTACTATGACCTGGTGGAAAGGATCGCAAAAAAGCGCAGAGAACGTGAAGAATACATCCAGGAAATCATCGGGATCGTGTGGAATAAAACAAAAGAGATGGGAATCAGCGCCGAGATTGAAGGCCGCGCCAAGCACCTTTACAGCATTTACCGCAAGATGACAAACCAGAACAGGACCCTTGACCAGATCTACGATCTGTTTGCCATCAGGCTGATTGTTGACACGGTAAAAGACTGCTACTCCGCCCTGGGACTCATGCACGAACTTTTCAAGCCCATGCCGGGCCGATTCAAGGACTATATATCCATGCCGAAGCCAAATATGTACCAATCCCTTCACTCAACGGTTATAGGCCCGGACGGTATACCGTTTGAGGTACAGATCAGGACCCGGGAGATGCACCGGGTGGCTGAGGTGGGTATCGCTGCCCACTGGCAGTATAAAGAGGGTGCAAGGTACCAGGACAAGTCTTATGTTGAAAAGCTTTCCTGGCTCCGCCAGATCCTTGAATGGCAGAAGGATGCCCGTGATCCCGATGAATTCATGGAGAACCTTAAGATAGACCTGTTTACCGACGAGGTATTTGTATTCACGCCGAAGGGCGACGTGAAAAGCCTGCGCGCCGGGTCCACGCTCATCGACTTTGCCTATTCCATCCACAGCGACATAGGAAACAGGATGATCGGCGCCAAGGTTAATGGGCGAATTGTCAATCTGGACTATGAACTGAAAAACGGCGATATAGTCGAAATCATCACCTCCTCCGCCAGCAGCGGTCCCAGCAGGGACTGGCTGAAAATCGTCAAAACCTCCCAAGCCCGCAATAAGATCAACCAGTGGTTCAAAAAAGAGAAACGCGAAGAAAACGTGGAGCAGGGCAGAGATATCTTCGAAAAAGAGGTCAAAAGAAGCGGGCTGACCATGAGCCAGGCCGTAAAGGGTGAGTTTTTAGATCCAATTCTGAAAAGATACGGTTTCAACAACATGGAAGATCTCTACGCGGCCATAGCCTTGGGCGCAATTACGGCCACCAAGGTGGTTTCAAGGATTAAGGAAAACTACAGGCAGAGCCTGCCGCCCGAAGAGCAGACCAAGATGCTGCTCAAGCAGATCGAAACAGAAAAGAAGAAAAAGGCCAAGACCATACCCGAAAGCGGTGTGATAGTAAAGGGAATCGACAACTGCCTGGTAAGGCTGTCCCGATGCTGCAATCCGGTTCCCGGCGATGATATAATCGGCTATATCACCCGCGGACGCGGGGTGTCGGTCCACAGGAAGGACTGTCCCAACATCCGCGGTAACCTTATCGACGGGGATGCCCGGCTCATAGACGTATACTGGTACAAGAGCGTCTCGCCCAATGTTTCCTACCTGGCGGAGATTACCTTAAAAGCCCATGACAGGCCAGGACTCCTTGTGGATATTACCAACGGCATAGGCGAATCCCGTATACCTCTTCGGGCCCTTAACGCCCGGACCAATAAAGATTTCTATGTGGTAATGCACATGACCCTCGAGATAAACAACGCGGAGCAGCTTGACCGCATCATAGCAAAGATCAGCAAGATTAAGGACGTATTTGAGATCTCCAGGAACTGATGACGAAGGCTGCCGGTATAGTTTTATGTAACTTCATTTTTGTGAATAATAAGGGTTTGATAACGGACGGCTGGACAGACGAAGTGTTTGAAAGGCCTTATTTATTGCGGAAAGGATTGGGTTATGAGAGCTGTTGTACAAAGGGTAAGCCGCGCTGAAGTAAGAGTTGATAACAAGACCGTGGGAAAGATCGGGAAGGGAATACTGGTCCTTTTGGGCGTGGGCCAGGACGACAACGAGCAGGACTTGCAGTGGATGGCTGATAAGGTAGTAAACCTTCGGATATTCGAGGATGAGAATGATAAAATGAACCTGTCGGTGCTGGATGTGGGAGGCCAGGCCCTTGTCGTTTCCCAGTTCACCCTATACGGTGACTGCAGGAAGGGGAAACGCCCCAGTTACTCTTCAGCCGCCGCTCCCGGTGATGCTGAAAGGATGTATAATGCATTTGTTGAGGCAATAGAATCAAAGTACGGGATAAAGGTCGAAACGGGTGTTTTCCAGGCAATGATGGAGGTTTACCTTGTAAATGACGGGCCTGTGACATTGCTTTTAGACAGCAAAAAAACCTTTTAGCCGATTGAAAGGAAAATGGATATGGCGCTTTATGTTCTGCCCAACGGCATTTTTGAATCCAACACCTATATTCTGTCTGATGAAAGGGAATGCGTGGTTATCGACTGCGGCGTGAACACGCGTGAGATCATGGACATTGTAGAGAGCAAGGGGCTTCATGTGAAATACATCATCCTAACCCATGGACATTTTGACCACACTTATCATGTAAAGAGCCTTAAGGAGAAAACGGGAGCAAAGCTATGCCTTCATGAAGACGAACTGGAACTCTATCAGAACCCCATGCTGAACGGTTCCAGGATGTTCGGCGCAGGGCGAGGATTTGAGACCTCTGCTCCCGATATCCTGCTAAAGGATGGCCAGAAGCTCCAGGCAGCGGACTTAAACCTTGAGATCATCCATACACCAGGCCATTCCCCCGGATCCATCTGCATCCTTTCAGGCAGCACGCTTTTCACTGGGGATACCCTCTTTGCCATGTCCATAGGAAGAACCGATTTCCCGGGCGGAAGCCACAAGGCAATGACAGAATCACTTCAGAAGCTTTTCACGCTGGATGACAGCATTGAGGTATATCCCGGGCATGGCCCCAAGACCACCATCGGCTATGAAAAGGAGCACAACCCCTATGCCTGATGGAAGGCTATACGTTATAATCCGCGGCATCGACATGGCATACGATGCCAAGGTGCTGCTGGGTCTTTTTTATGACCGGAATAAGATAATCATTACAGAAGGAAATGATCTTCCCGCTCCCGAACCGGGAAGCATGCTGATAACCCTCGAAAAGAAGGAATATGGCGGCGGGTTTACCGCGGAAGCCGCCTTTTATGATGATGTCAATGGGCCTGATGACATTTTGGCAATTCTTGACGGATCACGGAAACCTTCCCACAACTCCCTCATGAGAATTACTGATTATGATATGAACCGTCCCGGCGGAACACTTATGCGAAGAAAAAAAGTAACATGCGGGACGGTTCTATATAATGTTCTCAAAGAAGTATTCAATAAAGAACTGCCCTATGGGTCCCTTACGGGCGTACGCCCGGTCAAGATGGCGACCATCTGCCTTGAGGACGGTATGGATGAGGAGCAAACGGCTGATCTTCTCCGGCAAATCACGGGAATCAGCCGCGAGAAGGCCAGCCTGTTGTATGAGGTGGCCTGCCAGGAGAAAAGCTACATGGACAGTGACGACTCGGAGGTAAACATCTATATAGGCATCCCCTTCTGTGCCAGCCGCTGCCTGTACTGTTCATTCACTTCATATCCCATAGATAGATTAGGCAGTCTCGTCGATCCATACCTGGACGCCTTGGAAAAGGAGCTGGAGTTTGGCTCCCATTGGATAAAGGACAATAACCTCAAGATAAATTCCCTTTACATCGGCGGCGGAACCCCCACAGCCCTGCCGGAAAAACAGTTTGCTCAGCTTCTTTCCATGGTTCAGAAGTATTTCAGCCAAACGAGAGAGTTTACCGTGGAAGCCGGAAGGCCCGATACCATCAACCGGGAGAAGCTTCACATCATAAAAGAAAGCGGAGCAACCCGTATCAGCATCAACCCCCAGTCCATGAACTGTGAAACCTTACGGCTTATAGGCAGGGACCACACGCCCGGGGATATAACCCATAAGTTTTACATGGCAAGGGAACTGGGCTTTGACAATATAAACATGGATGTAATAGCAGGCCTTCCGGGTGAGGACCTCGATATGTTTCTTGGAACCCTGAGACAGATTGAGGAGCTGAAACCCGACAATTTAACTGTCCATACCATGGCCATAAAGCGCGCATCAATACTTCATCAGTCTGTCAATGAGTATGTTTCCGCTCCTGATGAAGTAATTGACCAGATGATTGAGGCTGCCCGTGAATCAGCAAGGAAAATGGGCATGAAACCCTATTACCTTTACAGGCAGAAGAACATGCTTGCAAACCTTGAGAACACGGGATACGCCGTTCCCGGCAAAGGCTGCCGCTATAATGTTGAAACCATGGCCGAAAGGCAGAGCATCCTTGCCTTCGGTGCAGGAGCCATTACCAAGATTGTAATACCTTCCGAAAACCGCATCGAACGCACCGATAATGTAAAGGAAGTCGCGCTATACATTGACAGGATTGATGAGATGATAATGCGGAAAGAAAAGCTATTTAGTGAGATGGGTGGGTGAAAGGGATATCTATTACTGCTAATAGTCCAACTATCTTATTAAACATACTTGTCATCTTAACTTCTCAGCAAACTTATGATTACTTGGCGCATCTGCACATTTCTAATTCTATGTTTCAACATCACTCTTGACGTTTCGTTCTTTGGATTTTCCATGAAATGATCATACAAAAAAGCTTCTGAGTCCCAAAAAGGAAAAAATAACGCCCATACCTTAGGAAATAAGGAATATCATTCAAATAATGTAATATATTGCACATGTTAATATATTGTGTCATTATGTTATAGAAGGCATATAGATCAGTTTGACTTTATTGCGGTATTTTGGCAAGTAATAAAAACATAATATAGTTTTAAACAATGGAGGAATAGAGATGGAAAATAATATCTATCAAGTTTCAAAAAAACTGTCAAATAATCCGTTAGGTATTATTGCATTGTTTATAGTTTTTATATACGCTTTTGCTTCCAGTGTTGCGATATTGTCAACGCCGGGTGAAATTTGATCACTAACGCCGGGCGAAAAATGATCAGTTTCAGCCGGTCAAGAATTGACCACCCCGTTTGTTGTCATATCAACCGAAAATTGTTGAGGAGTAATGTTCACGCCTGCTTTTATCCTGGATTACATACGGTAGCTTTGTCCGCGGATATTTACAACATGAGCATGATGCAGCAACCGATCCAGAATGGCCGTGGCAAGCGGTACATCCCCCATTAAATCACCCCACTCTCCAAATCCTTTATTGCTGGTAAGGATCATGCTCCCTTTCTCGTATCGGGAGCAGACAAGCTGAAAGAAAAGATTGCCTGAAACCCGATCCAACCGCGAGTATCCGATCTCATCTATTACCAGCAATCCAGGGCGTTGATATACCTTCCATCGGTTATGAAGCTTTCCTTCATTATTCGCTCTTCGTAAATCGTACAGCAGTTTTTCCATGCTTACAAAATAGACTGATAATCCTTGCCGAATTGCTTCTACTGCCAGACCAATGGCGATGTGGCTCTTCCCAACCCCGGGAGGGCCAAGCAGAATAACATTCTCCTGGCGGTGAATGAAGCTCAGTGTTGCTAATTCACGTATCTGATGCTCATCTATACTGGGCTGGAAACTAAAGTCGAAATCATCCAGCGTCTTTTTCTGCGGCAAGTGGGATAATTTCAGTCTTGTTTCCTCACTTCTTTTACGTCTGAAGTCAGCTTCATCATTCAATAGCCGGTTTATGAATTCCAGGTATGTCATCTCCGAACGAGCCGCGTAGTCCAAGTGTGAATCAAGTGTTAAGGCGGCTTGAGTGAGACCAAGATTTTCGAGCATTAAGCGGGTTCGTTCCAATTCTACCATTCAAATCACCCCCGCTAAATTTTCATATACAGCCAGAGACCGAACTTCCACATCATCAATTGAAACCTGTAATCCATAAGGGCTTCATATGGCTTTCCTTCACATATTTCCAGTCCATCATACTGTCCTTTGGCCCACACATGCTTCCGGGATTGATGGCAGACATCATGGATATACAGGATTTCCCCATCAGTAGACACAATTGTGACTTTATCACCTCTTTGCCTTACCCTTACTGATTGTCCGCAATAATTCCAATTAACACCATAACGTGCCCCATTAAAACTTATGAAACAGTCTCTTGCTACCTTGCGTTCTTCCCACTGATACTGATTAAGAATAGAAGTGGGCGGTAGTGTATGGAGCTTCTCGTCCTTCCAAAGGTCTACCGGACGCTCTCCTGTTGTCCCATGTATTCTGTGGTTAACTTCGTTACACCAGGCTATCACCTGTGCTTGAAGGTCTCCGAAATCCACAAAGCGTCTGCCAGCCATAAAACTATCTCTCACAAAATGGACCAGTCTTTCAACCTTGCCCTTGGTCTGAGGCCGGCGAATACGACAAAGCTTTGGAACGAATCCCATCTCTGCAGCAAACTTTTCAAAGGCTTCCTGCCATATGGGCTTTCCGTGATCACTCGATATAACAACGGTTTTCATTCTATCTGTCAGTACAGTATCCGGAACACCATTAAAATACTCAAAGGCATTAACCATGCAGCGCAGTAAACTGGCTACATCGCATCGCCGACTGAATTCTACATGCCGCATCCGGCTATATCCCAAGACCATGACAAAACAGGCAATTTTACAAAGCCGCCCATTTTTATCTTTGTACTTGAGTATGCCCCAATCCATCTGAGCTTGTTTTCCGGGTTTGGTTTCATATCTCCTGACAGCAGTTTCAAACTTCAACGCAGGTGGTCTCAGCGGTTTCATATAGTCTTTCAATATTGTTATTCCGCCATCGTAACCCATTTCCCGTATTCGCTCAAAGATAGTGTGGGCATTGTATATACCTGTCCCCATCAATTACTCAATAGCTGTCTTATACGGATCCAGCTTGGATTGTTTCTTGCGGCCTTTAGCCTTATGTGCCTGTTCACCATTACGCAAGTATTTTTTTATGGTATTACGAGACATTCCGGTCATCCGGGCTATTTCTGATATCGATTTCCCTTGAATTTTGACCTGTTCATACAGCATAATATAAGTACCACTCTCCTTCATTGCGGTCACCTCCTGAGTCTTTTCAACTAAGAAGGTAACCAATTTGGGGGAGGGTGGTCAAGTTTTTTCCGGCTTAACCTGGTCAAATTTTCACCGGCGGACATGATCAATTATATCCCGGCGGTGACAGGACTTCGGTGGTTCGGTTTGCCGGTGTCGTTAAAACAATGAGCATAAACGACTAATTGTCTAATAAAAAATAATATGGAGGTAGGAAAAATGTCCTTTGAAACAAATGGATTTCTCAGCTCTCAAATAGATGAGTTTAGACAAAGATTCATAGAAGATTATCAGGCATTATTCGAATTTGTAAAAGAGCTAAATCATTTTGCTATAAAGATTAAAGACAAATTTTCAATTCATAATCAGGATTCTAGGGAACTTATTATAGGTGCGTTATACATAAAAGTTCTTCAAAGTTTTGAATCCACAATAATTTTATCGGAACGTGGGCTAGAATCCGATTCAAAATCCATACTTCGGGTAATGATAGAAGCCGCTTTTTATTTAAAAGCGGCGTGTATTGATGAAAGTTTTTGTGATGACTATATTAAGAGTGATGATTTAGAAAGATTTAAATTTCTAAACCGTGTAAGAAGAGATAAAAAAGGAATATTTTCATGTGAGTTAAGGGAATATGCTAGTAAAGATCGAATTGAAAGCCTAAAGAATTCTGCATGGGGAAAAAAGGATAATCCGTTTGAAATTTATAAAGTAGCCCAAAGAGCCAATATGTATGATTTTTACCAACTTGTTTACGGATTATTGTCCTCGGATGTACATACATCAATTAGATCCCTGGATAGGTTTTATGTTGTAAACAATGAAGGGCTGGTAGAATACTTAATATTTGCTCCACAATACGATAAATGGAGTATAGCGGTTATACTAACTGCATGTTCTATTCTAAATATCGTGTTGTCATGTACATGCTTATTTTTTGCTTGTGAGTATACAAAGCAAGAAGAGAATAATAGAAAACTTCGGGAATTTGAGAAGATATATATTGGAGAGACTCTCATCAAGTAACAATATTTTAATGCTTTAGATGTGCTCGTTGCACCTGCTACACCGTGTCACTGGAAAAGCTTGAAGAAGTAAAAAATTAAAGAAGAAATATAAAAGAAGGATGAGATTATTTCAGAGTTTGAAGCAAGAACGAGGACATATACTTTCGAAATCAGTGATGAAGTCATTTGAGATAAGAAAAAAGATTGGAGATAGAAAATATGGGTCTAAGAAGAGGAAGTAAGTATTACGTCAGGGGTAATTACACGGTTAAGGGATCAAGCTTTACGGAAAAGGACTATCAGGATCATCTATCCTACATAGAAAGTGTTGCCAGGGAGCGGTATTTGATAGGTGGAGGGTTTTCAAACATAGATGGCGGAATGATTTTATTTGCGGCCGATAATTTTGATAAAGCACAAAAGAGTAGCCCGGAACGATCCTCTCATGGAAAGAGACATTTACCGATTCGATCTTTTTGAATGGGCTTTGGTAGTTTTATCATAAGGCATTGATGAATAAGGGGAGAACATGATGAAGGCTGATTTGAGTTGGTCTGAATATCAGAAGTTAACAGCAAAACTTCCACCCCGTCCAATGCTCCTAAATGCATTGGAAATAATTAATGGTTTTACAGGATATGCGGTTGATTTGGGATGCGGAAGCGGTATTGATACTATTAAGCTAATTAATTCAGGATGGAAAGTTCGCGGCAAGGAAGATATAAAGTAAAGACGAAGGTATATTACTCTCAACAAAATAATGAAGGACTGAAGGGTGGTGATTATTTTGCCTAAAAGCCAAAATAACCGTCTTGAAAAGATGTTATTATGAAGAACTCGCAGATGCTTATTTATCGGATGGGAGAGAGGTAGGCCCATGTCCTTTACTTAAAGAAGGAGACATGTTTATTTACGAGGGGGATGCAAAAATGCCTGAGGGGTTTTGCCCCTGGGCATGGATTGATATATATGGAGGGGTAAGTGCGATGGCTGCCGGTGCTACATATACACCATGGTACAACAAAGACGGTTTGCAGGTTTTATGTTGTACGGACGGAATAAGACCTGTTATTTTCGCTGTTGAAGTGATCAGTTGACTCTTAGGTTCGATACATCTGCACCTAACTTGGCTTTTTCAGCATGTACGATATTCAATAATAACCTGTGAATTGAAAAATTTGGTTTTTAGTATTACATTGGATATAAGATACTGCCAAGATCCCGGCCCAAAAGAAAACATTGAATTTGTACGCGGAAAAGAAGCAATAACAATATATCATGACGAAGAAGTGGAGCGCGGATTCTGCTCTGTTTGCGGTACCTATCTGTTTTGGCACAATCCGGAGCGTAACCATTACTGCATGAATGCTGAGCTGTTTGATAAAATCATTAAGGAAGCTTCTTTTAACCTGGAACTGTTCTATGATATGAAGCCAGCTTACTATTCATTTGCAGGGGAACGCAAAAAACTGGACAGAAGCTTTAGTGAAATCAAGAATGATTAGTTGCAACTATGCGGCTTCTTCGTGTATACAACATTGTCAAGCAACGTGTTATCTGCACAGAAGGCTTATAGATAAATAAAAATAAAAGGGAGAAATGATTATGAGTTTTAGCGCTGACACGAAAGAAAACGCCGCGTGGCTTAAACAATTGATTATTGATTTTGTTAATGAGTCTTCTGAAAATTCTCTGGGCGGGGGCTATAATGAGAAGGCATGGGATGAACCATTAGTTGGTTTTTCACGTGACGATGATCCGTATTATACCTGGCTCAAGCAGGATATTGGTGATTTTCATTTGACCCCATATGAGATCTTCAGCAAAGCCTTTCCAACAATTAAGTCAAATCCGACAGGCTTATCAGTAATATGCTGGATTCTGCCTCAAACAGAAGCAACAAAGGCGGATATGCGTGCTGCGCAGAAATATCCTGCCGAACGGGCTGCATTATCGCGTGTAAATGGTGAAGCATTCAACCAGAAAGTTATGCATTATGTTGTTGATGTCCTGAGAAAGCGTGGTTATGAAGCTGTAGCACCTTCGATATCTGAATATTGGGGCATCAATATGTCAGAAAAGTATGGAATTGCTTCAACATGGTCAGATAAGCATGTGGCCTTTATTTCCGGGCTGGGTACGTTCAGCCTGACTGACGCATTGATCACAGAATATGGGTCAGCAATAAGAATAGGATCTGTTGTGTCAAATATTCCGATAGAAGCTACAGAGCGAAAGTATTCTAAATATAGTGAGTATTGCCTGCACTTTTCAAAGGGAGGCTGCATGAAGTGTGCAGACAGATGCCCGGCAGGTGCAATAAGTGAGAATGGGCATGACAAAATAAAATGCAGAGAATACCTGAATAACGTAGCTTCAAAGTACATAGATGAAAACTACAAGGTCAATACAAATTTTTGCGGTCTATGCCAGTTTGGTGTTCCTTGTGAATCGTGTATTCCAGGGTAAATCATGTATCCTGCAAGATTATTTGTAATGTTTTATGTGGAAGAAAAAATGTACAGAGTAACCTTAATTCCAGTGGATGGGATAGGGCTAAAAGTAGTTTTTGCGACGACATGATTTTCTTTTTGTATTAGTGTCATTCGATATTGAATCCCAGGAAGATGGTTTTATCATGGAAACCCCGGGTACGTTTGTAAAAAGAGTGCCTGCCGCAAAGATAGAATACGCATACGAAGCCAAAACATGGTGCGTTTATAAAGGCTTAAAGCTTGTTGCAGTCGAGGGTACAGGCCATCGTATGGTACTGGAAGCCTATTCAAGGAACGATTATCCGGATAAACTCCTGAAGGATCTTGGATTCTTTATAAAAAACACAAAGCGTACCAAGGTTGTAAATGCCAATGATCCTGATGTCAAGTGCATTTGGGTTGAAAAAACGCCGCATCCCAACTTCAGGGATATAAGCTTTGAGCCGGAGATTTTGAAAGGAAGTTTGGATATTGATTGATCTTTATGATGAATTTTGAAGCATGCTATCACAGCTCAGCAGTTATGCTCATGGAAGGCGCAATAAGTGAGCGTTTGAAAAGAGAATACAGCATTACAATTGATGAAAATGTTGCGTTGGCAAGTCTGGTTTATAACGATTATTCTAAGCAGGCAATGATAAATATATATGAAGAATATATCTCAATAGCAGCACGGTATAACCTTCCTTTCATCGCAACAACTCCCACAAGAAGAGCGAACTGGGAACGTGTTAACAGGTCGCAATTTAGCGAGCGGATCATCGATGATAATGTACAATTTCTGAATGATATAAGGAAAAGCGCGAATATCAGCATGTATATCGGTGGATTGATGGGTTGTAAGGGTGATGCCTACAAGGGTACAGATGTCTTATCCATTCATGATGCATACGAGTTCCATTCCTGGCAGGCGAGTCTGTTTAAGGCTACAAAGGTTGATTTCCTGTTTGCCGGTATCATGCCGGCGTTGTCTGAATCCATTGGTATGGCAATGGCTATGGAGGATACTGGGTTGCCATACATCATCAGTTTTATGATTAGAAGGGATGGAAGGCTTATTGATGGTACAACCATTCATGATGCAATCAGGGAGATTGATAGTGCGACCAGGCGGAAACCCGTATGTTATATGACTAATTGTGTTCATCCTGTTGTACTCATGGAGGCATTGGAATTCGGACCTAACAAAACAGACCTTGTAAAGGAAAGGTTCCGCGGGATACAGGCTAATACTTCATCTCTCTCACCGGAAGAACTCGATCAGAGCGTGGAACTTAAAACATCAGATAAAATCAGTTTAGCCAATGATATTATGAAGCTGTATGATTTATTAGATTTAAAAATAATAGGTGGTTGCTGCGGTACCGATGGCAGCCATATTGATGAAACAGCTAAAAGAATAAGTAGTTAAAAGTATCTATGGGGTTTGACCGGTGATTTTACCTGGATCGTAGTGCTGGAAATTACAAAAACATATCAGTAGATAATACCAGCATGATGTCATTACATAATAACGACAGCACACATCTTATTTTCAACATATTCAGGAAATTATTATTGATATTTCCGTCAAAATAATTATAAAATAGTTAAAATACTTGGAACTGATGAATTATTCCTGAAATAATCTTAGGGATAAATGAACATCCAGGAAGTTTTGAAGGAGTAATTCCCAAATGGTTTGCAGGCTGAAGGATACATCATAAATAACATGGTTGTGGTTTTTTATGAACGTATATAAGGAATCAGGATGGGCAGGTAAGATTATTTCTCTGCAGCATGAGGATGGGAGCTGGGGTTACTTCCATTCCCTCAGTTATCCATCAAAGAGTAATACCATAACAACCGAACAGGCATTGAGGTGCCTTGAGATACTCGGGTTTACGATTGATGACGCGCCGATTCAAAAAGCCGTGTCATATATGCATAGCTGCCTTGCAGGAGAAAACGAGATCCCTGACAGGAGTGAAAAGCTGCACGATTGGGACCTGTTTACATCTATCATACTGTCTGCCTGGATCAGACGCTTTACTACAGAGAATAATCTGGCCAATCATACGGCCGGGTTATGGGCTGAAGTAGTAAGCAGTTCGTTTAAAGATGGCACATACCAGCATGACAGGTATGTAAAGGCATATAAGCAAGTATTTAAAAAGGCGCCCCGGGGAGGAAGATTCATCGACTTTGTCCAGTTTTATGTTGTTTCTCTGCTATCTAATTATCTTGATGATGCGGTGGAGGAAGCAATGTTCGATTATATCCTGAGCCATGATGCCGGTATTTATTACATTTATGGGAGCTGCCTGCTCAATACGCCCGAGGTGTTCGGATCCAAACAGGCAAGCAGGTATATTGGAGCGATTGAACTCCTTTCAGAGTATAAAAATCCGAAGTGCAAGGCGAAGCTAAGATTCGTCACCGAGTGGCTTAACCATAACAGGGAACCGGACGGCTCATGGGATTTGGGTGCAACCGCAAAGGATGGCGTATATTTTCCGTTATCGGATTCATGGAGAAACGCAGAAACAAGGAAAAAAGACTGTACATACAGGATTTCGAAGCTATTGAGAAGCCTGGGGGAATATGAATGAGGATCTTGTTTCTTGGAACAGGTGCATCACCGTCCTCACCATTGCCCTTTTGCTGCTGTGAATTTTGCAGGACATCCCGGATGGCTGGTGGGAAGAACTTCAGGAAGCGTTCTTCCTTACTTATCAATGATGATTTATTGATTGACCTTGGACCAGATGTTTTCAGCGCATCAAGCCAGTACGGGATTCTGCTGGATAACGTAAGGATCTGCCTGCAGACGCATCCGCATGGTGACCATTTTGATCCAGAGATGATTATTTCCAGACATCCGGACTATGCGGCCGTAATTGATAATGAGCTTACGATCATTGCGTCCAGAGAATCACTGATGGTAATGGACAGTATTATTAGCAGCAGGTGTGGTTACGGGAGCATATTTGACGAGGTTGCACAGGAAAACTACAGAATCAGGCTTATGCCGATAGCGGCATACGAACGCATAAATTACAGCGGATATGCCGTTAGGGCATACCCGGCCAATCATGGAACACCGGACCAGGGATTCATGATTTACAGCATAGCGCAGGGCGGGAAAAGCGTTTTATATGCCACAGATACTGCTGAAATATTCGAAGAAGTCTGGCATAAGATGCGCGAGTACAACGAGTGTTTTGACCTTATCATCCTTGACCATACATACGGGGTTGGAATGGAGTCCAGCGATCACCTGGCAATGAAGGGATTTGCGGGCCATGTAAGGCGGTTCAGGGAAGAGGGCATGCTGAAACCGGATGGTTCGGTATATGCGACACATATCTCACATGAGAGGAACTATACTCACTCGGAATTTGAGGCAAAGGCTGAAGAATCCGGCTATCGCATTGCGTACGACGGACTTAGGCTTGAACTGGAATAGTCCGGAGCTTTTATAAACGGACATCTTGATGCAAAATATGCCGCAATACATATGTTCAGGGGTATCGGGCGATGTTTTTTGAGTTTGTTTTTGGAATATGCGAGATAAATGATAAAGTAAAGGTAAATTTCAGGGAAGCGGTAAGATCAGTTATATTTAGGAACGGGCTTTTGCTGATGGTCAAAACCAATAAGGAAGACTTGAAACTACCCGGTGGCGGGGTGGGAAAAAATGAAGGCCATAAGGAGGCTTTGATCAGGGAAGTCCGCGAAGAAACAGGATATTCGGTAACAAGGGTAAGGGAAAAGGTCGGGATTGTAACTGAAAGACGCGAGGATTATATAGAAAAAGGCGCACTGTTTGAGATGGTTTCACACTACTATCTTTGCGATGTTTCGGAGAATCAGGGACTTCAGGAGCTGGACGACTATGAGAATAAACTTGGTTTTTGTCCCTGCTGGGTGAGCATTGATGAAGCGATTGAGAATAACGAAAGGGTTTTAGCAACCCGCGGGAAAAGGGCAAACAGATGGGTGAAGAGGGAAATTATAGTTTTGCGCAAGCTGAAAGAAATACTGGCAACAGACAGGTTAAGGAGATAAAAGCCATGTGCAGCATACATAAAGTTGAAAAGAGTCATATTGAAGAACTTAACAGAATAGCATATGAATCCGAAGCATGGTGGGGATATGACTCCGAGTTCATGGAAAAATTCAAGGCAATATACAAAATTACTGAAGACTATATCCGAGATAATCCGACGTTAGTTCTTATTGAAAATGGCAGTATTATTGGATTTTTCTCTTTTGTGAAAAATGAGAATGAAACAGAACTTGAATACTTTTATATTGACCCTCAGTATATTGGAAAAGGTTACGGTAAAAAGATGTGGGATAATCTGGTGGATTATTGCAAGGCAACAGGCATATATTCATTCTCATTGGTAACAAGCCCGCAGGCTAAGGGATTCTATGAAAAGATGGGCGCTGTCGTGACCGATGAAGTGGAATCCCTTTTGCGTAAAGGACGCAAAATCCCAAAGCTGAGATATACGGTGCATAGGTTCTGGAAGGGGAAAACCTGATCATACATGTGAGCGAACGGAGGAGGAAGAAGAATGATATCGAAGGAAGAATACTACAAGGATATAGTGCTGGTAAACCGGGCTATTTTAAGTGATCCTGAGAACCTTAAATGTCCATGTCCAAAAGTGAAGTGCGAGTGGCATGGCAAATGCCGGGAGTGTGTGGCACTACATAGGTATTATAAGGACCATGTACCGAACTGTTTCCAGCAGTATATCAACGACAAGATCAAGGCGATTGCCCGGATCGGTGAACTGGAAGTTACTGAAAAGGAAAAAACACCCCCTGAGTATTGGGATTATGTCCGTGAACAGGACAACAAGCAAAAGGCTAATGATAAATGAAAAGAGAGATAGAATTCAATACATTATTTGGAGGCTTTTATGGACCAGAATATTATCGCTGTCATATGGGACTTTGATAAAACCCTTGTTAATGGCTATATGCAAAGGCCAATATTTGAAGAATACGGGGTTGATGAAAAAGCGTTTTGGCAGGAAGTAGGCAACCTGCAAGCTGAGTATCAGAAGCAGGGAATCCGGGTTAACAGGGATACCCTATACCTGAACCATTTTATCACCTGCGTTAATCATGGCATATTTCCTGGGCTGAACAATGCAAAACTGCGGGAATTTGGGCGTCATTTAACCTTTTACCCTGGAGTTCCCGAGATTTTTGAAGAGCTAAAAGAAGTGGTTTCAAATAATGAAAAATATAAACCCTTTAACATTGAGGTGGAGCATTATGTTGTCAGTACCGGCCTGGCGGAAATCATCAGGGGTTCCATAGTAAATGATTATGTAAAGGGAATATGGGGCTGCGAATTCATAGAAAAGCCTATTAAATCAGCGCTCATAATCAGGGAGTATGAAAAAAAAGCTGAATCCTGCGAAAGCGTCATTTCCCAGATTGCATATGCAATTGATAATACCTCAAAAACGCGCGCTTTATTTGAGATCAATAAAGGCTCAAACCTGTTTGAAGAAATTGATGTAAACTCAAGAATCGCACCCGAAAACAGGAGAGTACCATTTGAAAACATGATCTACATAGCCGATGGGCCAAGTGATGTACCTGCCTTTTCTGTTATCAAATCCAAAGGTGGAAAGACCTATGGGGTATATCCCAAAGGAAACCGGGAGGCATTTAAACAGGTAAACCAGCTTATTGCCGACGGAAGGATCGATATGCTCGGGGAAGCGGATTATTCAAAAGATACAACAACATATTTATGGCTTAGAGACCAAGTGGTAAGCATAGCTGACCGAATCTATGATAAAAAGAGGGAGCAGATCTCAAAAAGTGCTTCCAAAGCGCCAAGACATCTTTGAAAATGGTTATCACACAGTGCCAATCATGAAGATAATCCTTTCAACCTGATTACCAGGTTGGTACAATCAGGGATAAGTAAAGCGGAAATAAGCCAACCGCGTTCAGAGGATGCCGACGCCCCTTCGTATGATGGTTGATCTGTGAAAGGAGTGAATATGGTGGTCCTGAAAACAAATATTGACGAGCTTGTGTTAAGACCGTTCAAAGTTGAAGACGCCGAGTCCTACAGCAGATACGCGAACAACTACAACATCTGGAAGTTCATGAGGGATGAATTCCCGCATCCATATACCTATTATCATGCTGTGGAATATATAAACGATGTGTGCATCCCCAATAAAGGAAACTACTTTGCCATAGACTACCAGGGCACCGCCATAGGCGATATCCACATTGAAAAGCAGACCGATATCCTCCGCTTATCGGGGTTTCTTGGCTACTGGCTTGCGGAGGAGTTCTGGGGAAAGGGCTTTGTTACAGAAGCCGTAAAAGCGATAACAGGGCACGCGTTTGATAACCTTGGCCTTAACAGGGTCTTTGCACGGGTGTTTGCAAACAATGCAGGCTCGATACGTGTTCTGGAAAAGGCGGGATACGAGAGGGAAGGATATTTTAAAAACGCGATCATAAAAGAGGGGGTAATCCTTGATCAGCTTCAGTACGCAATACTGAAGCCATAAAGGTACCGAAAATGTTTATTGAAGAATTAAGGGAGCGGATAAGAGAATATATAGGCATAAACCACGAAAGCATAGCGCCTGCATATAGGGTTCTTGACGAGCAGGATTGCGGCCGATACACAAGAAGCCTTATATGCTATACGGGCAGCGAGGATGACGAGATTCCTGCATATTTGCTGGTGCCAAAGGGTGAAGGTGTTTATAGTACATCACCAGCATAACGGCGAGAGGCATTTAGGCAAGAGCGAGGTTTGCGGGCTTGCGGGCAATCCTTTGCAGGCCTTTGGCCCTGAACTGGCCGACAAGGGCTTTATTGTGCTTGCCCCGGACTCGATATGCTTTGAGGACAGAAGGCCTCATATGAAAGGCGTTATCCCCGACGAAAAGAATGATTTCATCCAGCATTACAACGAGATGTGTTACCGTATTCTGAAGGGAAGCTCTTTGATGAAGAAAGTTATTGATGATGCGAATACAGGGTTTGAGCTTCTGAAAAATCACCCGAAGGCGGCAGAAGATATGTATGCCTGGTATTATGAAATTGTCAAAGATATAGTTGATAACCCTGACAGCCTGTAATAACATGAAGAATAACCCGAAAGGCAGGATGGATTCCATTGGATGAGATTTGTATCAAATACCGGACGACCAGGGACGATCTGAAGATGTTCCAGTCGTTTTACCTGAACAGGATACGCCGTTATAACAACTTCATAATATGCTACAGTGTATTACTGCTGTTTTCTTTACTCTTTTGGATCATGACAGAAGGCAATCTGCTGTTCATAGTTATGTTTTTTCTGTGTTTGTTTTTTCTCCTATACTTTTCTGCCTGGTACATAATAATACCCATATTGCGCTTTAAGGAAGAAAAGGCAAAAGAGATAACATACCGCTTTTCTGACGAAGGAATACAGATGGAAGGCGGCGATACCCTCGTAAAACTTGGCTGGGATCACTATAAGGCCGTTATCATCACACCATGCATGTATATATTCAGGCTTGGTCCAAGATCTTACTGGGGCTTACCCGTTGATGCCATTCCTGACAAGTTTGCATTTGACAGGCTTATATATTCACAGAAAGAGAAGTCCGGGCTGAAGATAAAGGTTTTATAACCATAATAGCTGAAACGAATGAGAAAGGAGAATGATCATTGAAGCGTAATAATATGGCTCTTGCCATAACGGTGCCCATTCTTGTTCTCATTGATCAGGCCATTAAGATCGTTATCTCAAGGCGTTTTTTTGATCACGGGTTCAGCATTATTGGCGATTACGTTCTTTTCAGGCCAAAACATAATACCGATTTATCCTGGATAAATTCATGGCTTGGCCTTGGGGTGGGTTTTATCCCGCATGTTTTATTCAACGTAATTCTTATAGTACTTGCTGTTTTCATATACAGGTACAGCAACACAAGGCACAGGATCAGCAGGACCGCAGCTTTAGCCTTCATACTCTTTTTCGCCGCAGCGTTCTGTTCACTCATTGATAAGGTCTTCTGGCCCGGCAGCCTTGACTATATCTATCTGAAAGATCTTTTTACCTTTGACCTTAAGGATGTATATGCTACTGTATGCGAAGCGCTATTGATCATTCTCGTGATCAGGACAAACTCAAAAAGACCTGAACTTTTGGAGTATAAAGCGATAAAGCATACAGTTAAGGATTTTTTTAAATATGTGCGCGATGATATTGTCCGCTCCAAAAAAAGCGGAGAAAGAAAGACTGCATGAAGAACATAAGGAATAATTGAATGCGGTATGTATGACATGGCTTAAAAGAAGTTTGACTGCGGGAGGGAAAATGAAAGTTATTGTTACAGATCTTGACGGTACGCTGTTAAGGCAGGATAAGAGCATTTCGGACCGGACCCTGAAGGCAATGAACGAGATTGTTAATAAAGGGTTCAAATTCATAGTGGCTACGGCGAGGCCAAAGAGAGCTGTTGTGGGAATTATCCCGTCAAGATTCCTAAATTATTATTTAATCTGTTACAACGGCGCCGAGGTTTATTTCGGCGACCAGCTTATACACAGCAATTACCTTGATGCTGACACCGTTAAGGACACAGTCCTGTGGCTTATGGCCAACTACCCGGGAATAAGGATATCCCTTGAGATAATGAACCGGCTGTATGCCAATTTTGATGTCAGGATGATGACCGGCTGGCTTCCTGAATATACGTTTGTGGATTTTGGTGATTTTGAATTCAGACCCACTGCGAAGATTCTGGTAGATCTCAGTGAGGTAGATGACCCTGGCAGGATAAACAGATTTCTGCCCGATGATTTCAAAATGGTGGTTACCGATGGAGGAACCCTTGGCCAGATAGCCCATAAAGATGTTTCAAAGATGAATGCCATAAGGTCCCTTTCAAATATACTGGGGTTCAGTCTTGATGATGTGACAGCCTTCGGCGACGATTACAACGATATGGATATGATCAGGGAATGCGGAACGGGAATAGCCATGGGAAATGCGTCCGAAGAAGTGAAAAGAGCTGCAAAGCGAGTAGCGGAAACTAATGATAATGACGGGGTGGCAATCGAACTTGAAAGGATAATAGAGCAACTGGATTAAACCTTGATGCCGCGATCCGGGTTTATTGATAAATCAAAATGATGTGGGGAGATAGGTATGGGACTTGATAATGTCGAATTCAGGAATTCAATTTCTGTTGAGGACTATAACAGGCTGAGGAAATCAGCTGGCTGGAAGGAGATAGAACCCAACCAGGCCAGGGGCAGTATTGAAAACTCGGCGTTTCTGGTTTCGGTCATCATAGACGGTGAAACCGTGGGTATGGGCAGAGTGTTTACCGACGGCGGCCATGTCGTGGTTATTTCAGATATCGTTGTCCTGCCGCAGTATCAGCGTAAGGGTTTGGGAAAAACGATAATGAACACGATCATGGATTACATAAGGAACAGTATAAAACCGGGCGAGGCTGTTTTTGTAAACCTTATGGCGGCTAAGGACAAGGAGCCCTTTTACAGAAAATTCGGATTTGTTGAAAGGCCCAATAAAGAATTGGGCGCAGGCATGACCCAATGGATTACTCTAAAATAAACATGTTTTTATTATTGTGAGGTTGATGGATGGATCCATATCAGGTACTTGATCGGGTAGTAAGACGTTTCAAAGCCATACTTAAAGAAAATCTCGTCGGTATATACCTGCACGGGTCATTGGCCATGGGCTGTTATTCAGAGCATAGCGATATAGACTTCTTAGCTGTTGTAGGCTATCCCCTGAATTATAAGACCAAAAGGCTTCTTGTTGATGAACTTCTTAAGCTTCAGGACTGCCCGAAAAGGGTATTGAAATGAGCGTTATACTCCTGGAATATGCTAAAAACTTTAAATACCCCACTCCGTTTGAACTCCATTTTTCTGAAATGATCAGGGAAAAGTACGAAAAGGACAGGGAATATAAATGCGGCGACGATGTTGACAGGGACCTGGCAGCCCATATGACAGTAATAAAGCATCGGGGGATATGTTTATATGGCAGGGAGATATCCCAAGTATTCGGCGATATTCCACGGGAAAGCTATATTGATTCATTAATATGTGATATAAAGGATGCAAAGGAAGGGATCATACACAACCCGGTATATTATACGCTTAACCTGTGCCGTGTTTTATGCTGCATAAGACACGACAGCATTCTGTCAAAACTTGAGGCAGGCAACTGGGGCATTGAGCACTTGCCGCAAAAATTCAGCCTATTGCTGAAAAACGCTGTCGGCGCATACCAGGGGCAGCCGGGCTTTGAAGGCTGGGACCATGAAGAGCTTATCAGTTTTGCTGACTATATGCTAAACGAAATACACCGTTCTGCTAGTTCAAATCAGGGAGGAAAATGATATGGCCGGGCAAAGGTCTTTGATATTCTTGACAGGTCTTTAAGCGGGAGAAATGGGATATGAATATTCGCATTAATTCCCTGTATGTTTGCGTAAAAGATATGAAACGGGCTGTCAATTTTATGAAAAGCTTTTTGAGCAGCCGGTTTCGGTTATGGATAATGTGTTAAGCGTATTTATTGTTCATGGTTTCCGGTATTGCCTGTTCAATAACCGGGCGGTAAACGAGGATGTTAAGTGGTCAAAGCAAAAAAACCATAGGAGCACCATGAACAGTGGTGTTGCGGAAAATAAAAAGTAAAGGTTGTGAGGTCAATAATGAATTTGGATCAAATGCGGCTGGATAGTGCTGCAAAACAAAAGAAGGGCTTGCATTTTATTATTGCTTCAATTCTTATCTGGATGGCCATATCTGTTGTAAACCTTACTTCAGTTCCTGTACTTACGAAAAATCTCCTGACCTTTTGCTCCACAGCGCTGCTCATGCCGCTGTCTTATTTCATATCAAGGATCATTAAGGCTGAATTTACCAATAAGGGAAACCCATTGACCAGGCTTGGGATTCTTATGTCGCTAAATCAGCTGATCTACCTGCCAATTGTCATGTGGGCTTACTTTGCGGCACCGGACAAAATGGTTATGCTCCTGGCGATTGTTTTTGGAGCGCATTTACTCCCCTTCAGCTGGCTGTATCAATCCAGGAGCTACATGATACTGTCGGTTATCATTCCCGTTGCCGCATTGATTATTGGCATATATTACAGCGCGGCGATTGTTGCTTCTGTCATGGTCCTCTTTGAAATCATTTTCAGTTTTCTGCTGAATGCTGAGGTTCAAAAGCTCTCCGAAAAGCCGGCTGAATGATCCGGCATTTGACTGACAGGCATATAGGGGAGGATACAGATATTGAATACCTGCGCGGTCGTGTGCCTTCTGACGCATATGGCTGTCGGGGATGCACCGGATAGCATTTTTCAGGTAGTTGCCGTTATGGTATGCTCATGGTGAAGGAATTTACGGGCAAATGCATGGGGAGCCGTCTTTGTCTTCGTGTTTTTGTGGAATGCGTTTTGAAGCGAAGGGAGATCAAAGGATGAAAAGAGAAAAAGGGATTGCATACTGCGGATTGACCTGCTGTGTGTGCAGCGAGAACGAAACCTGTGTGGGATGCAAGAATCAGGGCTGCAGGCTGGTGGACAGGTGCAAGAACTTCAACTGCTGTACCGAAAAAGGACTTGCGGGATGCTGGGAATGCGATGAGTTTCCGTGTTCGGACAGCATATTGGATTCAGTCAGAATAAAAGCCTTCGCAAGATTTATTGGAGAATATGGGGAAGAGATGTTGATGGACTGCCTTGAGAGAAATGAGCGTGCCGGCATTGTTTACCATTATGAAGGCGAACTTACAGGAGATTATGATAAGCCGTCAACCGAAGAGGAGATAATCGCCATGATCCTGAACGGGAAGACAGGATAGCCTGAAAGGTATTTACAAGTATTGTAATCAGAAGTATAATTATCCGAGATTCTGATGGTATGCAAAGCCATTTATACAAGGGGGATGGCAGATATGAAAAAGCCGGGCATCGTGTTGCTGGCTGGTGTTATTATCCTGGCGCTTCTGGCAGGATGCAGCCTGAGTCGTCTGAATATCAATTTCTCTGATGGCGTGTTTCTCAAGCTGACCTATTATCCCGCGGGCGAATGTCCAGTTTATGAGTTGTTTAAAACCCATGCGGAATTTTCATCAGACGGAACGGTAAGAATCTATTGTGATGGTTTCAGAGAGGAATTCATCGATGAATACCCTGAGGAAATCATCCAGCTGTCCAAAGATGATATTAATGAGATAAAGGACGCCGTCCGGGAAAACGATATCCTGTCATTACGTGAAGACATCAGCTCAAAATCTTTGGACGGAGACTATTACTATCTTACTGTGTATACTGAGGAGGTCGAACACAGGACTGGCGGACTTAACGTCACAGATAAGAGTTTTTTAGAGGTTAAAGATCTTGCCTGTGAGATGGTGGAAGATGAATTCAACATGGTGCGGGCCTTGACGTTGAACATACAGGAAAAGGGTTATACCGAGATGTATAATACGGACTGAGGCAAGGTCCTGTGTGTTTTGCCAGCCGGCGCAAATAAAGCGAGGGGTTTGTCCTTCCTGGTCCGGTGCGATTGATCTCACACTGGACCTAATGCCGTGCTGCTCAATAATTAACTTCAGTCAAAAGGTCAACATGGAAGAGCTTCGCATGTACAGGATCGCGGTGGGAATAAGAAACCTGGATATCATATCGAAAGCTTGCGCCGGATGACCTGAAGGGTGGTTATTATATGATACGCTGAGTATCACCCCTTATATAACATAGTTATGTTATGTTTTGGCTAAAAAAGAGGTTTTCGGCGATGGTATACAGATTATTTGCAAATATCCGGCTAAGTTATAAAAACAGCAGGACGTTTGCCCTGCTGTTTTACTGATTTACTGCTGTTGCTGCTGGTTCTGCTGTGCGTCCATCTGTGGATACTGGTTTCCTGTGTATGACTGGAATACTTTCTTAACTATATTACCGCCGATGGTGCCTGCCTGGCGTGCGGTAATGTCTCCGTTATAGCCCTGTTTCAGGTTTATACCGAGCTGGTTGGCAATCTCATATTTCATGTTTGAAAACTGGGTTCTGCTCTTGCTGTTGTTAGTAGCCATTGTTTCACCTCCTCAACACTTATTATTGATGCTATCGAAGAATCTATAAGTAGAACCTTCTGGATAATTGGCAGATTATATAATCAGAATATGCGCAATCAAGCAATTCCAACGCAGTTCGAGGGATTCTGCGGAAGAAATCAAACAAGATTCAAAGCCGCATGCCATTCGCATTTCTTTTTTATTGCAGGCATTAATGTCAATCCTCTGAGAGATATTAAAGAATAGCGTGTCATTGCAAAGACGTGCCAAAGGTGTAATTCGAGCGGAGAACGAGATTGCTTCGCCGCGCTGCTCCTCGCAATGACATGCTTATAGTGAGAAGTGAGATGTTGGAAGTTAGAAAGGCAGGCAAGGCTTTATAGTTACCTTATTCTCCAATCTCCAGCTTCCTGCCTATAGCATCTGAGTATGAAAGGTGGATTGGATGAAGAAAAAGAAAATGCGCCATTATAAATACCTGCTTGACCATCACAGGGAAGACCGGGAAGAGCTCATTGACGACATGGAAGGGCTGCGCATGGGGGAATACGATAATTTTCACCTGGACGAACTGTCTGGCTACGATAACCATCCGGCCGAAATAGCTACAGAGCTTTTCGATATGCAGCATTACATGGCATTGAAGAAACTCCAGATGGACGAGGTGAAAAGCATCAAGCGTGCTGAAAAGAAGATGAAAGAAGGAACATACGGCATATGCGAGCATTGCGGCAAAGAGATTGACAGCAAGCGCCTTGAACTGCTTCCCCAGGCAAGGCTTTGCATCGACTGCGCAAGAAAAGAGGATAGGGAAACCATTGGCGTCAAGGAACAGACCATGAAAAAAAGGCCTTCGGAAGAGCAGGTGCTTGACGCCTGGGAGATGAACCGGGACGGCGTGCGAAATGAGGCGCTGGATGATCTCATGCATTACGGATCGTCATCAGACCTTGAATAATCCTGGGCTCGCCAGTCAGACGGGAAGGCGGATTGCGATAACGGCGGAAGAGGCGGCTGATAGCTGACAGCTAATGATGAATCCAGATAGCCCGATATCCGCGTGATTTTGCCTGCCTTGAACTGTGGGATAAACTGAAGTAATCTATAAACAAACCATGAAATATAAGGGCGGGAGGAAATAGTTATGAAATTCAGGATTGCGCACGCCAATATCAATGTCACAGATATCAACAGGTCTGTTGAGTTCTATGAAAAGGCGCTCGGGCTTCATGAAGTAAAGCGGAAGGAGGCCCAGAACGGTAGCTTCATCCTTGTGTTCCTGGCCGATGATACCAACACGTTCAATATCGAGCTCACATGGCTTAGGGATAAAGAAGGCCCTTATGATTTGGGAGACAACGAGTCACACATCGCCTTTGTCACCGATGACTTTGATACGGCCCATGAGCTGCATAGAGAAATGGGATGCATTTGCTATGAGAATGAGGCCATGGGGATATACTTTATTGAAGATCCCGACGGATACTGGCTTGAAATCATACCACAGCGCTGACGAATCATAAGCCGCGCTGGCAGGTAAAAAATCATTGCGCCCATGTGTTTACATTTTTCCGGGTATCATGTATAATTATCACCAAGTAATAATAACATATCATAATAGCATAGTGATAATTATAATTCGGTAAGGGTTGGTGAGCGCAATGAAAGATTTTGTTGTGGAATACAGCCAGTATGGCAGACGGATTGTAAAAGGCCTGGGATACTATGAGAAAAAACCTGTTGAAGACCTGAAGCAGCTGGTTAAAAACTGTGCCAGGGAATACGGGAACAAGGTGGGTTTCAAGTTTAAAACCAGCGACGGTACCATCGTGGAAAAAAACTACATACAGTTTGAGCAAGAGATTGACTGCCTGGGTACAGCCCTGGTAGCAAGAGGATTCAAGGGATGGCGCATATCCATCATCAGCGAAAACCGCTATGAATGGGCGCTTTGTTTCTTTGCTATCATTAACGGTACGGGGATCGGCGTACCTCTGGACAAATACCTGCCGAAAGAGGAGATCGAGAACCTTGTCAGGAGAGGGCAGGTTGAGGCCATCTTCTACAGCGCGTCATACCATGACATGATGTGCGGCATCGCTGAGACTAACAGCCAGCTTAAGCTGTACATCTGCATGGATGATATCGCTCCTGAAGGCGATGATTCCCGCTTTACAACCCTGTCGAGACTCATTGAGGAAGGCCGGCGGCTTTTGGCGGAAGGCGACAGATCCTTCATAGAAGCCGATATTGACAGGAATACCATGTCTATTCTGCTCTTCACATCAGGAACCACCAGTACATCCAAGGGTGTGATGCTTTCCCATAGAAACATCGCTGCCAATGTGACCTCCATATCGGGAGTGCTCAAGCTTCACCCGGACGATGTGCACCTGTCGCTGCTCCCGTTGCACCATACCTTTGAAAACACTGTCGGTCTTATGTTCATGATGCATGTGGGAGTCTGCATAGCTTATTGCCAGGGCATCAAGTACATCGCTGATAATATCAGGGAGTTCAATGTTTCTGTTCTTGTAGCTGTCCCCGCCATCTTTGAGGCCATTTATTCCAAGGTGCAGGAAGGTATCAGGAAAGCGGGGAAGGAAGGACTGGTAAAGGCGATGACAAAGGTAACCCGCTTCCTGAGGAAGATAGGAATTGACGTAAGAAGGGCCGTTTTCAGATCCATCCTTGAAAAGCTGGGGCCGAAACTGCGCTTGGTCGTTTCGGGAGCAGCTCCGATGCCCGCCGAGATCATCAGGGGCTATGAGGATCTTGGTATCACATTCCTGCAGGGCTATGGGCTTACAGAGACATCCCCGGTTGTTTCAACATCCAACGAATTCGTCAACATTCCGGGCACCATCGGATTTCCCATAACCGATGTGGAGGTCAGCATCGATTCACCCGACGAAAACGGCATGGGCGAAATCCTTGTCAGAGGCGGCAATGTGATGCTGGGCTATTATGAGGATCCTAAGGAAACCGAAAGCGTGTTCACCCAGGATGGCTGGTTAAGAACCGGCGACCTTGGTTTTATTGACAAGAGGGGGATTATTACTATAACCGGACGCGCTAAATCCATGATCGTTTTCACAAACGGCAAAAAGGCGTTCCCTGAAGAATATGAGACGCTGCTCAACAACATTCCCGGTGTCAGGGATTCCTTTGCCTGGGGCTATAAGACAAATGACGGCGATATCCAGGTATGCGCCAAGCTGGTGCTGGATACCGAGTATTTAAAGGATAACGGCGATCCATCCATTGAGGAAATTGGGAATATGCTGGATGCTGAGGTTAAAAAGATCAACCAGGCACTTCCCAAATACAAGATCATCAGGTACCTTGTGCTATCCAGTCAGGATCTGGTCAAGACAACCACGCTAAAGATCAGAAGGTCCATTGAGCAGGAAAGGATCCAGAAGGTTCTTGAAGCCAAGGGGCTTGAGATGCGTAAGATGCACAAGCAGTTGATCGATTAATTCAAGGTGTATAAAGCTTTTACTTTGTACTATCGCAGACTCGAACAGGATAATATAGAAATGATGGTCACAAGATCGGGTTCGCCCTGATGGATATTTTACGGCAGGAAATGGACGTCGGCGGCCAATTAATAAAAATACCCGATAATTGGAAAGGACCGATTAATTGGATATAATAACAGATTAATATAGTACATTTATCGTAAGCAGGGCAGGACATGATGAAAAGTAAAGAAAAATGGCATTTACAAGAATTTCTCCGGGATCGGTAGAGGTCCCGGTGATTTTTTATATGCCAAGAATTTTTTATTAGTTCTTGCAAAAATTAACACTTCGTGTTAGAATATATCCAAACAAATGTTCTGTATTGGGGGTATCCTTTATGTTCAGCCGGGTTGCAACCTGCGGTCTTGTCGGGCTTGACGGCCATCTCATAGAAGTGGAAACCGACATTTCCAACGGCATTCCCGGATTCGATATGGTCGGCCTGGCTGAAACGTCGGTGAAGGAAGCCAGGGAACGGGTGCGGGCCGCCATTAAGAACTCAGGTTTCAAATTCCCTGGCCGGAGAATCACCCTGAATCTTGCCCCGGCAGATATCCGGAAGGACGGGACCGATTTTGACCTTCCCATCGCCATAGGAATTCTTGTGGCAGCGGATGTTATACCCGAAGAGTCGGTTAAAGGCTATTTTATCTCGGGAGAACTTGCCCTCGATGGAAGCGTAAGGCCTGTACCCGGAATGCTCTGCAAGGCTATAACCGCCAAGGAGCTTCAATATGGCAGGATGATGATACCCTCCCAAAACCTGCCGGAGGTTTCGGTAGTACAGGATATCGAATATTACCCTGTCAATACCCTGAATGAAGCTGTCGCACACTTTACGGGGGAGGCAAGGATAGAGCCCGCCGGTCGTGTTGAGAAGGGCAGAGGGGTAAAGGCAGCCCCAGGATTGGACTATTCGGACGTAAGGGGCCAAAGCCACGCCAAAAGGGCGTTGGAGGTAGCGGCCAGCGGGGGGCATAACATTATCATGATCGGAAGTCCGGGGTCCGGGAAAACCATGCTGGCCAGGAGGCTGCCAACCATTCTGCCCGACCTCTCCTTTGAAGAATCCCTGGAGGTTACAAAGATATACAGTGTGGCTGGAATGCTTCCGCCGCATACATCCCTTATTACTGAAAGGCCGTTTCGCGCTCCGCACCACACCATGAGCGCCGCAAGCCTTGTGGGAGGAGGAAGGATACCCAGACCGGGAGAGGTGAGCCTTTCCCATCATGGCGTCCTGTTCCTGGATGAAATGCCCGAGTTTGGGCGCGCAATGCTGGATATCCTTCGCCAGCCCATGGAGGACGGGTCTGTATGTATCGCAAGGATAAATTCTACAATTATATATCCAAGCCGGTTCATGCTGGTGGCCGCGGCAAATCCATGCAAATGCGGCTATTACGGTGATCCCGTAAAGCCCTGTACCTGTTTGCCCAGGGAAGCCGAACGCTACCTGGGAAGGCTGAGCGGACCCCTGATGGACCGCATCGATATCCAGGTACATGTTCCGACCATAAGATACAGCGATCTTGATAACCACACAAGGGAGGAGAGCTCGGAGGCCATAAAGAAGAGGGTCGACAAGGCCAGGGCTATCCAGAAGGAACGATACAGCGGCTTGAATATATTCTGCAACGCCGGTCTCACCGGCGCCATGATCCGTGAATTCTGCAAGGTTGACGATGAGGGCAAAAGGATCCTTAGATCAGCGTTCGACAAGCTAAAGCTTAGCGCACGCGCCCATGACAGGATACTGAAGGTTGCCCGCACCATTGCCGACCTGGAAGAAAGCCCGGTCATACAGGCAGCGCATATCGCCGAGGCCATACAATACAGATCTCTGGACAGGACGGTTTTAGCCTGAGCGGGTACCGTGCCGCAGGTTAGGGGTGAGGGGATTGAAAAAGCATTTACTGGCCTGGATACGGCTGAACATAGTCGAGGGGATAGGAACTGCCCGGAAGCTTGAACTTCTGCGCATGTTCAGAACCCCTGAGGCATTGTTCGAGCTAAGTATGAATGAACTAGCCAGGCTGGGGCTAAAACCGCATCAGTCCGATTCCCTTCTGTGCCGGGAAAAACTTGATGAGAGCGCGGAAATACTGAAACTGGCCGAAAGAAAGTGTATAAGGGTCATACCCATAGACCACCGGGAATACCCGGAGTTCTTAAGGTATATTCACGACCCGCCCCTGGTGTTGTATGCAAAAGGAGTGATCCCGAATGGCCTTTGTTTTGGAATCGTGGGATCGAGAAAAGCGACCGGGTATGGCATGGATACGGCCTTCCGGCTGGCTTCGGACCTGGCGAAGGAGGGCTGTGTGATTGTCAGCGGAATGGCGCGGGGGATCGACACTGCCGCCCATACCGGCGCCCTTCATTCGGGCGGAAAGACCATAGCGGTTTTAGGCTGCGGACCCGACCAGGTCTATCCGCCGGAGAACAGGGAATTGATGGACAGGATATCAAAAAGCGGCGCGGTTATTTCCGAGTATCCTCCGGGTGTAAAGCCGCAAACTTACCATTTCCCCGTAAGAAACCGGATCATCAGCGGCATTTGCATAGGCGTCCTGGTGGTGGAGGCCGGGCAGAGAAGCGGTTCCTTAATAACAGCCCAGACCGCGCTGGAACAGGGCAGGGAGGTCTTTGCGGTTCCGGGAAATATCAACCATCATAACAGCCAGGGCACCAACAGGCTCATAAGGGAAGGCGCCAAGCTGGTCCTTTCGGCGGAGGACATACTGGAGGAGATCCCATGGAGCCTTGCCGCCCTTCCCAGGAATACAAGGAACTCGGGTTCCGACGCAGACCAGCTCACCCATGAAGAAAGCGCGATACTTAAGGCGCTTGGGGCTGAAGACCTCTATCACGACCAGATCGCGGAAAGAACGGGATTCCCGGTTCATATTCTGTTTAACTTCCTGCTGAAGCTTGAGCTGAAGGGCCTTGTCCGTAAGGATCTCACGGGCAGGTACGCCATTGTTCCCGATCGGTGAATAAACAGGCAAGACATATAATAGAATGCAATAGAACCAGATTTACGGCGGGTTTCCATGAGGGTCATATTTATAAGCAGGAGTACCCTTACAGCCATCGTTGTAATCGTGGCTGCCTTATTCTTTGTCGTTGTGAACGCGTTGTTTACCCAGGAATACCTGGCCCAGGTTTCGACTGTATACAAGGATGATATTCCCATATACTCGGTGGAGACAGATGATAAAAAATGCGCCATAACCTTTGACTGCGCATGGGGAGCCAGCGATATCCCCGATATCCTGGATATCCTGGACAAGTATCATGCCAAAGCCACCTTCTTTATCGTGGGGGTATGGGCCGAAAAATATCCCGACATGGTCGGGCTGATGGCTGAAAGGGGGCACGAGATAGCCTCCCACGGGTACGGGCACTTGCATATGGCCTCCATTCCCGAGGAAAAGATAGCCGAAGAGATCACCCGCTGCTCCGGGGTCCTGGAGAAGCTGACCAACCAGAAGATCAGGCTCTTCCGTCCGCCCTACGGCGAGTATAACTCCAAGGTAGTCAAGACCGCACGAAGGCTGGGGTACCATACTATCCAGTGGGATGTTGACTCACTGGACTGGAAAAAGGAGATGACCAGTGACAACATACTTAATCGGGTGGTTAATAGGACGGGAAAGGGCTCCATCATACTTTTCCATAATGACACGCTTCATACCAGGGATGTTCTGCCCGATATCCTTGAAGCTCTGGCAGAGAGCGGGTTCGAATTCGTAACCGTTTCAGATCTCCTCATCGGAGAACCATTCAGAATCCGTTTTGACGGCAGGCAAATTCCTGCCGGGCAGGAATAAAAACCAGAATTTTGCAGCAGAATAGGTGTGCTGGCTTTCAATGGAAGCATGAGACAAAATCATGTTTAAGGCATGAAATATTTGGTGAAATATATCATAGAGGATTCAAATCATTCAGTGGATTCTGTATAATAGAATTGATTGCAGATTCTAAACGGACGGGTTATGGAATAGCATAGTATCAGGCAGCATGTTCGATAAATACCAAAGACTTTAAGAGGGGTAGGGGTATCAAATGACGCCGAGCACGTCACTGGATAACAACATAGTCAGTATATCAGGAAAAGTGATTTCAAGCCCGGAGTTTAGTCATGAAGTATATGGAGAAGGTTTTTACATAACCTATCTGAAGGTTCCCCGGCTGAGCGAAACATACGATGAATTGCCGGTCATATTCTCCGAGCGTTTGGTCAGCCCTGAGGAAGTTAAGATTGATTCATATATTTCGGTGGAAGGTCAGTTCAGGTCCTATAACAATTACAATAATAAAAACGGGCGCAAGCTGATGCTCCTGGTGTTTGCCAGGGAAATGGAATTCCATGAAGAGGAGGTGACGCAAAAAAACCCGAATCAGATCTTTCTGAACGGTTTCGTTTGCAGAAAACCACAGTATCGTACGACGCCATTCGGAAGAGAGATCTCCGATATCCTTCTCGCAGTGAACAGGGCATATAACAAATCTGATTACATACCCTGCATCGCCTGGGGAAGAAACGCCAGATATGCCAGCACCTTCGAAGTGGGGGACAATATCAAGATATGGGGCAGAGTACAGAGTCGTGTATATCAGAAGAAGTTGTCCGACGATCAGGTTGAAGAAAGGGTGGCCTACGAGATTTCTGTTTCCAAGATGGAGGTTGTAAAGGAAAACAACAATAAGATGGAAGAAAAGGGGGATTGATACCCATGATAAAGGTTGTTTGCGGTAGCAAGGGCATAGGCAAGACCAAGTATCTGGTGTCCGGTGCCAATAGCATGCTGGAAGACTGCTCAGGAGAAATAGTATTCATTAATCACGACAATTCTTTGATTCACAGTCTGAAACATCCCATCAGGTATGTAAACACTTCGGATTTTCCCATTAAAGGGATTAATGAAATAAGCGCCTTCATATCCGGCATTATCGCCGAGAATTATGACGTTAAAGCAATATTCATGGATGGCCTTGACAGGCACATCAAGGACCAGGAAGAAACCAGCCAATTCTTTGAAAATATCAGGATTTTGTCAGAAAGGTTTGGAATTAAATTTGTGTTCAGTATGAGCGGAGATATCAGCGGTACTCCTGACTATGTCAAAAAGGAGTATACCTGTTAGCCGATAGACTGGATTTACATTAATGGTGAATCCTTTTATACTTTAACTGTAAGAGTGACAGAAATAAAAAACAAGGTGATAATAAAAGAGGTTATTTTTTATAACTTCTTTTATTATATGACCGGAAATTCCCACGAACCGGGCGCGCCCATGCCGCCGCGGTAGATGGGCAGTCCTTTGTCCCTGTTTTTGCTGTGATTGGGGGGAACTAATGTTGAAAATTGCGTCGGTCTCGCTGTCTGCTGGACGGAGGAGCTTTGACAAGCTGTATGATTATATCGTTCCGGAAGACATGTCCGCTTCCCCGGGGATGCGGGTGCTGGTTCCCTTCGGCGTTAAAGACAAGCTCCATTCGGCCTGGATTATCCAGGTAAGGCAGGAAGAAAGGAAAGAGCCCGAAAGGAAGCTTAAGATAATCCATAGCCTTGTTGACCGATACCCGCTTCTGAACCAGGAAATGCTCAAGTTGAGCGTATGGATGAAAGACAGGTATCTTTGCACCTGGGGTGATGCCATAGGCTGCATGATTCCTGCCGGGGCCAGCCTTACCAGGCAGAGGATTGTGAGGGTCAGGAGCCTTGATCAGACCGGGGATATGACTCCGCTGATGCGCAGAATCTGCGGGGCGGGAAGCGAGGGTGTTTCTGTCCAGGATCTTGAAAAAGAATTCCCTGAAGACCTTGAGACATCGCTGAAAGAACTGGAGTCCAACAAACTTATAGAAATTCATGAGACATTCCAGCAGCGGGTGGGCCAGAAAACACAGCGGGCTGTATATCCTCTCCTCGATGAGACTGAATTCAGGGTGCTGTACGACGAAGGAAAGGTAAAGAGCATATACCAGGCGAGAGCAATGAATTTTCTATATGAAGAGGGCATGTGCTTTTTGCAGGAGCTTCTGCTGATTCCCGGGGTATCCCATGCCACCATCCGCGCTATGCGCAAAAAGGGATGGGTGGAATACGAGGACGTGGAGGTAGAAAGGGACCCCTTCGAGAGTTCAGAGGCTGAAACCGGCGATGAGCCTCCTGTTCCTACTCCCGACCAGCAACGCGCGCTGGACGGGCTGGTTCCGCTGCTTAAAGAGCGAAGGCTTAACGAAGCCCTGCTATTTGGCGTAACCGGCAGCGGCAAGACCGAGGTGTACTTAAGGCTCATTGATGAAGTCCTCCGGCTTGGCAGGACCGCCATTGTGCTGGTCCCGGAGATTTCCCTGACGCCGCAGATGGTTTCCATGTTTACGGGGCGGTTTGGAAAACGTGTGGCCATACAGCACAGCAGGCTTTCCCTCGGTGAACGCTATGACCAGTGGCAGAAGATTCGCAGGGGCCAAGTGGACGTTGTCATCGGCGCGCGTTCGGCGATTTTCGCCCCGCTGGAAAAGCTGGGGATAATCATCGTGGATGAAGAGCATGAACTGACCTACAAATCAGAGCATACACCAAAATACGACGCCCGCCATGTGGCCAGGGCAAGATGCAATATCAACGGGGCGTTGCTGCTGCTGGGCTCGGCCACACCGTCGGTTGAAACATACGCCCGGGCCAAAGCCGGGAGAATACGCCTGTATGAGCTTGCCACACGCACTAATACCAAGCCGTTGCCACAGGTACGTACAATTGACATGTGCCATGAACTCAGCCAGGGCAACACGGGCATGATCAGCAGGGCCCTTGAGAAAGAACTCATCCGGGTCAGGGATAACGGGGAGCAGGCCATACTCTTCATCAACAAGCGCGGTTATGCCTCGTTTCTTCTCTGCAGGGACTGCGGCTTTGTGCCGGGATGCCCCAACTGCAGCGTTTCCATGACCTATCATCTCAATGACAGGCATCTGATCTGCCATTACTGCGGGTATTCGGCCACTGTTCCGAAGAGATGTCCGAAATGCGCTGGCGAGCATATAAGCCCCATGGGTACGGGAACCCAAAGGATTGAAGAAGAACTGTCAAGGCATGGGGCGGGCTTCCGCGTGCTGAGGATGGATCTGGATACAACCGGAACCAAGTATGGGCATAAGCGGATCCTTGATGCTTTCCGAAGGGGCGAAGCCGATATCCTCATCGGGACGCAGATGGTTGCCAAGGGACATGACTTCCCGAATGTGACCCTGGTGGGTATACTGGCTGCTGATGCCATGCTGTTTTCAGAGGACTACAGGTCGGCTGAACGGACATTCCAGCTTATCACCCAGGCGTCGGGGCGTGCCGGCAGGGGCAGTAAGGCGGGCAGGGTTATTCTGCAGGCTTACAATATCGACAATTATGCCATCCGGGCAGCAATTAAACAGGATTTCAAGACCTTTTTCAGCGAAGAGATACCAATAAGGAGGCAGCTTGGCCATCCGCCCTTCACCCGTATAGGCATGGTGATGGTGTCCAGCGAAAACAGCGGCCGGGGCTGGGAACTGATCAACAGGCTGTACCGGATGCTTAAGGATAAATATGGACATCATGAGCATATGATGATATCGAAACCTCTTCGGGCGCCCATCTTTGTTATCCGCAGCAGGATGAGGTGGAGGATCATATTAAAGCATCCTTCCATTAGCCTTATGCTTCAAATAATGAGGGATGTAACCGGAATGACCGACAGGATGAGGCTGAAGGATATACAGGTGAGTGTGGATATAGACCCCGTGAACATGTTATAATCATATATTATATTTGCCAACCAAGAAATATTGGAGGACTGTTATGGCTATCAGGAACATCGTTAAAGAAGGCGATGAGGTTTTAAGAAAGAGGAGCAAGGAAGTTAAGGAGATTAACGACAAGATACGCGAGCTTTTTGAGGATATGAAGGAAACGCTCCGCAAAACCGGGAACGGCATCGGCATTGCGGCTCCCCAGGTGGGTATCCTCAGGCGGATGATCGTCATTGACCTTGGTGAGGGTCCGATTGAGATTATAAATCCCGTAATAATTGAACAGCAGGGGGAACAGGTGGAGGTTGAAGGCTGCCTCAGCGTTCCGGGGGTTTTCGGTGAGGTAAAGCGCCCGGCACAGATGGTTGTTGAATACACCAACCTGGACGGTGAGAAAGTGAAGGTGGAGGCAACCGACCTTCTGGCCCGGTGCCTGAGCCATGAAATAGACCATCTGGACGGGATACTCTTCATAGATAAGGTCATCAGGTATGTCGATCTCAATGATGAACAGGAACAGGAATAGCGATATGAGGATCATCTTTATGGGAACCCCGGATTTTGCGGTCCCCAGCCTAAAGGCCCTGATAGATAACAAGTATGATGTTGTCTGTGCCGTAACCCAAAAGGACCGACCGAAGGGCAGGGGTTACAGGGTTGTGCCTCCCCCTGTCAAGGAATACGCCATGTCGCGAGGTATCATAGTCCTTCAGCCCGAAAGGCTTTCAAAAGAACCCAAAACCATCGAGAGAATCAGGGAACTTAACCCTGATCTCATTGTTACCTGCGCCTTCGGACAGATCCTGCCCGACAGTCTGCTGGCCATACCAAAGCATGGAACCATCAATGTCCATGGTTCGCTTCTCCCGAAGTACCGCGGCGCCGCGCCCATACAATGGGCAATTATTCACGGTGAAACCAGGACAGGCATTACCACCATGCTGACCGATTCAGGCCTTGATACGGGGGATATCCTGCTCACATCCGAGATAGATATTACTGATGACATGACAGCAGGTAAACTTCACGACAAGATGTCAATACTAGGTGCGGAGACCCTTATCAGGACGATAAGGGAACTTGAGGAAGGTACATTAAAGCCTGTTCCGCAGGACCACAGCCAGGCCACTCTGGCTCCGCGGATAACCAGGGATATGGGCAGGATAAACTGGTCGGCCGATGCCCGGGATATTCATAACCTTATACGTGGAATGGTTCCATGGCCGGGCGCCTTTACATTCCTTGATGGTAAAAGGGTAAGGATATGGAGGTCGGCCATTGGGGATTCGACCGTGTATGACGCGAACCAGGCTCCTGCGGGAACCATAATCGGCCTGGATCGGAAATCCATGTGGGTCAGCGCGGGAAACGGAAGCGTTGAGATTCTTGAAATCCAGGTGGAATCCGGAAAGCGTATGACCCCGTACCAATATGGTTTAGGCCATGAACTGAAGATAGGGATGAAACTGGAATAGAATGAAGATCAGGATATACAGAAATATAGCGATTCCTTTGATGATTATACTGTCAACGCTGCTGTTGGGTTCATGCAGTCTGAACGACCGGTCTTCCAATGACCCTGGAACACCGACAGGAAATTTGCCAGCGCCCACAGTCGGTACTGCTCTTCCGGAAGACAACGACAGGCAGGAACCTGTTGATCCGGCTGATCCCGACGACCCTGCCGCCCCTGATGATCCCGCGGATCAGAAAATACGCAGTCTTTTGGATTCCATGACCCTGGAGGAAAAGATCGGCCAGATGCTTTTTCTGGCTTACAGGCAGGACAAGGACGGTAGGAATGTTCTTAAAATGGACAATGAACTGGAGGAGTACCTGTCAAGATACAAACCTGGAGGATTTGTCCTGTTTGCGGAGAACCTGGAGAGCATTGACCAGACGGTATCCCTGATAAACAACCTGCAGATTCAGTCGAAGATCCCTCTCTTTGTATCGGTGGATGAGGAAGGCGGAATTGTAACGCGTTTGAACAAGGCGCCCGGGCTTCATTCCACAGTCATGCCCAATGCTTACACAATTGGTCTTACAGGCAAACCGGAGTATGCATACAAGGCAGCGCGGGCCATTGCCGCGGAGCTTTTAAGCCTTGGCTTCAATATGAACTTTGCGCCCGTGGCTGATATTTTTTCTAACCCTGTGAACAAGGTCATCGGGAAACGGGCTTACGGCACAGAGCCACAGCTGGTTTCCCAAATGGTACGCCAGGCGGTGGCGGGATTTGCCGAAGGGCGGATTATTCCCGTTCTGAAGCACTTCCCGGGTCATGGCGACACGGCAGAGGACACCCATACAGGCGCCGCGGTTGTGGAACATGACCTGGAAAGACTGACGGGTTTCGAGCTCATGCCCTTCAGGGAAGGGATAGAGGCCGGAGCCGACGCGGTAATGGTAGCCCATATCATTCTGCCGAAGCTGATGGAAGAGCCTGTTCCCGCCACTATTTCAAAAGAGGTGGTCACAGGGCTTTTGAGGGAAAAGCTCATGTTTGACGGTGTCATCATCACCGATGCCCTGGAGATGAGCGCGGTTTCGTCCTTTTACGATGATGAAGAGGCTGCGGTGATGGCGGTTCTGGCCGGGATCGACATGCTGCTGATGCCCAGTTCGGCGGAAAAGACCTTTGGTGCCATTCTGTATTCGGTAAGAACTGGCGTTATTCCGGAAGAGAGGATAGATGAATCGGTATACAGGATCCTGCGGCTCAAAGAAAAATACGGGATACTTGATAACAGTGTCCAGGGTCCTGATCCTGATCTGTCACTGGGAAGTCCTGAACACCAGGCTCTTGCCGGAGAGATCGAGAGAGCCGCGAAGCAGCGCTAAAGCGAATTGAACCGGGGAGATTGGGTATATAAAAAATAAGCCTGTGGGCTGGTTATCGGGAAAGGTGATAGCATGAAGATGCTGCTCCATATCTGTTGCGCGCCTTGCGCGGTGCCCATAGTTGAAAGATTTCTTCCGGAGCAGGGGATGGAGCTTGCGGGATTGTACTTCAATCCCAATATCCATCCAAAGGAAGAGTTCGATAAAAGGAAGGGCGCAGTCCTGACCATGGCGGAGGACTATGGCGTACCTGTTTCTGTAAATGAGCTGAACATGCTGGATTATTGGCGTGACAGCCTGCCTGCCGATAAGAGCAAACGCTGTATTTACTGTTATTCCGTCAGGCTGGAGGAGGCAGCCCGCTATGCTTCTGAATATGGTTATGACGTATTTACGACAAGTCTTCTTATCAGCCCATACCAGGACCACGAATTGATAGCCAGTATGGGCGAGAAGGCGGCATTACGCCATGGAGTAAGGTTCCATTATGAGGATTTCAGGCCCCTGTACCGTAAAGGAAAAGAACTCGCCAGGGGAAAGCAATGGTACATCCAGAAATATTGCGGTTGTTTTTTCTCATATACTGAATCCGACCACCCCAAAAAGCCGATATACTTTACAGAAAACGAACTGTAACAAAGTTGTATATTAATAGACCTATTGCGACAGCAAAATAAGTGGTAAACTATATATGTACGAAAGAAAAGTTTCAAGGGGTGCGAATGATGAAGAAAATCGGGTCAGCATTTCTATATGCCGCTCTGTTTCTTTTATTTTCCGCCGGTCTTCTTACAAATGCCCATGCGGCTTCGGGAATGGAGAAAGCCGTGTCGGGCACTGTAACAAAGCTGGCGTACAGCCAGTCCGGCGATTCGGAAGAAATCAGGATCTACACATCAGACAAGAAAATACTCAGACAGTTTGTTTTAGCGCCCAATAATGATTGCAGGAATTACAGGATAGGTATTGAGATCGAAGAAGCCGTCATTCACAGGAACGGTGCTTTTGACATTAATCAGGGTACTGTCTACCAGATCCGTTACGCCAACAAAACAAATCCCCAGGCGGCAAGCGTAGTCATAGAAACCACAAAGAAACCCGATTATACCATAACGCCTTCATCGGATGGGAAATACCTGTCGGTTAAACTAAAGGGCAGCCTGTCAGGCCAGCCTTCCCCAGGCACGGTGCCCTCACCAGCACCCTCGCCGGCGCCTTCACAGCCGTCGGTTCCGGGTTCAGGCGGAACCGGAAACTCCCAGTCCCAGGGCACGGCCAGCATTGGCCCCATTTCGCTAAGCACACAGGGAAACACCGATATTATTAAGCTTGAGGGAATAAACCTGAACTCAGCATATGGCTTAACAGGCAGAATGCCAACGGTGGAATTGAGGCAGAAGGAAAGGATACTCCAGGTCACGCTTCCGGGAATGGACAGCAGGATTGACGGCGCTTTCATTGCCGGCAGGGGTGTGATATACGGCGTTCTGGCAAACTACAACTCTAAGCAGGACAGCACCATTATCCGGATTGCCTATACCGGTGAGATAACATATACCCAGGAGGTGTCCGGGGGCAGTACAGTTTTTGTGTTTAAACGTGCCGGTTCGGGAAGTTCCGGAAGTGCCGGGAATCCGGGCGGCACACCAACACCGTCTCCCAGTCCGGCACCTACGCCTTCACCTTCTCCTTCGCCTTCCCCAGGCAATGATCCCAGCAGGGGGGGCAGCAACAGGAGCACTGTAAATGCCAGCTTTTCCAGCAGTTCTGTATCCATCACAGCTCCAAGCACCCAGGGTTACCGTGCATATACCGCGCAAAACCCGTCGAGGATAGTCATTGAGATTCCCGGAACGGTTACACCGGGCGAAAAGGGCATGCCTTCGGGCTACCTGTATCAGAAGGCGGTCCTGTCACAGATGAATGCGTCCATGGCCAGGATAGAGCTGTATACTTCAGAACTTACCCAGTGGAACCTGGACGCTGGCTCAACAAGCCTGAAGGTCAGCCTGAGCCAAAACGGAACATCCAATATCCAGCCCGGTGACGGTGAGGACGTCGCTTTGAAGCTTATTGGAGCCAATATTGTTGGAAAGTACAGGCAGTATGCCGACAAGATATTGTCCGAAAATAACACGAAACAAAACACATTTGCCTTCATGTTCCCTATTGAGCTTATCGACCTGGGAAAGGGCGATATCAATATTAATAATGCTGTGATAAGCAAGGTTACCACACTGACCACACCATCCAGTTCATTCCTCCAGATGTACAAGAAGGATGCTTCAAAGGGGTTCAGCATCATCGAAGGCTCTTCTGCAAATGAGCTTCTGATAGTGGCCAGAGATGTTTCAGAGGATTCTTCGGGAATACCCTCAACAGGTCCCATAACTAATCCCACAAGCAGCGCGAAGAGCAAACTCATCGTCCTTGACGCGGGCCACGGGGGAAGCGATCCCGGGGCTGAGTTCAGCGGTTACCTGGAAAAGACATTAAATCTTGACATCACACTGAGAACTGAGGCCATCCTGAAGCAGAAGGGGATAAATGTGAAGCTGACCCGCAGTACCGATGTGTTTGTGGGTCTTGAGCAAAGGGCTGATATAGCCAATAACTGGGGAGCCGACCTGTTCATCAGCATCCATAACAATTCCATGCCCGCGGGGATGAAGGGATCCATGGCCTTTTACTATCCCACAAGCTACAGGGGCAAAGCCTATGCGAAGATCATCCTCGATAACCTGTATAATAAGCTGAACATGGGGGCTATGGGCAGCAACGGTCTGAAGGGGGCGGATTTTGTAGTTCTGAGGAAGACCAAAATGCCCGCGGTTCTGGTGGAGGTTGCCTGCATGTCCCATCCCGAGGACCTTAACCTTCTAAGGAACGAAACATTCAGGCAGAGGGTTGCTGAAAACCTGGCAGACAGTATAATTCAAATACTTAACCAGATGTGACAGGCATGATGATCGGCATACCGTGACGGGCCCGGAAGCCCTCGCGATCCATTGGATACATGGGTAAAAAAGGTTTTCATACAGGCGCGAATATGCCGGTATGAAGACCTTTTTATGCTTTTCGGCAGTCATTGGGTTTTGCCTGATCTTTCAGAATCATCCTGGGATCATGTCCCATGATTATGCTGGATAAGCCGGCATACATATGATAACATTAATGAATAGATAATGGATGGGGATGTATAAATATGGAAAACAACAGGTATGACGGAAGAAGACATGATGAACTCAGGAAGGTTACCATAACCCGTGATTATACGAAATATGCGGAAGGTTCGGTACTGATAGAGCTTGGGGATACCAGGGTGATCTGTACCGCTTCTGTAGATGATAAGGTACCTCCTTTCAGGAAAGGTACGGGGGAAGGATGGATTACCGCTGAATACGATATGCTGCCGCGTTCCACCGCCAGCAGGAATGTAAGGGACAGGACCAGCCTGAAGATAAACGGGCGGGCTAATGAAATCCAAAGGCTGATTGGAAGAGCATTAAGGTCGGTGGTGGATTTCAAGTCCCTGGGAGAAAGGACCATCATAATAGACTGCGATGTGATCCAAGCCGATGGCGGCACCAGATCGGCCGCCATTACCGGTGGTTTTGTAGCCCTGATGGATGCGTGCAGCCGCCTGGTCAACTCCAACACCATCCAGGAAATACCCATAAAGGATTTTGTGGCTGCGATAAGCGTAGGTTATGTGGACGACAGGGAGCTTCTGGATCTCTGCTACTATGAGGATTCGCGCGCCACTGTGGATATGAATGTGGTGATGACATCAACAGGACAGCTGATAGAGGTGCAGGCAACCGGTGAGGAATCCCCCTTTGACCGCAAGGTCCTGGACAGCATGCTGGACCTGGCACAAAAGGGTATAAACGAGCTGGTTTCCATTCAAAGGCAGGTTTTACTGTCCAGGGGCTGAGGGTGGTCGGAATGAAGAGAGTTATTATAGCAACCAGGAACACTGGCAAGATACAGGAGATAAAAAAGCTGCTTGAAGGGGCGGACTGTGAGGTCCTTTCCATGGACGAGGCCGGGATTCATGGTAGTATTGACGAGGATGGGGCTACCTTTGATGAGAATGCCCTCATTAAGGCGAAGGCCATCAGGAGGGTCACCGGCGATATCGTGATTGCTGATGACAGCGGCCTTGAGGTTGATTTCCTCAATCATGCCCCCGGCGTCTATACAGCTCGTTTTTTACAAGATAAGGCGCGGTACACCGACCGATGCCGCGGGCTCCTGAAGCTGATGGAAGGTGTGCCCGATGAGTACCGCGGCGCGCGGTTTGTCTGTTCGGCCGCCCTTGTCACAGGGGATGGAGATATTACGGTAAGGGGCGTCCTGGAAGGCAGGATCGCCCTGCAGGCTGCAGGAAGCAACGGATTCGGGTATGATCCGATTTTCTGGGTTCCCCAGTATGGAAAAACCCTGGCCCAGCTGGATTCGGATGTCAAAAACAGGATCAGCCACAGGGGAAAGGCCTTCAGGGCTGTTGCGGAGCGCATAAGGGAATTGACTCGATAATATGGCTCCTGGCAGGATGGGGAAGAAAAAAGAACTATCGGTGCGGACAGATGAAGCTGTTTTTAGTTATAAGCGATTCCCATGGGGATATGGGATGTTTGAAGAGGATCATCAGCCAGTATCCTTCCATTGGCTCGGTTATTCATCTCGGTGATTACTTCAGGGACGCAGTAAGACTGCAGAATTTATACCCGGACAAGGAATACTATATGGTGCCGGGGAACTGTGATTTTTCGGTCTTCGGGATTCCCGCCGAGATAACCCTGGAGGTTGAAGGGTTGCGGGTTTTGATAACCCATGGCAACAGGTACGGGGTAAAAAGCGGCCTTGGAAGGCTCATATCCCGGTCTCTGCATGAAAAGACAGACGTTGTTTTATTCGGACACACCCATACTCCGCTGGTCCTGAAAACCGAAGGGCTCCTGCTGGTGAATCCGGGAAGCGCCGGTTATCCCCGCGGCGGTCGCAATCCAACCTATGCCCTTCTCGAGATAGGGAACGGCAGGGCAGAAGCGCGCATTATGGAGGTATTATGATATATTTTGACAACAGTGCGACAACAAGGCCATACAAAGAGGTGGTGGACCTGGTGGCAAAGCTCTCCTATGAGGAGTTTGGCAATCCCGCCTCATTACATTCTTTCGGCATGAGGGCTGAAAGGATCCTGGAACAGTCGAGAAAACAGTTGGCCGATACAATTAAAGCCGATCCTGAAGAGATTATTTTCACTTCGGGGGGAACTGAAGCCGTAAATCTCGCCATAAAGGGATCCGCTGAGGCCTTGAAGAGGTCGGGGAAACATATCCTTTCAACTCCCATAGAGCATCCCGCGGCCCTGGAATCGCTGAAGGCCCTTGAGAGCATTGGCTATGAAGTTGAAATGTTCAGCGTGGACGGCAAAGGGCTGATCAATATAGGCGAGCTTAAGGAGAAACTGCGGAAGGATACCATCCTTGTCAACATCATGATGGTAAACAATGAAACCGGCGTGATACAGCCTGTTGAAGAAGCCGGGCATATAATAAAAAACAACAATCCCGGTACGGTTTTTCATGTTGATGCCGTCCAGGCATACGGTAAACTCCCCATAGACACCAGGAGGCTTATGGCCGATATCATGTCCTTCAGCGCCCATAAGATCCATGGGCCGAGGGGAGTGGGCATGATGTATCTAAGGCACGGCACAAGAATAAAGCCCATAATGTCAGGAGGGGGCCAGGAAAAACAGTATCGCTCCGGGACCGTAAATGTGCCGGGAATAGCTGGATTTGCGTGCGCGGCGGTAAAAAAGACCGGGCGGATGGACCAGGATAACCGAACCATTAAGAGGGTCAGGGAGAGGTTGATCTCAGAGCTTAAGAAAAGGATGCCCGACAGGATCCGGATCAATTCGCCAGAAGACGGGCTGCCTGGGATACTGAGCGTTTCATTTTCGTCGGTGAAGTCGGAGGTAATACTCCATGCCCTGGAACTCAGTGAAATCTATGTTTCCAGCGGATCGGCCTGCAGCGCGAAAAAAAACAGCATAAGCCATGTGATAAAGGCCATGAACATACCCGCCCCCTGGTCGGATGGTACCATCCGGTTCAGCTTCAGCGGGGAAAACAACGAGGAGGAAGCTAAAACATGTGCCAAGACCCTTGAGGATATCATGAACACATTTTCCCTGAAAACGGGGCCTTAAATAATAATGATATTAATAAAGAGAAGGTATCCAATATGACCGAGAAACTGATTCTTGTACGGTATGAAGAGATATTCCTGAAAAGGTCCAACAGGAATGTATTTGAAAACAGGCTTATAAGAAACATCAAGCAGCGCCTGGATAACCTGGGGGATGCCCGGGTAACCTGTTCCCAGAGCAGGATTTACGTTGAGAGCAGCGATGAGGATTTTGACCTGGTCGAGGCTGTGGACAGGCTCAAAAAGGTATTTGGTATTGCCTCTGTGAGCGTTGTCAGCAGGGTTCCCACCGATTACGAAGCCATAAAGGCTTCGGCAGTGGGTATTGTTGCCGACCTCCTTTCCAGGTATGGCTATAAAACCTTCAAGGTGGAGACCAAGAGGGCCGATAAATCCTTCCCCATGAATTCCCCGCAGATCTCAGCAGATATTGGCGCCCATATCCTTAAGAATTTTCCGCGACTGAAGGTGGATGTAAAAACCCCTGATTTCATTCTATATGTTGAAGTGAGGGAATCCACCTATCTCTATTCCGAAATAATACCCGCGGCAAAAGGCCTTCCCACGGGAACCGGGGGAAGGGCGATGCTCCTTCTTTCAGGCGGTATCGACAGCCCGGCTGCCGGATGGATGATAGCCAAGCGCGGAGTGGAGGTGGACGCGGTTTACTTCCACAGCCCGCCATATACAAGCGAACGGGCCAGGGAAAAGGTTATAAGGCTTTGCGAGATACTGTCGGAATGGACCATGGGCATGAGGCTTTATGTGGTCCCGTTCACCGAAATCCAGATGGCCATACATCAGAAATGTCCGCAGGAATACCTGACCATTATCATGAGGCGTTACATGATGAAGATAGCCGAGGTGATTGCCCATAATAACGGGGCGCTTGCCCTCATCACGGGAGAGGCTATAGGGCAGGTAGCCAGCCAGACCATGGAAAGCCTTCTGGTGACCAATTCGGCTGTCAGCCTGCCTGTATACAGGCCGCTTATCGGCATGGACAAGAGCGAGGTGGTAAAACTCGCCAAGCATATCGGAACCTATGAAACATCCATTCTTCCCTACGAAGACTGCTGTACGCTGTTTGTCGCAAGGCATCCCGCAACCAGGCCATCGCTGGAGAAAACCCTGGACTATGAGTCTGTGCTTGATGAGGAGCAGATGATAGCCAGGGCGCTGGATCAGGCCGAAACCATCATAGTTTAATCCCTGTATTTGGATGTCAATGCGTTATGCCGCTTCTCATTGTGGTAAATATGTTTATGCGGCTACAAAAAGCGGTTTCTGCCGCAGGGGCCGAAAATCAGCCAATGGAGATGAACCTTTTGAGTAAACTGGAACCTGTATACCAGACAGAAGTTAAATGTCCTGTTTGTGAACGCGACTTTGAGATTTCCAAGGTGAGAAGTCGGGCGATCCGACTTGTGAAGCATGACACAGATTTCTGCCCCTATTATGAAGGGGAAAATCCCATCTATTACGAAGCCGTTGTGTGTCCGCACTGCGGTTTCGCATCCCATATAACAGCCATGGATGAACTTAACCGCATTGAAAAACAGAAGGTTCGCAATTTCATCTCGAAAAAATGGAATCCGCGGAGCTTCAGCGGATACAGAACCTGGGATAATGCCATGGAGGCTTTTAAACTTGTGCTTTTAAACCTGAACGTGCGGGAGGCTGCCCACTCCGAGATAGCCAGGATCTGCATGAGGATAGCATGGCTGTACCGTTATGCCGGCGACAGCGAGCTGGAGCAATGCTATTTAAACCATGCGCTCAACAGCTACAAACGGGCATATGAGGAGGAGGACCTCTCCGGTTCGAAGCTCGACCAGTTCACCGCGCTGTTCATCATCGGCGAGCTTTGCGCCAGGACTGGCAGGGGTGAGGAAGCCCTGCACTGGTTCAGCAGGCTAATAAAGGAGTATTCCGATCCCAGGAACAAGGGAAAGATACCCGTGAGGCTTATTGAAACCACCCAGGAAAGGGTCCAGGAAATCAGGAATACTGACAAGACTAAGACGGAGGCAGAATAAGCATGCAAATGATTGGCAAGCTGCCTAACCACAAGCTTGAAAAGATACTGACCCATTTTTCCGGGAAGCTGCGGGATGAGGTACTGACCAAGCCGGTAATAGGCGAGGACTGTGCCGTTTTAAACTTTGGCCGCGATTTGTGCGTTGTGACCACCGATCCGATAACCGGAGCCGAAAGTGATATCGGGACCCTCGCGGTCCATATCGCCTGCAATGATCTGGCGTCCAGCGGAGCCGAGCCGGTAGGTCTGATGGTCACCCTGCTGGTTCCTCCGGAGACGGGATTTGAAGAAATCTATGAGGTGATGGGCCAGATCAAGAAGGAGGCTGACCTGGTCAACGCTGATATCATCGGCGGTCACACAGAGGTGACCGATGCTGTTACCAGGATGGTGGTGAGCATAACAGCACTCGGGAAGGCCAGGGAAAACAAGGTTGTGACAACCTCCGGCGCCCGGCCGGATGACGACATAATAATCACCAAATATGCGGCAACCGAAGGCACGGCCATCCTGGCCAACCTGCTGGGTGAGTATCTTGAAAAAAGGATCGGAAAGGAAACTGTCGCAAAGGCTCGCCGGCTGATCGGATCGATAAGCGTGCTGAAAGAAGGGCTTATCGCTGCTGAGTTCGGGGCGGCCAGCATGCATGATATAACCGAAGGTGGAGTACTGGGTGCCGTATGGGAGCTGTGCCGCGCCTCCGGATTTGGCGCGGTGGTGTTCAAAGACAGGATACCCTTGATGGATGAAACAAAGGTGATCTGTGAATGCCTTGGTCTTGATCCGCTCAGGCTGATATCCAGCGGGAGTATGCTGATAACCTGCAAGGATGGGGACGGGCTGGTGGAAAGGCTCCAGGAATCGGGCATCCAGTCCTGCATTATAGGAAAGATAACCCAGGAAGCCAGCTGCTTTATCGTTGATGGAGAAAAAACGTTAAAGATAGATCCTCCCGAATCCGATGAACTATACAAGGCCAGGGAACTACTCAAGGGGGTTGAGTAATGAATGGCGCGCCTTTGACCGAAATCCACATGTTCGCGGGAATATGCGTCTTTCTGCTGGGACTGTGCATAGGCTCATTCCTGAATGTCTGCATCTACCGCATACCAATGGAAAAATCGATCATTTCACCACCTTCCCAATGCACCGGGTGCGGTACCCGGTTGACCTTCAGGGATCTAATACCGGTCTTAAGTTACATAATGCTGCGGGGCAGGTGCAGGTACTGCAATGCGAGGATCTCCCCGCGTTATCTTCTTATTGAGCTGCTGACAGGTTTTGTCTACGTTATCGTGTATTTAAGATATGGCATATCGGTGGAAACGCTGGCTCTCTTATATTTATTCTCCATCCTGCTGGCGGTTTTCTTCATAGATCTCGAACATATGATCATTCCCAACGGCCTGGTCCTGCTGGGTATGGCAGGAGGAGCCCTGGTCATGGTCTATAATCTGTTTGTGCCATTTTCACTCTATCAGCCATCCAGGTGGTATACGCCGCTTATCGGCATGGTTTCGGCTTCGGGCATACTGTTTGCGATAGCCCTGGTGGGCCTGCTGATATACCGAAATGACGGAGCCATGGGAATGGGAGATGTGAAGCTCTTTATACCCATCGGCATGTTCCTGGGCTGGAAGCTGGCCCTGTTATCGCTGTTTATCTCGGTGATGCTCGGCGGAATCACCAGTATAGTGCTTCTTGTACTTAAGGTGGTAAAACGAAAGTCTGCCATCCCGTTCGGTCCTTTCATAGTCGCCGGTTCGTTTATTGCCGCATTGGCAGGATACGACATATTATTCTTGAGATTATACTGATTTGACTTTATAAATGACATATTATTGGTAAAAAACTAATAATCCGGTTTAAATGTACTGGAATTTTGAGTATAATCATGTATAATAGAATAGGATGTTGTATTTTTTACCTATATGATAAAGATATTTCTGCATAAAGGGGATTGGGGATATGGCTGTAAAACAATTTGGCAATGATTCTGCTTTTAAGAGATTTCTCAAAGCTAACAAATCCTTAGCTTTTATGCTTCCGCTTCTGGTCATCCTGGTTGTAGTCTTGATCATTCTTTACTCGGGTAGCGGAGATGAGCCCGTCTCGTCTGAGGTTCCTACTCCTGGGTCTACACATGCTCAGACATCGATTCCTTCCATTAATGATCAGACACAGGTGGAGGTGCTTCCAAAGATAATACGGGCTTCAGAAACGGATGATGATGCCGCCGTTCAGGATCCGTTCACATCACCAATGAGGCTGACCGGTGTTTTGCTATATCCGGACTATGAAAAGACCAAAGCCATTATTGAGTATGGCGGTGTGAGCTACATCGTAAAGAGAAATGAGGCCATAGGAAATACTGCATGGACGGTGGAGGAAATCTTTCAAACCAGTGTTATGCTGGACTCTGACGGAAAAAGCCAGCTTCTTGAACTGGATAAAGATTCCTACGGAATGCTTACAAGTGCTGAGTACATCACTGATGATGCTGAAACCGTCACCATTCACCTTGCAAATGCTGATATCAGGGACGTGATCTCAGCCATTGTCCTGGATTTAGGCTTCAATGCTGTTTACTTGAACGACAGGGTTATTGTTGATAGATTTGAGGCTGAAAACATTCCCCCTGAAGAGGCACTCTCACTGCTACTGAAAACAGTGGATATGGATTACATTCAGGATGGAAACACCATGATCGTCGGCTACAAGGAGAGATTGACCACAGTCTTTTTTGACAGCATGGTGTTAACCCGATTCTCTCTTAAATACGTAGATGCTAATGTCATATCAAATCAGATAACCAATCTTGGCATTCCGGTTCAAAAAATCACTCTGGACAGTAATCCCTATGCCATCTGGATTCAGGGCTCACCCAGGGAACTGGGGAAGGTGAGGG
>Ga0209537_1000234_pt1 | contig 66534 bp, 66 predicted proteins | sample BioPla4DNA1_FD_187698 | JGI IMG/M metagenome (GOLD analysis project Ga0209537, IMG submission 187698) | Biogas fermentation microbial communities from Germany - Plant 4 DNA1 (SPAdes) (version 2) | ecosystem: Engineered > Bioreactor > Anaerobic > Digestate | place: Bielefeld, North... | reverse complement strand
CGTGGCCGTTGGTGCGGAAGGTTATTCAGTTTGTCGCGATAAGAACAGGCATTTTATTGGGAAAGTCGGTGAAGAGGATGGGGTTTCTTGAAATCAGCAAATCTATCAAAGTCCCGCCGGGGGCAAAAAAGATCGTGCTCGCGGGTAATCCGAATGTGGGCAAATCAGTTTTTTTTAATGCTTTAACCAACCGCTACGTGGATGTTTCAAATTTCCCGGGAACAACTGTGGATATCAGTTACAGTCCTCTGGGAAACGATATATTGATGGATACACCCGGTATTTACGGCATTTCTTCGTTTAACGATGAAGAAAGAGTTGCCAGGGATGTGATTATGCAAGCCGATGCGGTCATCAATATTGTCGATGCGCTTCATCTGGAGAGGGATTTGTTTCTTACCCAGCATATTATTGATTTGGGTATACCCATGGTTATTGCTTTGAATATGATGGACGAAGCAAAAAAAAATGGCGTGGAAATTGATGTTCAAGTCCTGGAGAGGGAACTAGGCGTTCAGGTTGTTCCCGCGGTTGCTATAGAGGGTAAGGGGATTCAGGAGGTTAAGGATGCTATTTCCCGGGTGCGTGCAGGGAAAAAAGTGCCGCAGATTGCTGCCCTGCTGGAAGCTGTAAAGGTTCATTTCTCCAGCCCCGGCGAAGCGCTTTTATACCTTGAAGAAGACCCTCTCATTGAAGTTCCTGCCCCACTTCCCCCGAAGGCTGATAAACAAGAAGAAATTTACAGGCAAAGACGCCTGAGGGTAAATGAAATCGTCTCAAAGGTCGTCCGGGAAACAGCAAAGGGCGCATCTTTTTCCGCGCGGCTCGGACAGCTCTCCCTCCAAACTATCCCCGGCATACCGTTCCTTTTTCTTAGCCTGCTGGCCATGTATTATTTTGTGGGTGTTTTTGTTGCCCAGACGGTGGTCGAATTTACGGAGGGAGTGGTTATGGAACAATACTACAGCCCCTTTATGAAGAACCTGGTGGAAAGATTTTTTTCCCCGGGCTCTCTTACCGGGTATATTCTGGCAGGAGAATATGGAATTTTGACCATGACCGTCATTTATCTGCTGGGGCTGCTCTTGCCGCTTGTTGCCGGGTTTTATTTTAGCCTTTCCTTTATGGAGGATTCCGGATACCTGCCCAGGATTGCCACTTTGACGGATCGCCTACTGGTAAAACTGGGGCTGAACGGGCGGGCAATTATTCCCATCATTTTAGGGCTGGGATGTGTAACGATGGCAGCCATTACCACCAGGCTTCTGGGTTCACGCAGAGAGCGCATTATTGCCACGGCACTTTTGGGGATCGCCATTCCCTGTTCAGCCCAGTTGGGCGTTATCTTCGGAATGGTTTCTCCACTGGGGATGGACTGTCTTTTTCTTTACCTTGCGGTAATCATCGGGGTTTTTATCTTTTTGGGAATGGTCCTGGACAGAGTTTTACCGGGGCGTTCAACGGATTTGCTTATTGATCTGCCTCCGCTTCGCCTACCCCGGCTTAAAAATGTTTTGAAAAAAACATACCATCGCACAGGACATTTTTTAAAAGAGGCTGCGCCCCTTTTTGCCCTTGGAGCCCTTTTAATCAGCCTTTTAAACATTTCCGGGCTTCTTGTTTCCATCCAGGATTTTCTCAGCCCCTTGATAAGCGGATGGATGAAGCTGCCCCGTGAAGCGGCGACCGCTTTTATTATGGGCATCGTCCGCAGGGATTTTGGAGCTGCCGGCCTTTACTCGTTGGATATGAATACCGGCCAGACCCTGGTATCGCTGGTTGCCATTACACTATTTGTTCCCTGTATTGCCTCTGTCCTGGTTATTTTTAAAGAGCGAGGCCTTAAAGACGGACTTTTAATCTGGTTCGGTTCTTTTTTCACAGCTTTTTTGGCGGGCGGTATTCTGGCCGCTTTTGTGGCCTGACTACCGGAAAAAATTTTGATGGAAGGATGTATTAAGCAAAGATGATCAAAGCAAAGTCCGAAAAATGCCCCCGTTGCGGGTATGCCCTGCCTCAAAAAGAAATACTCCGTTGTCCCCGTTGCAATGCCAGTATTGTGGAAAGATGCTTTGAGTGCCCGGGGTGTGGACCTTCCTTATGGGGTAACAGGGAAGAGTGTAAAAAAGAAGGAAAATAAAAATACAAAAAAGGCTACCAGAAACCTCCAATAGCCTTGTCCGTCGAACTTTTGCCGGTACACGAATTATCCTGCCTGCCGGCTTTGGTTTAACTTCTTCGCCAGCCTGGATTTTTTCCTGGCCGCGGTTCTTTTGTGTATAACGCCCTTGGAAGCAGCTTTGTCGATTACTTTAACAGCAGAAATCAAATTTTGGCGCGATACTTCTTGATCGTCCCCTTCCAGGGAGCTCAAAAACTTACGCACAGCGTTTTTAATTCTGGTTTTTACCTGCTTGTTGCGCTGTCTCCTTATTTCAGCTTGTTTCATGCGCTTAAGGGCAGATTTAGTATTAGCCATCTTGTCACCTCCGTGTTTGTACAGCCTTCATTCTACCATGTTTCCCTGCAAAAAGCAACCACTGAGAAAAAGTTATCATGGTTTATCATGGTGAAATAAGTATGGGGAAATTTGTGCAAGGGAATTCCAAAAGTAGTCGCGGGAAAATGTATTGTAGTGGTATTTTTTCCTTTACGGAAGCATATTACTGTATCGATTGGATATTCTATTGGTAGGAGGAAACCCGAGGGTTTAATTTAAGGAGGTGAGAGGCTTGCGTTCATCTGGTTGGGTCGGGTTGATCGTCCGTTTTATTGTATCCGCGCTGGTTTTAATGCTGGTTAGTTTTCTTCTCCCGGGGTTTGCACTGCTCACTTTTGGTCAGGCTTTGATCGCGGCTGTTGTGATCGCTGCACTGGGATTTATTGTCGAAAGTTTGTTCGGCAAGAAAGTCTCACCTCAGAACCGCGGCATAGTCGGATTTATAACAGCTGCAGTGGTCATATATATTTCTCAGTTTATTGTTCCCGGAATGAGTATTACCATTCTAGGGGCTTTGCTGGCGGCAATTATTATTGGAGTGGTTGACCTTTTCGTTCCGACGGAACTGCGCTAAGATTCGGCAAAAAGCCTGATACTTAAAGCAGATTTTTTCAATAGAACAGCCCTTCGCCAAGAAGGGCTGTTTTCCTTTTTCTTCGACTTTTTATAACTTGAAAGAAACCATAAATTCCTTTACAATAAAGGAAAGAATAGCAATTGAGAAAAAAATTGCCTTTTAAGGAGAATGCTTGCATGCTCGTTCCAATAAAAGAGTTAAAAGTCGGCATGAAACTGGGACAGGATGTCCTCTGTCCGAAAACCAGCAGAAGGCTGCTCAGCAAGGGACAAAGATTGACAAGTTTAAGTATTGCCATTATAACCGGACGAGGCGATTACGAATACCTGGACATTATTGAAGAGGAAAAAAAACAGGCGGACATCAACGTTAAACAGATTGTTGAGGATGTTCCGGAATTGTTCATATCTCCGGCACAGAAACAGTCATACCATGACCTTTACAAAGCCGTAGACTCCTTTGTTCAGGCAGAGAACAATTATTATTGGGACCTTTGTAGAATAAACATAAAGAAGTTTTTAAATTTAAATTATGACAGGATTAGCGATTTTCTTTTCATAGTTCACTGTATTCCCGTCATGCCCATTTTATCGGCCAGAATTATCAACTCAATGCTCCAGGCCTCCATCCTGCTCAAAGAGGTGCAGACGGGACTTGACGATATTTACCGGGTCTGTCAGGCCACGCTTTTTGCTTATATAGGTTTAAAAAAATTTCAAGATGACGATGAGCAACATATTAAATTCGGAATAAGTTTACTCAAATCATTGGATCCCGGAGTGCCTGAAGATGTCATTGCTGCGGTTGCGCAACACCACGAACGCCTTGATGGTTCCGGTTTTCCCGCAGGGGCAAAAGAGGTCCACCTTTGGGGACAGGTTCTTGGAATCTGCGATGAATACAACCAGTTTGTCTGTCGGAGCATTCAAGAGAAAACCTTCGAGGAGAGGCCTTACTGGTTTCGCAAATTTGAACCCGAAATTATCCAGCTTTTTTCCAAATCAATTGCCGATATCAGCACACGCTGTTTTACTACGGAGGACGGGAAAATAGGGAAGATTATTTTTGCCAGAAATGCTGAAAAACCAATCGTTATGATTGAGTCGGAAAAGGACTTTCGCGGTTGGAAATTTTCCGTTCTGGAAAAGAAGAAATAGTAGCAGACTTGGGGACATTCCTCTGCAAGAGGTGTGTCCCCGCACCTTAGATTTATGGACATTCCTCTGCAAGAGGTGTGTCCCCGCACCTTAGATTTATGGACATTCCTCTGCAAGAGGTGTGTCCGCACCTCTGCTTCGCGTATAACAGATTATTTCTTAGACTGAGCAGTTACAATTTCTTTAGCAATTGTCCCTAAATATTCCTTAAATTCGTCTTTTAAATCTTCTCTGTGCAGGGCAAATTCAATAGTGGCTTTCAAATAACCCACTTTATCTCCCACGTCATACCTTTTCCCTTCAAACAAATAACCATAAACCGGCTTTTGCCGGTTTAAAATTTTTAATGCGTCGGTAAGCTGGACCTCTCCTTTTGCTTTGCTTTGCAGCCCGGGCAAAATTGAAAAGATTAACGGATCGATAATATAACGGCCTATTATGGCCAGATTGGAAGGGGCCTCTTTTCTTGCCGGCTTCTCTATCAAATCCTCGATAATTAATATCCTTTCTTCAACGCTTTTTGCCTGCAATATTCCATACTTTTCCACATCTTCTTCGGAAACCTCTTGAACTCCAATAATGCTGCCCTTATACTTCTGGTATATTTCCAGCATTTGTAACAGACAGGGCTTTTCTGAAACAATAATATCATCTCCCAGCAGAACTGCGAAAGGTTCATCCCCGACGAACGTTCGGGCGCAGTAAACAGCATGTCCGAGGCCTAAAACCTGCTTTTGCCTGATATAATGTATATTCGGCAAGTTCGATATTTTCCGGATTATTTCTAATAAGTCGTGCTTCTCCTTTTTCGCCAGTTCTTCCTCCAGCTCGTATGATCTGTCAAAATGGTCTTCGATAGACCTTTTACCGCGTCCGGTTATAATCAGGATATCGTGTATACCGGAGCTGACAACTTCTTCAATAATATATTGAATAGCAGGTTTGTCTATAATGGGGATCATTTCTTTGGGCTGTGCCTTAGTGGCGGGCAAAAACCTTGTTCCTAATCCTGCTGCCGGGATGATTGCTTTTCTGACCTTCACTTTAATTCCTCCTTTCAATTGTTACAGTATTCTGTGAAGACAAAAAGTGATACAACCGTCAATACTTTTTAAATAAAAGAAGTAACACCCTTTCATAGGAGATGAATATACTATAAATGTAATGAAACTAATATAAAAAAATCGAAGGAGGAAATGTTAGATGAAATATCAAGAAAAATACTACGTTCCAAAGGACGATTGCCTGGACAACATAAAGTCAATTACATCTAAACTAATTCGGGGAACCCTGGAAATCGAAAATAAAAAAGTAGATATTCCTGATAAAGAACTCGAATACAAAGTAAAATATGAAGAAGATGCAGAAGGCGGGCAGTTCGTAATCAAGGTTTCTTGGTCTTCCGAAGTAGAAAATGAAGAAGAAGAGGAAGAATAACAAAATAGAAAAGAGGGAGTATTCCCTCTTTTTTTTCCAAAATATAAAGTAAGAGCATACTTTTGACTTTAATGCTCTTACTTTGGGTCTTAGGATTTAATAATCACCGTCATCGTAATCATTATTACCAATATGTTCTGCATTATCACAAGAAGTATTTTCTGCTGCTTTGTGATTATCTAATGTATAAGACAAAACGTTTAGCTTTACATCCCCCATGATTTCTACACCCAACTCATATTCCAATTGGATGGCAATGGCAGGAGTGCCTGTTTTATTTACAATCATGCTTCCAAGAAAAACGGGTTCCTTGCTGATCCAGGCCATAATATGTTTGCTATAAAAATCGTCTTCATAATATTTTTCGCTTTCCAACGTTTCTACCGGCAAGACTTCTGAAAATTTTACATTGCTTTTAGCCACAATGGTATCTCCGTCAGTTTCATACCAAACATGTAATTCAAACTCCCCGTCAATCCGAATTTGTATACTTTTCTGGGGAGAGCCTTCAAAATTCTTTTCCTTAATTTTGGCTTTTTTAATGGTACAACCTAAAACATTATTTGGTACCACATTGTCCCGGGGATTAATATAAACGGTTGTTTGGCATGTTTGCAAAGCCCTTCCGCAAACTGCTTTGGTTAATATGGTTCTGATTGAATTTTTAAACTCCTTTTTTTCGCTCATATCGATTACACCTCCTCTTCATCTGAAGAAATTTTGCTTTCATTATTATTCTATTCCGCTAGGGTAAGAAGTGCTATCCAACAGTTGTTAAAAATACGTAACTGCTCAGAGGTTAATGTATAAGTGAAGCTGCGAGGACGGTTCGAGCGTTGCGCTGCAACACTTTATAGCCGGGGGAATATAATGGATTAAAGAAGGTTGAAAGGCGCTTTGGTTTTAAATTGAAAAAAGGGGAGATATTTTTTTATTTTTTGCGGGGGGAATTGTTTCATGATGAAAAATGAAGTTCCGGAAAAGGTCCGGGAAGTCTTGAAAGAGTACGATATCAAAGTTTTAAATATAAGAACAGAATCTTACAAAGTAAAAAAAGGAGTATGGTGGATTGGGACCCCAAGTGGCTGGAAAATCCTCAAACAACAAGCTTATTCTGCCAAAACATTGGAATTTATCCTTGCTGCTGTGGAGTATTTGACAGGCAACGGCATTAAAATTCCGAGGATTATCAAATCTAAGAATGGGGATAAGTATGTTTTATTGGATAAGACTTGTTATGTATTAAGCGATGCTATTGAAGGTGAAAAGCTTAATTACAGCAGCAATGAAAATATTGAAATGATCGTAAAAGAACTTGCCAGGTTCCACAGGGCTTCGCACGGCTTTCAAGCACCGGAGGATTGTAAAGTCCGTACCCATTTGGGGGGGTGGATTAACAAATACCGGGAGCAGGTACAGAAATTAAGAAATTATTATGAACTTGAACGTTCCCAAAGCAGCCATACAAAATTTGGAGAGATAATACTGCAGGAATTCCCTTATTTTTATGAAAGGATGGAGCAGGCCATTGCAGAATCGGATCAGCCTCCCTATTATCAATGGGTTGAAGAGGTAAATCAAAAAGGCGGCTTATGCCACCAGGATTTTACGGCAGGAAATTTGATCTCAGACAAGGCTAAAAAAATCTATGTTTTGGATACAGATTCTATAACCATCGATATACCTCTCAGGGACATTAGAAAGCTTTTGAACAAAATTGTCAAAAGAAAAGGACAATGGGATCTGATGCCGGTCAAAGATATTTTAATGTGGTACCAAAGGGAAAATCCTTTGAAAAGCGACCACTGGAAAGTTTTAAAGCCGACATTATTATATCCGCACTTATTTGTCGGAATTATGAGCAAATATTATGAGAAGAGGGAACAAAGCTGGTCGGAAGGAAAGTACCTGCAACGTTTAAATGAAATGATTAAACTTGAAAAGTCAATAGAACCTGTCATAAAAAATATCGAGACAATTCTTCCTTGCCAAAGCTGACAAAGGAGGCTTTTTTCTTGAAACCTGAAAATGATCTTTTAAGTCTGAATAATTTGGCAAGAAATGTTTTGTTACAGTATGATATTGATCCCGATAAGATAAGCGTTATCCAGAATAACGGTTTGAAAACAGTGTGGAAAATTACACAGGGCCCTGAAAGCAAATGCTTAAAACGGTTAAAACAGAACAAAGAAAAAGCATTATTTACAGTAGGCGCTCAAATTTATATTGCCCAAGCGGGCGGAGCTGTGCCGCAAGTGTATTTAAACCGGGAAGGGAACCCTGTTACTGAATATATGGAGCAAATTTTTGTTCTGTACGAGTGGATTGAAGGTAGAGATTTTTCTTTTGCCAGGCCCGCGGACCTGCGCCTTGCCTTGGAAGGTTTGGCAAAATTTCATGTATCTTCCAGAGGATATACTGCGCCGGAAGGCGCCAAAGTATCTTCAAAGCTCGGCAGGTGGCCCCATCAATATGAATCCATGATGAGCAGAATGCTTAAATGGAAAAACGAAGCCGCGGCCAAAACAGAAAATGCCGTCTATAAAAGTTACTGCCGGTATATCGACGCTATTGCAGAAATGGGCAATAAGGCTTTGGAAGCCCTGCTGAAGTCTTCATACAGCAAATTGACGGATATTGCCCCGGAACAATCCGCTCTTTGCCATCAGGATTACGGGGAAGGAAATGCAATTCTTCAAGGAGATACTGTTTATGTTCTTGATCTTGATGGAATCACCTATGATTTACCGGTAAGAGATTTGCGGAAGATAATCGGCAAACGCATGGAAAAGCTCGGGCGATGGGATAAAAAGGTAATCGAAGACATTCTGCTGTGGTATGAAAAGAATAATGAACTTTCTTCAGAAGAAAAAGAACTGTTAAAAATAGATTTGCTTTTTCCGCACCGGTTTTTTGGTACGGTAAAAAATTTGTTTAAGAAAAATAAAGTTCTTGCCCCTGGAGAAATTATCCGAATCGGAGAATTCGAATTAGCGAAAACAGATGTTTTAAATGATTTGTTTTAAAGGGGGGATTATTGTGAAAGTTGCACTGATTTGTACCGAGAAACTTCCTGTCCCTCCTATTTTAGGCGGTGCGATTCAAATATATATTGATTCCGTTTTGCCTATTTTAGCCCGGCATCATGAAGTGACTTTATTCAGTCTGCACAATAATAAACTTCCAGTCAGGGAAAGTCAGGGAAATATCCGGTATATACGCATTATGGGAAAAACGGCGGACGAATATATCAATAATTTAAAACGAACCGTTCTGGAAGATGCAGCAGAATACGATTTAATTCATATTTTTAACAGACCGCTCTGGGTAATTCGTCTCAGCGACGTATTTCCCAATAGTGCTTTCAGCCTAAGCCTGCATAATGAAATGTTTTCATCCAAGAAAATTGATCCTGAGAGGGCTCTGCAATGTTTGGACAAAGTACGTTTTATCACTGCTGTGAGCCATTTTATTGCCGATGACTTAATAAAAAAATACCCGGCTTATCAAGAAAAAATAAGCGTCGTTTATTCTGCCGCGGATGCCTCTGTCTTTAAACCCGTTTGGTTCGAGGATATCAGGGAAGAAAGAGCGGCTATGCGAAAACGGTATGGTTTGGACAATCATAAAGTAGTTCTCTTTGTGGGCAGGTTGAGCCATAAAAAAGGCGCGCATGTTTTATTGGAAGCAATGGAGAAAGTAATGGAAGTCCATCCTGAAGCTGCGCTGGTGCTTGTTGGAAGCAAGTGGTACGGAATCAATTATACCGATGAATATGTGGGAAAATTACAGGAAATGGGAAAAAAACTCAAAGGTCCTGTTGTTTTTACAGGGTTTTTAACTCCGCAGGAAATTCATAGATATTACAGCATGGGAGACATCTTTGTATGCGCCTCTCAATGGAGGGAACCTTTGGCCAGGGTTCATTATGAAGCCATGGCCTCAGGGCTGCCCATTATTTCCACTGCCAGGGGAGGCAATGCTGAAGTTATGCAGCAAATGATAAACGGGATAGTAATAGAGGAATATAACAATCCTGAAGTAATGGCCAATTGTATTAACTATCTTTTGGAGCATGAGGAAGAGGCCTTGAAAATGGGGAAAGCAGGAAGGGAAATGGTTGTCCGGAAGTATAACTGGGAAAGGGTGGGAAAACAGCTCTTGGATCTCATGGCAAAGGTTTAAAAGTTTTTTTTTGCCGGATTACCGCTGCGAACATCCCATGAATGGTTATTCATGGGATGTTCGCTAGTAAAGAGCAGATTTTGGCGTAAGCCCAAGGCTGCACCTATGCTGTTGACATATAGAGCAAGATCTTGCTATAATTGCCCCAGTTCAAAGTATTTTTTCTTTAAAGAACTAAAAATATAAAGGATTTGATAAAATGGAACAATTATCTAAGGATAAACCCGCGCTGTTGATCATCGACCTTGTGAAAGACACCTTTAACCCCGACCATCCCCTTCCCATAACGCCGTTTGCCGCGAAAATAATTCCAACTATCAACGAGCTCTGCGAAATGTTCAGGAAGCACGGCTGGCCTGTAATATTTTCCACGGATGCTTTTCAGGAGACGGATTTTATCTTCAAAGGGCGCATGAAGCCCCATTCGCTGGCAGGCACCCCCGGAGCTGAGATTGCTGATGGCCTTGATTACCGGCCGGAAATTGATACATGGCTTCCCAAGCCGCGCTTTTCAGCTTTTTTCGGGACCGGCCTGGAAAAGATGCTCCATGAACAGGGGGTCACCATGTGTGTTGTAACAGGTATTTCTACCAATTTTTGTGTTCTGACTACTGCTATGGATGCTCTCTGCCATGATTTTAAGGTAGTTTTGCTCGAAGACTGCACCGCAGCTGCTAATGAGAATATCCATAAAAGTGTGTTGGAGATTTATCGGCGCAATCCCCTGAATCCGCTGTTTAGAGTGGCCTCATCCCGGGATTTGAAAGATTTATTGCAGGGTTAAATTAACAATAATATCAAGGGGAGAAGCTAAACAATGAGTTGCCGGCAGCAAAGCGGGCCTGTTTTATGGCAGCGCTTTCTTCATGTAGAGAGTTTGCGCAAGGGAAAAGACCTTCTGGAGGTAGGGCTTTTTTTCCAGGAAACATCCAGGGAAGATCGTTTGAAGGTGGAGATTTTCATTAAAGATTTTACCATCAAAGATGTTGTCTTGGAAAGGCCCCGCTCTATCCGGGGGGCAATTAAGCCCCTTTCCCTTCTTTTTCTTCATGGCAGGAGCGTTTATCTCGGAGAGGCAAGAAATCTTAAAAGGGCCATCCTCGAATGGGGAGAAACCAGGCACAGTCCCTGGCCTTCTTCCGGAACGGTTCCGGTCCGGACGGGATTTCTACCGCCGCTGTCGGAGCGGGAACATTTTGCCGAACTGTTTCTGGAGCTTATCGCCAATGTTCTGCAGACGGAAATATTTCTTCTTCCGGAAAGAGGATTTTCTTCCGTGCAAGAATACGACCGCTATTTTAGCAAAATATATGCGGGTGCGTGTAGACTTTACAGCAAACCCCGGGGAAAATTGCCGGAAAATGCTTATACCCAGGGTCAGGAAAGGCCCTGCTCTCTTTTTAGCCGAAGCAAAAGCATTTTTATCTTTCAGCCAAACGATACGAAAAAAATTATTCATGCCCATCTCAGCGATTCCTTTCACGAGATGGCCCTTTCCCTGAGCGTTTCAAATTCTTCGGACCCTCCATATTATATTGAAGAAGCAAAGGGAAATTATCTGCGCTTTCCAAATCCGGCCTGCCGGGAAGCCGCGGAGAAATTGCAGGAGCTTGAAGGGATGCACCTGCTTCCGGACAATAAAAAACAGATTATTTCTGTTCTGACAGGTCCGGAAGGTTGCTCTCACCTGAGCGACCTGGTAATTGAGGCAGCCAGGTCATTGCAAGAGTGGGAAATAAGCCGGGGATTAACGGACAATGCAACTTAAAGCTTGTATAAGGGTTGCATCTGCAAATTAAGGCAGGTTGGCGAAGGGATGGTTTATGTTTTGGAGTTACTGCAGCGCTTAATGATGTTGTTTACAAGTGCCCAGTGGGTAGATGTTACCGCAGCTGTTTTAGTTTTTTTGTCCTTTCTTTTTTTAAGAAAGATTTTCACCCTTTATATCTTTAAAATAATTCTCAAGTTGGCGCACAGGTCTTCCACTGATCTTGATGATATCTTTTTGCTTGCCTTTGAAGCCCCGTTGCGCTCGCTCTTTATTATTCTGGGTCTTTACTTTGCCTTTACGATCCTTCCCCTGACCCCTGTCCAAAATATCTTACTGCTCAAGATTTTACGGGTTGCCCTTATTCTCCTTGTTACATGGGGCTTGTACAACCTCGCCGGGACATCTCTTTCCGAAGCAACGGCAACAAAGTTAAACTTCAAAATTGATCGCATTCTCGTTCCTTTTTTTAATAAGGTTATTAAGGTTGTCATTATTGCCCTCGCGCTTAGCATTATTGCTCAGGAGTTGGGTTATGAGATCAGCGGTTTAATTGCCGGATTGGGACTGGGAGGGCTGGCCGTGGCCCTGGCCGCACAGGATGCCATTGCCAACATTTTCGGCGGGATCGTGATTATTACCGACAAGCCTTTTACCATCGGGGACTGGATTGCCACGCCCAGCGTGGAAGGGACAGTAGAAGATATAACATTTCGCAGCACAAAAATTCGAGCATTTGCCCAGGCGCTGGTTTCCGTGCCTAACAAAAAGCTGGCCGATGAACCGATTACAAACTGGACGCGCATGGGCAAACGCCGGATTGATTTTTATTTGGGCGTCGCCTACACTACTCCCGTGGCAAAGCTAAAAAAATGCGTGCAACTGATTCGGGAATTGCTGGAAAGTCACCCCGGAGTACACAAGGAGACAATTTTTGTCTATTTTAACCGTTTTGGCGAAAGCAGCCTGGATATCTTCCTTTATTTTTTTACGGTTACCACAAACTGGGGAGAATACCTGAAAATCAGGGAAGAAATTAATTTTAAAATACTTGAGATACTTGAAAATGAAGGAGTTTCCATCGCTCTTCCCAGCCGCAGACTTTTCATGGAAACGCCGCCTCCGTTAAATTCCGGGGAACAGGAACAAGAACAAGAACAGGAACAGGAATAAAACCTCGCAAGGGAATCAGAGGTATATTTTACATTTTGCAGGGAGTGCAAATCATCAGGGAGTTTCCTGAGTATTGCCCTCCTTTTTTGGTTAAGCTAAAAAAAAATGTAACTGCTCGGAGGTTATAAAGCGAAGCTGTGGGGACGGTTCGGCGTCTCCGTAGCGAAGCGAAGGACCAAATGGGAAGACGATGGAACCGTCCCCCTGCTTCGCTATACTGAGCAGTTATAAAAAATAACCAAAAGGAGGGCTTGCCCGTTTGTTTTCAGCGGGCTCAAAAATAATGGTTTTTAATATTCCTGGAGAAGAATTGGAAACGCGCTATGGCTTTATTCCCGGATTTAATATCAGGACTGATCTTGCCTTGGAAGCTCATGAGGTAGTCAGTGCGCGGGGGGAGATCGAAGGGGTCCTTTCGGAGAAAGAAGGGGACGAGGATATTACCATTCACCGCGTTGCTGTTACGACCGAGCAGGGGGCGGCCAGGATGGGAAAACCCGTGGGGAATTATATCACCTTGGAGGTCCCCGGGCTGAGAAAAAAGAATACCGCGCTTCAGGACAAGGTAATTCAGGTTTTTTATAAAGAGCTGCAGCGTATGTTTAATTTGAACGGCCGGGAGAGCGTTCTGGTGATTGGCTTGGGGAATTGGAATGTTACTCCTGATGCTCTGGGTCCCCGGGTGGTTCGGGAGCTTTTTATCACCCGGCATATTCTTAAACTGAAGCCGGAGATTCTCGGAAGCGGATATCGCTCCGTCTGCGCTGTATCTCCGGGTGTTTTAGGGATCACCGGTATTGAAACAGGAGAAATAATCCGCGGTATCGCGGAACACGTCAAGCCGGATCTCATCGTTGCGGTTGATGCATTGGCCGCTCATCGTATGAGCCGCCTTCATACCACCATTCAGGTGTCTGATACAGGCATTGTTCCCGGCTCGGGCGTAGGGAACCGCCGCCTGGCTATCGACCGGCGGACGATGGGGGTTCCGGTTTACGCCATCGGAGTCCCTACAGTTGTTGATGCAGTAACTATTGCCGGAGACAGTATGGATAAAATGGCCGAGGTGATGAAAAATAAATCGCCTCAGGCAAATGTCTTTGCAGGTATCGTGCAGAAAATGAATCTGGAAGAAAAAAGAGCCATGATCAGAGAGGTGCTGGAACCCTTTGCCGGAGATTTGATTGTTACACCCAAGGAGATTGATACCCTCATCGAAGATATCTCTCTGGTTATCGCCGCGAGCCTCGACGCGGCTTTTCACCCGCAGATTGCCAGCGAAGAGGAAAAGCGGTTTACCGATACTATTAATTTGCATAAACTCGATCATATGAACCAGGATTTGCCGCGGCGAGGAAGCACCCTTACGCCACAGGGCAACATTCCGGGGGGAAATCCTCTACCACAGAGGAATTATCCGTTTTATAAACCAGAAGATCATCGCTATTTCAATCCCCAGTTTCAAAATAACCCCCCCCAGCAGACCAACCAGGGAAGCAATGCTGGAGCGCAGGGCCCTGTCCAGAGGAAACCCGTTTAAGAGTTCTCCTACCAGCGCGCCCAGAAAAGGTCCAAAAATGATTCCGGCCGGACCCATAAAAATGCCCAGGAGAAGTCCCACCGCGGCTCCCCATGTGGCCGCTTTGGAGCCTCCTGAGCGCTTGACCCCGACAGCGGTGGCTATATAATCTACGCCCATTATCAGCAGCGCGGCGATTCCTTGAAAAAGATAAAAGTCCCAGGACAGCCCCGGGGGAAAGCCTGTTAGGATTCCGTAAAGCAGCATGCCGCCCCAGATCAAGGTCACGCCCGGAAGCAAGGGAAGAACCGTTCCAATAATGCCGACAATAAATAAAATGAAGGTGATTATTAGCGGAAGATAGGACACTTTTATCGCAGCCTCCTTTTCATAATTTATGCAGAGGAATCATTTCTGCTTTTACTCGTACAAACGGACATCTCTTTCCTTAATTATCTCCCGGTTCAGATTTTGCTCGGCAGATAAAGGGATGGTAATACAGCTTGCATCTCCGTCGCTTATGAAGCGGCGGGACGGGTTTGTGCGGAAATATTCCAGCCACTCGTACATCCCCACGCCATCGGTTTTTATCTCACTGGCACGGATGCGGGGAAGCCTAAAGGGATCAAATTTTTTGTGGTATGGCGAGGGGGCGGGGTTGGCCCCGACCAAGAGGACAGCCTCGTGCTGGTAGCATATTCCCTCATACGAACCTTCCCGGACGATTCCGGGATCCTGAGAGTAAGCCCCATAGGGGAGAGAAAGGGAAGTAACCCGGTATCCGGGTACATATTTTTGCGTTTCATTGAGCGCAAGCTCCTGCCGGATCTCATCCGGGTTAAGCCGTGAAAGGTTTGCATGGCTGTTTGTATGATTGCCGATCTCAAACCCTTGCTTTACCAGGTGCTGCAGTTTTGTTTCCAAATACCCGGGTTGCCTGAAAGGGGTGGGCCAGTAGATAAAAAAAGTTGCGGCAAGGCCGAAATCCGGGTTTTCCCTGTAAAATTCCTCCATAATAGCCACGGCGCAATCCGGGTCCAGTTCCGGCTCGCCGTCTGTTTCCAGGTAATTAAAATTTCCTTTGTTGCCGTCATCAAAGGTTAAGACCACCGGGGATGTTCCGGCAGGGATTTCAATTTGACCTCTGACCATGTCCTGCAAAGATACAGCCCGGTAGCCCAGGTCGTAAAGGGTTTGCAGGTCGCGCCGGAAGTTGTCGGGGGTGCGCCTCCATTCATCTTCCGGAAAGCCGATCTCATGGTACATGAGGATCATTATTTCTCCAAGCTCATTTGGCCTGGGAAGCCCTTCATCTATAGCCGCAGCCTCTTTTTGTTCTGCAGGCGGGTTCTCGATTTCTTCTTCTTCTTCTTTTACTTCTGTTGTCCCTTCTTCTGCCGGGTTTTCCGGGCTGAGCCCCATCAAAGGGTTTTCCAAGCTTTTGGCAGTGCAGGACGGGGCGGCTAAAAGAAGCAGCAAGCAGAGACAATAAAGAAGGGTATTTGCAAAGGGAATTTTTCCCCAATAAAAAGTACCGCCGGTTTTTCGTTGCATTTTTTTTCTCCTCAAGATCTTAATTTTATCATATTATCTTGCTCTTTGCTTGTATATGGTAAAATATAATCTAAAAAACCTGAGGTTTTGGGGGTGGGTTAAAGTTGAAAATTGTTTCCGGTGAAAAAATGGGCCAAATTGACAGGAAGGCGATGGAGGCTTATGGCATACCGGGAATCGTGCTGATGGAAAACGCCGGATTGCAGGTTGTGTCTCTGGTTCAGCAATTGTATCCCCGGCCGGACGACGGGATGATTGCGGTTTTTTGCGGCCGTGGAAACAACGGGGGGGATGGTTTTGTCATTGCCAGGCACCTGCAGAAATTGGGTTACAGGGTAACAACATGGGCCATGGGTGTCCTTTCCGCATATAAGGGGGATGCTGCCACCAACTATGACATATATCTCAAAGGGGGCGGGCATGTTTCACTGCTAACGGAGAGCGATCCGTCTGCCATTACAAAAGAACTGCAGGAGTCGGATCTGATTGTGGACGCGCTTTTAGGTACAGGGGTCCGGAACCGGGTGGCGGAACCCTTTGCAGAAGTTATCAGGGCCATCAACGGGAGCCGTGCCAGGGTCCTGGCCGTGGATATTCCTTCCGGTATTTCCGCGGACACGGGTGAGGTCCTTGGCGAGGCGGTAAAGGCAGATTATACGGTTACTTTTGCACTGCCCAAGCGGGGACTTTTGCTTTTCCCGGGAGCACAGTATGCGGGCCGGGTTTTTGTTGGGGATATCGGAATTCCCCGGGAACTAACCGCTTCCTCCGAAATCAGGGAGAACCTGGTCACCGGCGATGAAATCAAAGGGCAGCTTCCCCGCAGGGTGGCTGACGGCCATAAGGGGACCTACGGGCGGGCTCTTATCCTGGCCGGTTCTGCGGGGATGACAGGTGCCGCGGCTCTGGCGAGCGAAGCGGCGCTGCGGGGCGGCGCGGGTTTGGTGTATGCAGGGATCGCCGCTGAACTAAGGGCTGTTTTGGAGGCCAAGCTTCGGGAGGTAATTATTCTGGCTTTTCCGGGGGACGGGAAGGGGAATATGGAACCCGCAGGGGTCGGAGAAATTCTGAATTTTGCCGAACAATGCCGAGCTGCTGTGGCCTTCGGACCCGGCATGGAGCCGGGGCGCAAAACTCTGGAGCTTTTAAAAGCCCTGCTTAACAAAACAGCACTTCCCATGGTGATCGATGCCGGCGGGCTGAGCGCGCTGGCTTTGGATACCGGCCCTCTTGCACAGAAGAAAGGGCCTGTCATTGTAACCCCCCATCCGGGAGAGATGGCCCGCCTGACGGGAATAGAGGTGCCTGCCATTCAACGGAGGAGGTGGGAAATAGCAGCGGAGAAAGCCCGGGAGTGGGACAGCATTGTCGTGCTGAAAGGAGCCCACACCGTGACAGCTCTTCCTGACGGTGAAGTATTTGTCAATCCCACGGGAAACCCTGTTCTTTCCACTGCCGGCTCGGGAGATATTCTGACCGGTTTAATTACGGGGCTGGCTGCCCAGGGACTCCCGCCGCAGTGGGCGGCTGTCTGCGGGGCTTATCTCCACGGCCTGGCCGGGGACCTGCTGGCGGAACAGGTCGGTGAAAGAGGTCATTTGGCCGGAGATGTCCTCGCTTTTATTCCTCCTGCCTTGAACCGGGTCTCAGAATTTTCAAGCCGCGCGCCTGGAGCGCTCTTCCCTGTTAAAGAGTTTCAGCAGTAAAAAAAGCGGTTATAAAAAAACAAAAAAAATATACATTTATATATGAATAGGTTTTTCCAATTTGGAGATGGTAAAGATGGGATCCAAACCGGGCAGGATAGTTGCCGCGCTGCTGATTTTGCTCTTATTGACAGGTTTTTTCTATTTTAATCCCCGCCGGAGCTTAGATGATGTGGAAAGTATCATCGAGAGCACGCTGAAACGAGGAAAGAAAATCAACAGTTATCATTTTCTCCTGGAAATGGCCTTTAACCAGGGAGACGAGACCCGGGAACATTTTGCGCAGGTTTGGTACAGATACCCGCATTTTTTCCGGGTCGAGCTTTTTCCCTACTGCCCGGAAGAAAATTCAAAGCCTGATCAGGTTATTATTTCCGACGGGGAAAAAATGTGGCTGTCCAGCCCGGAAATGGGAGATTTTTTTCCCCTGGATGCCGGCGTTCAGGAGCTTGCCCCAACCCCGTTTTTGTTAAACAATTTTTTAGACGGCCTTGCCAATTCCCGGGAAAGGAAATTTTTAGGCATAGAAAAGAAGGAAAAGCATTCTTATTACCTGCTGCGGGTTGTCCCTCAAGATTCCCGGAGGGATCACGCCTATGAAGAAGTCTGGCTGGAGAAAAGGACGATGCTGCCGGTGCAGATCCTTGTTTATGATCAGCAAGATAAACTTAAGCAGCGGGTTCTATTCCGCAAGACAATTCTCAATGCCCATATTCCCGATGAATTTTTTCAAATTGACAATAAAGGCGGTACGGTAAAACAGTGACCAGGATATACGATCCATTTTTAACTAAACAGGAAACAGGGACAACCGACCTGGAACTCTTGCAGGCCAGAATAAAAGCATTACTGGGAGACAGCCTGGAAAAGGTTGAAAGGATTCTTCAGGATTACAGGGCTCCCGGTAAAGGATTAATAAGGGAACAGGTAGATTATGTCTTAGCCGGCAGAGGAAAGCGGTTGCGGCCGGTTTTATTGTTGCTTTGCGGAAATCTGGGCACCTTTGCCGAAGAGTATACCCTGGTCAGGGCTGCTGCAGCCGTTGAACTTATTCATACGGCTTCTTTAATCCACGACGACGTGATTGATGCTTCCTCCGAAAGAAGGGGGAGACTGTCGTTAAACGATGTTTTTGGCAATCGCTCGGCAGTTTTAGTGGGAGATTTCTTTTTTGCCCGTGCCTTTGAACTCCTTGCCTATTGTGGTGATTTCGAGCTGAATATGCTCTTTACCCGGGCTATCGCCACGATGTGCGAAGGAGAGATTGAGCAGGCCGGATGTGCTTTTGACCTGACAATATCCGAAGAGGATTATTTCGCCAATATTTACCGCAAAACCGGCGTTTTGCTTGAAGCCTCCTGCGGCGCGGGCGGACGCCTGGCTGCCTTGGATGATACGACTATCGGGAAGCTGGAAGCTTTTGGCCGCAATCTGGGCCTTGCCTTTCAAATAACGGATGATATCCTTGACATTGTAGGAAAACCTGCCATTACCGGCAAACCGGTGGGCAATGACCTAAGGGAAGGGAATATTACACTTCCCCTTATTTACATTCTGCAGGACCCTGACTGGGGGCCGCTCCTTAGGGAAATAATCAGCAGAAAAGATTTTTCTTCCGCCTCTCTGGAATTCCTGCGCGATCCCTCCTGCAACCGGGTACCCCTGGAAACTTGCCGCAAAATTGCCCTTTCCTTCATTGAGAAAGCCCTGGAGTATCTTTCTTTTGTCCGCGATAGCCCCGCAAAAACACTTCTGAAAGAACTTGCCCTTTCCATTCCCCAAAGATCTTGCTGAACATTGGCTAAATCAGCCTCCTTTTTCGCAGCAGGCGGCAGGCGTGCAGCATGGCGAAGATATCCCTTTCTCCTGTTGCTGCCAAAAGGCGAAACGCGCTTTTTTCTAGGTTCTGGCTGATTATTTTGGGATCAGAAAGATAGAGAGCCAAAAGTCCTTTTACGATGGTGCAGTGGAAAATGGGGTGCGGCATTTTTTTGGCCTGGATGAGCGCCATTTTAACGAATTTTTCCATACGGCCAAGGCATTGTTCCATATCCCGGTAGAAAGATACAAAATTTAAGTCTTTTTCACGCCGGTCCTCTTCCTGGTCAATAAAGTAGTCCAGCAGAATGTGCAGTCCGCAAATCCAGGGAAAGTATCCGTTAAAAAGTGCTTCCACCTCATTGGTGGTTATTTCCCGGCGGGAGGCCCAAGATAAAAGAACAAAAATTCCCAAGGTAGAACCGCATGCAGCGGAAAACTCATTCCAATAGAGCTGGGGATATGCTTTTTGGTACCGTTGAAACCACTCCATCAGGTAACGGGAACGGTTCCCCGGCGAAAGGTGCTTGAGCGCCTGCAGGTCGCAATAAAGGGCGGCCAGAAAAAAAATTTTCTCTTTTACCTTCACATAGCCGGGAAGCCCCCTGAGCATCTCCCGGCTTACTTTTACCAAATTATCCAGATACCCTCCGTCACCCTTAACAGGATAAAAGTAGTAAAAGTTTTCGTTATTCCCGTAATTTGGCTGAAGCGCCCTGAACATGGATAAATGCAGATGGCGAAGCCCTCTTTCAATCAGGGTATCTTTTTCCCGGTCTGTCAGGTACATAATCCCCTCATAGAGGGGGACCCTGTCGCAGAGATTATCGAGGTAATCGCTAATCGTCTGGTAAGCTACGATCATGGGTATGAGCTTTTCTGCTGCAGATGGGTTAAGAAGGGAAAAGGCGGCTCCGCCCTGGCAGTGGAACCGTTTGTTCCGGATGCTTTGCAGGGCTTGTTTTTGCAGAAAAGGGGACGGACAAGCCCGCAGAAATTGTCTCCAGGTTTGTAGTTCCTTTTCCACTGCAGGCAGGACTTTTCCAACCAGACGAATGATAAACAGCCACTGAGTCAAGTATTTGTGCATTTTTTTCCCGCTGGATCTAATAACAAATTAGTCCCTTTTTAATTGGCTGCCGGGCACAAAATGAACCCCGCGCAATAGAATAATAGTAACGGCAATATATGTTTAGTATATCCTTTTTTTCTAGGAGTAATGGAGATGAGGAAACAACAGGCGCGGTCCTTCGATGTCAGTAATGTGACCATCATTCTGGCCGCTTATAATGCCCTTAATTACACAAAGGCCTGCTTGCAATCCATACAGGATTACACACCGGCCGGGTATAAGCTTGTGCTGATCAATAACGGTTCAACAGATGGAACGAAAGAGTTTTTTGATAGCATCCCCGGTGCTCATGTTATTCACAATAAGAAAAACCTGGGCTTTCCCGGAGGATACAACCAGGGAATGCGCGCTGCTTCAACGAAATACATGGTTCTTATAAATAATGATTGCCTGGTCAGCCATAACTGGCTGAACAATATGCTTTCCTGCGCTTTAAGCGATGATAAGATTGGCATCGTGGGCCCGATGAGCAATCGCGTTCCAGGCCGGCAGAGGCTGGAAAAAGAATTCAAGAATATGAAGGAATATTATGCTTTTACCGCTGACTTCAATCGCCCGGACAGCAGCAAATGGTTCCCTGTGCGCAGTTTAAGCGGCTTTTGTTTCCTCATCAAAGGGGAAGTAGTAGAAAAAATAGGATATTTCGATGAAGCCTTTGGTGCAGGTACTCACGAAGATGCCGATTACTGCCTCAGGGCAAGGCTGGCCGGGTTCAAGCTGTTCTGCGCGGGCGATGTTTTTATTCATCATTTTTCCCATAAAACTTTTCTGGAAAATAACATGGACCTTCAGGAAATATACAGGTACAACAAATATTTATTAAAGCAAAAATGGAGTTTGTACAAAGTCAAGGGCAAGGATGCCAAAAGATAACGTTTTTGTTACTGCTCATGCCAAGAGATAACATTGTTGTACCCTGCATTAAGCAGTTACACTGTTTTTTATTTTTTTTCATATATTATAGAAACTAATGGGAAAGGAAGAAATGGATTGCTTACTATCCTTAGAGAACCGGAAAAAATTTTAAAAAGCAGGTTCAACCGTCGCGGCTTTAGCCTGGAGGAGTGCAAAAATATTTTACAGAGCAAAAAAGGCGATGTCACTTTTCTTAAGCAACGAAGCTTATTCAAATCCAATATAAAGGATCTGGGCAATTTTGTTAATTGTTGAAAAAGGAAAGAGAACTGACCGGAGGTCAGTTAATTTGAGCCGGGTTTACGCCTGCCCATGTTCTAAGGGCAGGTCTTAAGTTTATTTTTAAGATTGGAGATCATTTCCAGGGTGAAAAATGACATGGAAGAAGTAAAAAAGGAAGAACGGGAGCGCTTTTTGCCTTCATTTGTCGATCATTTTTCCTTTAATTCATTCTTATATCCACAGTTACTCTTCGCACATGTTGAACAGTTGCAGGTAATTTATGCTCAAACCCCTGACGGTATAATCTATATACGCGGGGGCTACAAAGTCTGGCTGGGTTTACACTCCCCCAAAAGCCCGGGTAAATGCTGCTTAAGAGTTTTTCCCCGGAGGTTTTGTTATCTTGTGGAAAACCCGGCCGGCCAGTACCCCGGCGGCGATACCCCTCTGGATTGTGAGAGCGAAGTGGAAATTAACTTCAGCAGGCTTTGGGGGCTGAACTTTGCAGCTAAAATACCCTTTATTCCCTGGAAAATAAATGTAAAGGTAAAAATTATTTACAATGGATTTCAGTATAAAAAAATACAAGTTCCCTCTGTGGGCCAAACGATAGCTACTTTTCCGGAGGAGAGCCCCGGCCGGGAGGCTGCCGAAACGGATGCTCCCGCAGAAGAATCGGAGGGAAAAAGAGATGAGCTGGAAACCGCTAAGGGAACGCGGGTCTTTGAGGGCGAGGATCAATTGAAATCCGGTTATAAAAAGGAAAAGACCGATAATTTATGGGAAAAGGAGGATCTGATTGCTCTGGAGCAAGAAAGCAAAGCTGCCTCTCCCTTAAAAAAACGTTCACAGGACTGCTATTCTCAAAAAGGAACAAAACGTTACCGGTATTATGATCTCATTTTTCAACAATTGGAGGGTCAAAAGGAGAAAAACAAAAATTAACCCGCACAGCTCGGTACTCTGATAAATTTAAATTTTAAAGGATGATCACAAAGAAGAATGAAGCGCATCCTGATTACCGGGGGCGGAGGCATGCTGGCCTGTGCCCTGGCCGAAAGCTTTAATGACGGGCAGGTGCTTTCCCTGCCCAGGGCGGAAATGGATATAACCGACCTTCAGCAAACCTGGAGCATTGTCCGAGATTATAAGCCCCATGTCATTTTAAACCCGGCTGCTTTCACACGGGTGGATGATTGCGAAATATTTGCTGAAAGAGCTTTTGCGGTTAATGCCCGGGGAGCTGAAAATATTGCTGTTTGTGCCCGGCGAGCGGGTGCACGCCTTGTTCACTTTAGTACGGATTATATTTTTGACGGTCAAAGCAGCGTTTCTTACCGGGAAGATGATCGGCCAAATCCCCTTTCCGTTTATGGAGCATCAAAACTTGCCGGGGAGGTGCTGGTTAGAAAAGCCTTGCCTCGGCACTATATCGTGCGAACATCATGGCTGTTCGGAAAAAGTGGTGCCAACTTCGTCAGCTTTGTCCGGCAAAAGTTAACGGAGCAGAAATATGTTCAAGCCGCCATAGATCAGATTGGCTCCCCAACTTTTACAGACGATCTGGCCCGGGCGGTTAAATTATTGATTGAGACGGATTGCTACGGGACCTATCATCTTACCAACAGCGGCTTTTGCAGCCGCTATCAATTGGCCTTGGAGATTGCCGGGCTTGCGGATTGTTGTCAAGACTTGGTTATTCCGATAAAAATGGAGCAGCTTAAGCTGCCGGCAAACCGCCCCCGGTTTACGGTGCTGGATAATGCGTCCTGGAGGATAAGGGGTTTTAAACCTGTTAGGCATTATAAAAAAGCATTAAGGGACTTCTTCAAGGATGTATTGTAACAATTATATCATTTCTTTCATACTGTAATAAAGGATGGAAGGAGGCGAATAAATTGTTTCAGGTGGTAAGATCATCGGAAGAGCTTTTAACAGGAAGATTGAGCCGTCGGGGATTTAGCAGTGAAGACTGCCGGGAACTTTTAAAGTCCAGCAACGGCAATGTAATTCTTCTGAAAAAGTACAGCTGTCGCAATAGTAACCTTAAAGGTTTTGCCGGGGCGAAAAATTCCTAAAAAGTAAATTATGAAGCGGTTATTTTGTTAGCAGATCGTATCATCTCCGTCCGGACGGCTGCCGGAAGGAATAAAAACAGGCTGTAATTCTTCGGCCTGTTTTATTAATTTATGGGGATTGAGCATTTTTCATAATTCTACAAGGCAGATTTTTCAAGGGTTCATAAAATGGGGGACCGCAGAGACAGGTTGGATTTTCAAAGGCCTGTCCCTGCGGATTATGTCATATTTATTTTTTGTTAAAGATCCAAGCCCAGCCGATATAGTCCATGGCCGTGTAGTGGGCTAGATATGCTCCGGGTTCAATAGACACATATTCCAAGGCATTAATGATATCGATTTCATCGTATTTCCCAGTTTCCAGGGCTATTCCTACATGGCCCCAGTTTTGAGTAGTCCCCCCTACTGTTCCTTCCCAGTTATAAAATACCGCAGCACCCCGAGGAACAATTTTATCTTTATTCGCCTCCGCGTTGAAAATTGTCGCCGCGTTTTTGGCAGATCCCCAAGGCATCCCGGTAAGGGTTAACCCTCCGTTCCTGTACGCGTCCTGGACAAAACGCAGGCATTTGTAACTGTAGTCCGTTCTTCCGATATTTTCAATGGCCCAGGCAATAGCGCTTTCAACCTGGGAGTCCCACTCCCCCTCAATTTCTTTAAGGCACCTCTCGTCCGCCCAGCCGCTTTTTCCATGCCCCTCTAATTTCCACCAGGTAATGCCATCTTTCTCCACAGGGCCGTCTACTATGCGCATCCCCACAAAGTCATACACAATCCCCACGGTTTTACCGGCAAGACCCGGTTGAGCCATTAGTTTCAGGTAGCAGTTGTAGGTGACATCATCCATGCCGGCCGTTTGCCGGATATCAGGGTGCACTTCTCCCTCATCATCCAAGCTTATATAAACCATTACCTGACTGAGAGGCCGCTTGACGGAAGGTTCAGGGGCAGCAGGGGCAGGGGGCGCGCCCGTGGCTGTGGTGATATCTATTCGCCTTAATTCTTCAGACCATTGCACGGACGCCCCTAAAGATTCGCCGATAAACCGCAGGGGAACCATGGTCCGGCCCTCCACAAGCATTGCGGGCACATCTAGAGTTGTGGCCTTCCCGTTCACATAAGCTGTTTTATCCCCGATGACCAATTGGGCAGTTTTGTCTTCCAAAGTCAAAGTAACCTTTCCGGCAGACCCATCCCAGTCTACTTCAGCCATCAAGGCTTCCCCGATGGCGCGAAAAGGCACAAGGGTACGACCTTCTTTCTGCACCGGTGACACATCCATCACCAGGGCAGTTCCATTAAGAAAAACCTTGATAGGGGCTTCCGGGCCTGCAGCATAAGCGGGACAAGCCAGCGATAAAAGGAAAAATAGGACCAACAACATTCCTGAACAAATCCTCACTTTACGCTTCAGACTTTTCAATTAACTCCACCTCCATAAAATTGGCATATGTTTATTATCTCATATACTTAATATAATTTAAAGTAAAATATCCCTAAGTTACGACAATTTTATTAAATATTTTTACATCCGCTATGCTCGGATTATAAAGGCCTGAAGCCTTTAAATATTCTTTGAAAAAAGTGCACCCGCTTTTTTTGAAGTTCTTCATTTTTTTGTTCAAGAAAAAGGTTCTTTTCCTTGAGCTGCCTGATCGTCTCCTCCTGGCTGCTAATTTTATCCTGCAGCTTTTTAATTTCTTCCTTTAAACGGGAAATCTCCAGAGATTGATTTTGTTGTTTTTCTTCCTGCAGTTTTTTTTCTTTTTTTATTTGGCTTTGCAGTTCTTTAATGATGCTTTTAAAAGTTGCTGCGGCTTTTTCAAACTCACTTATCTTGCTTTTATAATGCTCTTCAAGCTCTCTGGTTTGCGAAATGCTTCGGGCATAGAGCCGGGAAAATTCTTGTTCCTTTTTGGCCAGTTTGTTTTGCAGATCCAGATTGACGCTGTGCATTTGCCCGGCACGGACCGCGAGAGAAGAATAAAGACGATCTAGAGTTTTAAATTCTTGTTCAAAGGGCACTGTTTCATCTCCGTAGCTGAGCATTTCTTCAGGTTTAACAAGGTGTACGGGCGGACTCCCCCGGGCAAAGAAATAGTCTCCTTTCCACTTCCCGTTTAGATACTGTTTGTCCGGAGAGGCTAGATAGCGGATTAAGCGAAGATATTGCCCCCGCGGAAGAGCCCCCGTCCTCTCCCAGCTCTTGCCGCCATCGCCGGAAAAGAGAAAAAAGATCGTGTTTTGCTTTCCCCAGGTTAACAAAAGCTCTTTTCCCCGGAGGTAAAGGGGTGCCGGGGTCAGGGTAAAGGGCGATACTTCCTGTATTAGGATGTTTTCCCACTTTTCATCGGAAAGGCAGGCATAATTTAAAAAAAGAGAATCTCGGATGCGGCTGAGCATGGAAATGTGCAGCTTATCCCCGGCAAGGCAGACAGACGGCAAAAGGGGGTTTTCCCATTTTTCCGGAAAGCTGATTGTTTTTCCAATCTGCCTTTTTTTCAGTTCCCGCAGCACCGGGCGGCAGAGGCCGTCCTCGCAGGTACTGTAAAGGGCGAACAGGGAGCCGCCTTTCCCTTGCACTATGAGGGCAAATGGCTGAACATTGCCGGGGCTCCATTCAAGGATAACGTCTGCTGTCCATTTATTCTGCTCATAGCGGTGGTAAACGAGGGAACAGGCCTTTTCCCCCCGGATGGCGGAAAGTTGCAGCAGGTGCAAAATATTTTGTAGGTCCAGGCACGCGGAAAGTTGAATGACTTCTGTGCCGGTTTTTCTGCAAAATGCCTCGGGAGCGCGGTCGACCTCCTCCAGCTGCAGCAGAAAAAGCGTTCCCCTTTCATCAAAAGCAACCAGGATGTGCTTGCCCCTGTTGTCCACCAAGGCTTCAAATCCTTTAAAAGTTTGCCGGCCTGAATAGGGTGAAAGAAGAGACCATCTATCGTCTTTTTCTTGAAATTGAAGCAGAGAACCGTCTTTTCCCAGCAGGTAGCAAGTCTTTCTTTCCTCTTCTTCTATGAAAGCGGGAAACAGGTTAATTCCCGGAAAAAAGTCTGTTTTCACAATCTTTCTCCTCTATTTGGCAACCCTTCTCTTTATATGTATTAAGCAAAAGTCCAGGTTATTATTTACATTTATTGACATGTTATTAAAATATTAAGATTCCTTAACAATATGACAGGCCCGGGGAAAAGAAAAGTAACTCGTGAATATTATCCCAGAAATGGCGGTTTGTATGATTAGATGAAGAATAAGTATAATTAAAAAAAATTTTGGAGGAGTAAAATGAAAAAGAACCAAATCTGTTGTATGCTGCTGTTATTTTCCCTGATGTTCCTCTTCCTCCCCGCAGCGGGGGCGGAAGCTTTCCGCGCGGGTCCGGACAGGGGAGGTTTCTTGGTTAATCCACCTAGCGGAGAAATATCCCCAGGCCAGCCGAATGTGCCGGCGGAACCTGCAGATCCCGGGACTCCGCCGTCGGTACCCACGCCGTCCCAGCCGGGCAGCGGAGGTTCCCGCTTTTCAAGGACAGACCGGGGCTATGTTCCTGATCCAACACCCGGCCGCGGAACAGTTGTCCCGTCTAACCCCAGTGTGCCGGAGCCTGATGATCCGGCGTCTCCGCCCTCACAGGAGACGCCCGATATCCCTGCTCCCCCTTCCTGGCTAAATGCAAATGAGGCCAAGGCATACACATTGTTAAATGAGACGAGGATTAAGCATAACCTGAAGCCTGTCAACATAAGCTACCAGTTGACAGAAGTTGCCCGTATGAAGGCCCGTGATATGATTGACAACGATTATTTTGATCATACTTCACCTACATACGGCTCTATCGGTACTATGCTCCGCAATGCGGGTGTTTCCTTTAAAATGGCTGCTGAGAACCTTTCCAAAGCCGGGAATATAAACCAGTGCCACCTTCAGCTGGAATACAGCACAAAAGGGCACCGGCAGATTATGCTCAGCCCAAACTATAATAATGTGGGGATTGGCGTTTTATCCTTGAAAAATGTTCCCGGAATCCTCATGGTCCAGATTTTTACGGACTGATAATTTGACAAAGTAAAGGCAAAAAAACGCCCTGGGAAACTTTTCTGTTTCCCGGGGCGTTGCATTTTAAGCGAGGCGGAATTTCGCTCCTTAAGGTTTATTGTCCAACATCAGGTGTTATTTCCCTCATCCGGTTGAGGCGGGAAGAGACTGCTAATAGGCGGACATTCGATCTCTATCTGCTGCGGCGCAGCTTCACAGGGTCTGGGGACGCAGAAGCCGAAAACAGGAACCAGCAGCTTGACGAACGCAGTAACTTCAATAACCTTGCAGATTTTAACGGTAATGATAACATTCCTTACCGGGTCACCGGGCGGAACGGTTTCCGGAATTCCAAAACAGGTAAAGTTAACCACTTCGCAGAAAACGAAGGGGCCTCCGGCAGGGCCAAAAAGAACGCCCGGAGGAGGAACAAACAGTGTTACCTGGTTAAAGAAATCGGTTATGGTTTCGTTAAACGTGCAGAGAAGGACGGGTACGGGCGGGCTGTCATCCCAAAGTTCAATCCGTAGCTCTACATCCTGCCTGACGGTTACAATGCGGGTATTACCCTCAATGGGCGCACTGACATCAACGACAACGCAATCCGCGGAAAGAACTTGACATTCTACCCGATCAACTCTGGTCAGGTCAACATTTGCGCAGGGTCCACCATGCCCTGTGGGGATGGGGAAACTCCTGTGAACAATATCTTCCTTAAAACACTGATCAAAAACCTTCTCCACTACCAGGCAATCTATTTCAGTTGTGGGAGGGCATTCTCTCTGTCCTGTATAGGGGTTGATAGGACAAAGACCAGGCTGCAAGAACTCACCAGTTTCCGGATCAATGCCTGGACCGGCCATTTAATACACTCCTTTCTTTTCTTGAATCGTGCTGTTGGCTGAAGAGCTTGCATACGATAATGCTGTTTTTGTATCTATCGGAAGATCTGCATGATCTTTGCTGCTCTGCTTTAGTGTATGAGCGGAAGAAAAATGTGTTACTGAATGAGAGGTAAAAAAATAAAGCAGGAAAGAATTTTCTTAATCGCTGTCCATTAACCATTTCAGCCCCCCGGCCATAAAATAATAAAAAAGTTCACTTGAAAGAAGATGGGAGTGAAAGTTTTGTCTGAGAGAAAAGAGGATAATGAATTCCTGCGGAGCATTTCCAGACGGCGTTTGCAAGTCCTCAGAGGAAAGGATTCTTCATACTTCCACGTTTCCAAAGAACCGGAAAATTTAAGTGCGGAAGAGTACAACAAGCGCCTTGAGGAACTAAAAAAGATGGGAAATTTCTGTTGAGGCGGGCCGGGGAAATACCCCCCTTTCCGGTAGGTACCGGAAAAATGAAGCTTATTAGTCCTGCTTCCGGTTTTTGAACGATAGAGAAAGCGGAGTGAAAATTTTGTTTCATAAAATACTGGTTACAGGTGGAGCCGGTTTTATCGGCAGTAATTTTCTTTTAGAGATGGTGCCCCGTTATCCCCGGATTTTTTTTATCAATATGGATAAGCTCACTTATGCAGCGGATCTTGCTAATCTGGAAGGTATTGACGGAAGCAGTAACTATTCATTTATCAGGGGAGATATCAGCGATGCCGAAGCAGTCAACAAGGTTGTCAGCGAGGGCGTTGATGCGATTATCAACTTTGCAGCCGAATCTCATGTGGACAGGAGTATTGTTTTCCCGCCCCAATTTGCCGCAACGAACATTATCGGATGCTTAAATCTCCTTGAAGCAGCCAGAAAGGTAAAAATTAAAAAATTTGTCCAGGTTTCAACCGATGAAGTGTACGGCTCCCTGGATAAAGGGGGTTTTTTTACGGAAACTTCCCCTTTGGCTCCCAATAATCCTTATTCTGCCAGCAAGGCAGCAGCTGATTGTTTGACCAGGGCTTACCACAGGACATACGGTTTGAATGCCTGCATAACGCGTTCAGTAAATAATTACGGTCCTTATCAGCACCGGGAAAAATTTATACCTGTTGTCGTCTATCGCGCCCTGCGCGACGAGCCGATTCCCGTGTACGGTGACGGAATGCAGGTCAGAGACTGGCTCTTTGTCAAGGATCACTGCCGGGCCCTGGAACGGGTTCTTTTTGATGGAAAACCGGGTGAGATTTATAATATCAGCGCGGAGGAAGAAAGGACCAATCTTGAACTGGCCGGCTCTATCCTTCATATTATGGGAAAATCCCCTTCCCTGCTTAATTTTGTTGCCGATCGTCCCGGGCACGACAGGCGGTATGCGGTCAAAGCGGAAAAAATAAAGCAGGAACTTGGCTGGGAACCCAAGTGCGTGCTAGAAGTGGCCCTTCAAAAAACGGTGGAATGGTATGTATATAAATTCAGGTCCGAGTTGCCTTACTAAAGAGCAAAGGAGGAAAGAGGATGCCTCCTCAAATAGAGGGTGTGATGGTCAAAAAGCTTTCCTTTATCCCTGACGAAAGGGGAAGGCTTATAGAGATTTTGCGCCGGGATGATCCTATCTTTGAAAAGTTTGGGCAGATCTACCTGACCACTGCTTATCCCGGGGTGATCAAAGCCTGGCACTATCACCGGCTGCAGAAGGATTATTTTGCTGTTCTGTCCGGTATGGCTCAAATAGTTCTTTACGACAACCGGGAAGGCTCGCGCACCCGCGGCCTGGTAGACGAGTTTTTTGCCGGCGATTATAATCCCCTTCTGATCAGCATCCCTCCCCAGGTGATCCACGGTTTTAAAGCGCTGGGGATGAAGGAAGTCCTTCTGCTCAACTGTCCCACTGAACCATATAACCATGCCGAACCAGACGAGTACCGTTTGCCTGTGGATACTCCCATGATACCGTTCCAGTGGTAAAAAGACAGGAGGCTGCGATGAAAGGTCTTATTCTAAGCGGCGGTACCGGAAGCCGCCTGCAGCCCTTAACCCATACCCTGCCCAAGCAGCTTATCCCCATTGCCAACCGGCCGGTGCTCTGTTATATCATTGACGCGCTGCAGCATGCCGGGATTGACGAAATTGGGATCATTGTCAGCGACAAAAAAGAGCTCATTAAGAAAAAAATTGAGAAAGAGCATCTTCCTGGAGTCAAGCTTACCTATATTGTGCAAGATGCCCCCCTCGGGCTGGCCCATGCCGTCAAAACAGCCCGGCCTTTCCTGGGGAAAAGCGATTTTGTTATGGTTTTGGGAGATAACCTTTTTGAGGAAGGGCTGGACAAAGCCCTGAAAATTTTTGCAGAGGGGCGTTTTGATGCTGTTGTCTTTCTTATTCCGGTTGACGAACCGCAGAGGTTCGGCGTCGCTGAAGTAAAAGACGGGCGGATCATTTCTCTGGCGGAAAAACCCGCAAATCCCAGGAGCAATCTTGCCATCATGGGAATTTATATTTTTAGGGAGACCATTTTTCCCGCCATTAACCGGATCTCTTTTTCGGAGCGCGGCGAGCTGGAGATCACCGATGCAATACAGCAGCTTATAAACATGGGGGGAAGGGTGGCTACCTATATGTTTTCAGGATGGTGGCTGGATATCGGGAGGCCTGAAGATGTTCTGGCCGCGAACCGCATGATGCTATCTTCCCTTAGCAGGAAAAGCAAAAAGGGGCTTTTTACCGAAAGGCTTTCGCAAAATTGTTTTGTCACCCCCTCATCCCTGATCTCGGGGAGCATCCTGCAGGGGCCTCTCATTATCGGAGAAAATTGCCGGGTAGCAGACTCTTATATCGGGCCCTTTACTTCCATCGGTAACGGCTCGTTTGTAGAGGGTTCCGCCCTTGAAGGGAGCATTCTCCTGGAAAATGTCTCCATACGAAGGGTGGAAGGAATTATTCTCAACAGCATTGTGGGGGAGGGAACGGAAATAAGCGGCAGGGACAGCCTGCAAAATGGGATGAAAAGTAAAACCTTTCTTTTGGGAGCAAAATCGAGGATTTACCTTTGAAAGAGAAAAGAGACGGGCAAAAGCAAGCAAAAAAGGGCGTCGGAAATAACTTAATCGGTAATGTACTCCAGCTAAAGCGGTTGGAGTATTTTTTTATTAAAGCAAAATTTTTGGTACAGGGAGTGCTGCAAAAGTAGCCCTTAATTGATTGCACAATAGGGATCCAGGTGATATAATGAGCGGGAAACGGGCAGAAATGAGCTTATTTACCATATTACGGAGGTCGCCGCGATTATGGAACGAGTCATTAAGGTTGGGCTTTTGGGTTTGGGAACGGTAGGTTCCGGAGTCTTGCGCATACTTGAGATCAACAACAAGGAAGTTACCCGCAGAGCCGGGGCAGGGATAGAGATAAAGAAGATTTTGGTCAGGGATCCCGGCAAGAAAAGGTCTGTCCAAGTTGATCCAAAACTATTGACTACAGATCCCTGGGAAATTATCAGGGATCCGGAGATAGAGGTGATAATTGAGCTCATCGGGGGGACTAAGGAGGCTCACCTTTATGTGGAAGAGGCTTTAAAGAACGAGAAATACGTTATTACTGCAAACAAGGATCTGATGGCTCTCGCGGGGGCAGAGCTTCTCCTCCTGGCCGGGCAAAAAGGCCGGAATATTTACTATGAAGCCAGCGTAGGCGGGGGAATTCCCTTGATCCGGCCGCTTAAACACAGCCTCGGTGCCAACAAGATTACCCGCCTCATGGGGATTATTAACGGGACTACCAATTATATTCTAACCCGCATGTCCCTCGATAAGGCAGATTTTGCTGCTGCCCTGAAAGAAGCCCAGGAAAAAGGTTTTGCCGAACAAGACCCCTCCAGCGACCTGGACGGCAAGGATGCCGCCTACAAGCTTTGCATCCTGGCCGGACTTGCCTTCAACAGCCGGGTTCGTTACGAAAATGTATATGTGGAAGGGATACGGGGCATTAATCTGCGGGATATTTTTTACGCCGGGGAGCTGGGATTTACTCTAAAACTGTTGGCTATCGGGGAGGAAATAAATGGAGGCATCGCCTTAAGGGTGCATCCCACTTTAATTCCTTCCACGCATCCCCTGGCAGGAGTGCTTGACGAAAATAATGCCCTGTACCTTGTGGGAAATGCCGTGGGGGAGGTTATGTTTTACGGGCCGGGGGCCGGTTCCATGCCCACAGGAAGCTCTGTTGTCGCCGACCTTATCGACGTTATCCGCAACATTAACCATCAGGTTGAAAACGGCATTATGGAGACGGATTTCCTGGAAAAAAGAATTATTCCCATAGAGATGCTTTCCTCTGCTTTTTACCTGCGCCTGGAGGCCGTAGATCAGCCGGGGGTTTTTGCCGGCCTTGCCAATGCCTTTGCCGACGAGGCGGTCAGCCTGGACAGGATTATTCAAAAACGCAGCGTCCAAGGCAAGGCAGAGATCGTGCTCATTACTCATGTTGTGGAGGAGAGAAGCTTTAACCGTGCTTTGGAAAAAATAAAGGCTTTCCCGGCCATCGAGAGAATTAACAGCCTTTTCAGGGTTGTTGAAAGCTGATTAGGCCATTGGTATAAAGAGTAAATATGGAAAAGGATACATCCGGCAGGAATAAAACTGAATAACGTTGAATAACTATAAATATTGATTGTACTTGATTTTTTTCCTGTATCGTTTTTCATTTCAGGCCGGAGCCGGATCCACTTTATTTGCCGCTGGTGAAGAAATTATGACTGGTACATGCAATCTGGGGAGGCCTACCTGGGCAGAGGTCGACCTGTCCTGTCTGGCTAATAATTTAAAAAGCTTTCGGCGCCTTCTGCCTCCCCGCGTTCGGATTATGGCTGTGATTAAGGCGGATGGATACGGCCACGGAGCATATGAGGTCTCCCGTGTCGCCCTACAGGAGGGGGCTTCGATGCTGGGGGTAGCCTCTCTCGAAGAAGGATTGGAACTGCGGAAGAAAGGGATCAAATCTCCAATTTTAATCCTGGGGTATACGGATCCCCGCCAAAACCGCCTTTTATTGGAATACGACCTGACCCCGGCTATTTCCCATTGGGAAGCAGCCCTTTCCCTTTCACAGCAGGCGGTGGCTGCGGGGAAGAAGGTGCCGGTTCACGTAAAACTGGATACCGGAATGAGCCGCCTTGGGCTGCGGGAACCGGCCGGAATAATCTCACTCCTGGAGAAACTGTCTGCTCTTCCCGGGATTCGGCTTGAAGGATTATTTACCCACTTTGCCACCGCGGACGAAATGGAAAAGGATTTTATGGAGGAACAGCTCGAAAAGTTTAAGGCCGTGATCAGGGAGGGAGAAAAGAAAGGTATCCACATCCCTCTCAAACATGCAGCCAACAGCGCGGCAGCCATTAATTTTCCGGAGTCTCACCTGGATATGGTGCGAATAGGAATCGGCATGTATGGTTATTATCCTTCTGATGAGGTTTCCAGGGAAAAGATCAAGCTTTGCCCTGTCCTTTCCCTGAAGAGCCGGATCGTTCTTTTAAAAAAAATTCCCTCGGGGACTCCGGTCAGTTACGGAAGGACATTTACTGCTGCAACAGAAACACTGGTAGCTGTGGTGCCCCTGGGTTATGGGGACGGATACAGCAGACGGCTTTCCAATAATGGCGTCATGCTTGTCCGCGGCCGGAAAGTTCCGGTAATCGGCCGTGTTTGCATGGACCTGACCATGCTGGACGTGGGAGCGGTTCCGGATGTCCAGGAGGGGGATGAAGTAGTTGTTTACGGAAAACAGGGTTCCCAGGAAATATGGGTGGATCAGGTGGCACGGCAGTTGGGCACGATTAGCTATGAACTCCTCTGCAATATCAACAGCCGGATTCCCCGCATCTACACCGGAATCACCCAAAAGGTGTAATATTTCAGGTTACGGGAATGATATGAAAGGTATTATTTGTGTTATTCTTAATGAATAATTTTTAAATGCCCAAGTATTATTATTTAGGGGGTGCTTTCCTTGGCAAGAACAAAAAGGATTATGATCAGTCTTCCCCATAACCTTTTGCAGGAAGTGGACGGAGTGGTAGAGATGGAAAAACGAACGCGGAGTGAATTTATCAGGGAAGCGATGAGGCTTTATCTTCAGGAGCGAAAGAAAAAACAGATTCGCGAACAGATGCAGGAAGGGTACATGGAGATGGCGCGTTTAAACCTTGCTCTGGCCAATGAAGCCCTCTCTGCAGAAAATGAAGCAGACCGTCTTGCTGAGGAAATCGTTAGTGGAGAGTGACGATAGTGGAGATAAAGCGAGGTTTTATCTTTTATGCCGATCTGAGCCCTGTAGTCGGTTCTGAGCAGGGAGGTTTCAGGCCGGTGTTGATTATACAAAATAATGTGGGTAATAAGTACAGCCCCACAGTAATTGTGGCAGCAATTACATCTCAAATCCAAAAAGCAAAGCTGCCGACCCATGTGGAACTGCAGGCCGGGAGGCACGGCTTGGAAAAAGATTCGGTCGTCCTGCTGGAGCAGATTCGAACTATCGATAAACAGAGGTTACAGCAAAAGATTACTGAGCTTGATGATGTGATTATGAATTCTGTCAACGATGCCCTGAAAATCAGCCTGGGGTTGATAGACTTTTAAGCCGGGGAATCGTCCTTTTGTTTTGGCAAGGGTAAACTGCAAAAGTTGCGGCAAAGCTGTTTTTGCAGAGTACCCGTTTTTTAATTTTGGAGGAAGAACAGTGATGCTCCCTGTGGGTATTACCTGCGGAATCGTGGAAGAAGAGCGCTGCTTAAGGCTTTCCTGGGATTATGTAAAAGCTGTTGAACGGGCCGGCGGCTTTCCGGTGCCGCTAATGCTGTTTAAGACCGGGAGCGTACGCAGGGCTCTGGAAATGATCCGGGGACTGATCCTTTCCGGGGGAGGAGATGTTGATCCTTACCACTTCGGTGAAGAACCGTTTCCCGGTTGCGGTGAAATCTCCCCTTGGCGCGATGAAATGGAACTTGAACTGGCCCGCGCGGCCATTGAGGCAGAAATGCCCATCCTGGGCATCTGTCGCGGGGCCCAAGTGCTCAACATTGCCCTGGGAGGGGATATTTTTCAGGATATCAAGTTAAAAGGAGGGCAACTCCTGGAACATATGCAAAAAGCGCCCGCCTATTATCCCTACCACAGCTTGAAGATAAAAGAAGGGACCAAGCTGGGAAGCATTTTCAGCGGCAAAGCCGAATTGCGGGTTAACAGCTTTCATCACCAGGCCATCAGGAAGCCGGGGGAAAATTTGATTATATCAGCCGTTGCAGCAGATGGCGTAATTGAAGCGGTGGAATCCACCAGGCATCCCTTTGCCCTGGGCGTGCAGTGGCACCCCGAGGCGATGGCCGGAAAAAATAATCCCGGCGGACAGGAACTTTTTGATGCCCTGCTGGAGGCAGCAACCCGATACCGTTAAAAAAGCCCTTGCAACAGCAATATGGGAATTATTGCGTGACAGCAGAACTTGTGATATATTTATTTTAAAAGTAGATTTTAAAGGTGCAGCCTATCGGGAGGTTTTGTGCAGATGGATGAGACAAGCCGGTACAAGGTTCTGGTAAGCGATCCCGTTTCAGAAGAAGGAGTCAATCTGCTTAAAGAAGTTGCTCAAGTGGATATCCGGCCGGATTTATCTCCCCAGGAACTCGTTGAAGTTATCGGTGAGTACGATGCATTGCTGGTGCGCAGCGGTACACAGGTAACAGCGGATGTTATCAAAGCCGGGAAAAAGCTTAAAGTCATCGGTCGGGCGGGTGTTGGTGTCGACAACATTGACGTAGATAAGGCAACTGAAGGAGGCATACTCGTAGTCAATGCCCCGGAAGGCAACACCATATCCGCTGCTGAACATACCATGGCTTTAATGCTGGCCCTGGCCAGGAATATATCCCGTGCTTCAGCTTCGGTGCGGGAAAACCTCTGGCAGAGAAGCAAGTTTCTTGGCGTTGAATTATACAAAAAAACTCTTGGAATTATAGGCCTTGGCAGGATCGGCAGCGAAGTGGCCAAGAGAGCCAGGGCTTTTGGCATGCATATTCTCGCCTATGATCCCTATATATCTACGGAACAGGTGGAAAAACTGGGGATCACCTCTGCAACCCCGGAAGAAATTTTTGCGCAGGCGGACTTTATTACCTTGCACGTTCCCAAGACATCTTCCACCCACCATATGATCGGAGCGGCAGAGCTGGCCAAGATGAAGGACGGGGTGCGCATTATTAACTGTGCCCGCGGCGGCCTGATTGATGAAAAAGCACTGCACGACGCGATTCTCAGGGGCAAAGTTGCCGGGGCTGCTTTGGATGTCTTTGAAGAAGAACCTCCTAAAGACAACCCTCTTCTTAAGCTGGATCAGGTTATCGGGACTCCCCATCTCGGTGCTTCAACACAGGAGGCGCAGATAAATGTTGCCATCCAGGTGGCTGAGCAGATTTCCCATGTCCTCAAGGGTGAACCTGTGCATATGGCTGTAAATGCTCCCGTCCTGCCGCCGGAGGTAATGGCCGAGGTAGAACCTTTCATACCGCTGATGGATACGATGGGCAGCTTCTATATGCAGGTGTTTAACGGTAGAGTGGAAAAGATCGAGGTGACTTACAACGGGGAGATTGCCTCCTACCCGGTTGCCCCGCTGACTACCGCCCTGTTGATAGGCTTTTTACGCTTTATGCTCAAAAGCAATGTAAACTTTGTCAACGCTCCTTTGCTGGCCAAGCAGCGCGGGATCAAGGTAAACGAGATCTGCAGCAAGAGCGCGGCTTCGTTCCACAATTTCATTTCCGTTAAGGTCTTTGCCGGCCAAAATAGCTACACCATTGCCGGAACCCTTTTTGAAGGTAATGATATCCGCATAGTACAGATCGGGGATTACCGTATTGAAGTGGTTCCCTCCCGGTACATGCTGGTAAGCCGCTACTATGACAAGCCCGGCACAATCGGCAGAGTCGGCACCATCCTGGGAGAGAATAATATTAATATCGGCAACATGCAGGTTGGAAGGCAGAAAAGCAAGGGCGAAGCCCTTATGGTTCTGCAGGTGGACCATCCGGTTACTGAAGATATGTTAAAAGAGATCGATAAAGGGGAAAATATTATTTCCACCAGGTTTGTGGAATTATTATAAAAATTTTTGCTAGGAGGATTTTGAGATGCCCATTTATGAATACCGTTGCGATTGCGGCCATCAGTTTGAAAAACTGACCCGTTTAAATGACGACTCTGTTCATGCATGTCCCGTATGCGGAGGAGAAACGCGGAAAGTGTTCTCCGTATTTACAAAGCCCCGCTCTTCCGGCACTTTAAGTAGTGCGGACTTTTCTTCCAGCGGGTGCAGCGGGTGCAGCAGTTCAAGTTGTGCCTCGTGTCATTAACATTAATAATAAAAACCCGCAGGGCCGTTTGCTTGATAAGCCCGCTTTTGGCAAGTTTTTCCCGGGCTTCCTTTTCTTTTAAGGAAGCCTTTTTTCGTGCCGCGCTTCTTATAGAAAATATCTATAATAGAAGGAAGAACTATTAGGGGTTTCTATTGTCGCAAAAAAGTGCAGACTGTTATAATATAGTAAGAGCGCGTTTTTACACCAACAAAAAAGGAAAAAGTATTAGCAGATGAAACATGCATACTTTACTTTTCCCACAACTTTTCAGGCTCTGAAAGCAGAAAAAGTCCTTACAGGGAAGGATTGGAAATTTAAAATGGTTCCAGTTCCCCGCAGCATCAGCTCCAGCTGTGGAACAGCTTTGCGCTGCCGGCCGGAAGATGCCGAGGCCATACGCGCCCTTTTCCTGGAAACGCTGGTGGAAACAAACGGGTACTATGAACTGGAAGAGAACCTGCCTTCCGGATCGCGATTTTTCTTGAAAAAAAAGGGTAATGGGAATTAAAATGGGAAAAATTTTTAAAAACTGTTATTTTGACAATGCAGCCACCTCCTGGCCCAAGCCGGAAGAAGTTTACAAGGCTGCCGAAGAGTTCATGCGGCAGTGCGGAGCCAATCCGGGCCGCTCCGGTCACACGCGCTCCCTTGGCGCCGACAGGCTGGTCTTTGAGACCAGGGAGAGGGCGGCCTCTTTTTTGGGAGCTGCCAAGCCTGAGGAGATTGTCTTTACGCTCAATGCCACCGATTCTTTGAACATGGCCATCAAAGGGATTCTGGAACCCGGTGATCATGTGATCTATACTTCAATGGAACATAATTCTGTTCTGCGGCCGCTGGGATCGCTGCGGCAAAGGGGAGTGATCACGACGACGATGGTTTCCTGTGACCCGACCGGGCAGCTGGATCCCCAGGATATTGAAAGGGCTATCCGCCCGGAAACCAAACTGATTATCTGCACTCATGCCTCCAATATTATCGGCAGGATTTTCCCTGTGGAGGAAATTGGGCAGCTGGCGAGAAAAAGGGGAATTTTGTTTCTCCTGGACGCTGCACAGACTGCCGGGGCTCTTTCTTTGGATCTTTCGCGGATTGGGGCGGATCTGGCCGCTTTTACCGGTCATAAAAGCCTTCTAGGGCCTCCTGGAGTGGGGTTGCTCTATCTGCGCAGCGGAGTAAAGATTAAGCCTTGGCGGGAGGGGGGCACGGGAAGCCGTTCGGAAGAAGAGTTGCAACCCGAAATGATGCCCGATTACCTGGAAGCAGGGACCATGAATACCACCGGTATAGCGGGGCTGAACGAAGGGCTGAAATATCTACAAAAGACCGGGATGGAAGCTGTCCGGGAACACGAGATTAAGCTTAACCGCAGGCTTATTAACGGTTTGAAGGAACTGCGCGGGGTCCGGGTTTATGGAGCGGGAGACCCCGAAAAATCCGTTGCCGTAACTTCCTTTACAGTAGAGGGAATGGACAGCGGGGAACTGGGCTATATCCTGGAAGAGGATTACGGAATACTGAGCCGCACAGGCCTTCACTGTGCCCCCCGTGCCCATCAAACGCTGGGCACTTTTCCCCAGGGGACGGTGCGCTTCAGCTTCAGCTGCTTTACACGGGAAGAAGAGATTGACTATGCGCTGGGCGCTTTACAAGAAATAACCTCCCGTTTCTCCTTCCGCGACTAAGCTTTTTTCACCATATTACAGAGCCATAAGATAAAAAAGAAGGCGGCACATAGCCCATTTTACTTGCTGAAGAGCAGGCATGTTTACAGCTCCTGGTAATTTATTGCTCAGAGGGGTTGGAAACCATGGGGCTAATTCCAAAGTACTCCATGGTGAATTCCAGAAAAGCACGGCTTAGAGGCGGCAGAACGCGCTTCTTCCGGTAAATAAGGTAAAAATATCTTTCCATCGTCAGCCCCTCCAGGGTGTATCCCTCTAAGGATCCGGAGCGAAGCTCCTCTTCTACTGCCATGCGGGATATTACCGTGAGCCCAAGGCCTGTTTTAACGGCTTCTTTAATGGCTTCCTGGCCTTCCAGGTAAGCTGCCACCCGAAGGCCGGGAGAGCTGCCGAACTGTTTTTGCAGGGCCTTTTCAAAAACAAGGCGCGTTGCTGATCCCGGTTCCCGCAAGACAAAGGGATAGCCGAGACAAGCTTCCGGCTTAACCGAAGGGAGACCGGATGCTGCCCCGGTCTCTCCGGCAAGGTTTGTCCCCGGGGGTGCGATAAGAATGAGCTGGTCTTCAACCAGTTTGACCTGCCCCAATCCCTCCATGCGAGCAGGCTTTCCGGCAAAGCCCAGGTCATAGGTATAGTCACGTATGCTTTCAAAAACGTGACGGGAGTCCCGAAGCAGGACAGAAAAGGTAACACCGGGGTGCTTCTTGTTGAAAGAGCGAAGCAGCCCCGGTAAAAGGTATGCGCCCGGCACGCTGCTGGCGGCAATTTCCAGGTGTCCCTTGGTGATGCGATAGTTTTCTTGAATGGCAGCTAAAGCTCTTTCCTTGATTTCCAGGATCTCCTGGGCAAACTTAAAGAGTATCTTTCCTCCTTCGGTCAGCATGAGCTCCCGTTGGCTCCGGTCAAAAAGGGGCGATCCTATTTCGTTCTCCAGGGCTTTAATATGGGCACTTACCGTGGGCTGACTTAGAAAAATGTTTTCAGCTGCACGGGAAAAATTCTTTTGTTTGGCCACTTCCACAAAGACCCTGAGCTGGTGGAAATCCATCTGCTTTTCACTTCCCTTTCACCTTCCGCCTCAATCACTTGACCAGGGTGAGGAGGTAGCAATCATCTTCTTCGACAAATTCTACATTTACCTTCCAACCAAGGCTTACGGCAGCCCGGGAGACATTGTCCCGTGCTACGGTGGTGTTGACCTTGACTTTTACTTCTTTAGCCCCGGATTCCAGCATGGCTTTTCTGGCACGGAGAACAGGCTCCGGGCATGACAAGCCGCAACAGTCAATAAGGAGACTTTTCATACTTTTCCCTCCCATTTATCATATCATTCGCCAGCAAATTTGTCTAAGCCATCGGTGTTTCTTTTTTGTGCCCCGTTTTAAAACCGGACCTGACGTTTTTTACGGCGCTCCTTGTTGCAGTAAAAGCAATTATAAGGAGCAGCGCCCAGACAATTGCAACGGTAACCTGTCCGGCTGCCGGCACCCCCTGTCCGCTAGCGGCCAGACCAAAGTTATGCATAAACGCCGCTCCCATGATCATCCCCAGGGTCGTGGCAGCCGCGTCAGAATTTCCTTCCCCGGTCAAGATCAACTGCCGCAAGGGGCAGCCGCCTGCCAGAACCGCAGCAAACCCCACGATCCCCATCCCCAGGAAGTTCCAGATAGCTTGTGTATGGGCAACGGGTTGTCCGGCAAATCCGAGATTAAAGTTTCCTGTAACCAGGTTTCCTGCTGTGGCCATCAGAAAGAGCGCGGCAATGCCCGCAAAAAGATGAAAATCTTTAAAAAGAATGATATCGCGAAAAGCACCCATTGTGCAGAGCCTGGCCCGCTGCGCCAGGACACCGACCAGGAGTCCGGCAATGAGAGAGAGGGCCAGCGGGGCTCTCATTGAAGCAGGTCCTTCAGTGCTAAAAAAGATAAAGGCAGGAGCAGCTATAACGAGGACAAGCAGAACGGCAAAAAAGAAAGGTCCCGCTGCACCGTTGGGAGCAGGTTGCTGTACCGCAGCTCCCAGGGAATAACCCTTTTTCAGGAAGAGAGTTCCGACCCAGATACCGAAAATGTAGCCCGGAAAAGCAACCAAAGCATTCAAGTCTCCGCCGGCCAAGCGCAGAAGCATGCGCCACGGGCAGCCAAGGAAGATCAGGGCTCCCATCATCATCAGCGCGCCCAGAAAAAAGCGCAGCACCGTGCTGGACCCTCCGGTTGATCTGTACTCCCGGAAATAAAAAGCGCCGGCAAAAGAGCCCAGCACCAGGCCAATTATCTCCGGTCTGAGATATTGCACCACCGCCGCCCGGTGCAATCCCAGCCCCCCGGCGATATCCCTCAGGAAACAGGCAATGCAAAAACCCATGTTGGCCGGATTTCCCTGCAAAACCAGCAGGACGCTGACAAGCCCGGCGATAATACCGGCAATGATAAGAAACGTACGCTCTTTCATTTTCTCCATATCACACCTTTCGAAAAATAAATAAATAAATAAATGCCTTCAATAATTATAGTAAAAGCTAAAGGCTAATTGGAAATAGAAATTATCTATAGTTCACCCCGTTTGTATTGAAAAAACAGGGGCAAAACACGGGACGGTTCTTTGTTTGACACCTTGCCACAATTATTATAAAATTTTGGCGGGGTGATCTTTATGCCGAGGGTAGCAAGAAGGAAAAGTGCAACAAACATTTACCATTTAATGATACGAGGGATAAATCATCAGGACATTTTTGCAGATGATGAAGACTATAAAAAATTCACCGATATACTTGTCAAATACCGTGCAGAGATCGAATATGAGATTTATGCCTACTGCCTGCTGGATAACCATGTGCATTTACTGATGAAGGAAGGGAATGAACCCTTATCCAATACCATGAAGCGAATAGGCATAAGCTATGTACAATGGTATAATTGGCAATATGACAGAAAAGGGCACCTATTTCAGGACCGCTATAAAAGTGAAGTTGTAGAAGACGATCGTTATTTCCTTGTCGTGTTAAGATACATTCACCAAAATCCGGTAAAAGCCGGTTTGAGCAATAATATTGGGGAGTATCAGTGGAGTAGCTATAGGGAATATATCAGCAAGCCGGAACTTGTTAACGCGGATTTTGTGTTTAAGTTGTTTCACAAAGACCCTGCTGAAGCGAGAGCAATGTTTATCAGATTTAATAATGAGCTAAATAACGATAAATGTCTTGAAATAACCGCACCCCGGAAAACCATTTCTGACAAGGAGATAAGGCGACTAGTAAAACGTACATTTAATATTGACCTGGCTTCCCTTCACAGTCAGCAGTTAGGTCTCCAACAGGAGGTTTTAAGATACCTAAAGGGGTTGGACGGGCCCTCGCTGCGGCAGTTGTCCAGATTGACAGGTTTAACGGTAAACAAAATTTTTAGGAGCTAAAACAGGGAACCGTCCCCTGTTTCGGAAGAAAATTGAGTAAATCGAATTTATGGACAAAAGATTTTGTCATATTGCTTTTTGCAAATTTTTTTGTTGCACTAAATTTTTATTTATTAATGACCACATTGACCGTGTATGTGGTCGAATAGTTTGGTGCTTCAGAAAGCAAGGCCGGTCTTGCGACGGGTATCTTTATCATTGCAGCTCTTTTTGCACGCCTTTTAACGGGAAAATATATTGAAATAATTGGGCGCAGGAGGTTGCTTTATTCTGGCCTGTTACTATTTTTGTTCTCCACGCTGCTATACTTTCCGGTCATTAGCTTGAATATATTGCTGGCGGTTCGTTTTATACACGGGACAGCCTTCGGCATTGCGGCCACAACCATAGCAACTGCCGTAGTGGATCTGATTCCTGATGAGCGTAAAGGGGAAGGGGTAAGTTATTTTTCGTTAAGCCCAACTGCCGGAACCGCGCTTGGGCCATTTATCGGCCTATATATTTTACAACGCGCGGACTTTACAATGATCTTTGCTGCTTGTACTTTTTTTTCCGCAATTAGTCTAATCATAGTTTTATTTTCCAAAATCCCTGAAGCAAGTATCACAAAAGAACAACTCCAGGCGTTGAAAAGCAGGTTTAGCATACATAATTTCTTTGAAAAAAAGGCTTTGCCCATTTCAATTATGATGGTGCCTATGGGGATAGCTTATTCGGGTATCGTCTCTTTTCTCAATTCTTATGCGATAGAAATACAACTGCAGGATGCAGCTGCTTACTTTTTTATTGTATATTCAATTTTTCTGTTTATTTCAAGGCCGTTTACCGGTAGATTGTTGGATCTCAAAGGGGATAATGTCGTCATCTATCCGGCCATATTATTATTTTCATTAAGCTTATTATTGCTCGGCCAGGCTCATAGCGGCTTCGCACTGCTGTTGGCAGGGGTACTGGTTGCCCTTGGTTTTGGGACGCTCATGTCTTGTTCGCAAGCGATTGCCATAAAAGAATCACCGAAGCACCGGGTTGGCTTAGGGACCTCGACTTTTTTTATTTGCATGGATGGAGGTATGGGGGTCGGGCCGTTTCTAACGGGGTTGCTCGTTCCTTTTTTTGAATATCGTGGAATGTATTTGACATTGGCTGTTGTTGTGCTGTTGTCCATTATTTTACGGGTCAAGTAGGGGACGGTTCCCTGTTTGACGCTTGAAACAAACAGAGAACCGTCCCCTGTTTCGACATTGACATAAGGGAAAAGGAGTTATATTATTATGGCACACACATACACCCCGGAGGGGGTGGTGGGAGGTGGACGGCTTGCCGAAAATTGCGGAAAAATATGAGGTAACGGGGATGACCTGTGCGGCATGTTCGGCTGCCGTTGAGCGCAGCGTGAAAAAGGTTCCCGGTGTTGAATCCGCAAAGGTCAATCTATTGACCAATAGTATGATCGTAAAATACGATGAAAAACAAGCCTCCAGCGCAGAGATAATCAAGGCGGTAACAGATGCCGGATATGGGGCTTTATTAAAAACAGAACAGGGAGCAAAACAGGCTCTCAAAGCAGGACTATCTGAAAATCCTATGCTTCAGGAAGCAGAAGAAATGAAGCTGCGTTTAATTATCTCTGTTTTGTTAATGGTGCCATTGATGTATCTCTCCATGGGCCATATGTTAAATTTGCCGCTGCCGTCTTTTTTATCCGGGATGAAGAATGCTGTTTCCTTTGCTTTTGCGCAGTTTTTACTGGCCCTGCCCGTCATTTTTATTAATCGTAAATTTTATACAGTGGGATTTAGAACCCTGTTTAAGGGACACCCCAATATGGATTCTTTGATAGCAATAGGCTCCGGAGCGGCTTTGCTTTATGGAATACTGGCAATTTTCCGTATGAGTTATGGTTTGGGAGCCGGTGATTGGTCAGTGGTGCAAAAATATTACCATGATCTTTATTTTGAATCATCGGCCATGATCCTCGTGTTTATTACTGTTGGGAAATTCCTGGAGGCACGCTCCAAAGGGAAGACCTCCGAGGCTATCAGAAGATTGATGGATCTGGTGCCTAAAATGGCTAGAGTAGTAAGAAACGGCCAAGAAGAGATGATCCCCGTGGAATTAGTGGTGGTAGGGGATATTGTGAGCATAAAACCCGGGGAGAAGCTTCCTGTGGACGGCATAATCATTGAAGGACAGTCTTTTGTGGACGAATCATTGTTAACCGGTGAAAGCATACCCGTTGAAAAACAGGCAGGGGAGCATGTGAGTGCAGCCACCGTTAATCAGGCAGGGGCCTTTAAGTTTAGGGCTACCCATGTGGGCGCGGATACTACCCTTGCAAAAATAATCGCGCTGGTGGAAGATGCCAATGCCACCAAAGCGCCCATTGCCAGCCTGGCAGATAAGATCAGCGGGATATTTGTCCCGCTGGTGATCGGCATTGCATTGCTTGCTGCTGCAGGTTGGTTATTTGCCGGGGCCGGCTTTGAGTTCGCGCTCTCCGTGGGGATAACGGTGCTGGTTATTTCCTGCCCTTGCGCCCTCGGCTTGGCGACTCCCGTTGCCATCATGGTTGCTACGGGCAAAGGGGCGGAAGAGGGCATACTGATAAAATCTGCGGAAGCCTTGGAAGTATTTCATCGGGTGCATACGGTTGTTCTGGATAAGACCGGGACCTTGACGGAAGGAAAACCACGGGTCACGGATATCGTACTGGGCTCTGCAGGTTCCGAGGATGAATTGCTGGAGATCGCGCAGGCGCTGGAGAAAAATTCCGAGCATCCTTTGGCTGCTGCTATTTTGGCTTATGCTAAAGGAAAAAGTATTGTTCCAAAGGAAGTACGAAAATTTAATGCTGTGGCGGGGCGGGGAGTGGAAGGATATTTAGACGGGGTTTTATATTTTGCCGGGAATGAAAGATTTATCAATGAAAAAGGGGTTGCCACTGAGGCAGTAGCGGCATTGTCGCACCGTTTTTCAAAAGAGGGTAAAACTCCCCTTTATTTTGCCAGGGAGGGGTCCCTGTTGGGGATTATTGCCCTTGCGGATGAACCCAAAGCTACCAGCCGGCAAGCAGTGGAAAGGTTTAAGGAAATGGGCGTTAAAGTGGTGATGCTTACGGGAGATAATCAAAAAACAGCCGAAGCTGTCCGCTTGCGCCTGGGAATAGATGAAGTCATCTCCGAAGCATTGCCGCCGGAAAAGGAACATAAAATCCGGGCGCTGCAACAGCAGGGGCAAAAAGTTGCCATGATTGGTGACGGGATTAACGATGCGCCGGCTCTTGCGAGGGCGGATACAGGCATCGCTATCGGAGCAGGGACGGATGTAGCCATCGAAGCAGCAGATATTGTTTTGATAAAAAATGATTTAATGGATGCAGTAAAAGCTATGGAGCTGTCCAGGGCCACTATCAGGACTATTAAACAGAACCTTTTCTGGGCATTTTTTTATAACAGTTTAGGGATACCGCTGGCGGCAGGTCTTTTCTATCCTGCCTTTGGCCTCAAGCTAACGCCGATGATTGGTGCAGCGGCGATGAGTTTGAGTTCCTTCTTTGTCGTTGCCAATGCTTTAAGGCTGCGCAAATTCAAGCCGTCTAAGGAATTTAAGGCGGAGCACAAGGCCCATCAAATTCTTAAAGAAAGTGAAGAAAGTGGGGGAAAAGGAAAAATGGAAAAAGTATTAAAAATTAAAGGTATGATGTGCAATAACTGTAAGATGCATGTGGAAAAGGCCCTAAACGGTTTGGAGGGGGTTAACGCGCAGGTAAATTTGGAGGATCACTTAGCCCGTGTATTCTTGTCAAAGGCTGTCTCAGATGAAAAATTAAAACAAGCAGTACAAGAAGCGGGTTACGAAGTAACCTCTATCTTGGAGCAGGCATAAAAAGATGAAGGCGGACAGGGAGCTGGTCTTAAAAAAACTAAAGACCGTGCGGGGGCAGATTGAAGGGCTTATCAAAATGGTAGAAGATGACCGTTATTGCATTGATATTTCTAATCAGCTGATGGCCTCCATCGGGATTTTGAAAAATATCAATAAAGACGTCTTGGATGCCCATTTAAGGCATTGCGTGACGGAGGCTTTTAATTCCAGCGATCAGTTGGAGAAAAAGCAAAAAATTAATGAAATAATCAATGTGATAGATAAGCTCGCCAGATAAGAAAATTGGAAAAGGAGGCAGGAAAGTGGAAACAAGAGAGTGTATAAAAAGCAGGCGAAGCGTGAGAAACTTTACAGGGCAAGAAATTCCGGAAGAAACCTTATCCGAATTGCTGGAAGCGGTTCGCTGGTCTCCATCGTGGGCCAATAGCCAGTGCTGGGAATTGGTTGTGGTTAAAGACAGGGCTACAAAAGAAAAGCTGGCGGAATTGCTGGCGGAAAGGAACCCTGCAACAAAAGCAGTGGTGCAGGCTCCGCTGGTAGTGGTCTTTTGCGGCAAAAAGGGGTTGGCCGGATACAAAAAGGGTATGCCCATGACGCAAAAGGGTGACTGGTATATGTTCGATGTTGGGCTGGCCTGCCAGAATTTTTGTTTAGCAGCCCATGATCTGGGACTTGGTACAGTTCAGGTGGGAAACTTTGACCACCAGGGCGTCGACAAATTACTAAACATAACGGGTGATGTTGAATCAGTAGCCATAATCCCCGTCGGTTACCCCGCAAAGGATAGTCAGGCTCCACCCAGAAAGGAAATTAGAGATTTTGTTTATTTGGAAAGCTACGGCAATAAAATGACAAGGGATTAGGGATTAAAGGATTCGAGGGAGGCTTTACCATAAAAAAACGGCTGTTGGAGGCTCAATACGCCGCTCCAATAGCCGTTTAGTTTTCTGCCTTTAGTTCCTTATATTTATTTTTATTAATATTGATTACAATGTGCTGAGGTAACGGTCAATCGCCCTGGCAGCCGTTTTCCCGGCGCCCATGGCCAGAATTACCGTTGCCGCTCCGGTGACAATATCCCCGCCGGCAAAAACCCCTTTGCGGGTGGTAGCCCCGTCGGCATCCGCGACAATTGTTCCCTTGCGCCCGATCTCCAGGCCGGAAGTAGTCTGCGGGATAAGGGGGTTCGGGCTGTTTCCAATGGCAATTACCACTGTTCCCACATCAAAAACAAACTCAGAACCTTTGATCGGCACAGGGCGTGCCCGTCCCGATTCGTCGGGTTCACCCAGTTCCATCTTGATGCATTCCATACCTTTGACCCAACCGTTCTCATCGGAAAGTATTTTAACCGGGTTGGTCAATAAGTTGAAAATTACTCCTTCTTCCTTGGCATGGTGAATTTCTTCCGCACGTGCCGGCATCTCCTTATCGGAACGCCGGTAAACAATATGAACTTCTTCAGCGCCCAGCCTCAGGGCAGTCCGGGCAGCGTCCATAGCCACGTTTCCCGCGCCGACGACAGCCACTTTTTTAGTCAGTTTTATGGGGGTATCCCACTCGGGGAATAAATAGGCTTTCATCAGGTTGGTCCTGGTCAAAAATTCATTGGCAGAATAAACCCCGCTTAAGTTTTCCCCAGGGATGCCCAGGAACTGGGGAAGCCCCGCGCCGGTTCCGATAAAGACGGCATGAAATCCTTCTTCTTCAAAAAGTTCATCAACAGTAATCGTCTTGCCGATAACGACATTTGTTTTAATATCTACGCCCAAACTGGCGATATAATCCACTTCACGCTGCAGGACCTTCTCCTTGGGCAAACGGAACTCGGGAATCCCGTAGCGCAGAACACCGCCGGTGGAGTGAAATGCTTCAAAGAGCACCACTTCATGTCCCATCCTGGCCAGGTCGCCGGCCGCCGTAAGCCCTGCCGGGCCGGAGCCTACGATAGCCACACGCTTGCCTGTTTTCGCCGGTATGGCAGGTGTTTCCACTCCCTTGGCCAGTTCGTAATCCGCCAGGAAGCGTTCCAGACGGCCGATAGCTACAGGCTGTCCTTTTTTGCCTCTGATGCAGAAGGATTCGCACTGGCTTTCCTGCGGGCAAACACGTCCGCAGACAGCCGGGAGGTTATTCTTTTCTTTGAGTTTCTTTATGCCTTCATCAAATTTTTCTTCTTGTATGCATTTAATAAACGCGGGTATGTCCACTTCCACAGGGCATCCCTCAACGCATTTGGCATCTTTGCACTGCAGGCATCTGTTCGCTTCCTTAACTGCTGTTTCCGCATCATATCCGAACGGCACTTCATCAAAATTTTTAATGCGCTCACGAGGATCCTGCTCGGGCATGGGGTGCTTCTCTTTCATTTTGCGCAATTGCTTTACTTGTTCATTATCGAGCGGCATTATTTTCCACCTCCACATCTGCATTCATGTTCGAATTTTTCCAGGGCAATCTTTTCTTCATCGAGGTAAGTACGTGCACGGCGGGTTAGTTCATCAAAATCAACCTGGTGAGCATCAAAAACAGGTCCATCGACACAGCTGAATTTTGTTTGTCCGCCCACCGTTACACGGCAGCAGCCGCACATTCCCGTTCCGTCCACCATAATGGGATTTAAGCTTACCATTGTCTTAATACCGTAAGGCCTTGTCTGATTGGCGATAACGCGCATCATTGGCAGCGGACCGACGGCGATAATTTCATCAATTTTTTTTGTTTTGTCGTCAAGAAAAGGCTGCAGAAGATCCGAAACAAAACCGTGATGGCCTTTTGTCCCGTCATCAGTGCAGATGTGCAGCTCGGTGCTAACAGCCCGCATTTCATCTTCCAGAATTAAGAGATCGGCTGTTCTGGCTCCAATGATAGAGATAACCTCCAGGCCTGCATCATAGAATGCTTTTACCTTGGGGTAGATGGGCGCAATTCCTACTCCCCCGCCGACGGCAATTACGCGTCCGGATGAGGGCAGTTCCATAGGTTGTCCCAGAGGACCTACAAAATCGCTTAAATAATCTCCTACCTCTTTGGTTCCCAGTTCTTTTGTTGTTTTGCCGATTTCCTGGAAAATAATTGTGATCGTGCCCTTTTCTTTGTTGCTGTCAGCTACGGTTAGAGGGATTCTTTCACCTTTTTCACTGACGCGAAGAATAATAAATTGTCCGGGCTGTACTTTTCGTGCAACCAGCGGAGCTTCAATTTCCATTAGCTTATTGACTTCAGATAAGACTTTTTTTGCTACAATTTTAAACAATATAAATTAACCTCCTTTACTTCTTTTCTTTAATATTTCCTTTTTAAGTTAAGTTCGCCATACTTAAAAAAAGTCCTTTTTTTTATTCTGTCAGTTTACTTTTAAAATAATCAAAGAACGGGGATGGCGCCGTCATCCCCGCTGGAACTGTACCTGCTGTTTAATTAATTTTAGTAACTGCTCAGGCCTTAAGAGATAATCTGTTATACAACGAAGCAGGGGACGGCTCCATCGTCTTCCTACTTTCTAAGGTGCGGGGACACACCTCTTGCAGAGGAATGTCCCAAGCTAAGGTGCGGGGACACACCTCTTGCAGAGGAATGTCCCAAGCTAAGGTGCGGGGACACACCTCTTGCAGAGGAATGTCCCCAAGCCTCCGCTTTGCTACGGAGACGCTCGAACCTTCCCCACAGCTTCAATTATACATTAACCTCCGAGTAGTTGCAATTTTTATTGGCAAAGTGAAAATGCTATTTGTCGGTTAAAAACCAGTCTCCAAAAGGGTCATCCAGGTTCTGGCATGGCCGAATTCATCTGCCACAATACTCATGATTACAGCTTTTAGGGTTAAATTGTCTACCATATTTGCCATTGTAGAGTACATCGCTACGGCTGATATTTCATCCGCGATGGCTTCCCTTACCATTTGCTCAAGCTGTTCCGGCATGGTAAAGTATCCTCCTTTGCAGTTATCTAGAAAAGGTTTGCAGTAAAAGTATATGTTTTCCCGTTTAACACTGTGATAGACTTTTCTGTTTAATAAGCCTTTGCATTCCTTTCATTATTTTTGATAAACAGCTAAAATACCTCTGCATATACTACCTAGTACATACGCTTGGTTAGTGTTTTTATGAAATATATTATTGAAGAGAAGTTTAGCGAAGGGAGAAGATTTGTTTGCAACCGGAAAAATTGTTACCCTTGCTTGCTCACTCCATTTCCCGGAAAGCTAAAAGTTTTATTCGTTACAGGGAGTTGTCTCAACTGGCAGCTGACAATGAAAAACTTCAGCAGGTCCTGGAAGAAATTATCCGTCAGGAACAAAAGCATTTTGAAACAGTCAACGAGATACTTTCACAGTTAATAGAAGAAAAAAATGAAAAGGCAGGGGATGCCGATGATATTTTTATTCAAGAGCTAATAAATACCAGAAGGTCTTTGCAGGAAAAATGGAGTCATTATTATGAAGAAGAACAAAAAACAAAAGAAGTATCGCTAAAGAAAAATGAAGATAGGGGTGCCGGCAGCGACTCCTCCGTAGAGTTTCCGGAGGAAGCAGATCGCCCGGAGGAGCAGTATGAGCGCCCAGAGGGCCAAACTGGAGAAAGCAATGTGCTGGTTTGGACTTTTGGGAAAAACCTGAACAAGGATTAAAGCTGCCGGACTTTATGTTAAAGCACGGTACTTTTTACCGGGTAGATAATTTTGGAGTTATGCGCTAGGATCCGGGAGTAACAAGATTAAATTTCCTAAAAGAGAGGAATAATGGATTTGTTTATTGAAATATGTAGAAAAAGATAATATAAGGAATAAGGGTTGAGCTATGTTCGAGCTGTTTCGCCTGGCGAGATTTCGTTTCAGCATCAAAGCAGGAGCAAAAGGGTTAATCCTGCCTCCATACAAGGGGGCCACTTTCCGCGGAGGCTTCGGCTCAGTTTTCCGGCGTATAGCCTGTGCAATGCGCTTGCAGGACTGCCGCGGCTGCCTGCTGCGCCAGCAGTGCCCTTATGCTTACATTTTTGAAACGGCACCTCCTCAGAATACAAAAGCGCTGAGTAAGTATGAGAGCATTCCCCGTCCTTTTGTTTTTGAGCCTCCGCTGGAAACGAAACAGAATTACCTTCCCGGCGAGATTTTGCATTTTCATCTGGTATTATTCGGACAAGCTATTCAGTACCTTCCTTACTTCATTATGGTTTTTCGGGAAATGGGGGAAGCGGGGCTGGGAAAAGGCCGCCATCCCTTTAACCTCGAAGAAGTGACCGCTTTGGGCTTTGACGAAGAGACGACCATCTATTCGTCCGCCAGCAATGTCGTTAAAAACATCGATTTGTCATACTGCGGCAATCAACTGCTGGAACGATTTCCGAAAAAGGCTGAACGCATCCGCGTTGTTTTTGATACGCCGGTACAGTTAAAAAATAACGGCAGAACCGTTTTTCATCCGGAATTTCATATTTTTTTCCGTCAAGCCATGCGCCGAATTTCCTCACTTATGTATTTTCATCACAACCAACCTCTGCTTGTTGATTATTCCACATTAACCGAACAATCAAAGCGAGTTTTCATGACAGAAAATACTACCCGCTGGCATGACTGGGAGCGGTATTCCCAGCGCCAGCAGCAGCGTTTAAACATGGGCGGACTGATCGGTACCGTTGTATATGAAGGCGAAATGGACGACTTTTTGCCCTTTCTTGTATTGGGGGAACAAGTCCATGTGGGCAAATACGCGGTATTCGGCCTGGGTAAATATCGAATGTTTGTTTCCTGACAATAATTGACATAAAATTTTTGCATTATTCTGTTTTGTCATGTTACAGTATTTCTTGCCGGATAAGAATGGTGATTTGCCATATGAACAAAACAGAACGCATTATCAAAGTGATTTTGACTTTGGCTCAAGATCCTGCAACTTCAGTCCCGGAGCTTGCCGAACAGTTGCAGATATCAGAGCGCTCTGTTTACCGCTATTTAAATGTTATTAAACAACTGGGCTACAATTTAAAAAAGGTTCAGGATGAAGAATCGGGTTTGCGGAAGCATTATCTGGCGCCTTTAACCTTTACGGCATCGGAAGCGCTGGCTATTATTGCAGCTGGACAATCTTTATCATCTCAGGACGGGCTTCCCATTAACGATGACTTAAAAAGGGCCTTGGACAAAGTAAAAGCGGCAATCTGTCCCATTGAAGAAAAAAGAGCTTTCTATCGTCTGGAACCCCGCTTCACTTACCTTGGCGAAAAGAACCGCGATTATACTCCGTGGCGCAGCTTGATTCAAAAATTAAGGGAATGTATTTATCAGTGCCGCTCCGTATCCGTTGTCTATAACTCCTTTTCCAGCGGTGAAGTAACTGAAAGGCTTATCGACCCATACGACTTTTACTGGAACAAAGGCAATCTTTATCTGGCGGCCTATTGCCACAAGCATAATGAGATCCGCAGCTTTCGCATCGATCGTTTTGAATCCGTTAAAGGAGTTGGCGGGCACTTTCAGCGCAACCATGAGTTTGACTTAAACGATTACCTCAGCTCGAGCTGGCGGGTCTACAGGGGCAGTAGAGAAATGGCCGTAAAACTACTAGTCTATCCTCCGGCCTCGCGTCTTTTCAGAGAAACGCGCTACCATGAAACGCAAAAACTCGAAGAACTGGAGAATGGAAAGATCCTCTGCACCCTGACCGTTTCCGATTCCCCGGAATTCAGGGCGTGGCTCCTCGGCTGGGGCAGCCGGGTGGAGGTAGTGGAGCCGGAAGAATTGCGCGCAGGGATAAAGGAAGAGCTGGTTAAGAGCGTAGAAAGATATAAAAGTAATTTAGAAAAAATATTCTGAGATGGGTAAGATAAAAGATACAACTAAAAATAAAAGTCGGTTGACAGCGAGGCATAATGAAAATAATATTATTACGAAACCATCTCAGAATAAGGGACTGAAAATAATTTGTTTTCTAGTAATGTGCAAATTATTTTTTCCCTGCGAGATGGTTTTTGTTTTTTTGCTAGAAAAAGGTTGAAAAATTAAAATAGATATAATAAAATAGACATACCAGGTTTTACTATAAAACAAATTATGGTTTAAGGAGAAGAGGAAATGCACAAACAGTTTAGTCTTGAATTTAAAATAAAAACAATGCTGCGGATCGACAGTAAAGGACAGTTGATATCGAAAGCAGAGGCAGCTCCCGGGGTTAATAAGGAAGAGTTGAAGAAAAGTTTTGGGAGATATATAAATACCCAACGATTCCGAGATTTATGGGGTGTCACCAATGGAATGCCAAAATAGTTATTCGAGCGAAGAGTTTAATATATTGTTCCGTAGATTAATAAATCACGAGAATTCGGAGCTTTATCCTTATCAGGAAAAAGTAACTCGTTCTCTTCTGTCAGGTAAAAACATTATTTTACGGGCACCCACTGGAGCAGGAAAAACTTGGGCAGCATTATTACCCTTCTTTTATGCTCTTTATAAGAAAAAACTTTTTGTTGATAAGGTTTTATATGCTTTGCCTTTACGAGCACTGGCTTCTCAGCTCCACAGGTCAACCGCTACCTCGTGCCTTTCTGCAGGCTGGAAGGTTTTGACTAAACCCGCTGCTTTTGGGGAAAACGATTTAACCGGCTCAACAATAACAATTTCCATCCAGACAGGTGAACAGCAGGATGATCCTTTTTTTCAGGGAGATATTATTTTTACGACAATTGATCAGCTGCTTTCTTCGTATATCCTTCAACCCCTCTCTCTTCCTGACCGTCTGGCTAATATAAATGCAGGAGCTCTGCTGGGAAGCCTGATTGTTTTTGATGAATTTCATTTGCTTGATCCGGACCTTTCAATGGGTACTGCTATCGAAATGATGGATCGCCTTTCACCTTTTTGCCGGTTTTTAATTATGACTGCCACACTTTCCGACAACTCAATAAAGTGGCTTTCTAAGCATCTCGGTACTTTTGAAATTGTTGACCTGGAAAAATTGGAAATCAAGCTAATCGAAAAAAAGAAAGAATCTCCGACTGTTCGGAAATGGGTTTATATAGACCAACCCCTGACAGCCGAAAGGATATTACAAAAGCATCGGCATGGACAACGAACCTTGGTTTTGGTTAATACCGTCAAGAGAGCCCAACAGCTTTATAAGGCTATTGAACGTTTAAAGCGTTTTAATAATACTAATCTGCAGGATGTTACTGTCTGTTTGCTTCACTCACGCTACTTTCCGGAAGATAGAGCAATAAAAGAACAACAGGTTATAAGCTTTTTGGGGAAAGAGCAACAAAAAAAAGCGGGGAATATTATTTTTATTAGCACCCAGGTTGTTGAAGCAGGCATGGATTTTTCCGTAGATGTGTTGCATAGCGAACTGGCACCGATGAATAGTCTGGTTCAGCGTGCGGGGCGGTGTGTAAGGTACGGTGGTGAGGGTATAATTTATATTTACAACGTGGAAAACGTGGCTCCATACAGCGCTGCCATTATGGAAGAAACGAGTAAAGTTTTAAAGAAAATTTCTGGTATGGTACTGACGTTTTTTGAGGAAAAAGAGGCGGTTAATAAGGTTCATGGGAATTCCGAAGTGCAAAAACTGCAGCAGTACAACAATCTCTACCATCAACGACAAAGAATCTGTAAGGCAATGGACGGTCTTCTTAGCAATGCCCCTGTTGAACTTATCAGAGATATAAGCAGTATAAATGTCCTGGTGGCAGCTCAACCGGAAAAAATTCGCTTTGATTTGCCGGGCCAGTGGCCCGAGACACTTTCCGTCCCGTTGCATTCCCTGCGTTCTTTTCTTAATAAAGCAAAAAATAGCAATCATTCTCAATCATGGATTGCCAAATTTCCGGTTTTCAATGGCGACGAAAGCAACCATGATCAGAGATGGGAATGGCATGACTATAATGAAAATACCTATCCATGGTTTTTAGTTTTAAATCCACATTTTGCTTACTATTCTGCCGATTTAGGTCTGGTATTAGGTGATTCAGGAACGGGAGAAATAAGAGAAATAAAATACAGAAAACGTGATCCGAAAGCCAGCTATCATTATAGATGCGAAACCATGTCAAAGCACCTTTCCCTGGTAATGGGGCAGTTTGAGAAAATCAAAGAAAAATGCCTCTGTTCTATTAAGTATCTTGCCGCATACTTAAATATTTCTGAGCAAGAGGTTATTAAAGCCGTAAAACTTGCGTTACTCTTACACGATACGGGAAAACTTACACAGGACTGGGAGCGAGGGGCGAAAACATGGCAGGAATATAAAACTCCCGGTTGTATTCCTAGTGAACCTTTGGCACACACTGATTATGATCCGGAAAAAGACTGGGAGATACAAAAACAATTTTCTAGGAGACCAGTGCATGCCGTGGAAGGGTCCTTTGCCGTTCATCAGTATTTATATGACTTATTTGAAGAGCAACCAGAAATCGCTGCCTGTATCTTTACAGCAATTGCTCGTCATCACACCGGCCGGGCTTCGGCCCTCAAGTATTTTACCCTTATCCCTTCTGCTGTGGAGGTATTAAATAGAGCTTTGCAAAATGCAGGCTTTAAGCCGATTAGAAACATTTTGGATAAGCCTGGCAAAAGTGACTGCAACATAGTGGGCGGTTTTGCCTCCCAACACATGATCACAGCCATGCAAGATCCTGATTGGCTGCCTCTTTATTTTTTTATCGTTCGGCAATTGCGCCTTTCTGACCAGGCAGGCACTATGGAAGGAGTTAATCAATGAGTTGCCATGTTTTTAAGAAAACAATGACTTATGCAGACACACTGGAGGCGGTCGGCCTTGCCGATCTTATTGCAGAATTGACCGGTTCGCGGGTACGGTTAAAGGATCAGGGGGAGCTATTGTCTTTAGAGTTTGACGAATTGCTGGAACCGGAAAATTGGCTTCCTCCGGAGCCCGGCTATCCTTTTATCTACCTTGAAACTGACGAGGAAGTGCCCATTGGATGGGTTCTTGATTATGAAAAAGAAAGAGAGAAAGCGGTTCAGCTACAGAATTTTCGCCGGGCCACAGGAAAAAAGCGTAAGGAAATCGCACAAGTTTTTCAGGAACAGGGTTTGCAAGAGCCTCCTTCTCCATCTCCCGAATACAGGATGGCCAATTTTTTAGCTTCCATGCGCAAAGGCTGGGCTTCCGATAAACAGCTTTACCTGTGGTTGAAAAATAATCCGGAGGAGACCAAGAAATGGGTGGCGGGAAAACTGACGGGCAGCGCTCCTCCTACCATTAAAGGAATGCCTAAGATAAGCAATAGTCAGGTTTTTAATCCTATTTCAGGAAAAGGCGTGCATCGTCCCAAACCGGATTCTACATCGCCAGCCAGTATTTCCGGTGAGGTCATTGATCCTTTTGCCGAATGGATGAAATTTCGCGGTGCCTTTCAGGTTATGCTGCCTTTCGGCGGTGGAGGGAGTTATAAGGTCCTTGTTGCCGAGCCCGCTGATATCAGTCTGGCTAGTTTGGTTTCGCTGACTGATATGATGCGCAAACAAAACCTCTGGGGGATTGGTATTAAACTTGATATTGAAGCCCTTTTACGCCTAACGGAATTGCTCATTATGCATTCTGATGTCATGGGTAAAAGTATTAATCTTAGACAAAGACGACCGTCCGAAATTTTGCGAGGTCTTCATCAGGCATATTTCCAAAAAATGGGTCCTGCCCATGCTCTGATGAATTATTCTTTTACTTCTCTACCTTCATGGTTTGCCATTAATGATCGCAGAGATGCAAATGCTTATTTAGGAATTATCCAAGATTTTATCGGGATTAAGGAAGTTGATGGGGTAACAGGTTGTCTCCGTTCTCTAAGCGAGGACCGCTCAAATGATATACCGGTCCTGCAACGGTTTCGCAAGTGGTTAATGACAGGAGAGCTGAAAGATCTGTTGGAGTTTTGTTATCGTTTCGCCTTGCATCAGATGGAGAGGTTGGGTAAGAAAGAGTGGGTAAAAGCTTTATCAACGGAAAATCTCAGCGTACTTTTTGAAAGGGGGTATAACATGAAGGAGATCATTAATAGCGAGGGTTTCCAAAGTGTGGCAAGGGCAATCAGAAACGCGACAATATATGCCTTATATTTTCAGGGGCAAGGGCAGCGTTCCCATGAGGTCCATTATGGATTGGCACAAAAATGGAAGCAAAAGATAAAAGGGGGCAATGCAGAATTTATTTCAGCACTTTGTGAGTTTGTGCAGCAGTACAACTGGGAAAGCGAAAATCTTGATAAAGTTGCGGCAGATTCTGGCTCTAATGTCAAAAGGCATCATAAAGTAAGGGTTTCTGAGCTGGACGAAATTATTTCGTTTATTAACGATAAGGGGGCAGAGTTAATTGGTATGCTGCTCCTGGCCTATGGGTATGCCCGGACGCCGAAACAGGATGCTTTAGAGCAGGAAATCGAATACGAAACTGAGGAGGTCAGTTAATTATGAAGCTGCATTCTCTTGCCATATCCGGACTTGTAACCATGAACCTTCATGCTTTAAACAATGAGGGTTCCGAGGGAAATACCATGATGACGAGGATGGTTGAAATCGTCGGGGAAGACGGGAACCTTTATACTGTAAATGCTGTATCAGGAGACATGTTCAAACATATCCAGGCGGAGCACCTTTTTCGAGAAGCGATATCCGCATCCCTTCCCCTGTGCGGTGGATGCCGCCGCTTTGATGCCAATAGGATAGCTTGTGATCATGAACTGGCTGCGGAAGTGGAAAAGAGCGAGGAATACCAGAAAGCCAAAAGTGAAGGCAAGATTGACTCCTACAACCTGCGTAGAGTAATTCAAGCATGCACCCTTGATGATTGCGAAGGAATCTTATTGACGGGATGGGCCGGGTCCAAATCACTTGCCAGAAAGTCTTGTATTGAGTTCAGTTGGGTAGTGGGGCGGCCGGAGACTACAAGGACAGAAGCATATATGCATGCCAAATTTGTCCCGGAGGGGAGAGGCGCAGGCTCAGGGTCAGAACAAAATCTGGGACAGAACATTTTCCACAGGCCCGCTTCCAGCGGTCAGTATGCGGTGGTTCTCAATATTGATCTTTACAGGATCGGGCGCAATGATATTACCCTTGATTACGAACTTGATGATGAGATGCGAAGAAAGCGCATCCAGGCCATGTTAAAAAGCGTATTATATACTTTTGTAAAGCCTACAGGCGCTCACAGAAATACTCAGCATCCCCATATCCTGGACTTCAGCGGCGTGGTGACCGCTTCGAGCAGTTCGTTGCCTGCCCCGACGCTAAGCCCGTTAAACAAAAACTACCTCAACGAAATTGAGGCAGTTGCCCAAAATTTAAATAAGGTTTCTGGATCTGATGATGTGAAGACATGGCAATTTTCCGGAGTAGGGAACTTTAGTGAGGTAATGGGAACAATAATAAATACGGTTCAGCCATGGAGTGAATAAGCATGCCAAACACAAGTTTGCCGGAAATGGCGATATCCTCGAAAAACACTGAAATTAAGAAAAAATGGCTTATTGTCAGCTACTCCCCAACCAGCCTTTTTTCTCTTCGGATGACCTATGCTACAAGCAAAGGCGGGAAAACACTGCTTATACCCACTCCTTATGCTGTAAAGCTCGCCATTATTGATGCATGTTTTAGGAGATACCATAAAGATGAGGCATTAAATAAAGCCCAGGCTGTTTTTAATTTAATAAAAGGGATGGAAATCAGATTTCGTCCCCCTGCATATTGTGCAGTTCAGAATACTTTTATTAAAGTTAAACAGGAGGAACGCGGGGCTCCACAGGGTATCTATTCGCCGACTATTGCTTACAGGGAGTTTTGTTTTTTTAAAGGAGATTTGGACGTAGCTTTTAATGTAACAATGCTTTCCGAAAGCCAGATTGAAGAACTCTCCGAGCTTGCCATGAGGGTCAATTACTTTGGTAAACGCGGTTCTTTTATGCAGTTTTTAAAATCGGAAATTATTGAAAATGAACTGGAAAAAGGTTTTACCTGCCCCGAGGAAAAAGCGGATCTTGTTAACGGAGGGTTTGCCACAACTCTTTATCTGGACGAATTTGGCTCTGCTCTACTAAAAGAGAAGGATGGTTTTGCCCGAATCAACTCTTATGGGGGAAAGCCATCGGCGCTGGGAAAATACCGTGTTCTGGTCCGGACGTTGCTTCCTTACCGCTATATTTCCAGCGGTAAGCACTACACCCTTTTTAAGCGCACGGATATATAAGTCTTTTAAAGCAATAGCAAAGGACTGAGGCAGCAAAGCCTCAAATATTAATAACGCGATTTTGTTTGTTGGTTATTTTGTTCTAAAGAGGCGATTGTTTTTGAAATCAGTGTTAAAAGAAAAAGAAAAAGAAAAAGAAGCTCTGCATATTTTTATTGAAAGAGTCCGGCAGAAGCTTGGCGATCATTTAGTTTCCATTAAACTTTTCGGTTCAAAGGCTCGAGGTGCCGATTCTCCCCTTTCGGATGTTGATGTAGCTGTTATTGTCGATAGAGAAAACCTGAATCTAGAAGATGCTGTCCTAGATATTGCCTTTGATATCAACCTGGATTTTGATTTATATATTTCTCCCAAAATAATACCTGTTGAAATTTTTGAGCATCCTGTTTGGCGGCTCTCTCCTTTTTTGAAAAATATCCAAAAGGAGGGGGTAGATTTTTGGACCAGGAATGTACGCGCGTTATAAATCAAGGCATAGTACTGAAAAAGGCTATGATTTTTAGTTGTTTTGATGGGAATTACCCAATTATTAATGGGAAATAATAACATCTATGTAACAAGCTTTTCGGAGTGCTTTTTATGAACCTTATCATCAACAACTACGGTTCCTTTATCGGCAAAAAAAGTGAACGTCTGGTTATCAAGGAAAACGGCAAGGTTGTCCGGGAAGTGCCGTTTTTTGATCTTTCCCAGATTACCGTGACAACCGGCGGGGCTTCACTCTCCAGCGATGCTATCAAGATGTGCATGGAATACGGGGTGCAGATTAATTTTCTGTCCGGTAATGGACAGCCCTATGCCAAGATCAGTTCGCCCCATCTTACAGCAACGGTGCAAACGAGGCGGGAACAACTGATGGCCTACCTGGATCAAAGGGGCGTGGAGCTGGCCAGAATATTCGTTGCCGGAAAAATAAAGAACCAGATTAATACCTTGAAATATTTTTCCAAGCATCGCAAGGAAGCGAGGCGGGAAACGTATGAGGCAATCATCGCAGCCGTAGAAAAGATGGAAGATACGTGTGCTGAGCTTGATAACTATCATGGAGAAAAAATTGATGATTTAAGGGGGCAGTTTCTTTCTGTAGAAGGAAGGGCTTCGGCAATTTACTGGGATCAGGTAGCACTAATTCTTGAGGGAAAGGTGGATTTCCCAGGCAGAGAGCATCGCGGGGCGGAAGATCCCTTTAACTCCATGCTCAATTATGGATACGGCATCCTCTATTCCCAGGTTTGGAGCGCCGCGATCCTGGCCGGACTGGAACCGTTTGCCGGGTTTTTGCATGTGGATAGGCCGGGCAGGCCCTCCCTTGTCCTTGATCTGATCGAGGAGTTTCGCCAGCCGGTGGTGGACAGGGTAATTATTGCTATGTTCAGTAAGGGGAGCAAGGTAACGCTGGAAGAAGGAAAACTTCCGGCAGATATTCGCAAAGAGCTTGCCGCTAAAATTTTGGAACGCCTTGATGCTACAGAAAATTATAACGGAAAGAAACATAAGTTGCACAACATTATTCAGAGCCAGGCGCGAAGTTTAGCTTCCTTTGTGCGCGGGGACGGAAAATACCGGGCTTTTGTGGGAGGGTGGTAATGTATACTCTGGTAATATACGATATTCCGGATGACCGTATACGAAACAAAATAGGCGAAGCCTGTAAGGATTATGGGCTGGAGCGGATTCAGTACAGCGCCTTTTTGGGGGATATGAACCACAACCGGCGGGAAGAACTGCGCTTGCGGCTCCAGCGGACCTTGGGTAAGGAAGAAGGAAACATTCAGATTTACCCATTTTGCGATAAAGATTTGAAATTAAAAAAGACGATCATTAATGAAAAAAAGAAAGAGGAAGCTTGAAGCAAGATGATTTCATTGCGGGTTTCCGATTTAAAACAATATATTTACTGCCCCCGTATTCTGTATTTTTATTATGTGTTGCCGGTTCACCGCAGGGTAACTCGCAAAATGGAATACGGAAAGATGGAGCATATAGAGATACAAAAGTTGGAAAAGAGAAGGGGACTCAAACCGTACGGTATTTTGGAGGGGAAAAGGAGCTTTCAAATATCCCTCAGTTCGACCCATTTAGGTATACATGGGGTACTCGACATGATGATTACTTCTGCGGACAGCAATATTTACCCTGTCGATTTTAAACACAGCCTTCGGCAAAAAGATCTGCACCAGAAATATCAGCTTGCTGCCTATGCCATGCTCCTTGAAGAGGCATATCAACGACCGGTGCGTTTTGGTTTTCTGTATCTGATTCCTTCCAAAACAATAGTACCTGTGGAGATAACAGGCAGTATGCGCGAACATGTAAAAAAGGTAATCAGTGCTATCCAAAATGTTGTCATGGGTGAAAGGATGCCTGCCTATGTTCGGTCAAAGCAGCGGTGCACTGATTGTGAATTTCGGAATTACTGTGCTGATGTGGGGTGATTTATATTTATTTTTTGAGCGATAATGAAAGAAAAAAATTGTTAAAGGGTTATTTGCCCAAATCACGGGAACAGGGAGTAGCCGAGGAACTGCGGGGCTGGAACTGGCATCAGCCGCCTTTGGAACCTGTTTACGAAGTTTTGCTGCCCCTTTATCAAATTGCCGGCAAATATTGCGACAGCGGACGTGATGTTTTTCTAAATAAAGTGGGAAAATATAAAGGTAAGCCCAATACGGCAATGTTGCTAGGGACGCTGTTCCATTCTTTAATAGCTTTTATGCTCGTTCGCACAAAAAAGCTCATTTACTTATACGGAACGAATATTGAAATGATTTCGCAGGAATTAAACGGGGCACTTAAGGAGTTTCTGGAAAACTCCGCAGATGTTTATCAGCAGCTATCAGAAGCATCAGACTGTCAAGATAAAGATAGGGTAACTTCAACGGCAAAAGAATGTCTGGAGCAATTGTTTAATTATGAGTACTATCGCATAACTTCACGTATACAGGATATCCTTTCCCGCCAACCTTATATTGGTGAGGATTCGCTGGCAGCCCAGGCCGTACCTTTTATCCTGGAACAAAATTTGGACGGTTCTTTTTTGGGCCTTAGTTCAAACCTGCATGCAGATGCCTATGTTTTTTCAGAACCAATGATCATTGATTTAAAATTTGGCACCCGTGAACCTTTCCACCGCTTGACCACAACCGGGTATGCCTTGGTTATGGAAGCATTGTACGATTATCCAATTAATGTCGGGTGTATCGTCTATGGAGAGTTTAAAAAAGGCAGGCTTTATATTCAAAAAGACTTTCATATCATTAATGATGAGCTTCGCCAGTGGTTTATTGAAGAAAGAGATGAAAAAATGAGGATGGTTTATAACGAAATTGACCCGGGAAAGGCGACCAACTGCGATGAAAAGTGCCCGTATTTTACCGTTTGCAGCTAAATGTATGAAGTTTCGCAGATACCCCCTGTTTGCAAACAAAAAATCGATCTTCGAAATTTTGACCAAATGTGATAAAATATCAGTTGGGTGGAATCCCGTCTCCATCATGGTTAACGGTTTTCGTTTCTAGTCGGTATCACCATAAACCCCGAAAAATAGGGGACTGAAACCTGCATATGACCTTACCCCAAGCCTTCTACCAGCTTCTGTATCACCATAAACCCCGAAAAATAGGGGACTGAAACGGCATGGACATGAGCGAAGCCGACGTGGTGCAGCTGAGTATCACCATAAACCCCGAAAAATAGGGGACTGAAACACAAATAAAAGCTTCTTTTTGGACCGACCCGGACCTGGTATCACCATAAACCCCGAAAAATAGGGGACTGAAACAGATGTCAATACTTTTGGTACAATATTTTTTAAAATAGGTATCACCATAAACCCCGAAAAATAGGGGACTGAAACTTTCTGTGCTTAGTACAGTATTCGCACTGATACGCCTCTGTATCACCATAAACCCCGAAAAATAGGGGACTGAAACTTGAAAACAGCCGGGAAAAACTCGACCGCCTTAAAACGTATCACCATAAACCCCGAAAAATAGGGGACTGAAACCTGTGGTAGCCCAACTGGACGGCAGAACGGAATTCGGGGTATCACCATAAACCCCGAAAAATAGGGGACTGAAACGATAAAGCTAAACAATGGGTTGAAGAGAATGTAAAAAGTATCACCATAAACCCCGAAAAATAGGGGACTGAAACCGGAACGGTATTACGGTTTGTTTCAGGACAGGTTGAGTATCACCATAAACCCCGAAAAATAGGGGACTGAAACGTGTAATAATCCGTAGTTCCACGTTGTTAAATACCGTATCACCATAAACCCCGAAAAATAGGGGACTGAAACGGAAATACTTGCCCGCTACGGGGTATTTACGCATATGTATCACCATAAACCCCGAAAAATAGGGGACTGAAACGACAATAAATGACAGCATCATGTTTGCGTCTTCTTGCTGTATCACCATAAACCCCGAAAAATAGGGGACTGAAACGCTGATATTACTGTTGGTGTTACTTCAACTGGCACAAGTATCACCATAAACCCCGAAAAATAGGGGACTGAAACGGATAAAACCGGTGTCGTGGGCGCCTTCTGCAAGGTGGTATCACCATAAACCCCGAAAAATAGGGGACTGAAACAGGCCGATTGGTGCGGGTTTTGGCCGTTTGGTTATACGGTATCACCATAAACCCCGAAAAATAGGGGACTGAAACCTATGGGCCAAGATCATATCCAAGGAATGGTTTCCATTAGTATCACCATAAACCCCGAAAAATAGGGGACTGAAACGTAAGCCATGTATGTTTACCCTTACCATCATTTTTAAGTATCACCATAAACCCCGAAAAATAGGGGACTGAAACTTCCACCCATCGTGCCTTTGCATTGCCCTACCTGCCCGTATCACCATAAACCCCGAAAAATAGGGGACTGAAACTATCAAATAGCAGCCACATAAAGGCGTCGGCCAGGGGTATCACCATAAACCCCGAAAAATAGGGGACTGAAACAAGAGCTTTCCCCCCACCGGCTGCCCCGCCAAATAGGTATCACCATAAACCCCGAAAAATAGGGGACTGAAACAGTGTCATCATATACAGCAAGTTATCGCCAAAATCTGTATCACCATAAACCCCGAAAAATAGGGGACTGAAACAAGATCAAAGTTTTTATTGCCCAGATTCAGACCGCTGGGTATCACCATAAACCCCGAAAAATAGGGGACTGAAACGCCGGTAGCCGGGGCGGTTACGTCGATCCTATCTCTCAGTATCACCATAAACCCCGAAAAATAGGGGACTGAAACAAATTTGATTAGTGTCCCAGCCAGCTAAAGCAATGTGTATCACCATAAACCCCGAAAAATAGGGGACTGAAACGCTTCTTCTGCTCCAGCCGGGCGGCAGCTTCGGCGCGGTATCACCATAAACCCCGAAAAATAGGGGACTGAAACGGAAAAAGTATATAGAGTTAAGACTACGCCAAGACCCCGTATCACCATAAACCCCGAAAAATAGGGGACTGAAACCGAATTCCATCAGGAATGGGCGAACACGGAATATACGTATCACCATAAACCCCGAAAAATAGGGGACTGAAACAAAATGGTGCAGCACATTAACATAAGAAGTCTCGTCCGTATCACCATAAACCCCGAAAAATAGGGGACTGAAACGATGAAATCTGAGTATTGTATGCTTTCCTTGTAGGAAGTATCACCATAAACCCCGAAAAATAGGGGACTGAAACAATGATACCTGTTTGTGATTTTCTTCACTTGACCAAGTATCACCATAAACCCCGAAAAATAGGGGACTGAAACGTTAATATCTGTTCGGTAAATATCTGTCCCGGCTGCGGTATCACCATAAACCCCGAAAAATAGGGGACTGAAACTGGGCAACTTTGCCTGTTGTGGTTGTTGCGTTTTTAAGTATCACCATAAACCCCGAAAAATAGGGGACTGAAACGGCAATATCCTGGGCCTTCCAGCCCATTTCCCCCGCGTATCACCATAAACCCCGAAAAATAGGGGACTGAAACAGGTGGCAGCCGTGGCCGTCGGAGCCATGGAAGCGCTCAGTATCACCATAAACCCCGAAAAATAGGGGACTGAAACGACTTTACCGAAAGACATCCGGTATAACGACTAATGTGTATCACCATAAACCCCGAAAAATAGGGGACTGAAACACCTGAGGCAGTGGCTTACAATTCACAAAAAAAATATGTATCACCATAAACCCCGAAAAATAGGGGACTGAAACGACTTTACCGAAAGACATCCGGTATAACGACTAATGTGTATCACCATAAACCCCGAAAAATAGGGGACTGAAACGAAAACA